>Ga0315903_10000659_pt1 | contig 52076 bp, 38 predicted proteins | sample LakEriMetagenome_7_FD_203524 | JGI IMG/M metagenome (GOLD analysis project Ga0315903, IMG submission 203524) | Freshwater fungal communities from buoy surface, Lake Erie, Ohio, United States - Buoy 2 MA119 | ecosystem: Environmental > Aquatic > Freshwater > Lake | place: USA: Lake Erie, Ohio... | reverse complement strand
GTGCGTGGCCTTCGATCATCCTTTCGGCTCGGGCAACGGGTTCGAGGACAACAACAACACGGCGCCGATCACGCTTCAGCACTGCGCCGCCTGGGGCAACAGAACGAACTTCCAGTTCAAGAAGGCGGCGCACGTGCTCGTGAACTGCGTCTCGTTCGCCCCAACACGATCGAAATCGGGCGTGGAGTTCGACGCCGACGTCGTCTGCCCGCACAACTCCTGGATGCCCGATCCCAATCCGAAGAAGAAGGGGAAGTATGTCTCGAGGTTGACGGCCGACGAGTTCACGGGACTCGACGCCGCGCTTGCGTCTGCGACTCGCGTCGCGGACGGCGGCCTGCCGGAGAACGGCTTTGCGAGTCCGCGGAGCGGCGGTGCGGTCGTCGACAAGGGAATCGACCTCGGCGGGGCCTTCTTGGGTGCGGCCCCCGATCTCGGCGCGGTTGAACTCGATTGCGAAGGCGTTCTGCAGAAAACGGCACGTGGCGAAGCCGGCATGTGACGGTATCATCGGCGTCAGGGGACATTCTCCGCCCGGCGCAGCAGCCCATGATCCACCATTCCCGTCGCGTCTTCTCTCTGGCCGCGGCCCTCTTCGCGCTCGCCAGAATGGCTCACGCGGTCCCGGCCGTGCCGAACGCGACGGGCTTCGGCGCCGCCTCCGTCGGCGGCCGCGGGGGCGATGTCTATCGCGTCACCACGCTGGCCAACGACCCGGGCCGCACGATCCCAGGGTCGCTCGCCTACGGCCTCTATTCCAAGAATGTGCCGGCTTCCGGCCGCACGATCGTCTTCGACGTAGGGGGCACGATCGACCTCTCCTCGGGCACGAGCGCCACGCTCGACCTCAAGGACATCCGCAATGTCACCGTGGCCGGCCAGACCGCCCCCAGCCTCGTGACGATCATCGGCAATACGGTGCAGATCACGGGCAACACCGTGGCCACTCCCACGACTGACATTATCTTCCAGCACGTGGCCATCCGAAAGGGGACGGGCGCGGGAGACGATTCGCTGAGCATCAAGGGCACGGGCAACACGCACGATATCTACGTGAGCAACGTGTCGGGCTGCTGGAGCGAGGACGAGGTGATCAGCGCCACGCAGACGGCGACGAACGTGACCGTGCAGGACTCCATCATGGCCGAGGCGCTCACGGCGACTCACGCCTACGGCGCCCTGATCCGGCCGACCGTCAACTCACAGATCTCCTACAACCAAAACCTGTTCGCCAACCAGCAGAGCCGCAATCCCCGGCCGGGCACCTACAACGGCATGACCCTCGACTTCGAGTTCCAGAACAACGTGATCTACAACTGGGCCGACCGGGCGGGCTACATCGCCGGCGCCGACGTCAACACCCAGTACCTCAACATGAACTACGTCGGGAACTACCTCGTCGCCGGCCCGGTGCCCGTCAACAACTCGTCGAATCCGGCCCGGCGCGACACCGCGTTTCTCAAGGAGATGAACTCCAGCCCGCTCGACGTCCAGATCTACCAGTCGGGCAACAAGATCGATTCCAACTACACGATCATCCGCGACGGCACCGACACCGGCTGGGGCATGTTCCAGCAGTCGCTCTCGGGCTCGTACGCACCGTTGGCGCTCGCCGACCGACAGGCCACGAGGTTCGCCTATCCCGACTCCGCCCCCGACACGGCCGACGACGCGTATGCCAAGGCGATCGCCACGAGCGGGGCGATGCCCTGGGCCCGGAGTCCCATCGACAAGCGGATCATCGACAGCGTGCTCACGTTCACCGGCACGGCGCCCATCACGGCGCCAAACGCCGCCGAATGGGCCGCGCTGACGGCCGGTGGCACGACCACGCGGCCGGCCGGCTGGGACTCCGATGCCGACGGCATGCCGAATGCGTGGGAGACGAAGCGGGGCACGAATCCGAACGTCGCCGACAACAATGGATCCGTCGCCGGCAACGGGTACACGAATCTCGAGAACTACCTCAACTCCCTCTCGGCCCAGGCGGTTTGGTATCCCGACGCCGACGGCAACGCAGCGAACTTCATGAACTGGCGGGGCGAGCGGCCGACGTCGGCGTGCTCACGGGAACGCGGTCACTGACGCTCGACGCCCTGTCGGGCTCCGCCACGCTCACCGTGGCGAGTGGCAGCCATGTGGTCAACGCCCCGGTGGTGCTCGCCGACGCGGTCACGTTGACGGTGGCGAGCGGGTCGGCATCGATTTCCTTCGCGGGCGGCATCACGGCGGGCGGCAGGATGATTACCAAGGCCGGGCCCGGCTGCGTCAGCGTGCCGGGCCTCGCGAACGCCCGACTCGCGGTGTCGGGGGGCAGCGTCCAGGTCGCGTCATCCTCGTCCACGGCAAGCAGCCTCGCGAGCCTCGTCATCGATGAGGCAGCGACGGCAGCCCTCGACCTTGGAAGCGGCAGCGTGACGGTCGCCGCCGGCGGCATGACGACCGCGGCCTTGCTCGTCGATCTCGTCGCGGGCCGCAACGGCGGCTCGTGGAATGGTCCCGGCGTCTGCTCCTCGGTCGTGGCGGCACAGGTTGCGACCGGCCTGCCGCGGGCACTCGGCTGGCTGGCCAATGGCGACGGCTCGCTGACGGCCTCCTACGCGGCGCCCGGCGACACCAACGTGGATCAGACAATCGACATCCTCGACGCTGCGAACTTCGTGGCGGGCGGAAAGTTCGACGCCGGCACGGTCGCCACCTGGATTCAGGGCGACTTCACCTACGACGGCGTCGTGGACATCCTCGACGCGGCCGACTTCATGAGCACCGGCCTGTTCGACGCGGGCCCCTACGGTCCGCAGGCATCGTCGGCCGGCGTGGCCGCGGTTCCCGAACCCGCCGGGATGCTGGTGCTGGCGGGTATCGGCGCCGTGGTGCCGCTGCTCATCGTCCGGGGCCGGCACCGTGCCGCCGAGGTCGTTCGTGGTGTTGTTGACGCGCGGATAGCGGCCGAGCAACGCCGGTGCTTCCCAGCTCTACACTCATTCGTCGCAGTAGCCTTTCACGGCGACGTGCGGCTGCCCACCATCCGCCCGAGCGTGGCCACCACGTCCACGAGGCCGCGGGCCTGCGCCGAGAGTTCCTCGGCGGCCGCCGATCCCTCCTCGGCCGCCGCGGCCGCCTGCTGGGAGGTGTTTTCGATCTGACCGAGCGACGAGCCGATGCGGTCGAGCGCCCGGTGCTGGTCGTCGCTGCCGGCACGAACTTCGTCCACCAGGGTGCCCATGTCGGCGGACCGCTCTGCGAGGCTCCCGATCGCCTTTGCCACCGCGGCCACCTTCTCGCGGCCGGCCTGCGACCGGGCGATGGAGGTCTGGATCAGCGTCGCCGTCTCGCGGGCCGCCACGGCGCTTCGCTGCGCGAGACTGCGGACCTCGTCGGCGACCACGGCGAAGCCCTGGCCCGCCTCGCCGGCCCGCGCTGCCTCCACGGCGGCGTTGAGCGCGAGGATGTTGGTCTGGAACGCGATCTCGTCGATCGTCTTGTTGATCTTCGAGATCCGCCCTCCGGCGTCGTCGATGGCGGCCATCGCCGCCACCATCTCGTCGAGCAGGGCGGTGGAGCCGGCAAACTCCTGCCGCTCGCGGCTCACCAGATCGCCCGCCGCACCCGTGCGGCGGACGTTGTCGGTGGCCAGGGCGCCGGCCTCGCGGGTGGCCGAGGAAATTTCGCCGACGGCGGCAACTTGCTCGGAGGCACCCTGCGCGAGTGTCCGACTCGTCGCCGCCACCTGGGCCGACCCGATGTCCACTCCCTCAGCCGTCGCTGTGAGATGGCTCACGGCCGTCTGCAGCGTGCGGGTGTGATGCGCGATGCTCAGCCAGCCGAGCACCGCTGCGAGGCCGGCCACCGAGGTCACGAGCAGGGCGAGCAGGTTGCTGCGACGGCCGGCGGCCGCGGCGGCGGACTCGGTGCGATCGTCGAGCATCTCTTCGAACTCGTCGATCGGCCGCATGATCAGATCCTTGTCGTGGTGGTATTGCTCGTCGTGCATGATTCGGCGGGCCATCTCGGGATCGGGCTTGCCATCCTTGGTGTAGCCACCGCGGCCGTCGGCAAAGCGTCCCTTCATCGCGTTCATGGCGATCGTCTCGGTGGTCACCAGCGCGTTGGAGTTGTCTTCGGCCTCGGTGAGCGTGCCGAGTTCGGCGGCGGTGAAGCCCTGCCGTTCCATGAGCGTGCGCAGCGCGATCGTGCGGCCGTCGTACCTGGCCGCGACACCGTTGCGGACATCGAGCACGTGCCAATACTCCTGCTCGAAGTCGGGATTGCCCGTGACGCAGTACGTACGGGCTAGTCGCGTGAGTTCGTCGGAACTCTGCCGGAGGTCGTGTGCCAGCCGGAGTGAATGAAACCGGTTGTTCTGCGCGGTGTTGAGCGCCGCCTGATTGATGTAGGCCAGCGCGGCAAGGACCGCGAGGATGACCAGGGGACCGAGCAGGGTGAGCCGCAGTCGCTGCATTGCGTTCATGGCGGTGCCGCCGGCGCGCCGGCGGGGTTTGGGGACGAAGCCTCTGCGAGTGTAGTTCGCGATTCCTGCCGCCCGGTGATGCCGATGATGACGGTCGTGAGGCCGCGAAATCGAGCCGCCGCACGGGCCGCGGTGGCGAAGCTAGGATTGGCAGTCGCGGGAGCCGTTTCCCCGCGATGCAGGATCAGGATACGTCCGTGTCAGCCTCCCCCGACGCACTCCGTCAGCAGCTCCAGCAGATCGGGCTCGAACTCGCGTCGGTCGAGATGATGGCCGATCGTCCGGCGACGGCATTGTCGGACCTCGTTGCGGCAGCCGCGACGGCTTCCGCGGGCGGCCCGCCCGAGTTTGCCGAAGCGCTCAGCCTCGCCCGCGCGTGGGCGAGTGGCGGCCGCGGGCCGCTGTCGGCGGAGGCCCGCGGGCGATTTGCCCTCTGGCATGGCTGGATGGAGCAGGCGGTCACGGCCTGGGAACGCGGGCGGTCGCTGCCGGCCTGGCCGGCGGACCTGCCGCGGGCCGAGCCTTCGCCACGGCCAACGCCGCCTCGCGGAGCGGGTGCGGAGCAGACGGTGCCGCTGCTGCCGGGCGGCATCGACGCCGACATGATGCAGCTGTTCTGCACCGACTGCGAAGACTTTCTTCGCGACATCGAGCAGGGCGTGCTCGTGCTCGAGGAGCGGCCCGACGATCCCGAGACGCTCAACACCGTCTTCCGCGCGTTTCACACGTTTAAGGGCAACGCGGGCATGCTGAAGCTGGTGGTGCTCCAGCGCGTGGCCCACGAACTGGAATCGCTGCTCGACTCGGCCCGTCGTGGTCAGTTGCGGATCGGCCGGCCCGAGATCGACGTCGTCCTCGCCGGCGCCGACCTGTTCAGCCGCTACGTCACCGCCGTCTCCGATCGGCTCGGGGGCCGACAGACCGCCGACAGCGTGGCGCTGCCGGTGCCTGCGGTGATCGACGCGGTGCAGGCGGTGCTGGCACGCCGCGACGTCGCTCCGCCGCCCGCCGCCTCGCGCGGTACGGCCAAGCCGATGCCGCCAGCCGAACCACCGGCCGGTCTGATGACGGTGGAAACGTCGTCCATCGCGGCATCGGCGGAGCCGACGCCTGAGGTTGCGGTCGCCGTCGATCCGGCGACAGCGTCGGCAGGACCTGCGGCCGCCCTGCGGCAGGCCGCTGCGAGCGGCTCCGTGCGGGTCGACACCGGCAAGCTCGACGGGCTCATCGACCTGGTCGGCGAGTTGGTGATCGCCCAGTCGATGGTCACTCAGAATCCGGCGGTGTCTGGCGCCGCCGACGAGCAGCTTGCCCGTTCGCTGGCCCAGCTGCGGAGCATCTGCTCGGAGCTCCAGAGGACGGCGACGGCGCTGCGGATGGTGCCGATTCGCGGCACGTTCCAGAAGATGGGCCGGCTGGTTCGCGACATCGCCGTCCAACTCGGCAAGGAGATCCGGCTCGTCCTCGACGGTGAGGAGACGGAACTCGACCGCTCGGTGATCGAGGAGATCGGCGATCCGCTGGTCCACATGATCCGCAACTCGGCCGACCACGGCATCGAGTCTCCCGCCGAGCGCCTCGCCGCCGGCAAGCCGGCGGGCGGCACCATCACGCTGCGGGCCTATCACCAGGGAGGCTTCGTGGTGGTCGAAGTCACGGACGACGGCCGCGGCCTCGACCCGGCCCGGATCCGTCGCAAGGGGGTGGAACGCGGACTGATCCGCGCCGACGAGCATCTCAGCGACCGCGAAGTGCTCGACCTGATCTTCGCCCCGGGCTTCTCGACCGCCGAGCGGATCAGCGACGTGTCGGGCCGCGGGGTGGGCATGGACGTGGTCCGCCGCAACATCGAGCGGATCCGCGGCAAGGTCGAGATCTCCTCGACGCCCGGCCTGGGCACCACGTTCACCGTGTTCATGCCGCTCACGCTCGCCATCATCGAGGGGCTGCTCGTGGCGGTGGGCGACCAGCGGTTCGTGATCCCCACGCTGTCGGTTCGCGAGTCGTTTCGGCCGCAGCCGGGAGCCGTCAGCACCGTGCAGGGCCGGGGCGAACTCGTCACCGTCCGCGGCCGCCTCGTCCCGCTGCTCCGCCTCGATCGCCACTTCGGGATCCAGTCGGTGTTCAGCGATCCCAGCGAGGGCATCGTCATCGTTGCCGAGGCCGGTCAGGAAACCCGCTGCCTGCTCGTCGATTCGCTGATCGGCAAGCAGGAGGTGGTGATCAAGAGCCTCGGCGAGACGTTTCCACCGGGCCGCGGTTTTGCCGGGGCTGCCATCCTCGCCGACGGCCGGGTGGGGCTGATCCTTGACACCACCGCCCTCGTTCGCATTCGGAACCACACCACGGAGACGGCAGCCTGAACCGCCGACCACCGATGACCACCCTCCCCACCCCAGCCACCGGCCCGGCGATCGCCGCCCCCGGCAAGTACCTCACCTTCACGCTCGGCCAGGAGTCGTACGGCGTGCCCGTGCTGGCGGTCCGCGAGATCATCCGGCTGTGCCCGATCACCCCCGTGGCCACGATGCCACCGCACGTCCGCGGCGTGATCAATCTGCGGGGAAAGGTGATCCCCCTGATCGATCTGCGGCTGCGATTCGGGCTGCCGGCGGCCGAGGAGCACGACCGCACCTGCATCGTGGTCACGCAGGTCGCTTCGGCGGCCGGGGGCACGAGGCCCTACGGGGTGATCGTCGATGGCGTGGAGGAGGTGGCCCATTTCACCGCCGCCGACATCGAGCCGCCCCCCGACTTCGGCGGCGCGGTCGACGCCCGCTTCATCACCGGCATGGCGAAGGCGGCGTCCGGGGTGAAGGTGCTCGTGGACCTCGATCTGATCTCGGCCGCGGAGAGCGCCACGCTCGAGCTGCCTTCGGCCGACAAGCCTTCCACCGTGTCGTAAGCACGCCCGCGTACCAGCCCTGCACTTCGCCCCCTTCACCCGGCCACCCTCGATCCCATGAACACCTGGACCATTCCCGGTCGCATCATCGGCGGATTCATCGCCCTCTTGCTGATCACGCTGCTCGTGGCCGGGCTGAGCCTGCGGGAGCTGGTGGCGATGAACTCGAGCGTGCGGGTGATGGCGACCAACACGGTTCCGTCGATCGTCACGCTCAATCGGATCGTGCAAAGCAACGTCGCGGCCCGCCGCACCATTCGGCAGCTGGTCATCGACGCCGCTGGTAACCCGAAGGCCATGGAGGCCGCGGCGGCGGCGTATGCGTCGATCAAACGGGAGGGAGACAGCCTCTGCGGCCAGTATCCGGCGCTCGTTGTTGACGCGCAGGAACGGTCGCTGTTTGAGGCGGCCGTTTCCTCCCGTGGCGAGCTGTTCGCGGCGGCTGAGGAGGTCTTGGCCCTGATCGGCGCGGGGAAGTTCGCCGAGGCAACCGGCCTCCTCCGCGACCGGATGGACGTGGTCGATCGGGATTGCACGGAGCGGTTCAACAAGACCATCGAATACAACGTGGACGTGGCCGCGGAGCAGGCTGAGTCGACCAGGGCCAAGGTGCGGATGAGTTTTTTCGCCATCTGCTCGGCGGCAGCGATCGCGCTGATCGTCGCCGCCCTGTTGGCCACCGGCATCGTTCGATCCACGATCCACTCGCTGCGAGCGCTCTCCGATTCGCTCGACAACAGCGCCACGCAGACGGCGACCGCCGCTGCCGCGCTCGCCACGGTGAGCAGCGACCTGGCCACCGGCAGCAGCGAGCAGGGCGCGGCGGTGGCCGAGACGAGCGCGTCGCTCGAAGAGATGTCGGCAATGATCCGCAGCACCGCCGACAATGCGGCCCAGGCCAAGGACCTGGCGGCGGAGGCCCGCGATGCCGCCGAGGCGGGGGCGCGGACGATGACCGACATGAACGCGGCGATGACCGCCATCGAGGCCTCCAGCGCCGAGGTGGCGAAGATCGTGAAGGACATCGACGAGATCGCCTTTCAGACCAATATCCTGGCGCTCAATGCCGCCGTCGAGGCCGCCCGGGCCGGCGAGGCGGGGGCCGGGTTTGCGGTTGTGGCCGACGAGGTGCGGTCGTTGGCCCAGCGGAGCGCCGCGGCGGCCCGCGAGACGGCCGAAAAGATCGAGGCGGCGATCGCGTCGAGCCGGCACGGCGCCGACAGCTGCGACCGAGTGGGAGTGTCGCTCGGCGAGATCGCCGGCAAGGTGACGGCCGCCGACCGACTCGTGGCGGAGATCGCCACCGCCGCCCGCGAGCAGTCTCAGGGCATCAAGCAGATCGGCGCCGCGATGACGCAGCTCGATCGGGTCACTCAGGAAAATGCCTCGCGGGCCGGGCACGGGGCCAACGCCGCCACGCAGCTGAGCAGCCAGGCGGGGGTGATGCAGGAGAGCGTGGCCCGGCTACGATCGCTGGTGACCGGCCGCCGCGGGATGGTCGGCCCGCCCGCCCAGCCTGTGCTGGCGGTGCGGGCGGCACGCCCGGCGCGGTTGGCCCGGGCCTCGGCCCGAACGCCAGCGGTTCGCGCTTCGGTACCGGTGGCGGCGACGCGGCCGGCTGCCGGGCCCCGGCCCGCCGCACCGCGCATCCCGATGCCCGGGGACGACCCGCGGGGCGAAGATGCCGATGACCGTCACTTCCGCGATTTCTGAACCAGACCAGTTCCCGTCTCGCCGTGGTGTCGATCATGACCCTCTCCGAACCCCAGCTGTCGGCGGCGGCGTATGCCTTCCTCGCCGACCTCGTCTATCGCCGCAGCCGCATCCGGCTCGGGCCCGACAAGCAGGCGTTTGTGTCGGGACGGCTCGGCGGGCAGCTGCGTGCCATCGGCTGCGACAGCTTCGACGCCTACTGCCAGCTGCTCGGCTCGCCTGCGGGCGAAGACGAGGTCGGAGCGGTGATCGACCTGATCTCGACCAACCACACGCAGTTTTTTCGCGAGTCGGAGCACTTTGAGTATCTCGCCCGACAGGTGTTGCCCCGCGCGACCGGTCGTCCGGTGCGGGTATGGTGCGCGGCGGCTGCGTCGGGGGAAGAGGCCTACTCGCTGGCGATCGTGCTGGCAGAGCACTTTCGCGACGCGGGCGTGGAGGCGTGGACGCTCACCGCCTCCGACATCTCGCGGAGGATGCTCGACCGCTGCCGGCAGGCGATCTACGAGTCGTCTGCGGTGAAGACCCCGGATCCGGCCCTCCTGCCGCGATACTTCCGCCGCGGTTTCGGCGAGTGGGAGGGCTTCTACCGCGTGAAGCCGGCGCTGCGGCGGCGGGTGAAGGTCGAGCACGTCAACCTGTTTCAGGCGGCCTATCCGTGGCCCGCCGGATTCGACGTGATCTTCTGCCGCAACGTGATGATCTACTTCGACGTCGAGTCGCGGCAGGCCCTCGTGGAACGGCTCTTCGAGCAGCTGGCGCCGGGCGGGCACCTGTTCGTCGGCCACGCCGAGGGGCTGCTCGGCCTGCGGCATCGGTTTCGATCGGTGGCTCCGGGTGTCTACCAGCGGCCACGGGAGGCGCGGGCATGATGGCTGCCGCCCCCGACCGTCGGATCCGGGTGCTCGTCGTTGACGACTCGGCCCTGGTTCGCAAGGCGATCACCGACGCGCTCGCCGACGATCCCGAGATCGAGGTGGTGGGCTCGGCCTGCGACGCCTACGTGGCCCGGGAGAAGATCGAGCGGCTCGATCCCGACGTGGTGACGCTCGACCTCGAGATGCCGCGGATGGACGGGCTGACTTTCCTGCGAATCCTGATGGAGCACCATCCGCTCCCGGTGGTCGTGGTCAGTTCGCTCACGCAGCAGGGCTCGCAGGCCGCGATGGACGCGGTCGAGGCCGGGGCCGTTGACGTGCTCGCCAAGCCCGACGGCACGATGTCGATCGGCGCGCTGGCCGACCGGTTGGCCTATCACGTGAAGGCCGCCGCGGCTGCCGGTGTGCGGCTGCGCCGCTCGCCGCCACGAGCCGTCGAGATGACGGAGCAGGGCGATGCGACCGACGGAGCCGACAAGACTTTCAGGCCCGACAGGCCCGACAGGGGGCCGGTGCGGATCGCATCGGGGCTCGGATCGCGAGGCCTGATCGTGATCGGTGCCTCGACTGGTGGTGTCGAGGCGTTGCGGACGGTGCTGCCGCGGCTGCCCACCGGTCTGCCGCCGATCGCGGTCGTGCAGCACATCTCGGCACACTTTTCGCGGATCGTGGCGGAGCGGCTCAATGCGGTCTGCGGCGTTCGCGTTCGCGAGGCGGGCGATGGCGAACCGCTCGAACCAGGCACCTGCGTGATCGCCCCCGGCGACCACCACCTCGCGGTGGTGCGGCATGGAACCGGCTTTCGCACCCGTCTCCTGCAGACGCCGCCGATTCATCACTGCCGTCCGGCGGTGGATGTGCTCTTTCGCTCGGCGGCCGAGGCCGCGGGGTCGGGTGTCGTGGCGACGCTCATGACCGGCATGGGCAGCGACGGCGCGATCGGCCTGCAGGCGGTTCGTCAGGCCGGCGGCGCGACCATCGTCCAGGACGAGGCCACGTGCGTGGTCTACGGGATGCCGCGGGCGGCCGTGGCCCTCGGGGTGGTCGATCGGATCGTGCCGCTTGCCGGGATTCCGGAAGCAATCGTGGCGGCCGTTGCCGCCCGTCCGTCGGGCTGATCCACACGTGGTTTGGCGTGGTGCGGCGTCGTGCTCGCGTGCGCCGCGTTTCCGGCCAGGTGTCTGCACCGCATCAATCGGCCAGCCGACGGGAAAACGTCACCCGTGGCCGCCGCCGGTTGCCTTTGATTCCCGCCCCGCCGAGAGTGCAGCGCAAGCCCCCGGAACGGACGCATCGGGCCCTGCGACCTACAGCGTTGCGATGCGTTTTCGATCAACCCGGGAGGTGTGACATGCTCCGGATTCATATGTGTTGTATGTGGCTGCTCGTGTGGGCGGCCGTGGTGTCGGTGGGGCCGTCCGAGGCACGGGCCAATGGTTCTCCGCCAGGCCGGATTTACGGCGTCGGCGTCGACAACAACATCTACTTCGTCGACACGATGCTCGAGTCGATCACGTTGACGGGGAGTTCGCTCTCCAACGGCGTGAAGGCAAACGGCTTCGCAACCGATCGTGATCGCAACCAGGTGTTTTATTTTGGCTCGAACGGTGATCTTTACTACTACGACATCGCCTTGAACACGAACGGCACCGTGGCCACCGGATCGACCTTCGGCATTGACCCCGACTTTCCTCCCGAGAATGCCACCTACTACAACGGTTCCTATTGGTACATCGCCAAAGGCAACACCGCCAACAACGTGCTCTACCAGGCAACACTGACGTACACGGGAAGCACCCCATCGTTCAGCGGCACGCCGGTTGAATACCAGCTCACGGTGAATGGCAGCACGACGGGGATGATGTTCGGCGACATCGTGGTGAATGGCAGCACGGGGCAGTTGTACGGATCGACCACCCCGGGCTCGGGAGGATTGTTCTTCACGCTCGACATGGCCAGTCTCGTGAGTGGCTCGAGCAATCCGGTGACCGTGCGGTCTTCAGCGAATCCGGTCGGGCTGCAGTTGGCGTTCAGCGAGGACTACACGGTGCTCTATGGGCAGCATTACACCTTCAGCCCGGCGGACCCCGATAATCCGGCGCTGACGGCGGGCGAGTGGTACACCGTCGACACCACGTTGGGCGTCTATTCGGCGATGGCGGGATTCGTCACCCAGCCTGGCATGCGGGATCTTGCCGGCATTGCCGCGGTGCCGGAGCCGAGCCTGTGCCTGCTGGCGGTTGCGGGCCTGGCCGCGGCCGGCCTGTGGAGACGCCGAAGGGCCGCCGTGCGCCGCGCAGGCCCGTAGAAGGCCCTGCGGTCGCGTGCCATTTCCTTTGAGCGGCACACGCACCGCGGTATCATCCGGGCATGAGGCCGACCCGTTGGTACCGATGGCTTGCCATTCCGCTCGTGCTCGTCGTGTTCACGGCCGGTGCTCGGGCGCAGAGTTCCGGCAATCGCGCCCTGGGAATCGACGTTTCCGCCTGGCAGGGCAGCATCTCCCAGACGACGTGGAACAACATCCGCGCGGTTGAGAACCGGCAGTTCGTCTTCGTGCGGGCCTCCCGCGGCGGGACGACCGGCGTCGACAAGCGGGCCGGCGGCTACCCGTCGAACGACGATACGACCTTCACCCTGTCGCAGCGGTACGACGACCCATACTTCGTGCAGAACATGAACCGAGCGACGGCGGCAGGAATGTTCGCCGGCTCGTATCACTTCGCCCGACCGGACATCATCACCTCCACGTCCAACTCCGGCGGCATCGCCAACACCGCCGTCGACGAAGCCAACCATTTCATCCAGATGGCCGGAGCGTTCATGCGGCCAGGCTACCTGCCCCCGACCTTCGACCTGGAGGCGGGCGACGGCATTCGCACGGACAACGAACTCGCCCAATACTCCCTCGACTTTTCGAACCGCATCTACGACGTGATGCGGATCCGCCCGGTCATGTACATCAACGGCAACTACGCGCAGTACGTGCTGGGGGGCGCGTCGGCCACCCTCCGCAACCAACTCGCCCAGCCCGCGGCCGCCCCGCCGAGCCTCACTGCTCCGGCGTATCCGCAGCTCTGGATCGCCCGCTACCCGAACCAGACAGATCCGAACTCCATCAACGTGCAGACCGGCAACCCCAACGACTCGCTCTCCTCGCTCTACGGCCCGTGGGACGATTACGGCAACTCGCAGCCGTGGGTCTTCTGGCAGTACGCCAGCACGGGCCGGCTCGCCAGTTTCAACAGCGGCAACAGCAATCTCGATTTCAACGTGCTCAACGGCGGGACAGAGTATCTCGAGGATCAGCTCGTCCCGGCCGTCTGGTGGAACGACACCAGCGGTAACTGGAGCACGCTTGCCAACTGGAACAGCGGGCAGAGCGTTGCCGCAACGGTCAGTTCGACTGGCCAGCTCACGCCGATCGGCACGCAGACCCTGCCCACCCCGCGACTCCCGGGCGCCGCTGGCACCGGCCCGACGTCCGGGCAGTACGACACCGTCATCCTCGACCGCCCGACCGCCGACATCACCGTCACCCTGAGCAGCGGCACGCACAACATCCGCAAGTTTTATGTCCGTGAGGCGTTCGTCATGAACGGCGGGTCCCTGACCGTGAACTACGTTCCGGTGGCGGAGTCGACGCCGATGTCGATGCAGATCTCATCGACGGTGTCGATTTCGGGCGGGGCGAGCCTCTCCGCCCATACGGTGCTTGTCGATACCACACGGACGCTCACCGCCGGGAACGCGAATCTGACGTTCGACACGCTGACGCTCGGCCGCGGCACCACCCCCGCGGCGCTCGCGTTGAGCGGCGATCTGGCGATCGCCGGCACTTCGGGCAGCACGGCGAAGATCGGCACGAGTTCCGGCACGGCCACGAGCGGTCGCGTCGATCTCGTCGGCGGTAATCGCACGATCACCGTGGCCAACGGCCTCGCGGCGGTGGACCTGCAGGTCGCTGTCCCGCTCATCAATGGCGGGCTGACCAAGGCCGGCCTGGGGACGATGCAGCTGACCGCGGCCAGCACCTACACGGGGCCCACGACCGTTCAGGGGGGCACCCTCTCGCTTGGCCCGAACGCTTCGATCCTCTCGTCGGCCGTCGTCAGGATCGATTCCGGCGCGACGCTCGACGTCACTCAGGCAGCCGGCGGCTACACGGTGAGTTCGGGGCAGACGCTCGGCGGCTCCGGGAGCGTGTTGGGTTCGGTGACCTTCGGTCGTGGATCGACCCTTTCGCCGGGCATGTTCAGCGCGGCGTCGAGCGCCGCCCTGCTTGACGCCGATGTCCCGATCGGCGAACCGGCAGCCGTTGCAGTTCCCGAGCCGAGAGCCCTTGGGTTGATCGGCCTGGCGATCGGTGTTGTAGGCCTCGGGTCGCTGCGGTGGCAGCGAAAAGAGGGCGCGTCGGCCCAAAGCCCGTGCCCAAAAAAAGTCGGGGCGACACGATTCGAACGTGCGACCTCTACGTCCCGAACGTAGCGCTCTAGCCAGGCTGAGCTACGCCCCGATGCGGGCGGCAATCGGGCGAAAACCCGCTGCCACCCTTGGGAGAGAACCGTAGCGTACCCGGGCCAGCGGTCGGGGGCAACGCCGCTGCCGCCGCGGCCGGACGAGGCTTCTACGGGTTAAAGCTCGTTCTTGCGAGTCGTGGCGACTCCGCAGCCGGCGGGACGTGTGAGTTTGCTGGTCAAACGCTCCGGAGCGGCCGCCGCGAATGACAGACACAGGTTGAAAACCTGTGCTACGGGGGACCTCGAGTCAGGTCAGACGCTGTGCTACGGGGGACCTCGAGTCAGGTCAGACGCTGGTCGACCCGCCCTGCATCTGCCGTGCCGTACAGGATTGGCAGGATGCCCGCAGCGAATGTCCGGCGAGCTGGCACGGGCAACCCCGAGCCTCATGAACGCGCGAGGATCACGTACGAACCGTGTTATTCCACCGTCACGCTCTTGGCGAGATTCCGTGGCTGATCCACGTCGCAGCCCCGGTTCACCGCGATGTGGTAGGCCAGCAGCTGCAGCGGGATCACGGCAAGGAGCGGCGCGAGCGCGTCGTCGGTGGACGGGATCTCCACCACGAACTCCGCCAGCCGCTTCACCTCCTCCTGGTCCGGCGTCGTGATCGCGATCACGCGGCCGTTGCGGGCCCTCACCTCCTCGATGTTGGAGATCATCTTCTCGCTGGTGTGCGATGTCGTCGCCAGCACCACCACCGGCATCAACCGGTCGATCAGGGCAATCGGCCCATGCTTCATCTCCGCCGCGGGATAGCCTTCGGCATGGATGTAGGAGATTTCCTTGAGCTTGAGCGCTCCCTCGAGCGCCACCGGGAAGTTGAACGAGCGGCCGAGGTAGAGAAAGTTGGGGGCGTAGGTGAACCGGTCGGCAAGCGACTTGATCGCCGGCTCCTGAGCCAGGATTGACTCGATCTTCTGCGGGATCCGGGCGAGCTCGTCGATCAGCGCCTCGGCCCGCTCGGGCGTGAGCGTGCCCCGCTTTCGCCCCAGCGCGATCGCCATCAGCGTGAGCACCACCACCTGCGTCGTGAAGGCCTTCGTGGAGGCCACGCCGATCTCCGGGCCGGCGTGCGTGAACACGCCTGCATCGGTCTCCCGGGAGAGCGTGGAGCCCACCACGTTGCAGATGCCCAGCGTGAGCGCGCCCCGCCGCTTCGCCTCGCGCAGCGCCGCGATCGTGTCGGCCGTCTCGCCGCTCTGCGAGATCACGAGCAGCACGTCGCGTGCGTCGAGCAGCGGCTCGCGGTATCGAAACTCCGACGCATACTCGACCTCGACCGGCAGCCGGGCGAGATGCTCGAAGAGATACTCGCCCACCAGCCCGGAGTGCCAGCTCGTGCCGCACGCCGCGATCGTGAGCCGCGGTGCCGCCATCAGCCGATCCATCACAGGCTCGAGTCCGCCGAGCTGGATCAGATGGTCGGCGAGCACGAGGCGACCTCGCAGGCAGTCGGCGATCGCCCGGGGCTGCTCGTGGATCTCCTTGAGCATGAAGTGCGGGAAGCCGGCCTTTTCGATCGCGTCGAGCGACATGGCGAGCTCGTGCACCTCCTTGGTGAGCGGCACGTCGTCGATCGATCGCACCTCGAAGCGGTCGCGACCGATCACGGCCACGTCGCCGTCGTCGAGGTAGACCACCTTGTTGGTGTGGGCGACGATCGGGGCGGCGTCGGAGGCGACGAACATCTCGCCGTCACCCACGCCGACCACGAGCGGCGAACCGCAGCGGGCCACGTAGAGCCGGTCGGGCTCGGCGGCGTTGAGGAGGGCAAGGCCGTAGGTGCCCGTCACCTGCCGGAGGGCGAGCCGCAACACCGCCTCGAAGGGCAGCGACGGATCGGACTCCTGGATTTCCTCGATGAGTTGGACGAGGACTTCAGAATCGGTCTGGCTGCGGAACACCCGCCCCTTGGCGGTCAGCGACGTCTTGAGGGCCGCGTAGTTCTCGATGATCCCGTTGTGGACCAGCGCGATCCTGCCGGCGGGGCCGACGTGGGGATGAGCGTTGGCGTCGCTCGGTCCGCCGTGGGTGGCCCAGCGGGTGTGGCCGATGCCGACCGCGGCGGTGGCCGGGAGATCAGCCGCCCGGACCTCCAGGTCGCGAACGCGGCCCGCGCACTTGGCCACCCGGAGATCGCCATTGAGCACCGCGATCCCGGCCGAGTCGTAGCCGCGGTATTCGAGCCGCGCCAGGCCCGCGAGGAGGATCTCGCGGCATGCCCCCGGGCCGATGTAGCCCACGATTCCACACATCGAACGCGTCTCCCTGCGATTGCTGTGTCTCGGTGACGGATTACGATCAGTTTACGGAGCCGTGGTGCCGGGCCGTCCGGAATAAGTTCTTCTCGAGTCGGGGTGTGCAGGCAAGCGGCCAGCAGAGGGCAGCCGTACCGCTCACGCGGTTGCGCTTGCTGGGGCAGAGGACAGCCGTACCGCTTACGCGGTTACGCTTGCTGGGGCAGAGGGCAGCCGTACCGCTTACGCGGTTACGCTTGCTGGGGCAGAGGATAGCCGTACCGCTCACGTGTGACCCGTATCATTCGTCATGACCCATTCGCTGCTGTTCTTCGAGGACGATCAGGCTGCGCATCTCGAGCCGCTCACGCTCACGCGGCCCGTTCACGACCTGCGGCTCGGCCTGACCACGATTCGCGAGAAGTGGGAGCGGGCCCTGGGCGTCGACCGCGGGACCGGGCCGCTGCGGTCGCACCTGCGGGGCGTGTTTCCAGCGGCGACCAGGAAGCAGCGGACATCGCCCGCGATCTGGATCAACTCGCGGTATCTGCCGACGCCCAACCTCGTCGCCGCGATCCGTCGCCGGCCGGAAGGACACCTCCGCGACGGCGACGATCTCGTCGCCGCGTGGTCCACGCCCGAGCACACCGGCGAGTGGTTCGACGAGGGCCGGCCGCGGCCGGCCGCCGCTGGAAGGCGCGTGGACGCGGAGGGGCTGCAGCGACTCGTTCATCCCTGGGACATCGCCGGGCTGAACCCCGCGGCGCTCGAGTCCGACGCCGCGGCCTGCAGCTGGAAGCCAGGGCTGGGGCCTCTCTGGAGCCCGTCGGCCGTCGTCGATCGCCCCGAGCAGTTGTTCATGCATGCCAGCGCCGTGGTCGAGCCCGGCGCGATCGTGGTCTGCGACGAGGGGCCGGTGCTGCTCGACGCCGGCTCACGGGTGATGGCGGGGGCGATCCTCCGCGGGCCGGTGGCCGTGGGGCAGGGGGCGACCGTGCGGATGGGAGCCCGGATCTACGGCGGCACCACCATCGGCCCGCACTGCAAGGTGGGCGGTGAGGTGGCGAGCACCGTCTTTCATTCCTACTCCAACAAGGCGCACGAGGGCTACGTCGGTAACTCGGTTTTCGGGCAGTGGGTGAATCTCGGCGCCGACACCACTGCCTCGAACCTCAAGATGACCTATGGCACGGTCAAGCTCCTCGACTGGCCGACAGGGCTCGAGGTGGACTCGGGCGAGCTGTTCGTCGGCACGATCATGGGCGACCACTGCAAGACCGGTATCAACACGATGCTCAACACCGGCACCGTCTGCGGTGTGGGCTCGATCGTGGTCGGGGCCGGGTTTCCGGCCCGCGAAGTTCCGTCGTTCAAGTGGGCGCAGGCGGGATCGCTGGTGGACTACCGCCTCGAGAAAGCGCTCGTGGACATGGAGCGGATGATGGCCCGCCGCGGCGTGACGCTCGATCGTCACTACCGGCGGATGATGGAGGCGATCTTCGCGATGGGCCGCGGGTGAACCCTGGCTCGTCCGGCGTGACCGCCCTCACTTCGTCGCCGACACGCAGACGAGTTCGCGGTCGTTCCGGACGAAGATGCAGCCGTCCGCAAACGCCGGATGACTCCAGACCACCTCGCGGCCGAAGCACTCGTTGGTCGGCTCCACGACCCGCATGCGGCCGAGTTCCTCATACTGCTCCGGCGAGAGTCGGGCGAGGATCAGGTGGCCTGTCTCGCTGAAGATCCAGGTACGGGTCGCACCGGCCGGATCGCCGGCCACGGGATCGGCCTGGCGAACGACGAAAGCCGTGCCGTGCTTGCTGCGGCGTTCACCGCCGGTGGTGGGCTCGAGCGTCTCCCAGAGGCGGCGGCCGTCGCCGAGCGCCACCGCCGTGAGCGCGCCGGTGTCGCAGTCGCACCCGTAGAGCACGTCGCCGGCGATGAAGGGCGTGGCGTTGGCGCAGTAGACGGCCGACTTGGGCTCGCCGCGCCAGAGGAGCCGCGGTGCCGCGGCATCGGCGGCGAGGGCGTAGAGCGCTCCCACCCTGCCGATGCCGCTGGCGAAGAGCACGCGGCCGAGGCTTGTGTCGGCCACCTGCGGCGCCATGATCGACATGCCATACATCGGCTTGAGTGGCTGCGACCAGAGCACGCGGCCCGTGGCGGGGTCGAGAGCGTTGAGGTTGTCGGCATCCCAGATCACGAGTTGCCGCGAGCCGCCGCTCTCGATGATCGTCGGCGGACAGTAGCCGCTCTCACTGGCGGTGAGGGCTCGCCAGCGTTCCTCGCCGGTTTTTCTGTCGAACGCCACCGCCACGCTGCCCGGACCACCCACAAGGCAGATGAGCAGGTCGCCCTCCACGAGCGGATGGCCGCAGAAGCCCCAGATCGGCGTGGGGGCCGAATAGTCTTTCTTGAAATCCTTCGACCAGAGCATCCGGCCGGTCTCGGCGTCGAGGCAGGCGAGGTTGCCTTCGGCGCCGAGCATGTAGACGCGGCCGTCGGCGACCGTCGGCGTGCAGCGCGGCCCTGAGGCGTAGGAGAGCGAGTAGCCGCAGTCCTGTTCGTGCTTCCAGCGCAGTTCGCCGGTCTCGGCGTCGAGGCAGAGCAGCCGCTCGGTGCCGGAGCGGGCGGTGCGATCGTTCGGGCCGTTCACCAGTTCGCCCGCGCGGGCGACGAAGTCGGCGAGATAGACGCGGCCATTCGCGACCGCGGGGCCCGAGTAGCCGCCGGCCACCGGCACCCGCCACTTCACTGGCAGTCCGCCGGCGGGGATCGTGGTGACGAGCCGCTGTTCCCGCCAGGTCGCATCCCGCTGCGGCCCGAGCCACTGCGGCCAGTCTTCGGCCCGCGCCGTGCCTGCTCGGCACACCGCAACGAGAGTCAATCCAAGAAGGAACAGGAGGCGGGTGTGCATGGGAAGGTTCCAGGGATGACGAGAACGATTCATGCTCAGCCGGGGGTGGCGGTGAGCTCGGGCAAGTCTGTCGAGACGTCGATGCCGTCGGGCCGCCAGTCGATCACCTCGACTTCCGCGGTGCGTCGGCCACGAAACTCGTTGATCTTCGGTCGAAACGCGATGTGGAATGGCTGGCCTGGGGCCGGCAGATGCGGCAGCCATTCGCCACCACCGAAGGCCACGCCGCGAATCTTCTTCCCGTGCTGCAGGAGCTGGAGCTGGAGCGTCTTGCCCGACTGCCCCATCGTGCGGGCCGGTTCGGCGAGCGTCACGCCCGATGCGCAGAGCACGGGCCGGCGGTTGCCCTCGCCGAACGGCGCCAGCTTCTCGAGCTGCTCCACCGTGTCGAGCGTGAGCGCGCCGAGCGAGGTTTCGCCGTCGATCGTGACCTGCGCCCGCCGCAGCTGCTCCGGCATCCGCGACTCCACCTCCGCCACGAACGCCCGGCGGAAGTCGTCGATTTTCGCGTCGTCCACCTGCAGGCCTGCCGCCGCCGCGTGCCCGCCGCAGCCGAGCAGGTGCCCGCTGCAGGCCTTCACCGCCGCGAGCACGTCGAAGCCCGGCACGCTCCGCACGCTGCCCACAGCGGGGCCACCCTGGAGCGGATCGCGGGCGATCATCACCACCGGCCGGTGCCACCGCTCGGCGAGCCGGCCCGCCACGATGCCGACCACACCCTTGTGCCAGCCGCGGTCGGCGAGCACGACCGCCGCGTCGATCTCCGGGTCGAAGCATTCCTTGGCCTGCTTCGCCGCCGCCAGCTGCAGGCTCCGCTCCTCGGTCTCCCGCTGCGCGTTGAGTTCGTGGAGGTAGTCGGCGAGTTGGGTACCGCGGGCGGCATCGTCGGTGACGAGCAGTTCGATGCCGTTGGCGGCCGTCGCCATCCGGCCCGCGGCGTTGAGCCGGGGGCCGAGCTTGAACGCGATGTGTTCGCTGTCGAGCCGCGACTGCTCCGCAAGCCCCGTCAACTCGATCAGCCGCGCCAGCCCGGGACCGCCGCGCGTGCGGACATTGTCCAGGCCGTGCTTCACCAGTAGCCGGTTTTCGTCCACGAGCGGCATGACGTCGGTGACGGTGCCGAAGGCCGCCAGGCCGATGGCTCGCAGGAGCGCCTCGCGGAGCCGCGGAGTGACGCGGCTTGCACCGCTCGCCCGCGTGGCGATCGCCCAGGCCAGCTTGAAGGCCACGCCGGCCCCGCAGAGGCCGCCGAATGGATAAGCGGTGCCGGGGAGCCGCGGGTGCACGAGGACGTCGGCGGCGGGAAGCTCGTCGGCGAAGTTGTGATGGTCGGTGATGATCAGTTCGAGGCCGAGGTCGCGGGCGTGCTGCGCCTCGGCGACACCCGTGATGCCGCAGTCCACCGTGACCACCAGGTTCGTGCCCTGCGACGCGAGCGTGGAGAGTGCGTCCGCGTTGAGACCGTAGCCCTCCTCCTGGCGGCTCGGCACGTACCACGCGGGCGAGGCGTCAAGCGCCTGCAGGCAGCCCACGAGGATCGCCGTGGCACACATGCCGTCGGCGTCATAGTCGCCGTAGATCGCGATCTTCCGGCCGGCCTTCACGGCGGCGAGGATTCTGTCGGCGGCCTCGGGCACGCCGGGGAGCGTTTCTGGATCGCGGAGGTCGGCGAGGGTGCCCGAGAGGAACGACTTCACCGCCGCGGGATCGGTGACTTCCCGGGCGACGAGCAGGCTCGCCAGGATGCTCGATACCCCCGCCGCCCGTTCGAGCGCGGCGACGGCGGCACGGTCGTGGGGGCGGATGTGCCAGCGCTTCGGCATCGGGAGTCCCTTCCGCGGTGGAGGCCGCCGAACGCGGCCGAGGCCGCCAAAAGGGAATCAGTATAAGACGCTCCGATACCGCCCGAAACGAGCCGGGAAACGCTATAGTAGCGGCCCGTTCACCCGGAGGATCGCCATGCTGGCCGTCGATGTCCCGCTCCCGCAGTTTGCCGCCAAGCCCGCCCGCGGCGACGTGCCGAAAGACAAGGTGCTCTGCGAATACTGCACGGCCAAGTGCTGCCGCTACTTCGCCCTGCCGCTCGAGACGCCGACCACCCGCGAGGAGTTCGAGTACATCCGCTGGTTCCTCCTCCACGAACACGCCACCGTGTTCACCGAAGACGGCGACTGGTACGTCTGCGTGCACACCGTCTGCAAGCACCTCCAGGACGACCATCGCTGCGGCATCTACGAGACGAGGCCGCAGATCTGCCGCGAATACACGACGAAGGAATGCGAGTACGAGGACGACTGGGTCTACGATCAGTATTTCGAGACCTGCGAGCAGGTCGAGGAATACATGGACGCGGTCCTCGGCCCGGGCGGCCTGCACGTCGGCGACGGCCGGAAAAAGAAGAACCGCGGACAGTCGATCCGCGGCCCGAAGCCCTCCCTGCTGCCGATCGTTTCATGATCGAGCCCCGCACGCTCAAGGGATTTCGCGATCACCTTCCCGCGCAGGCCCTGGCCCGCGAACGAGTGTTGGAGATCGCTCGCCGCGTCTACCGGTCGTATGGGTTTGCGCCGATCGACACGCCGGCGCTGGAATACCTCGAGATCCTCACCGGCAAGGGGAGCGACGAGACCGACAAGCAGCTCTACCGGTTCAAGGATCACGGCGGCCGCGATGTCGGACTGCGATTCGACCTGACCGTGCCCTTCGCCCGGTTCGCGGCCCAGCACATGCACGATCTGGGGCTGCCGTTCAAGCGGTATCACATGGCGGCCGTCTGGCGGGGTGAGAACACGCAGCGGGGCCGCTACCGCGAGTTCATGCAGTGTGACTTCGACACGATCGGCACCACCAGTCCCGTGGCCGATCTGGAGATGGTGCTCGTCGTTCACGATCTGCTCGCGGCGATCGGCATCGAGCGGTTCACCATCCGACTCAACGACCGCCGCGTGCTCGCGGGCATCCTGGGTCGGCTGGGCCTCGCCGCGGAGTCCACCGCGGTGCTGCGGAGCCTCGACAAGCTCGGCAAGGCGACCCCCGAGGCGGTCGCGGCGGAACTCGCCGCGCATGGCGTGGCGTCCGATGCCGTGGCGGCGCTCCTCGAGATGGCGGGCCTGGCCGGGTCGCCGGCTGATGTGCTCGCGCGGCTCGAAGCCCTCGTCGGCGACTCGGAGCAGGGGCGGGCCGGCGTGGCGGCGCTTGCGGCGATCGTGGCGGGAGCCCGCGAGGCGGGTGTGGTCGATGGCCGCGTCGTCATCGACCCCTCGATCGCCCGGGGCCTCGACTACTACACCGGCATCGTGCTGGAGAGCTTCCTCGACGACTTGCCGGCACTTGGCAGCATCTGTTCCGGAGGCCGCTACGACAACCTCGCCGAACTCTACACGAAGCAGCACCTGCCGGGCGTGGGGGCCTCGCTCGGTATCGATCGGCTCCTCGCCGGCCTCGAGGAACTCGGCCGGGTGGCGACGGTGGAGACGCCCGCCGAGGTGTTCCTCGTGCACTTCGACGAGCGGCACCTCGCCGATTACCTGCGGATCGCCACCGCGATTCGTGCGGCCGGCATGGCGGTCGAGTTCTTTCCGGAGGCGAAGAAGGTCGGTCAGCAGCTGAAGCTGGCGGCCAAGCGGGGCTTTCCCGCGGCGCTCGTGATCGGCAGCGACGAGTTCGCCGCCGGCACGGCCCAGTTCAAGAACCTGGGCACGCAGCAGAGCGTGACCATCGACTGGCACGGTGACCTTCACGTGCTCGCCGACGCGGTGCACTCGCAGCTCGAGGCGGCGAAGCACGCGTAACCCATCGCACGCCTGATTCGCCGGCGTGATCTGCTTCAGATCGCGAACGTCTTCTCGAGCGCCGCGAGCCGCTCGGCCACGGCGCGGGCGTCGGCCGGCCGGTCTGCCTTGTCGTGGGCGATCAGTTGCATCACCAGATCGCTCACCTCCCGCGGCACGTGCGGTGCCGCCTCGTGCAGCGGCATGGGAGTGCCTTTGGCGATCGCCGTGAGCACCGTGGCCATGGTGCGGCCCTCGAAGGGAAGACGCCGGGCCAGGAGCTCGTAGAGCATCACGCCGAGTCCGAACAGGTCGCTCTTGGCGTCGAGTTCACCATCGTCGATTCGTTCCGGTGGCATGTACGACGGAGTGCCCACGAGCGCCCCGTCGTGCGTCAGGGCGGCCGCGTGGCCGTCGATCTCGCGGGCGAGGCCGAAGTCGATGATTCGCACGCTCCGCGTCTCGCCCTCGAGAAACACGTTGGCCGGCTTGATGTCGCGGTGGAGGATGCCGCGGCGATGCGCGGCGGCGAGCCCCGAGGCGATCTCCTTGCCGATCCGCAGGATGTCGCCGAGTGGGAGCGGGCCGGAGATGTCGCTGTGGTCGCGGAGCGTCCGCCCTTCGAGCAGTTGCATGACGATGTAGGGCACGCCCTCATGCTCGCCCACCTGATGGATCGCCATCACATGCGGGTGCTCGATCGATCCGAGGGATCGGCTCTCGCGGATGAACCGTTGCCGGGCGGTCGGGTTGCCGGCGTAACGGGCCGACATCACCTTGATCGCCACCCGGCGGTCGAGGCGGTCGTCGTGGGCCAGGTAGACGCGGCCCATCGCTCCGGAACCGATCAGGCCGAGCACCCGATAGTCGCCGATCGTCCGGGGCGTCGGCTCGTCCATCACGACGCCGGGATCTCCGGGCACCTCGAAGCCCGATTCACTCACGAGCGTGGCGGTCAGCGGCGAGTCTGCCGGCTGGGTGTCGCCCTGATCGCGGCGGATGACGAACGAGCAGAAGGCATCGCCGCGGTGCATGCAGCTCGGCTCCTCGATCACGACCCGCTCCTGGAAGTGGGTCGCCAGACCGCGGACGATGCCGGCGGCGAGCAGGCAGAGCTTCCGCTTCGATGCATAGACGAGCTGCAGTTCGTCGGGGGCGGCACGGAAGGCCTCGAGCACCGGGGGCGCCGCCCCGGGTTTTTCCACGCGCACCATCCGATGGATGATCGCTTCGGTGTTTTCGATCAGGTCGAGCGTCTTCCATCGCGGGTCGATGAACGTGCCGGCCACCTTCACGAGATGCGACGCCAGAAACTCTCCGAACTCCCCGACGATCTCGGCCAGGGGGCGGCCGGTCGCCAGGGCGAGTTCCTCGAGCATCGCCACCGCGTCGGCGTCGGGATAGACGCCGGAAGGGAGGTGTTTCTCGCCCGACACCGACGAGCCAGACACTGACGAGCCCGACATCGACGAACCCGCTGCCGACCTGCCGCGCGGCGCGGAGCCGGTCGGAAAGCGTTCGGCGAACTTGTGGATGAAGAAAAAGATCAGGCCGTGCACGGCGTCATCCCTGAGGCGAGGGCTGCTGCCCTGACAACCCGAAACCCAGATTCGGCATCAGACTAAGGGGTATGCGGACGGGTGGCAAAGCCGTGGGTGCCAGACCCCACGCAGATGCGGTGGCGGTACAGTGCGAGGCCGTGGGCCGCGTGGTAGAGGCCGCCGCATTCGACGTCGAGGTCGGCGGTCTGCTCCAGGAGCGAGACCAGCCGCTCCGCCGCGCGGACGACCCAGGGCTCGGCGAGCCGCTCGTCGTCGAGCGAAAGGGCGAGCACCTCGAAGACGTGGCCTGTGGCGCTCAGGCGGTCGAATACGTCGGGCGACGTGCCCGGCCGCTCGAAGGGCCGCACGGCGAACGAGCCGTCGGGTTGCTGGAAGCGGCGGGCACGATCGAGCGACGCATCGACGACGGCCGCCGCCTCGGCCCAGCCTCCGGTTGGCGGCTTGCCGGTCGCGCGGCGATAGGCATCGACGGCCGCCGCGAGCCCATAGAGGCGATGGGCCCCGCCGCAGGCGGCCGTCGGGATGTCGGCCGCTGCCTCCATCCTGACCACCCGCTCGGTCGTCCACTGGTCGCCATCGCCTGCCGTCCATGTCGCGTCGGGCGGCAGCCACGCCGAGAGCGCCATCAGGGTCCAGGTGGCCTCCTGTCCCGCGCGGATATCGTGCTGGGCCTGGGCGAGCAGGTCGGCGACCGTGAACGTCCGGCCGCCCACCACGAGCGGCGTGTGAAGAGGGATTCCGCCCGCGAGCCGGTCGCCGTCTTCCCCGACGCCGCACTGGGACAGATAGCCGAGCCACTGGTCAGGGTGACCCTGGCCCATCGTGCTTCCCTCTTCCACGATCGCGAGTACGCCCGCTGAGCCGGGGCGGAGTTTCCAGCCCATCAGCGATCCGCCGTCGAGCAGGTAGCCGAGGGCTGCCGGCGTGCCGCCCCTGACGGCGACCGGAAAGTCAGGGCCGAAGGCGAGGATGCCATGGACGACCTGCCACGCCCCATGGACGCTGGCGTCGAGCAGGCGGCCGTTCCGGGCGTGGAGGAGCACGGCGTCGATCCGTCGGCAGAGATCGTCAGCGTCGGCTGAAACCGCCGCCGGCGTGGGGTGAATGGGTGGTTTCTCGCCGCCGCAGCCGAGGGCCGCGATCGCCACGGAGGCCAGGAGCGATTCCGCGAATCGGAAGGGAACAAGAACGTGTCGTGGTGCGTAGTGCATGAACAGGCCGGCGGTGCCGGCGGATCGGCCGCCGGACTACTCCCAAGAATAGTTTCGGAACGACCAGCCCGCCGACCGTCGCCCCCAGGAGACGACCAACCCCATGCCAGGCTTTTACTTCGACCCCGCGTACCTGTTCTGGATCGCCCCGGCCATGCTGCTGGCGATGTGGGCCCAGTGGCGGGTCCATTCAGCCTTCGCGGCGGCCTCCCGCGAGCCCGCGGCTCTCACGGGCGCGGCGGCGGCCCGCTTCATCCTCGATTCGGCCGGTGCGAGAGACGTGGAGATCGAGGCCGTGCCAGGGCAGCTCAACGATCATTACGACCCGCAGGCGAAGGTGCTGCGGCTCTCGCAGGGCGTGTATGGGGAGCGGTCACTGGCGGCGGTCGGCATCGCCGCCCACGAGGCGGGGCATGCGCTCCAGGACGCGCAGGGCTACTCGTTGATGGCGGTTCGCAACGCCGCCGTCGGCACGGCCAATCTCGGCAGCGGTCTCGGCTTCTTCGTGTTCATGATCGGACTGGGACTGGCCCTCAAGCCGATCGCCTGGCTCGGGATCGCGCTCTTCGCCACCACGGTATTTTTCCAGCTTGTGAATCTGCCGGTGGAGATCGACGCCAGCAATCGGGCGAAGGCGCAGCTCGTGACGCTCGGGATCGTGCCCGCGGCCGAGATGCCGGCGGTGAACAGCGTGCTCAATGCCGCGGCGTGGACGTATGTGGCCGGCACGCTGCAGAGCGTTCTCACACTGCTCTACTACGCCAGTTATCTCGTCGGCGGCTCCAGCGACGAGCGATAACGGCGGCCGGCGTGATGCTGCAAAGGTTGAAGACCAGTGCAGCGAGTTTTTCCACAGGTTGAAAACCTGTGCAGCGAGTTTTCCACAGGTTGAAAACCTGTGCTACGGGGGAACGACGCAGCGAGGGGCTGCCCGTGCTCCGGGAGCCGGCGTTGCTGACCAGCGGAGCCAGGATGGCGAAGCGTAGGCAGCATCGAGCGAGCGAAGGGCAGGACGCCCGCTGTGAGCGTCCGGCGACGGGGCATGGGCAGCCCCGAGCGGTGCCACACAAACACAGGTTGAAAACCTGTGCTACGAGCACGAGCGGCCCGAGTTCAATGGTTCAGTGAATACAGCAGCACGTTGAGGGCGATCTTCTCGGCGTCTTCGCGGCCGTAGCCCTTGCACTCCATCGAGTTCTGTTTTTCGAGGGCGCAGGAGAGGTCGTAGGGCGAGAAGATCACCGCCCAGCGGTCGCCGATCCGCACCCCCTCCAGTTTCGGCGGGATCTGCCGCTTGCGGACGCCCATCGGGCCGTCGCCCCCGGCCGGCTCGCGGAGCGTGACCTGGCGGATGTCGAAGCCGCCGTACTCGGCCGCCGTGAACAGTAGGTCGTCGGCAGGAATCTCCTCGAGCCGCTGGTCAGGCAGGATCGCCGCGATCTCGTCGCGGAAGGCCTTCGTGAAGCCGCCGGCCGCGCAGACGCTGTCGGCGAGTAGCGTGCCGCCGCGGTCGAGGAACTTCGCGATCCGCTCCCGCCGCGGCGGGTCGAAGGCGAAGCCCTGCCGGCCGTGCATGAAGACGAGATGGTAGTTGAACAGCGCGTCGTCCGCCGGGTCGATCAGGGCCGGCGTGTCATCGACGCGGATGCCGGTCTCGCGGGCGGCTGCGCGGAGAATGTTGGCGAGGGCCGCGGGGGCCGCGTCGCACATGCCCGAATGCCGCAGCTTGCCGATCGCGAGCTGCCCGCGGACGAAGGGGTCGGCCTGGCGATCCTCCTGCGGTGTGATACCGAAAAAGGCGTCCTTGCTCTTGAGTTCGCGGTTGGTGGCGTAGGCGAGCACGTTGGTGCCGATGGCGAGTGCTGCCTCGACTTCGCGGGCCACGCCGGGGGGCAGGGCGTCGCGAGATCGGCCGCCGAGTTCCCAGAGGCAGGAGAGGCTCGGCATCGCGGAGGTGGGGTCGGCGAGGTCGGTTGGCGGCGCGTAGATCAGGCAGGTACGGCAGCCGTAGTCGATCCCCAACAGAGGCCGGTGCAGCTCCGGAGGCACGACCTGCTCGGCGTGCCAGGCGGGATGCTCCGGGGGAAGGAGGTGGAGCCGATACTCGGGCTCCGGAAAGATGTCGGCGACGAGTTGCCGCAGCCGCTCGTCGAAGCCCGCGCTCTGCGGGCAGCAGGCTTCGGCAAACACGAACCCACCGTTGTCGATGTAGGCGCGGAGCCGCCGGCCGGCGTCGTGGCCGAGGTCGAACTCCGACTTGCCTGAGATCCAGAGGACGGGCGCCTGCTGGAGGTCGGCCTGGCCGGCCGACGGGGTGTCGATCACGTGCCAGGAAAGGCCGGCGGGATAGTCCTTCTTCCACCGCGTTTCGACGTAGTCGACCAGGTGGGCGATGTCGTGGCCGTGGCGGTTCCAGTCGGCGGCAGGGGCGTGGCTGCTCTTGGCCACGATCACCGGCCGCCGGCCCTTGGCGAGAAACAAAAGCGCGAAGCTCGTGGCCACGATCGAGTCCTCGATCCGGTTGGCGACAAACTTGCCCGACAGCCGGTCCTGGGTGGCGGTGAACATCTTCGCCCCCTCGAGATACCAGTCGTGGTCGCCGATGTACCGCCGCGCCGTGAAGCGGCCCACCCGCTCGAGGCCATAGAGGTAGTAGTAGAGCCAGGTCTCGCCGCCGGTGCCGGGATTCTGCTGCACCGAGAATCGCTTGCCGAGCCAGTTGAGGCCCTTCTCCAGCACGCGGGGGGTCGAGCCGCCGCCGCAGCAGGCGACGCTGTCGCGAACGGCGCGTGCGTCCGGGGTGCCGATATGCTCCGACGTGATCCAGATGCTGGCGATGCCGGCGCAGGTCATGCTGCCCGACCCGCCGGCATTGCCCAGCGTGTAGCCCCACGAGCCGTCACTGTTGTGGCAGGCCACCCAGTACTGCTGGGCACGAACCCAGGTGTCGTCGCGAACGGCCACGCCGGCTCGCGACGCCTCGTGGAGGCCGAGCACCGCGAACTGGGAGTTGGAGTTGTCGCCCATGCCCACGCCGTTGCTCTGGCCGTAGGTCCACGAGCCAGACCCGGGACCCTGCTTGACCTGAGCCTGCTCCAGCCATTCCACGTTGCGTTCGAGGATCGCCCGGTCGGCCTCTGGCGCCAGCATCGCGAGGATCATCGTCTGGAGGGCGACGGAGTAGGTCTCGTCGGGCTCCTGCTGCCGGAGCCAGGCGAGCGCCCGCCGCATCGCGGGCTGCTCGGCCCGCACGCCTGCGTTGGCGAGCGCCAGCATGACCAGGGAGGTGGCACCGACCCGCTTGTCGGCCGACCGCATCGCCTCCCACGAGCCGTCTTCCCGCTGCTGCGAGATCAGGTAGTCGCGGGCCTTCTCGACCGAGGTCTGGATGTCGATCGGGCCGGGGGCAGCCGGGATCGATGCGGCCGGGCAGAGGGCGACCAGCAGGGCCGCGGCTGCGATCCAGGAGCCGCGACGGACGGGACTGGGGAATGACGAGAGGGCCACGCCGCGGGGTCCGGTGGTCGCCTCGGCGGGCCCGCACGACCGCGAACGGGCCCGTTGGCGATGCCGCTCATCGTAGCAGGTTGGCCGATGCCGCAGGATGGGTGGCGTGCGACGGTGCCGCGGAGCACGAGGGTCGATTGCCGCCCCGACGGGCACACCCGATACTGAATGGTTCTGTGTTCGACCGTTCCCGCCCAAGGATCGCCGCGTGTCCACCGCCTCCAAGCCCAAGACGCTCGACGAGATTCTCCACGAGTTCGCGCAGCACCGGCGCCTGATGCAGGAGGAACTGCAGAAGGTGATCGTCGGCCAGCACGAGGTGATCGAGCAGCTCTTCGCCGCCATCTTCACCCGCGGCCACTGCCTGCTCGAGGGCGTGCCCGGCCTGGCGAAGACCCTGATGGTGTCGACGCTCGCCCGGATCCTCGACGTCGGGTTCAAGCGGGTTCAGTTCACGCCCGACCTGATGCCGTCTGACATTACGGGCACGAACGTGCTGGAGGAGGATGAATCGGGTCGCCGGCACTTCCGCTTCGTCGAGGGGCCGATCTTCACCAACATCCTCCTCGCCGACGAGATCAACCGCACGCCGCCGAAGACGCAGGCCGCGCTGCTCCAGGCGATGCAGGAGCGGGAGGTGTCGGTGGGTCAGGAGACGCACCAGCTGCCCGATCCCTTCTTCACGATCGCCACGCAGAACCCGATCGAGCAGGAGGGCACCTACCCGCTGCCCGAGGCCCAGCTCGACCGGTTCATGTTCAACATCAAGGTGGGCTATCCGACGGCCAGTGAGGAAGAGCAGATCCTCATGGCCACGACGAAGTCGGAGAAGCCGGAGGTCCGCAAGGTGCTCTCGGGCCGCGCGATCAGCAACATCCAGAAACTCGTCGCCGGCGTCGCGGTCAGCGAATACATCGTCAAGTACGCCGCCCGGTTGGTGCGGGCCACCCGGCCGAAGGACCCGCAGGCTCCGAAGTACGTCGCCGAACTCGTCGACTGGGGCGCCGGCCCGCGGGCGGGGCAGTTCCTCATCCAGGGTGGCAAGGCGATGGCGGCGATGGACGGACGCTTCAGCGTGTCGCTCGACGACGTCCGCCGGGTGGCCGTGCCGGTGCTCCGGCACCGCATCGCCACCAACTTTCAGGCCCAGGCGGAGGGTCTCACCAGCGAGTCGATCATCGAGCGATTGCTCCGCGAGACGCCCGAGCCGGAGATCCCGAAGCTCGTGAAGTGACGGCTGCGAGGAGGCTCTGCGGATGGCCCGCGCGGTCGAGGAATACCTGAAGCCGGAAGTGGTCAGGCAGATTGCCCGACTCGATCTCCGCGCGCAGTTCATCGTCAAGGGCTTTCTCCAGGGGCTCCACGCCAGTCCGTATCAGGGCTTCTCCGTCGAGTTCAGCGAGCACCGCAAATACGCTCCGGGCGACGACCCCAAGGACATCGACTGGCTCGTCTACGCGAAGACCGACAAGCACTACGTCAAGAAGTTCGAAGCCGAGACCAACATCACCGGCTACCTGGTGATCGACACCAGCGCCTCGATGGCCTACACCTACCGCCAGCAGCTCACCAAGCTCGACTACGCGATCTCGCTGTCGGCCGCCCTCTGCTGGCTGATGATTCATCAGCAGGACCCCTGCGGGCTGATGGTGTTCGACGAGAAGCTCCACGCCTCGCTCCCGGCCCGCTCCCGACGGTCGCAGATCGCGCAGGTGCTCTCGGTGCTTTCGAAGATCAGTCCGTCGGGGAAGACCGACATCGCCCGCAGCCTCGTACAGGTGGCGGCGATGCTCAGGCATCGTTCGCTGGTGATGGTGTTCAGCGACCTGCTCGCCGACCCGGCGCCGATCAAGGACGCCCTCCTTCGATTGCGGCACCGCGGCCACGACGTGATCCTGTTTCACATCCTCGATGAGGCCGAAGTGCGGTTTCCGTTCGAAGGGATGGTGGAGCTGACGGAGCCCGAGGGCAGCGACCGGCTCGTGATCGACGCCGACGCGGCCCGCACCGGCTACGTCGCCGCCGTCGAGGCCTTCCGCGAGGAATACCGCTCGTCGTGCTTCCGTGCCGGCATCGATTACGTGCCGCTCGACACGAGCATGCAGTTCGACCGCGCCCTGATGGAATACCTGGTGAGCCGCCGCAACCGGTTCTGACCCATGGGCCTGTCGTTCATCACTCCGATGCTCCTCGGCGGTGCGGCGCTCGTGGCCGTGCCGATCGTGCTGCATCTGATCATGCGGCGAAAGCCCGTGCCGCACGAGTTTCCGGCGCTGCGGTTCCTCCGCGACCGCGCCGTGGCCAATCGGCGTCGGCTTCAGGTGAGCCATCTGTTTCTGCTGCTCCTGCGGATGGCGGCACTGGCCCTGCTGGCGCTGGCCCTTGCGCGGCCGGTGCTGCGGGGGGCAGGGTGGCTCGCCGGGGGCGAGGGCCCCGTCGCCGCGGCGCTTGTGATCGACACGGCGCCGCGGATGGCCCTGCGGGAGGCCAACGAGACCCGGCTCGAGCGGGCCGCGAAACTCGCTCGCGTGCTCCTCGACAAACTGCCGCAGGGAAGCCGGGTGGCGGTGGTCGACACGACCGGGGCGACAGCCGCCTTCGCCCCCTCGGCCGCGGCGGCAGCTGCCCGGATCGAGCGGCTTTCCGCTGCCGCGCCGGGAGCATCGCTCCCGACCGCGATCGCGGAGGCGCGGCGGCTGCTGGCCGGGTCGGAACTCGCCCGCAAGGAACTTTACGTTTTCACCGACTGCTCGCACGGTGCCTGGGACAACGCCGCCCCACAGCCGGAGGCTTCCGCCGGCGAACCAGCCGTGCTGTTTGTCGACGTGTCGGCGGAGCAGCCGCGAAACTTCTCGATCGAAGCCCTCGACCTGTCGGGTGAGCGGATTTCGGCGGGCACATCGCTGGCGATCACGGCGTCGGCGGCGCGGGTCGGCCCCGATGCGTCACGGGCAGTCGCCGTGGAAGTGCTCGGTCGCGACGGGAAGTACGTGCGCCGGGCCATCAAACCGGTCGAGTGGAAGGCGGCCGGGCCCGTGCAGGTTGACTTCGAGGTCGCCGGCCTGGAGCCGGGAACCCGGCAGGGCCGAGTGGTCATCGAGGGCTCCGACGACCTCGAGGCCGACAACGCCCGATACTTCACGGTCGAGGTCGGCGCCGCCGCCAAGGTGATCGTGGCCGCGCCGCGGCCCGCGGACCGCTCGGCCGCCTTGCTCGTGCAGGCGATCGCTCCCGCATCGCTGGTGAAGGCCGGCAAGGCGAGGTTTGAACCGGACGTGATCGACGTCGAGTCGCTCGGCACCGCCTCGTGGGACGCCGCCCAGGGCATCGTCATCCTCGATCCGCCGCCGCTTGCGCCCCAGACGTGGGAGGCGCTCGAGCGATGGGTGTCTGACGGCCGCGGTCTCGTGGTGTGGCTTGGACCACGGGCAGGCAACGCCGACCGCTTCAATACCGACGCCTCCCGCCGCGTGCTCGGCGGCGATCTGGTGCGGGTATGGCGGAGCCCTGAGGGTAACTACCTCGCTCCCACGGCGCTCGACCACCCGATCATGGCGGCGTATCGCCGCGTGGGCGACGCCGTTCCCTGGCAGGACTTTTCGGTGTCGCGGCACTGGGAGTTCAAGCCGGCCGAGGGGCTGGGCGACGCCGCGGCGACCGTCGCCACCTACCGCAACGGCCTGCCGGCGGTGCTCGATCGCAGGCTGGGCGGCGGCAACGTGGTGGTGGTGACGACGCCCGTCTCGCAATCGGCCTCGGATCCCGATGCGTGGAACATCCTGGCCACGGGGTTCGAGCCGTGGCCGTTCGTGATCCTCGCCAACGAGACGCTCCTCCACGCCGTTGACACCTCCGACGACCGCAACGTCCTCGCGGGGGCGCCGGCGGTGTTGCACATCGATCGTCGCGACGTGCCGGCGGCGATCGTCAGCGCGCCGAGCGGCGATGACTTTCCGGCCGCCGTCGACCAGAAGCGGGGCACGATCACGGTCACCGCCACACAGGTTCCCGGCAACTACACCCTCCGGGCCGGTGGCGACATCGGGGGCATCGCCAGGGGCTTCAGCGTGAACCTGCCGCCGTCGGCCACCGACTTCAGCCGGTTGCCCGCCGACGCGCTTGCCGCCGTACTTGGGCCCGGCCACCGGCTGGCGAAGTCTGCCGAGGAGATCGTCCGCGACGTGAATCGCGAGCGGGTGGGTTCGGAACTCTATCCCTGGGTGATCGTGCTGGTCGCACTGGCCATGGCGGCCGATTGGATCGCCGCCAACCGCTTCTATGCGCCTCGCGACGGCGTCGCCGTGGAGCGGGCCGCTGCCGCCGAGTTCGCGGCCGACGAGTCGCAGGCCGCCGCGCCGCCTCCCGTTCCCCCGGCTGCTCCGCCACCGGTGCCGCCGCCAATGACTCAGCCGGAGGTGCCGGCATGACCGATCCGCGGTTGCTCGAGGAACTGTCACTCCAGTTCGATCCGGTCTGGTCGTGGATGTTCGTCGGCGCGGTGGCAGCGGGCCTGCTCGCCGTGCTCCTGGCGTTTCCACCGGACCGGTCGCGGCTGTCGCCTGCCGCCAGGATGACGCTCGTGCTGCTTCGCATGGGGGCCTTTCTGGCGCTCGTGATCTGCATGCTGCGGCCCACGTTCGTGGCAATGCAGAAGGCCCGGCAGCAGGGGACCGTGGTCGTGCTCGCCGATGCGTCGGAGAGCATGACGGTGGCCGACGGCCCCACGGGACGGACGCGGTGGCAGGAGATGGTTGATGCGTTGGCGGCGGCCAGGCCCGCGGCAAAGAAGCTCGCAGCTTCCGGAGATTTCGACATCGCCGTCTGGCTCTTCGATCGGGAGGCCCGCGCCCTCGCCGCGGTTGGCGACGATCCGTTTCCGTTCGCCGCCTGGAGCGACGTGCCGACCGCAGACGAGACGGCGATCGGAGCGGCACTCGACGACGGCCTGCGGGCGACGGTGGGGCGACAGCTCGCGGGCGTCGTGGTGCTCAGCGACGGTGCCCAGCAGGCCTATGCCCCCCGTGACCTGCCGCCACAGACGGTGGCCCGGAAGCTTGCCGATGCGGGCGCACCCCTGTGGAGCGTCACGTTTGGGCAGCAGCGGGGCGAGGGGCAGGGCCGCGACGCCGCGGTGGTGAACCTCTCCGTCGCCGAGACCGTGTATCTCAAGAACATGCTGGAGGTGGCGGGACGGGTGCGGCTCGACGGTCTGGCGGGGCGGGAGGCGACGGTCGTGCTCCTCGCCGAGAACGCCTCGGGTGTGATGGAGGAGGCCGCACGGACGCGGGTGCGGGCCACCGGCGACGCCGTCGAGGAGGCGGTGCGGCTCGCGTGGACGCCCGTGGCCCTCGGCGAGCGGAAGCTGACGCTCCGCGTGGAACCCCAGGAGGGCGAGGTGATCCTCGCCAACAACGAGCTCTCGACGTTCGTGGAGGTGATCGACGGCGGCCTGCGGGTGCTCTATCTCGAGGGAGACCTGCGGGTGGAGCAGCGATTCCTGCGGCGGGTGCTCGCGGCCAGCCCCGACATCCAGGTCGATTTCGAGTGGATCGACGCCACCCGGCGGGATCGCTGGCCGGTGGACCTCAGCCGCCGGCTCGCCGGCGAGTACGACGTGTTTTTGATCGGCGACCTCGACTCCGCCGCCGTCAAGCCCGACGACCTGCGGACGATGCTCGGCAGGGTGAACGCGGGGGCCGGCCTCGGTCTGATCGGCGGGTTCCACGCGTTTGAGGCGGGAGGCTGGGGGAGCTCGCCGCTCGGCCCTGCGCTGCCCTTCGAGCCGGATCGCCTCGCCCGGCAGTCGTTCAACGAACCGATTCGCCAGGGCCTCCACGTGCAAGGCGCGGTGCGGATGCTGCCCGATCCGCGGTTCGGTTCGATTTCGATCCTCAGGCTCGGCAAGACCGACGACGACAGCCGCACGGCCTGGGAATCGATGCCGACGCTCGAGGGAGCCAATCGCCTGGGCCGCCTCCTGCCCACCACGAAGACGCTTGCCGCCGCCGCCGACGGGACGCCCCTGCTGGTCGGTCGCGAATACGGCCAGGGGCGGGTGCTCGCGTTCGCGGCTGATTCGACCTGGCGGTGGGTGATGCAGGGGGCTGGTGATCAGCACCGTCGCTTCTGGCGGCAGTTCGTGCTCTGGCTCGCACGCCAGGACGATGCGGAGCAGGACACGCTCTGGGTACGGCTGGCGCAGCGTCGCATCTCGCCGGGCACGCCACTCGCCTTCGACGCCGGGCTGACGAGGCCCGATGGCACCGCCGATCCGGGTGTGGCCCTCGAGGCCACGGTCGTCGCGCCCGATGGTCAGCGGCGGCCCGTTCGCGTCGGGCGGCAGGGGGAGACGTTCTCGGGCGTGATCGCCGACTGTTCCGAGCCCGGCGACTGGAGGCTCGAGGTGAAGGCGACGAAGCCTGGCGAGGGAGTGCCGCGGGAGCGTTCCGCGAGGTTCACGGTGTTTCGCCAGGATCTCGAACTTGCGAATCCGCGGGCCAACCCGCTCCTCATGCGGCAACTCGCCGAGGCGACCACGGGGGGCGTGCGGCTGCCGGAGGAACTGCCGGCCGTGTTCGAGGAGATCGCGGCGCGTCCGCCGACGTTCGAGTCGAAGGAGCAGTGGTCGTACGCGCCGTGGGACACGTGGCCGATGTTTCTCGTGATGGCGACGTGCATGGGCGTCGAGTGGTTCCTGCGGAAGCGGTGGGGGCTCGTGTAGCCGCGGCGATTCCGCCTTTCGGGAGGCTGCGGGCTTTGCTACCCTCCCCAGCCCGCGCAGGATGACTCGCCTGCGGGGCCGTGTGTTCCGCGTCGACAGGGAGGTCGGACGTGGCCCGTCGCCGTGCCATTCGCGAGAAGCTGCTGCTGGGCGCCCTCCTGCTGGGCGTGATGGTGACCGTCCTGTGGGCGAGCGGTTTCCTCGGCATCTATTCCTACCGGTGGCTCGTTCGCGACCTCTCCTGCCGGGCCGCGGAACTGCCGCTGGCCAGCGAGTTGGGCGAGTGCGTGGGCATGCTCCGGCTGGCCCATGCCCGGGCGCTCGCCGCCGACGAGGCCGAGGAGGAGTCGTTTCTGTCGGGCCTGCGGGCGACCGAGGCGGCGCTCGAAGCCTACCGCCAGGAACTGGCGGCCTTTGAACTCGACGACACGCGTCTCGCCGACCGCACCCGCGAGGCGGGCACCGCCCAGCGCATCTCCGACTGCCTGGCGACGATCGACTCGATCGCCCGACAGCACGCCGCCGACCCCGCCGAGGCCGATCTGCCCTCGGCCAGTCGTGGCATGCTCCTGGCGGTCGGCCCGCATCTCGAGGCGCTCGCGGCCCTGTCCGCCGAGCTGCCCTCGTTCCTGCAGCAGCGGCTGCACGACCTGTCGAGCGACGTGCGCACCCGCTATCGAACGCTGATCATCACCACCTGGGCCGCCGCCCTCACGGCGATCGGCCTGCTCGCGGCGATCGGCGTGCTCACCTACCGCTGGGTCTTCCGGCCGCTGCGGCTGCTGGGGCACGGCTCCCGCCGCGTCGCCTCGGGTGACTTCGCCTACCGCATCCAGCTCGACACCCGCGACGAAATGGCGGAGCTCGCCGATGCCTTCAACGACATGACGGAGCGGTTTCAGGAGATCCGCGACGACCTCGACCGTCAGGTGCAGGAGCAGACCCGCGAGGTGATTCGCGGCGAGCAGCTCGCCAGCGTCGGCTTTCTCGCCGCCGGTGTGGCGCACGAGATCAACAACCCTTTGGCATCGATCGCGATGTGCGCGGAATCGCTGGAAAGCCGCATCGAGGAGCTCGCGCCGGGCGCGGCCGACGCCGAGGTGGCCCGCCGCTACCTGTCGCTCATCCAGAGCGAGGCCTTCCGCTGCAAGGGGATCACGGAGAAGCTGCTTGACTTCTCGCGGCTCGGCGAGGTGCGTCGTCAGGCCACCGCGCTGATGGGGCTCGTGGCCGACGTCGCCGAGATGCTGAGGCACGTCGGCCGATTCGCCGGGCGGTCGATCGAGATCGAGGAGGGAGCCGACGTGCTCGTGATGGTCAACCCGCAGGAGATCAAGCAGGTGGTGCTCAACCTGCTGGTCAACGCCCTCGATTCGATCGACGAGAAGGGCAAGGTCCGCGTCGCGGCCAAGCGGTCGGGAGGCGAGGCGGTGCTCACGTTCACCGACGACGGCTGCGGCATGACGGAAGAGGTGCAGGAACACCTCTTCGAGCCGTTCTTCACGAGGCGGAAGACGGGGCAGGGCACCGGCCTCGGGCTCTCGATCGTGCACCGGATCGTCACCGACCATGGCGGCCGCATCCAGGCCGCGAGCGACGGGCCCGGATCGGGCTCGACGTTTCGCGTCATGCTTCCGCTCGCCCAGGTCGGCGCCGAGGCGGCGACCATCCGGCCCGCCACCGACGCGGGCGGCCGGGCCGCCTGACGACGCCCACCCCGACGACCACGAAGGAGACACCGTTGAAGATGACCGGCCGACCGATGCGGATCCTGTTCGCCGACGACGAGCCCTCCCTCCAGGAGTTGATGCGGATCGAGCTCCCCCGGCTCGGGCACGAGGCGACGGTCTGCCCGGACGGCCGCACGGCGCTGGCGGCCCTCGACCGCACGGCCTACGACTGCGTGATCGTCGATCTCGACATGCCGGGTGTCGGCGGCCTCGAGGTGATCGCCCGCGTGCGGGAAACCTCGCCCGACACCGAGACGTTGATCATCACCGGCAAGTCATCCGTGGAGAGCGCCGTCGCGGCGGTGCGGCACGGGGTGTTCGACTATCTCACGAAGCCCTGCAAGCTCGCCGACATCCAGGCGGTGCTCGAGCGGGTGCGGCGGAAGCGCGAGATCACCACGCGGCTGCGGGCCCTGGAGCGGCGGGTGCGGCGGGCCGAGGGGGCCACGCAGCTCGTCGGCACGTCGGCCGCCCTCGACCAGGTGCGGCGGCTCATCGCCCGGGTGGCGGCGAGCGAGGCCTCGGTGCTCGTGCGGGGCGAGACCGGCACGGGCAAGGAACTCGTCGCCCGGGCCATCCACGAGGGCAGCGGCCGGGCCGGAGGTCCGCTCGTGGCGGTGAACTGCGGGGCGCTCCCCGAGCATCTCGTCGAGAGCGAGCTCTTCGGCCACCGCAAGGGGGCGTTCACCGGCGCCGATGAGCATCGCGCGGGGCTCTTCGAGGTGGCCGACGGCGGCACGCTGTTCCTCGACGAGATCGGCGAACTCTCGAAGCCGCTGCAGTCGCGACTTCTGCGGGCGCTCGAGAGCGGCGAGATTCGTCGCGTGGGCGACAACCAGGCGATCATGGTGGATGTTCGCGTGGTGTGTGCCACGCACCGCTCGCTCGAGGAGATGGTGAAGGCGGGCGACTTCCGCGAAGACCTGCTCTTCCGGATCAACACCTTCGAGATCACGGTCCCGCCGCTCCGCGACCGCCGCGACGACATCCCCGGGCTCGTGGAGCATTTTGTCCGTAGGGCGCGGCCGCAGACGCCGCCCCACGTCGCCGTGGCCGACGCCGACGCGGTTGCCGCCATGGCCGCGCACCACTGGCCGGGAAACATTCGCGAGCTGGCCAATGCGGTGGAGCATGCCCTGGTGCTCTGCGATGAGCTGCCGCTGTTGCTCGCACACCTGCCGGCGCGGTTTGCCGCGTTGCGGCCCGCCTCAACGGAAACGCCATCGATCGCGATCCAGCCGATCCCGGCGGCGATCGTTGCCGCGCCGGGCCATGGCCGGCCCGAGAGCCTTCGCGAACTTGAGATGCGGGCCATCCTGGAGGGCCTCGAGCGGAATAAGGGCAACAAGGCCCGGACCGCCGACGAGCTCGGGATCAGCCTGAAGACGCTCTACAACAAGCTCCACCAGCTCAGCGACGGCCCGCTCGACAAGACGGGCTGAGCGGCAGCGGGCACAGGAAGCCCAATCGCGTGAGCGATGGGGGCCGGTGATTACGTTTTGCGGACGACGCCCACAAGCACGCCGAGCACGCGGGCGTTCCTGACGTAAATCGGCTTCATCGACGCATTCGCGGGCTGCAGTCGAATCCGATCCCGCTCGGGAAACCACTGCTTGAGCGTCGCCTCGCCATCTTCCGTCTGCGCGACGACGATGTCGCCGGAGTGGGCCGTCTGCTTCTTCTGAATCACCACCCAGTCGCCGTCGGCGATCTGCGCGTCGATCATCGACTCGCCCATCACCTTGAGCACGAAGTGATTGTCGCGGTTGAAGAGCGATTCGAAGTCGATCCGCTCCGCCTGCTCCTCGGCCGGCCGCAGCGAACCGGCCGCCACCCAGCCCGCCATCGGCAGACCGCGGAGGTGCGCCGGTTCGTTGACCAGCTCGATCGCCCGAGACATGTTTTTGCCGCGGGTGATCAGGCCCTTGCGCTCGAGAGCCTTGAGATGGCAGACGACGCCGTTGGGGGAGCGAATCTTGAAGGCCTGGCCGATCTCGCGGACCGTCGGGCCATAGCCGCGGGAGTGAATCTTGTCGCGAATGAAGGCATAGATCTCCATCTGCCGCTCGGTCGGCGCGTCGCTGGCGTCGTCGGCATCGGACTTGGTCGGGAGATTCAGCGGGTTGCCGCGGACGGCGGCAACGGCGGCGGCCACCCGGCGGGGCTTCGGCCTCGTGTTGCTCGTGTTGGCGGAGGCACGTGAGGGCGATGCTTTGCGCTTGGCCATGTCGAATCAGCGGGAGGACCGCTTCCTGTGCGGGAATGAAGGGGATATCGGCAGCAGCCGGTATGGACGTCAGTATCTTACTATACGGCCGTTCATTTTCAAGTGGGGTGCCCGGGGTCGCTCCAGAGCGTTCCGGCCCGGTAGGATGCAGGAAATGGTTCGAGCACCGTGGAGGACGTCATGAAGGCGACAGGAAGCCGGTGGGCATGGGCTGGTGGACTGGGTATCGCAGTGGCGATGGCGGGGATCGTCATCAGGCCGTGCCAGGCCGAGGAGCCGCCGACGGCGGTGGCCGACGCCGCACCCGCGGAGCCACGCGACGGTGTTCGCCAGACGGGACGCGATGTCCCCGCGAAGAAGGCGGCCGCGACCATCGCCCACGTCCGGATCGCAGGCAGCCTGCCGGACGGGGTGGGGCAGGGCGGCCTCCTCGCCGACGTGGCCCCGCATCTGCACCGCCTGGTGGAACGGCTCGACAAGGCCGCCGCCGACAGCCGGGTGAAGGGGGTCGTGGTGGCGATCGACTCGCCCGACCTGGGGCGAGGTCGGGCGGAAGAGGTTCGCGCCGCCATCGAGCGCATCAAAAAGGCCGGGAAGCCCGTGGCCGCCCATCTCGTGAGCGGCGCCGCGGCCCACTATGCCGTGGCCTCGGCCTGCGACACGATCGCGATGCCGCCCGCGGCCACGCTGGAACTGACCGGCGTGCGGAGCGAGATGATGTTCTTCAAGTCGATGCTCGACCGGCTGGGCGTGGCCGCCGAGATCCTTCAGGTGGGCGAGTTCAAAGGGGCCGGCGAGCCCCTCACCCGCGACAGCATGAGCCCGGCGCTGCGGGCGCAGTACGAGAGCTTCGTCGGCGACCTGTATGAGCAGCTTGTTGAGCGGGTCGCCGACGAGCGGGGGCTCACCGCCGAGCGGGTGCGGGAGTTGATCGACACCGGCGTGTTCACGCCCGCGGCGGCGGTCGAGGCGAAGCTGATCGATTCGGTCGGCTACGAGGATGAGGTGATCGCCACGCTCGCCAAGCAGATCGGCGAAGAGTCGCCGAAGCTCGCCCGCGACTACGCCCAGCGGAAGTTCGATCAAGACTTCTCGGGCATGGCCGGCCTCGTGAAGCTGATGGAACTGCTTTCGGGGCAGAAGCAGGCGGCCCCGCTCGGAAAGAACAAGCGGATCGCCGTGGTGCACGTGACGGGCGAGATCCGCGAGGGCAAAAGCGCCGACGACGTTCTGATGGGAGGTGCGGCCGGCTCCGAAACGATCATGAAGGCCATCCGCGACGCCGCCAAGGACGAGCAGGTCGCGGCGATCGTGCTGCGGATCGATTCGCCCGGCGGATCGGCGCTGGCAAGCGACCTCATTTGGCGGGAGGCCGAGCGGGCGAAGAAGCCGGTGGTGGCGAGCTTCTCCGACATTGCGGCCAGCGGCGGCTACTACATCGCCGCCGCCGCCGACACGATCGTCGCGGCTCCGGGCACGCTCACCGGCTCGATCGGCGTGGTCGGCGGCAAGGTGGCCGTCGGCGACGCCCTCGGCAAGGTCGGCGTCCACACCGACGTCGTCAGCAAGGGAAAGAACGCCGGCTGGCTGTCGATGCAGGAGCCCTTCACTCCAAGTGAGCGGGAGGCGTTTATGGGCACGATGAAGGAGGTCTATCGGCTCTTCACTTCCAAGGTGGCTGCGGGCCGCAAGCTCGATCCGGCGGTGGTCGAGAAGCTCGCCGAGGGCCGTGTGTTCACCGGCAGGCAGGCGAAGGAGAACGGGCTGGTCGATCGGCTGGGAACGCTCGACGACGCGATCGACGAGGCCAAGAAGCTCGCCGGGATCGACGCCGGCGACGAGGTCGATCGGCTGCTCCTGCCCGAGCCCCGCGGCCTGTTCGACGAACTGCTCGGCTCGGCAGCGGCCGGGGGTGATCCGGTGGCCCGCATGGCGGCCGTTGCGGGAGGGCGGACGGCCCTGCACGGCCTGCTCCTGGCTCGGATTACTGGGCTGCCGGGCCTCGAATGGCTGGCGGCCGAGGCCGACGCGCTTTCGCTCGTGCTCTCCGGGCGGCCGCAGCTGTTGATGCCGGTGCGGATTCGCGTGCGGTGATCGTCAGCCGCGCCGGCGTCGGAGCCGCAGGGCTGCCGCGAGGGCGAGGCCGACGCCAGCGAGGGCGATCGCACTCGGCTCCGGAATCACCTGCAACGTGAGTCCACTCGTCGTCGTGAAGTAGGCACTGCGGCCGCTGCCGAGATCAATCGCATTCCCGATCCCGAGGTTGTTGAGGTTCGCGGGGTTGATCGTGGCGATGCCGTCGATCAACGAATAGCTCCCGTCGGGAGTTGCCGCAGAGAACCCGCGGAGGTCCACGACACCGAAGCCGCCGAAGGAGACCGAGGCGCCGTTGACGGTGAGCGTCTTGGAGGCGTCGAAGACGAAGTCGGCCCCGCTCGCGAACGAGAGGCTGCCGCCGATCGTGCCGTCGCCGCCGATCGCATTACCGGCCCCCACCGTAACGCCACTACCGAGCGTGCCGCCAACGAGCAGGGAGAGCGTGTCCTGGAGCGTGATGGCGTCGACGAGGGCGGAGCCGTTGCCGTCGATGGCGAGTGAGCCCGTGCCGCCGAGGGTGATGCCCGTCGCCGAGCCGCCGCCGCTCGTCGGGCCGAACACACCGGCGAGCGTCGTGTCGTTGTTGACATCGAGGCGGAGTTCTCCGGAGGTGGCCGTGCCCCGGAAGAAACCCGTCGAGCCCGAGAACGTCATCGCGTTCGGTCCCCCGAGCACCGCGACGGCGCCCGTGCGACCGCCGATTGAGAGGCCGTTGGCGAACGTGAAGGGAGCCGTGCCCTGCAGGGTGCCGTAGTTGAGCTGGAGCTGGCCCGTGCCCGACGCCGCGGCGGCGGCGAGAATCACGGTGCCACCGTTGGTGGGCGTCGCCCCTGCCGCACCCACGCGATAGCCGCTGGTCGTGTTCGAGCCCGAGACGACGAGGGTGCCCGCGCCGGTCTTCGCGATGCGGCCGGTGGTGCCGGCGATGTTGCCGTTGAGTGCGAGCGTGCCCCCGGAACCGACGTCCACGGTCTTGTCGCCGGAGGTGAACGTGATCCCTGAATTCACGATTGCCGTGCCGCTCGTGACGCCGGTCGCCGTGAGGCCGGACGCGCTGATCGCCCCCGAGCCGTTCACGACTGCCGCGGTGCCGAAGGTCAGCACGCCGACCGACCGGGTGGCGCCCTGCAGGTCGAGCGTGCCCGAGTTCGAGAGCGTGACGGACGACATCGCGAACGATCCGCTCGAGGTGAGCGTGGTGCCCGGGGCGATGTCGAGCGTGCCGCCTCCGGAGACCGCGCGGCTGCTGCCGAGCGACACGCTGGCGGTGGTCTTGAGGTTGCCGTTGAGCGTGACGGCGCCGGCCGAGTCGCCGAGGTTCGAGTCGGAGGAGATCTGCAGCGTGCCCGACGAGAGCGTGAGGCCGCCGGTGAACGTGTTGGCCCCGCCAAGGACGAGCGTGCCCTGGCCCATCTTCATGAGGCCGGCAGAGCCCGCGAGCGCGGAGTCGATGGTGGTGGTCACCGTGCCATCGGTGCCGGTGGTGATCGTGTTCAAGCCGATCGACGCGCCGGCGAGCGTGATCGTGCCGCCGGTGAGGGTGTAGCCGGAGGTCGTGAAGGCGAGGCCGTTGGAGGCCGTGACGATGGCGGCGGTCACGGTGCCCGCGGTGCCGCTGAAGTTGGCCTTCTTCGAGGCGTCCCACGACCCGGAGCCGTCGGCCCAGCTGCCACTGCCACCGGCACCGGGGGCGGTGGCGTTCCAGCCCGCGCCGCCGTCCCAGTAGAGATTGGTGCTCACGCCGCTGCCGGAGGTCGTGAGGTTCATAGCGAAGTCGTCGATGCCGAGGCCCTGGGAGTTGCTCCAGCTCCCGGTCGTCACGAAGCTCCAGCGGAGGTAGTAGTTCGAGCCGTTGGAGATGCTCAGGCTGGGAATGGAGACGGCCTTGGCGGCCGACTCCGGCGGGTTGTAGACCACACTCGTAGCAGTGCCGGTATAAAGCGCCGAGTTGCCCAGCGTGTTGGCCGACCAGGTCGATCCGTCGGTGGAGGTGTAGAACTCCCAGCTCTGCGTCCGGCTGCCCTGGCGATACCGCTCGTAGTTCCAGGCGAGATCGAGGGTCGTGATCGTCGCGCCGCTCGTGTTCGTGAACCCGAAGAGGATGGCCAGCGACTGCCCGGGGGCGGCAGATGTCGTCCCGGGATACGAGCCCGTCGAGAGGTAGCCGATCGACTTGTCGGTGCCGCTGGCGAGCGTGCCGGTCACCCAGAGATACGCACCACCGCTGCTCGAAGACGACACCGAGCCCGTGCCTTCCGTGCCCGCGTTCTGCGTGACGGCGGTGGTGTTCGAACCAGACGTGGTGTAGTTCGGTTGCACGCTCGACGTGCCGCTCCGCCAGAACGACCAGCCCGGCGCCGCGGAAGCGATCGACGACGTCTGACCCGTCGTGATGCCGTCGAAGTTTTGGCTGTAGGTCGTGCCGCTGACGGTCACGGCCGTGGCCTGGGCGAAGGCGTCTCCAGCCAGCCCGACGGTCAGCAGGGCCACTGCGGCGGCCGCTTTCAGCGCGGTCGTGGCGGTCAGGGAAAGCGAGGCGACCAGGGCGCAGCGAGCACGCATGGAAGAGGTCCTTGCGAAAGAGGGGTCGGGCGAGCCACCGCGCGGCAATCTACGCCCGGTGGATGAGGCGTCAAGAAGCAAAACCCAAAATGTGACGAATCGGGCATGGGTAGGGACGAATCGGGCGCGCGGCTCACGAAACGCTCATAAAGAGTGCCACCTGAGAGGGGGCGCCGGTTGCGAGCCTGCGGCGCCGTGGGGCAGGGAGCAGCCGTACCGCTCACGCGGTGACGCTTCCTGAGGCCAACACGCGGATCCGTCGTGCCGTTCAGGAAGCCCAATCGCGTAAGCGATGGGGACTGCACGAGCCGCAAGGACGAGATGCCCTAGCAGGCACGGGTCGCAGGAAGCGACGCATCATCTCAGCCTGCACGAGCCATGGATCGTCATACAGGCGTGAAGCCGGTCTTACCAGGCGAAATGCGCGAAGGCCTTGTTTGCGTCGGCCATGCGATGCACGTTGTCGCGCTTCGTCACCGCGGCACCCTCGCGCTTGTAGGCGGCGATGATCTCCTCGGCGAGCTTCTCGAACGTCGCCCGACCCTTCTTCTCGCGGACCGCCTGCAGTAGCCAGCGGATTGCCAGCGACTGCTGCCGGTTGCGGTTGACCTGCATCGGCACCTGATAGGCGGCACCACCGACCCGCTTCGAGCGAACCTCGACGGCCGGCTTGATGTTCTCGATGGCGCGGTTGAAGATCTCGATTGGCTCGGCGTCGGTGATCTTCTTCGAGACGATCTCCATCGCCTTGTAGAACACGTTTTGGGCGACGCTCTTCTTGCCGTCCTCCATCAGGCAGTTGATGAACTTGCTGGCGAGGAGCGACCCGTAACGCGGGTCGGGACGAAGCTGTTCGCGGCTGGCGGTGATATTTCCCATGGTCGTGTTCTTTCGAGATGAGCCCTTCTTGGATTAACCCTTCTTGGCGCCGTAGAGGCTCCGGGACTGCTTGCGGCCCTGCACGCCGAGCGTGTCGAGCGCACCGCGGATGATGTGATAGCGGACGCCGGGAAGGTCGCGGACACGGCCGCCGCGGATGAGCACGATCGAGTGCTCCTGAAGGTTGTGGCCTTCGCCCGGGATGTAGACCGTGACTTCCTTCTGATTGGAGAGCCGCACGCGGGCGATCTTGCGAAGCGCCGAGTTCGGCTTCTTCGGCGTCATCGTGCGGACCTGCAGGCAGACGCCCCGCTTCTGCGGGCAGCGGTCGAGCACCGGCGACTTGGAAAACTTCCGCTTGGGACGGCGGCGACTGCGGACGAGTTGGCTGATCGTGGGCATGGAATGATTCGTGGGGGGCCGGAAATCGGGGAACCCCAAAAGATAGCCGAGGATCCGCGGCGATCAAAGGCTTGTGCGTGCCGCCCGCAAAATCACGCGGGATGCAGCAGTTCCCCCCGGCCTCCGGCAAGGGTGTCGCCGTGCCACTGCCGCCAGTTTTCGGGAAAAACCGCCATGGTGGGCGCGAATCCTGCCGCGGACAGCGAGCGGAGCAGCAGGCTGAGAAACGGGGGCCTCCAGGCCGCGCCTCGCCGAAACGTGGCCGGCGGCCGGGGGCAGTCGGTAAGGGCGATCACCGAGCCGCGTCGCATGCCCAGCCCAGGCTGGTTGCCGACCGCGCCGCCGATCAGCACCGTGCCCGCCCGCATTTCGAAGCCGGCCCCCTCGCCGCAGCCGCCGCCCACGGCGACCACGCCGCGGCGGAGCCGCGACGCCACCAGGTGGCCCACGCTGCCCGCCACGATCACGCGGCCGCCCCGCATGCCGACCCTGCTGCCGGGCAGGGCCGCTGCGACGTTGTCGCCCGCGCTGCCGTCCACGCGCACGTCGCCGCCGGCGAGTTCGCAGGCTAGCCAGTCGTCGGCATCGCCGGTGATCTCGAGCCGGCCGCCCTCCATCGCCTCGCCGGCATGGCGGCCCACGCCGCCGGCGATGCGCATGACGCCGGAGGTCATGCCCGCAGCGACGCGATGCACGCGGGAGAAATCGCCCCGGCACTCGATCGCGAGATCGGTGGCATCACCCTCGGCGTCGAACAGTTCGCCCAGTTCGCACGCGTGGCCGTCGGCCCGCACCGGGAGCCGCGCGATCTGGGCACGCTCCAGCGGCGCGACCCGCTCCGGCACGATGCCGGCGAGGTCGATGGCGAGCGGGGCGCTCGAGCTGGTGCGGGGCGTGAGGATGAGCGGCATGAACGGTGAGCAAGAGAGTCGGGCGTGAGCAAGGCCGCGGGAGCCATCGCCCCCGCGGCCTCGCAGCATACCGTTCGGCCCCGAGGGCCGGCCTCAGGCTCCGCCGACGACCGGCACCTTCCGCGGGAGCGCCGCAGCGACCCGCGGCACGCGGATCGTCAGCACGCCCCGGCGGTAGTCGGCGGAGATCGCCGCGGCGTCGAAGCCGTCGCCGAGGCGGAACGACCGCCGGTAGCCGCCGATGCCATATTCCTGCCGCACCGCGCGGCCCGGCAGGCCGCGAGACGCGACATCGGCACGGACGGTGAGCACACCGCCATCAAACGTGACATCGATGCCGTCGGCGCAAGCGCCGGGGACGTCGGCGACGAACACCACCTCCGGCCCGAGGTCGCGGATGTCGACGTGGGGCTGGTAGGTGAGGGAACGGTCCGGCCGCACGGCGGCCGATTCGGACTGGGTGACCATGGATCGATCCTCCTTGGCGTGGGTGTGGGGATTCAAAACCGGGACGCAGTGGAACTCAGGACGAGCGAACGGCGACCTTCTGCGGCTGGCTCGCCGCGGTCTTCGGACAGGTGACGGTGAGGATTCCCTGGACGAGCCGCGCCTCGACCAGTGAGGCATCGACCGCCACGGGAAGTGTCAGCCGCCGTTCGAACGCACCGTAGCCCCGCTCTCGACGATGCCAGGTGACGCGCTCCTTCGGCGGCGCGTTCGCGTCGCCTTGCTCGGCTCGGGGCTCGTCTGTCGCCGCGGGCCTCGAGCCCTTGAGCACGAGCTCGTCGCCGTGCACCGTGATCTCGACGTCGCCGGTGTCGAGGCCGGGCAGTTCCGCCTCGATCGTGACGAGGGTGTCGCTCTCGCTGACGTTGACCGCCGGAAAGACGCCGTCACCCGGCCTCACGCCCCCGCCGTGGATCGGCGGGGCCGCGGTGAGTGTCGTCCAGAAGCGGTCGAGTTCCTCGCGCAGTTCGTCAAACGGGAGCGCGAATCCCGGGCGGCATGTCGGCATGGTGGTGCTCCTCTTCTTCAAGTTCAAGACGCAGGTTCACGTCGATGCAGGACCAGATGCCATGCCGGACGCTCCGGCAGGCCTTGGCATTGGAAAATGCAAACAGCGTGCCAGTTGCCATGAACGCCCGAACACCACGGGCAGGGGGGCTTTTTAGGCTAGAAAACGGGCCTGCGGTCGGCGGCGGTGTGAAAGGTTGGCAGTCGCGCGGGTCGTGCCGGCTGTCAGCGTGGCAGCCGCCCGAAAAGCCACGCTGCCGAGGTTGTGGTGAGACCCTCGACCCCTATACTCTCGCTCGTCCGGCGAAGGAGGTCATCATGCGGTTTACGCTGCTCGATCGGGTGCTCGAGGTCGAGCCCGGCAAGTCGATCACGGCCATCAAGACGGTGTCGCTCGCCGAGGAGTATCTGGGCGACCACTTTCCTCGGTTTCCCGTCCTGCCGGGGGTGCTGATGCTGGAGGCGCTGACGCAGGCGGCGGCGTGGACGATCCGGCTCGGCGAGGATTTCGCCCACAGCATGGTGGTGCTGCGGGTGGCCAAGAACGTGAAGTATGGCGATTTCGTGGAGCCGGGCCGCGTGCTCACCGTGAACGTGCAGGTGACGGCCCAGGATGAAAAGACCACCTCGGTGAAGGCCAGCGGTTCCGTCGGCGACCGGACGAGCCTCACCGCCCGGCTCGTGCTGGAGCGGTACAACATGGCCGACCGGCTGGCCCACGGGGCCGCCCTCGACGCTCGGGTTCGCTCCGAGATGCGGAAGTTCTGGGCCATCCTCCACCCGGCCCGCGGCGGCAGCCAGCACAAGCCCGTCGCCTACGTGGCCCACGGAGCGGCTCCCGCGGCCACCTTGGCCGCCGCCGGCGGCTGACGCCGCCCGGCTCCGAATTGGCCGAAAATGCAGGCCGATTGTTCCGTTTGGCCCCGTTCCGCAGGCGGAAAATGGGCACCTTCGGGTTTCCATGGTTGCTGGCCGACATTACAACACACAGCACCGTACTGGCCGCTCCATCCCCCTTTCCAAGGTGAATCGTCGATGCCGTCCCGCGAAGAAATCTTTGACAAGGTGAAGTCTGCCCTCGTGGATGCCCTGGGAGTCGATGAGGACGATGTCACGCCCGGCGCGACCATGGTGGGTGACCTGGGGGCCGAGTCGATCGACTTCCTCGACATCGTGTTCCGGCTGGAGAAGGCCTTCAACATCAAGATCTCGCGGGGCGAGCTCTTCCCCGAGGACGTGCTGTCGAGTTCCGAGTTCGTGGCCGACGGCAAGGTGACGCCCGCCGGGATCGCGGCGCTCAAGGCCCGGATGCCGTTCGCGGACCTGTCCAAGTTCGAGTCGAACCCGAGCGTCCAGAACTTCGCGAACACCCTCACCGTGGAAGACATGGTGCGGTACGTGCAGAGCAAGCTGGCCGCCTGAACGGCGGGTCGGGCCGCAGCAGGTGCCCGCTCGCGTTTCCCCGGAGGAGGCGGCAGACCGCCGGAAACGGATTCATGCGCTGGTTCTGGATCGATCGCTACGAGGAGTTCATCCGCGGCCGCCATGCGACGGCCGTGAAGAACGTGTCGCTGGCCGAGGAGCATCTCCACGACCACTTTCCGGGCGTGGCGATCATGCCCAACTCGCTGATCGTGGAGGGCATGGCGCAGGCGGCCGGCCTGCTCGTGGCCGACGCGCTCGACTTCAACCGGCGGGTGGTGCTCGCGAAGGTGGCGGCGGCGGAGTTCTTCTTCGACGCGGTGCCGGGCGACACGATCCGCTTCAAGGCCGAGGTCCTCGATCTCAAGCCGGCCGGATCGCTCACGAAGGTGACCAGCACGGTCGGCGACCGGGTGCAGGGCCAGGCCGAACTCTTCTTCGCCCATCTCGAGCCGGGCGAAGGAGTGCCGAAGCTCTTCGAGACCGACGAGCTGCTGCGGTGGCTCGACCAGATGCACATCTACGAGATCGGTCGCGACGAGGCGGGCAACCCGCTGTCGCGGCCCGATTGGTAAGGCGACGCGGAGGCGGGCGATGTCCAGCGGCAGGCGGCGGGTGGTGATCACTGGCATCGGCTGCATCACGCCCCTGGGCGTGAACGTGGAGCAGCTCTGGACAAACCTCGTCGCCGGCGCCTCCGGTGTCGGGCGGACCACGATCTTCGACGCCGCGAAGTTTCCCACGAAGATCGCCGCCGAGGTGCGGGGCTGGGAGATCGCCGCCGAGGGGCAGGATCCGAAGGCCTGGGAGTTTTGCGGTCGGCACACGCGATTCGCGGCCGGCGCGGCGCTGCAGGCGATGCGCGACGCCGGTCTCCCGGAGGGCCTGCCCGCCGATCCCACGCGGCTTGGCATCTACCTGGGCAGCGGCGAGGGCCAGCAGGACTTCGACGCCTTCACGCGGATGATGATGGCCTCGATCGAGGGCGACACGCTCGACGTGGCGAAGTTCACCAAGCTCGGCCTCGAGACGCTCCATCCGCTCTCCGAGGTGGAGCAGGAGCCGAACATGCCCGCCGGCCACCTCGCCGGTCTGTTTAACGCCCAGGGGCCGAACCTCAACTGCCTCACCGCCTGCGCCGCCTCCAGCCAGGCGATCGGCGAGGCCTGCGAGATCGTCCGCCGCGGTGAGGCCGACGTGATGCTCTCGGGCGGCACGCACAGCATGATCCATCCCTTCGGTGTGACGGGCTTCAACCTGCTGACGGCCCTCTCCACGCGAAACGACGAGCCACACCGGGCCAGTCGGCCGTTCGACAACGACCGCGACGGCTTCGTGCTCGGCGAGGGGGCCGCGATGGTGGTGCTCGAGGAACTCGAGCATGCGAAGCGCCGGGGCGCGAAGATCCACGGCGAGGTCCTCGGCTACGGCTCCACGGCCGACGCCTACCGGATCACCGACACGCACCCCGAGGGCCGCGGGGCGGCCGCCTGCATCACGATGGCCCTGCAGGATGCCGGGCTCGGCGTGAACGACATCCACTACATCAACGCCCACGGCACGAGCACCGACGTCAACGACAAGGTGGAGACGCTGGCCATCAAGAAGGTGTTCGGCGAGCGGGCCTACAAGATCCCCGTGTCGAGCACGAAGAGCATGATGGGCCACCTGATCGCGGCCGCCGGGGCGACGGAGCTGATCGTCTGCCTGCTGTCGATTCGCGACGGGCTGCTGCCGCCGACGATCAACTACGAGACGCCCGACCCGAACTGCGACCTCGATTACGTGCCCAATAAGGTCCGCGAGGGCAGGGTGGATCAGGCCCTCTCCAACTCGTTCGGCTTCGGCGGCCAGAACATCTCGCTGATCGCCGGCCGCTTCCGCGGCTGACGCCCGCCCTCAGGAAGCCCCGAGCGCGGGCGAGGGCTTGCATCAGTAGCGTTCCACCGGCGAGCGGCTGCCGTCTTCCGTGCTCCGCAGCCGGGCGCGCTCCTCGCCGAGGACGGCCACCCGCAGGTTCCAGATCTCCGCGTTGATCGCGTCGAACTCAGCCCGCGAGTAGGGCGTGGCCGGCTGCATCCGCGACTTGAACTCCCGCACCCGTTCGAGCGCCGCGTCGAGCAGCGGGCGGGGCTGGCCGGCGAGCACCGTCCGGGCCCGTTCGAGGAGCTCCACGCGGTGGCAGATCATCAGCAGGTCGTTGCCGGCGGCGAGCGCGAGCCCGAGCACGTCGTCGAACGAGCCGGTGTTGAGGATCGCCCCCATGTCGAGGTCGTCGGTCATCACGAGCCCGCGAAACCCCATGGCCCCGCGGAGCAGGTCGGTGATCAGCGCCGGCGAGAGCGACGCGGGCCGGACCTGGTCGTCGAGCGACGAATAGTGCACGTGGCCGATCATCATGCTGTCGACGAGCGGCG
>Ga0315903_10000657_pt1 | contig 52131 bp, 37 predicted proteins | sample LakEriMetagenome_7_FD_203524 | JGI IMG/M metagenome (GOLD analysis project Ga0315903, IMG submission 203524) | Freshwater fungal communities from buoy surface, Lake Erie, Ohio, United States - Buoy 2 MA119 | ecosystem: Environmental > Aquatic > Freshwater > Lake | place: USA: Lake Erie, Ohio... | reverse complement strand
TGTAACCTTTGGTTACCGTTTTAGTATAAGTCAGGCACAAAGAAAACATCATCACAGGCTGGGAGCCTAATCCGTCTGATTATCAATAATTTATTTATGGAAGAAAAACTTGTAACAGTCCTCCTGGTGGAGGATGATTACGTGGATGTCATGAACGTCAAAAGGGCCTTTGATAAGAATAATATCAAAAATCCATTGGCTCATGCCAAGAACGGACTGGAAGCGATCAACATGCTCAGAGGCGATGAAGGGTACATCCAAATGGATCCTTTACCGCGTATCATTCTGCTCGATCTGAACATGCCTCAGATGAACGGAATGGAATTTCTGAAAGAACTGAGAAGCGATGAAATGCTGAAATCAATCAGCGTTTTTGTCATGACAACTTCTAATGATGAGCGGGATCGGTTTGAAGCATACAATTTAAACGTGGCAGGTTACATACTGAAGCCTGTTTCTTTTGAAAAATTCGTTAATGCGGTGTCCATCTTAAACAGCTACTGGAAATTGTGTGAGCAACCTGTACCATTATCAATACTAAAAGAAATACAATGAACCGCGACAGACTGAACATACTCATTATTGATGATGATGAAATAGACAGGATTGCTTTACGCAGATCCATCCGTTCCAGCGGCTTTGAAGCAGAAATCACTGCCGTAACATCAAAAGCAGAAGCTCTTGAGGTCTTACAAGATGAATCCTTCGATTGCATATTCCTGGATTACAATCTTCCCGACTGCAAGGGTGTTGATTTCCTTCGAAATCATCGTGAAGAAATTAATAACGCGCCTGTAATTGTCATCACCTCACAAGGGGATGAACTCATTGCAGTTGAAGCCATGCGTAACGGAGCATGTGACTACATGCCCAAAAATCTGGTCAATCCGGAAGGAGTAGGACAAAGTATCAGATATGCTCTTCGAATAAATGCTGCTGAACAGATCACATCGAAAGCAGAGAAGGCCCGTCTTGATACCGAAAAAACACTGGAAGCTGTGATTGCAAAAGCACCGGTTATCATATTCGAGATCAACAACCAGGGCAGGTTCACCATGCTTAAAGGCAGATGCATCGAACTTTTGGGGATCAATCCTGAAGAGATCATCGGAAAATCATTACACGATGTACAGCGGATAATGCCTTTTGATCTCTGTAATCTAAAAAGTATTATTAGAGGAGAAGAAAAAACTACCTGCATTCAAATCGGCAAAATTCACCTGGAAGTGAACTGCCTTGTACAAACAGATAACAACAATGAGCCTTGCGGAATGATTGGTATTGGCACGGATGTTACTGACCTTAAAAACAGTGAAATCAATCTCAAGAATGATCTTGTTTCAGCAAAGGAAACACAACAGGTAAAGGAACAGTTTCTGGCCAACATGAGTCACGAAATCAGAACACCGATTCACGGCATTACCAGTCTGACGAATCTGCTGCTGAAAACACAAATCAATCAAGATCAGCTTACCTACCTCAATGCGATTAAAAAATCAGCAGACAACCTGCTGGTCATTATTAACGACATTCTGGATTTATCGAAAATTGAAGCTCAAAAAATGACTTTTGAAAGCACCATCTTCAACGTCAATGAGATGGTTGATACTACTTTTGAGTTATTCAGGGCGAAAGCTTCAGAAAAAGGAATATCCATCATGAAAACAACAGATGAATGTATTCCCGAATATGTAAAGGGCGATCCGACCAGACTAAGTCAAATCCTCAATAACCTGGTAAACAATGCAATCAAATTCACCAATAAAGGCCATGTAGAGATCTCTTTCAAACTGGTTGATACCAACCACAATTGTAGTATGATCTCCTTTGCCATCAAGGATACGGGAATCGGTATTGCGCAAAACAAACTGTCAACCATCTTCGATATGTTCACTCAGGCCGGAGATGATATCAGCAGAAAATACGGTGGTACCGGTCTGGGGCTCAGCATCGCCAAAAAACTAGTGGATTTGCAGGGCGGTATCATTAAGGTGGAGAGCACTGTGGGACAAGGAACCACTTTTACTTTCAGCCTACCGTTCGATCATCCAGACCCCAAAGAACTCGAACTGCATCATGCTGTATCAGAAGAGCCTGAAAGCAAAATTGATGCTTCAACAAAAATCCTGATAGTGGAAGACAATGATATAAACAGACTCGTGATCAACAAAATCATGAAGGACTGGGGAATTCAACCTGATAATGCTATTCACGGCAAAGATGCCATTGAAAAAATAACAACCAACCACTACGATATCGTATTGCTGGATATCGAAATGCCGGAGATGAACGGTTACCAATGCATCCGGGAGATCAGAACCAGACTGCCCGAACCAAAAAGAAACATTCCGGTGATGGCGATGACCGCACATGCAAATAAGAAGGAGCGCGACAAGTGTATCGGACTTGGTATGAATGACTATATATCAAAACCATTTGATCCTTTTGATCTCAAGCAAAAAATAGTTGCACTCAGCCGAAAGTCTATTGGAGGATCACGTGATATTAATAATGATGTCGTACCAACTGAAAATAACGCTTCCTTCCCTGAGCCAGAAGTCAAACTGACCAATCTGGAATATCTAAGAGTTTTATCAGAAGATAACGAATCATTCTTCAGAGACTTTATCAGTCTGTTCCTGAACAATACACCTGAGACAATGGATGCACTGAACAATAGTCTAGAAATGAAGAACTGGGAAGGAGTGCGTCAGGCATCGCATAAAATTAAACCGTCACTCAACTATCTCGGACTGAAGGATGCTCAGAAGACAGCTGCTACCATTGAAGAATATGCAAAAGAACTCATTCGGCTGGAAAAAATACCCGGACTGGTGGATGAACTGAACAAAACCATGATCGCAGTTTACAGTGAACTGGAAAAAGAACTAAACATTTCAAATTAACATACTAATAATCATAACATAATGGCACGTTTATTTATCATTGAAGATGACATGATGGTTGCAACACTGATGAAGCAATCTCTGAACAAATACGATCATGAGATTACCCATTTTACATCTGCGGAAGAATGTCTGAAAAACCTTCATCTCAATCCTGATATTGTTACGGTGGACTACAATCTTCCGGGAATCAATGGACTGGATTTGATGGACAGGATCAAATCGTATAATGCCGCCATCATGGTGGTAATTGTATCCGGACAAGAAACTCTTGATGTTGTAATCGATGCCTATAAAAGAGGGGCGAATGAATACATTATCAAAAACGATAATTTGTTCGTCAACCTTGAAAACTCGGTCAAGAATCTGTCCATGAATGTCATACTGAAGAAAGAGGTTGAATTCCTGCGCGATCAGATAATCGACCGACACAAGTATGCTAACATTTTGGGCAACAGCACCCCTGTAGTAAGGATTCTCAAACTGATTCAGAAAGTTGAAAAGAGCAATATCATGGTATTGGTAACCGGCCAAAGCGGTACCGGAAAAGAACTGGTAGCGAAAGCGCTTCACTATAATTCTCCAAGAGCGAGAAAACCATTTGTTACCGTTAACATGGGTGCCATTCCCGAAGATTTGGTTGAATCGGAACTTTTCGGACATGAAAAAGGAGCTTTCACCGATGCCCGCGATAAAAGAATTGGAAAGTTTGAGGAAGCAAATGAAGGCACCATTTTCCTGGATGAAATAGGTGAAATGAACCTTCAGCTTCAAACCAAACTGCTTAGAGTACTTCAGGAAAAGGAAATCACCAGGATAGGGAGCAATAAAATCATCAAGCTTGATTTCCGCATGATAGCTGCCACCAACAGGAATCTGGCTAATGAAGTGAAGGAAGGTCGTTTCCGCGAAGACTTATTCTACAGGATCCAGGGCTTTCTGATCCACCTCCCTCCTCTCAAAGAAAGAGGCGATGACGTCATTCTTCTTGCCAAAAGCTTTCTTACTGAATTTTGTAAAAACAACAAAATGGAACAGGTTCAGTTGTCAAAAGAGGCGGTTCAGTTCATGCTCAAATACGAGTGGCCGGGAAATATCCGAGAACTAAAGGCTGTTATGGAAAGAGCGGCACTTTTGTGCGAAAATCATACCATCCAAATCGAAGACCTGATGTTTGTTCAGGCCTGACAAAAATCTCCTGATTTTATCAAAACCCTGCTTCCGGCAGGGTTTTGATTTTAAATACCATTTCATGCAAAAATCGGGAAAATCTTACACATGTAAGGCATATAGAGGAGGTATGAAAACGAAAGAGCCAAATAAAGGTAAAAATACTGATTAAATACAGAATACAAGAAACAATCACATCAACAAATGAAAAGCAACAAACCGGGAAGGATCAGGCTGGCCGGAAGACAACGGATGAAGCGAAAGCTACTGATTGCAACAGGTGTCTCTGTAGTAGCCCTTTCCATGGTTCTGATCATATATTTCCAGTTTTTCAAGAATGAAACATCGAAAGCAGGAGAAAAGGAAAAACAAAAAACAACCGAATCGTCTGTTTCCATGGATGTGGAATCGCCTTTGATATCCTCTCCTGATACAATGATGCGTGAAGGCAACAGATACAAAGTTGCTCAGCCTTTACACCTCACTCCGGAATACAACGCCCAATAACGATAGCTTGAATTCAATTTACTTACATATCAAAAGGTTTCGGGGATTACTTCAGGCACTAATGCTAATGTTGTTGTGGCATTCCGCTGATGCAGCCAATATTAAAAAAAGTACCGGATCAGGTGATTTTAATAACCCGGCTCTCTGGACACCGGCCGGTGCACCCGGTTCAGGTGATTCAATCATAATCCGACAAGGGCATCATTTAAATCTTACTGGTAACAGTATGGCTGAGGCCATAGTGGTAGAACAGGGAGCCCAGCTGGTAATCTCTTCAAATCACAAACTGACCCTAAATGGAACAATAATGATTGAAGGCACCGTTGAGATCAGCGAAGGTAATCTTGATCTGACGCAGCCTGCTGCCATGATACTGGGTGCCAGTGGCGTGCTGATCTGGAATCCTGCGGATAACAGTGCCATTGGAGCCACTTTATTCACCAATGGAATCGAAAATCTGCACCCAACCAGTCACCTGATCATAAAAAAATGGTACAGCTATTCACAGGTGCCCATTGGAAAAGTTGTCACCGGAGATTTCGGTCATCTCACTTTATCATCAATAGACAATGGCCTTTTATTTGAGTGGGATCAGGAAAATCAATTTGAAGAGCATCGTATCCATGGAATACTGACGATTGATCAGGGGTGGATTGTACTGGATAAATCAGGGAACATATCTAACACTGAAATCGGGGCCATTCATTTAAGCAACATCAATTCCTACCTGGATCTGCATGATGGTGAACATAGCGGAACAATTAAACTGACTACGGGTTCCATTACTAATGTAGGAGGTGTATTCAACGGACTCGTCAACGGCAACGGTAACGTTGAAATCACTGTAAACGGAGATTTCACCAATCTTGGTAAATCAAACCTGATACTCAACAACGGTGTTCAGTCAACCGGGAACGGAAATGTCAGATTAAAAGTCAATGGCAAATTCAAGCAAACACTAGGTGACTTCCGTGGCATCTTTAATATCACCACAAAATCATCAGGAACAGCCTCCCTGGAATTTGGTTCTCTCGATGTACATGGTGGAATTTTCATGGCTCAGTACAATTGTCATGTTTCAGGAGGTGTTTCGACGCTCAAAATCAACGGCGATCTGGACATCCGCTTAAATCATGCCAATAATATATTCAGAGGTTCCGGTCTTTCCACGCTCGCAGGTACTCCTTCCAATGTACAACTTCAAATGTTTGTTGGTGGTAATATGCTTATTAATGGAGTTAATAATGCCGAAGTCACCACATCAGCATCATCCGGCAGTGAAATCTTCCATACACAGGGAGATGTTAATATCAGTAGCTGCAGAACATCCTTCAATTACGGCAATCATCAGACTGAAATCTATATCACCGGAAGTCTTGTAATTGATAACGCGGAAGTACATTTATCAAAAACCAAAGGCGTATTGACTGCCGAAATTGGCGAGAATCTATCTCTCCAAAACGGAAATCTGAATATTAAAGGGGGCAACGGACATGCCAATCTGAATGTCAGAGGAAACTATTATCAGTCGGGCGGAAAATTCACTATGTATAATAACATCTCCGAGCCGGCTTTACAAATCGTTTATACAACCATTTCCGGAAACTTTACCATGGAAGGCGGAGAGTTTCTGTTCACCAACATGCCGTCGTCGGATGTATCACATCAATTGTCACTGAACGGAGCGAACTTCAGTCTGAAAAATCATGCAGTGATATATCAGCCTGTCAACCTCTCCAATCTGAAATTTGGTGAAATACATTTCGATCGTACCGGAACAATCAACTATTACGACAAAGACCAAACGGCCGCGATCAGCAACATCATCATGAACATAACCGGTGGTTGCACACTATCCGTTCAAGAAGGAAACATGTTATCTCCCGCTTCGACAGCCGGAGGCTATACTATGTTAAATATAAAATCCGGATCCCTTCTGGAGCTGGAGTCAGCCAAAATTGAAAACAGAAAGCCGCAATCATTCAGCAAGCTGTTGGTTCATGACGGAGGCAGAATCCGAACCGGTCATGCAGCCGGATTGTATAACGGAACATCTGATGCAGCCGTATCAGGAATCAACAATCTTGATTATGAACTTCAGCCTTCATCTGTCATTGAATATAATGGCAGCCAAAACCAGATGATCACAGGTACCGGAACAGGCATAGCCCAATCAGAAGACCATTCATACGGCATTCTGGAGATAAACAAATCATCCGGCATCGCACAGGCAGGCTCCGGACAGATTAATATCAGAACAACACTATTCCTGAACCGGGGAGAGCTGGATCTGAATGGAAATAATATAACCATCCTGAACGGCAGATCTTATGGGATAACCAGTGAAGAAGGATATATCAGAAGTGAACACCCCTCCTACCAAACCAAAGGCACAGTAAAATGGATGCATCTAGAAACAGGTACTCACACCATCCCGTTCGGAACCGATGAACAAAACCTTTTACCTCTGTCACTCAACGTGAGAAAGGGAGAAGGAAGATATTTCACCGCTTCAACAAAAGCATCCATCGGAAACAATCGTCCACTGCCTGCAGGAATAACGACGCTTCCGGAAAACGGAAACGGTGAAATGATCATTGACAGGTGGTATTATATCAACGCTCCGGGAATCACTGCAGATGTAACACTGCCCTATCTGTCTGAAGAAAACAGCACTTTGTCATCAATAGCTGAAGAAAACTTTTCAGCAACGGTATGGAACGGTGCTGAATGGAAACCGGTTGGTGGAACTGGAATGGGCAAAACAACAGAAAGCGGATCTGTAGAATCCAAAAATGTTCAGCAATGGGGTCACTTTCTGCTGGTTTCAAACAAAACGGGTATTGCACCTGAATATCCCGGCAACGGAATGGAAAACTCTTCGAATATCATTGCCGGCACCGTACATCCAAATCCGTTCGACCGTGAATTCACCGCAGCATTTAGCCTGCAAAAAGCCAAACCTATGACCATCAATCTGACTCAGATCAACGGAAAGGTCATCAAAAGAATTCTGACTGAAGGTAAAGAGGGAGAAAATAAAGTCTACATAAAAACCGACAGCACCCTTCCCAATGGCATTTACATGCTTGAAATCACTGACGGCATCAGCTCTGTTAAACAAAAAATGGTAAAATATAATTAACTCAACGACACTCAACACAACTAACAATGGGAAAACACAAACTCAGAGGCAGACAAAAAATGAAAGCCATTAACAAGATGGCATTTGTAATAGCCGGCGCATCCATATTAGGACTTGCGGCATACTTTACCATTTTTATAAATACCACCCAGGTAGAAGAATCAAATGCAGGACTTCATCAAAATATGATGCTTGGATATGATATCATCACCGGTGATGTGATTGCAGCCTATAACTATGAAGCAGAAGATATCCTGAAAGCTGAAATGGGTCCGGATGCCATTGCTGTTTCTACAGGTGCGACAGCTGCCGATGGCGGCGCGGACAATTCCAAGGGCCTGAGTCCCGGTAAAGAAAGCAAGCCTCTTGACTTCACCATTCCGGCTGTGAAAGAGTTCAACCTTGGCGGGATTGATCTGGCTCTTGATTACAGAAAATCAGAAGACAACTGCAATCTCTTTTCCAGGGGCAATCAATTCAACTTTGGTGTCAGGGACGGTAAGCTGGCCATCATGTACAAACTGAAAGGCGAAGGCAAGAAAACCACCACCGTTTCTGAAGTGACCCGATACGAAATTCCTGATGATGATGAATTCCGCACCTACCGTTTCATTTATGATCCCGTAAAAGGTAAATCAGAAATATTTGTAAATGGTGTGGTAATCTGGTCAAACATATCAGAGCCTCAAACTCAACTGGCCTGGAAAGAAAATGATCCTGTCATTATCGGACGGGGCCTGAAAGGAAACGGCACCGATAAGGCTTTCATTGATAATGTGATCATCAAAGCCACCCGACAAATCAACAAACTGCCGGTCACGCTGCTCAGTTTTGAAGCCAATGCCGAAAATCAACATATTATGGTTTCCTGGTACACCTCCAGCGAAAGCGAAATCGATTCGTTCATTGTGGAGCGTTCACTGGATGCCAAATCGTTCCATGAAATTGCCAGGGTGAAGGCACAGGGAGCTGAGAACAAGCTGACTGCCTATGCCGTTCTGGACAAGCAACCCATACAAACTGTAGCGTATTACCGCCTGGTGCCTTCAAACAAGCCTCTGAAATCGGTCACCATTTCCACCATCGGTTACAAATACAGGGGTGCCAACGGCGACCTGAAATTGAGTGATGTCATTCAGGATGAAGTAAAAAAATAACAGCTGCCCCTAAGTTTAAAACCCGCGAAGTCAGACTTCGCGGGTTTTTCTTTTGGTGTATATTTACACCATGGCTCAAAACGCTCTGGTCATCTACCGGTCATCGGCCGGTTCCGGAAAAACTTATACTCTTGTAATGGAGTACCTGAAACTGGTACTCAACAAACCATCGCTGTACAGCAGAATCCTGGCCATCACTTTTACCAACAAGGCCACTGAGGAAATGAAGGACAGGATCGTTGAGGCACTTGTTTCACTGGCTTCTTATCATCCTTCAAAATCATCCCCCGACTCCTTTGCACTTTCAGTAGCACAGCACACCGGCATTGCACTTGAACAACTTCCCTCCAGGGCACAAAAAGTACTCGATCATATCCTGCACGACTATTCCGGGTTCAGCGTCAGCACCATCGACAGTTTCTTCAGCAAACTGGTTCGCAACCTTTCCAGAGAATTACATATACCCGTGAAAGTGGATCTGGAGCTCGACACTGATTATGTTGCAGAAGAGATCACAGAAATGATGTTTTCCGCTCTGACTGAAAATCAAAATCTGCGATCCTGGCTGATCGATTATGTTTTTGATAAAATGGATCAGGAAAAAGGCTGGAGACTAAGATATGATATTCATAACGTAGCCAAATTCCTTTTCAGGGATGAATACCGTGAATTGTTTCCTGAGGGAAGCCATCCTCCTGACAAAAACTTTATCACAGCCCTACTAAACATCACAAACGGTTTTGAAACAGCTATGGCACAAATAGCTGAAAAGTTTGAATCGATTATCCGTGCAGAAAATCTTGAAGTCAGTGATTTTTTAAATGGCAAAACGGGAGTAGCAGGATACCTCAGTAAAATCAGAAAAAAACAAACATTTGATAAATACCTTCCGGGAAAAAGAGCTATTGATGCATTTGAAAGCGCTGAAAAGTGGGTAAAAAAAACTCACGAACGAAAAGACGACATCATAGCACTGGCTCAATCCGAACTGATACCATTAGGAGCTGAGATCAACCGGTTGATTGAAACACAATTTGAAAATTACGTTTCCGCTAAAAGCGTTTTTGCAACGGCCTACATGGCGGGTATTCTGGGAACGCTGGATGAAAAACTGCAGGAATTCAGGGACAACAACGAAGTGCTGCTGATCAGCGACAACAACATTATGCTGGCAAAGGCCATAGGTGATCAGGATGCCCCGTTCATTTATGAAAAAAGTGGCAATCGTTACAGCCATTTCATGCTCGACGAATTTCAGGACACCTCATCATTCCAGTGGAACAATCTGCGACCGTTGCTTGAAAATTCACTTGGAGAAGGGAACTTTACCTTAATCGTTGGAGATGCCAAGCAATCCATTTACCGCTGGCGTGGCGGAAACATGAGTTTGCTGCAGGAAGGTATTAACCGGCACCTATCAGCATGGGCCCCCATTACATTCGAAAAGAAACTGGATGCCAACTACAGAAGTCGTGAAATCATTGTGAATTTCAACAATGCTTTCTTTGAAAGGGCACCGCTGACACTCGACCTTCCTCCGGCCACCACTCCCGACAGTGCCAGCTATAAACCGGAGGCCCTGAAACAGCTCTGGAAGAAAGGAAACGAAGGAGAAGGATTTGTGCGATTTAAGTTTTTTGAAAAACAGAATGAATCGGCCGATACCGAAACAGGTGAGATTTCAGATGAAATACTTTGGAAAGACCAGGCCCATGCTGAAACGCTGGAGACCATTAATAATCTTTATGCCATCGGTTTTCAGCCGAGAGATATCGCCATACTGACCAGGAAAAACGATGATGCCAAAAACATCACCACCTTCCTCATCAGTCAAGGCATTACAAGAATTATATCTCCGGAATCGATGCAGCTCCACCGGAGCGACAAAGTGCTGCTGCTGATCAATGCAATGACATTCATCAACGACACTACCGATGATGTGGCACTGGCTTACCTGATTTATTACCGCATATCGGTCAGTCCTAAAGAAACTGCGATTCATCCGAATGAAGTCCTGGCGGTTGGCCGACGTACGAAACTTGAATTCCTGCCGGAAGCTTTCCGGTCACAGCTGGCCACGTTTACACGGATGCCGCTTTATGATTTGTGTGAGGAGCTGACAAGGATTTTCCGGTTGTGCGATTCTCCTGATGCCTACATGCAACGATTTCTGGATATGATCATTGAGTACAGTGGAAAATATCAGGGTAATTTGTCGGAGTTTCTCGAATGGTGGGATGAGAACAAGGACAAAGAAAACTGCTCTGTGATTGTTCCGTCAGGTGAAAATGCCATCAGGGTAATGACCATACATAAGTCGAAAGGACTTCAGTTTCCGGTAGTCATCATGCCTTACGGCGACTGGAGCCTGGAACCTCATCGGCAAAGTGTGATCTGGGTAAAAAGTGAGGAGGATCCATTCCGTCAGCGAAACGCACATCCGGTAAGGGTTTCCTCCATGCTCAAACATTCTGTTTTCAAAGAACAGTATGAGAAAGAAATCAAACTGAGCAAAATTGATAACCTGAATCTCTTTTATGTGGCCTGCACCAGAGCTGAAGAACATTTATATGTATTCTCCGAAAAAATAACCGGTAAGGAATCGAAAAATGTCAAAATGAGCGAATTCATTCTGAACACGCTGAAGGCAGATGAAGACTGGAAACAGGTACTGACCGGAAATGACGGAACGTTATTTGAATTGGGTGTTTGCCGTCCGCCGCACCGCAAAGCCGTTAATGAGGATACCGGAAGCATCGTACTGGATAAATGGATTTCTCTCCCCTGGAACGGCCGCATCGGAATCGCTGTCAACAGAAAAAAAGTACTGTCAACCGATCCTGATATTGCCGACACCTCCTACGGACTATTATTTCATGAAATTGCTTCAACACTGACAGCCCGGGTTGATGCCGGTTTGGTTGTTTCAGGATTTTTTTCCGATAAGCAGTTACCTGAAAAAACAGTTTTGGACAGACTCCATTCTGATATCAGTACATTTATGAATCTTGCAGCAGAAAGGAACTGGTTCAGGACAGATGCTGAAACGCTCACAGAAACAGAAATACTTTTGCAGGACGGTAATATTTTACGCCCCGACAGAATCATCATTGCAGATGATGAAGTGACAGTGGTTGACTACAAAACCGGTTCAGCTGAAAAAAATCATGAAAAGCAGGTTCGTCAGTATGCAGATGTATTGAAAGAAATGGGATTTCAGAAAATCAAAATGTACCTTGTTTATCCGTCAGAAAACAAAGTTTCAGAAGTGAATGCCGCTTAAGCCGGTCGTTTTTGATTACTGAACTTTGAAGGTACTCCGTCTTTGATAAAATGCCGGTAATGGATGGAGTTATCGTAGATCATGCAGATGAATCTTCTGATTCCAAACGCATCGGTTGACGGCATAAAAGTGAAATCACAAACGTTTCTGTAACCGGTAATATCCATTTCTATTCCGGGATAAAACACAGCCTCGTTCTCACTTTTATTTTTCTTCAAACGATTGATCACTTTCCAGATAAAAGGAAATTCATTTCTAATCTTTGCACTTACCAGTTTTGCTGCAGGAAAAAGGGTATCGTTACTACCCATGATTTTACCGTTTTCATCGAATGTGATGCACTGACACTTCTGATTCCCGTTGTTGAAGGAGTAGTTTTCAGAATTCATGGGCTTTCCGTTTAGCCTGACCGGCTGTTGTCCGGATTCATTATACCCCATATCAAGTCTGATTGTTGCATTTTTCTTACACCGATCTTACAGAACCAAAAGAAAAGCCGGAGTCGAATAATTCGCTCCGGCTTCATTATCAATTGATTAAAACTAAAGAACCTCTGAACGGAAGGTCAGTTCAATATCCGTTTCTCCTGGTGCCTGAGTGCCATCCTTCACCCCCGGCTGATGCTTCAGGGTAACCCTGGAGGTACCCGAACCGGTTGTTCCCGTTACCCATCTGGTGCTTAAGCCTAACGGGAGTCCGTTGGAATCCTGATCCCGGTAAGTGGTGGCTATATCAGTGCCGATGTGCAGAAAAAAGAAAATGTGATCATTGGCCTCTTCCGCTACTTCATTGGAAATGGTGTCGGATGGTAATTTGGATTCATCCAGGAGGAGGATTTCTGTGAAGTAAGTGGTGGATGGCTGCAGTCTGATGGTGTCGAAACGGGTGGGCGCATTGCCACCGTCTCCGTCAAGATCGCGAAAGACCACCGAAACATTCGGGGCAATGCCGGCTGAATCAGTGAAATTAATTCTGACAGTGGTAATCAGTTCCGATTCATTTGGATCATTCGGATTCTGCGGATCATCATCATCCTTTTTGCAGGAGGTAAAAATAGTAGTAACAGCAAGAGCTGCTGAGAGTAGTGTTATAAAGGATTTATTTTTCATGATTTATCAGTTTAGTGTGTAAATGAATAATTGAATTAATTTTTAACGGAAACAGGTATTTTAATTTTCAGAATCACATTCCTGCCCTCATCATCGGCGAAGTAACGGTACCTGTTCAGGTAATCGCGGTACTTCTGATTGAGTAGGTTGTAGACCGAGAGGGTCACCCAAACTGACTGTTTGCCAAACAGGATCTCACCTCCTGCTTCGAGGTTTACCAGTGCGTAACCCTTGGGAGGTGCTACATAATCGGCTCCTGAAGGGACTCTGGTTTGACGCATCACATGTTCCGCTCCGGCCTGAGCATAAACCTCTCTGACTTTTTCAGAAACTTTGAATTTGCGTTTCAACCCGTAACTGAATCTGTCGGAAGGCATACCGGGAATGAAACCACCTTCACTTCTGTTCTCAGCACGTACAATCATCAGGTCAGCCTCAGCACTCCAGCTTTTCCCAAGACTGTATTCAAACATCACATCTGCACCATAAAGAACCGCATCGGCCTGACGGTATCTGAATGTTGGAAATGCGCCTCTGATGGTCAGGGTTGGAGGCAACACCGGCTGAAGATAAATGAAATCACTGAAGCTGTTGAAATAAACCGCCGCCTCCGCCTTGTAACGGTGATGGTCGTGAATATTGATGCCCGCAATGAGGTTGATGGATTTTTCTTCCTTAAGATTGAGATCGCCGATTTCAACTGCAGCGGCTCCATGGTGCAGCCCGTTGCTGTACAGCTCATTTACTCCCGGCGATCGCCAGCCGGTTCCGGCATTGAACGACAACCTTGCGTGAGCAGACAAATCATACAGAATTCCTGCGGTAGCAGATAACTGGTTGAAATTATACGGAGTTTCATCAACCAGATCGTTACTTCGCATGAACACGGTAAGTGATTTCATATCGTAACGCAATCCGGCCTCCACCTGAAGCTTGTTTCTTTTCCATCGTTCGATCAGAAATACACCGGCAGTATAATTTTCATAATTCGGAATGAACATGCGGCCTTCGAAAGTGTTGGCCTGGTACATTCCGCTGACGCCGGCGATTCCCCGCAGTCCTGCGATGCTGTTGTGCTCCCAAACCAGATCAGCGGTATGAGTGGTAATCTCATAAGTAAGGTCGGGCTCATTCAGGGCCGCAAGCGAATCATTGAGGGGCTTATCGCGATCGAACTCAAAGCGCAGATTGTACTGTCTGGCATAAGTCACCGAGAGCTTGCCTGCATCACCGGTGAGCAACCAAAGCTTCGCTTTCGTCAGCTCATGTTCTGCATTTTGAGAAGGCCGGTCGATTTTATAGGTGAAACCCGATTGTTCGAATGGCTCATCACTGTTGAATGCATTTTCAAGGTCGGTGAGATTGCCGATGTGTGATCCGGTGAAGATTCCGATTTCAGAATTGAACTGACTGTAGAAGATTTCCGCGCCGAATCGTTCACGCTTCCATCCTGCGGCAGCAGAAAAATTCTGTTCACGGTAACCGGTGTTCTTTAGCCAGTAGTCAGGAGTTCGGGTGTTGCCACCTTTTTTCAATGTTCCCTGCAGCCGCCAGCTGAGTGAGGGCAGTTTGGCGAAATTCTGTTGCACTATGGCAGAAACCACTCCTTCGCGGTTATTGGAAAAACCGACGAGATTCAATTCACCAGAAACTCCCGGTGAAGCGGGCAGTTCATCCGGTTCTACCAAAACCACTCCTGCAACAGCATCCGATCCGTAACGCACCGAACCTGCACCTTTGATGACCGTAAGTCGACGGGCAATGAAGGGGTCGATTTCAGGAGCGTGCTCATTGCCCCATTGCTGACCTTCCTGCCGGATGCCATTGTTGAGGATGAGCAGGCGGTTTCCCTGGAGTCCGTGAATCACCGGTTTGGATATCGAACTGCCGGTTTTGAATGTGGTCACACCGGCCACCTGATCAAGTGACTCTGCCAGTGATTGTCCTCTGGTATTGTCGAGTTCACGTCCCGAAATTTCCATAAATGCAACAGTTGAAACTTCCCGTTGCTTCTCTTCCACAATACAAACTTCGAGCAACTCATTGTGACGGTGAGGCAATTCAAAGTCACGACTGACATTACCCTCAATTTTAATTTTGAACTCCCTGCTTTCACAGGTCAGATGAGAAACCCTGACGGTGTAAACACCTTTGCAAATACCGGACAGCACATACAGGCCATTTTCATCTGTGGCGGCACCCTTCTGGGTTTCAATGATCACCACATTGGAAAATGGCAACGGCTCCCGTGTATCGGCATCCACCACCTTCCCGCGCATGGTCAACTCACACTGTGCGTATGAGAAAACCGGCAGGAAGATTCCGGAAATGACTACAGACAGGAATGTGATTCCTATGATTCTTTTCAACTATTGATAAAATAAAATAAGTAAAGGATTAAATCCTCCGGCTAAACGCTGCGGACGGATTTAGTCTCAAAAATCAGACAATAACCATTAAATCAAAATACGGGTGGAGCCCGTGACGGTCTTGAATAGCCTGAAGCGGCTATCAGTTTTTCGGAAGGAACAGGGAAAAGAAATTCTTCCGCAAAAAATATGAAGGACACAGAGAAAACATAATCAGGATTCTCTTTGACCGGTTGCTTGTAGTCACATATCAAACATTCGGCATGGTGTTCATGAAAATGTTTTTCCGTTACCGCCTGGCAGTGAAAATCATTCAGGTGCCCGAGATCGTGAACAGCCTTGTGTATCTGTGGAAACAGAAACAAGGCTAAAAGCAACAATCCTGCTAACGGTGACCTGGTAAACATGGTGCAAAGTTAACATATCTTAACAGCCATTGTTTTGAAAACCAGCATGGAATTGAACCTTTGAGTACTATCAGGCCTTTTTCACACCATGATGTAGTGTCATAATTTTGTCATATAAATTCTACATTTTACTTTTGTGGCATATCAAAACACTTAGCATGAATTACAAAACATTAAAAATCAAAAGTTTATTAAGCATTGCATTTACCGCAGCGGTCATCATGACATCTTGTAAAGAGCCTGCCGCTCCCGTGGAAGAACCTCAAACAGAAGCTACCCCTTCACAGGAAGAACTTGTAGCCAGAGGCCAGTACCTGGTGGGCATTATGGGTTGCAATGATTGTCACTCGCCGAAAGTATTTGGCCCTCAAGGTCCCACTCTTGATACTGAAAGACTTTTATCAGGTCATCCCGCTGATCTGGTCATTGGTAAATACGACCCGGCAATTTTCTCAGATTGGGTGTTGTTCAATCATCATAATACCGCTGCCGCCGGACCCTGGGGTGTCTCGTTCGCTGCTAACCTGACTTCTCATGAAACCGGGATCGGTAACTGGACTTTGGATCAGTTCCGTAAAGCTTTGAAAGAAGGAAAGTACAAAGGGCTTGACGGTGCCAGAATGCTGCTTCCTCCTATGCCCTGGCCCAACTATGCCAACATTTCAGAAGAAGATCTGGAAGCGATTTTTACTTACCTGAAATCAACCAAACCGGTTCAAAATATCGTGCCCGCGCCCATTCCACCGGCAGGAGCATAAAATATCATTTGATTGGTTGCCCGGCGGGATGGTCTCTACCATCCCGCTTTTTTTATTATTGATTATCAATTATTTAGTAAAATACTTATCAAAATCATATTTCAATAAGGCTTTTAATCGTAATATTGCGATTAAGTAATAAGATCATTCACAGACTTGCTTCATCCAGACATCCTCATAGTCCAATGTGTGATGTCCATTGTCTAATATCTAACTTCTAAAATCAAACCCATGAACACATCCAGCGAAATCAAAGAACTTGTCAGACAGAAATATGCCGAGATCGCCAATCAGAGTAAAACCGCCAATGCCACTTCCTGCTGCGGCGCCACCGAAAGCTGCGGAGAGGTATACACCATTATGGCGGATGAATACAAAGGACTGGAGGGCTACCATCCCGACGCTGATCTCGGGCTGGGCTGTGGCTTGCCTACACAGTTTGCTAAAATCAAGAAAGGCGACACCGTCATTGACCTGGGTTCAGGTGCAGGCAACGATTGTTTTGTAGCAAGAGCTGAAACCGGAGAAACGGGTAAAGTCATCGGAATTGACATGACCCCTGAAATGATTGAAAAAGCAAGAACCAATGCCGAAAAACGCGGATTCAACAATGTGGAATTCCGTTTGGGTGATATTGAAAAAATGCCGGTAACATCGGAAGTCGCTGATGTAGTTGTGAGTAACTGTGTTTTAAATCTCGTGCCCGAAAAAGATAAAGTGTTCTCAGAAATCCTTCGTGTTTTAAAGCCGGGCGGACACTTCAGCATATCTGATATTGTACTCACGGGCTCCTTACCGGAAAAGATTCGCTCTGCAGCCGAAATGTATGCCGGGTGTGTATCGGGTGCCATTATGAAGGATGATTATCTCAGCCAAATCAGAAAAGCGGGATTTACCAATATCGTCCTTCAGAAAGAAAAGCCAATTATCATTCCGGATGCCATCCTGTTAAACTATCTCTCACAGGAAGAAGTTGACCAATTCAGATCAGGCACTACCGGAATTTACAGTATTACCGTGTATGCGGAGAAACCCGCTAAATGCGTTCCCGGAGTTTGTTGCTGAAATGGCGGTGACAGTACGATAATCGGCAGGCTTTGCTATCTTTGGGTCTGACAACGAACTATCATGCGGACCGTATTCATTCTGCTTTGTTTATTCTGCCTGGCAGCCACACCGGTGGCTGCTCAAACCAACGAGGAAGCGCCCCGTGGTCATTTGGGGATCATGGCAGGAACTTCATTGCCTACCGGAAGCTTTGGCAGGGAAGACTGGAATGATGACAAATCAGGATATGCTGAAAACGGTGTTCATGTAACCGGGCTTGATTTCAGCATCAAATTTGTACCTAACTTCGGTATCGCAGGTGCTTTGCGCGGGTTCAACACACCTCTCGATGTTCAATACCTTGCCAACAAGTATGCAGAAACATACGGCGGTCAGTTTCGTGTTGAAAGTGAAAGATGGAATTTCGGAGGGTTGTTTGCGGGACCTTTTCTTTCGGTACCTATTGGCAATATTCTGGATCTTGACTTGCGCTTCATGCCCGGTTTGTTCATGGCATTCGCACCGGAAATTGTTGTGAGCAGAGGCAACGAAATTGCCACTCAGGAACCGGCAACAGGCGCTTCTATCGCCATGAACATCGGATTGTGTGCGCGATTTCACATGTCACCCAGACTCAGTCTGATGCTGCAGGCCGACTACCTGACCGCACGCCCAAGGTTTCTGATTGAACAGGATAACGGAAACTTTACGGAAACTGTGACAGCCTATCAGGATATCAGTACCGTGAATCTTTCGGCCGGTTTCGCTTTGCGTATTTTCAGACGCTGAATAATCAGGCCATCGCTCTTCTCAAACGATCGTTGATGGCAATACCCAGTCCGGATTCCGGAAAAGTATCGGCCAGAATAACATCCACTCCTGATTGTTCCAGAGATCTCATGGCGGCAAAAACATTCCTCGCAGCTTCATCCAGATTTCCTTCCGGAGACAATTCTATAACGGTATGAATATGGGATTTAATCTCAAAATTCCGGTTGAGACAAAGAATGCCGCAATTGAGATTGCCATACTCTTTCAGCAGATCCTGAATATTACCGAATTTCAAAGGAATTTTGGGAGCATAATGGCTTTTGAGCATTCCGGGAGCCCTGGGATTCGATGAAACATGTACATTCACTTTCACCTTGCCCCCAACCTGTTCAATTGCTTCAATCGAGAGCCCTCCCAGTCTGTAAACAGTACAGGCTCCGTCCTCAAATCCAACAATGGTCGATTCAATGCCCACACCGCAAGGACCACCGTCAAGTATGTACGGAATCTTTCCGGCAAACTGATCATGAACATGTGCTGCGGTGGTAGGACTTACGTATCCGAACGGATTGGCACTGGGTGCGGCAAGAGGAAAATCCAGACTGCGAAGCAACTCCAGGGTTAATTCATGCCGGGGCACTCTCAACCCTACTGTATCCAGTCCGGAGGTGACCAGATCCGGAATGATTGACTTCTTTTTAAGGATGAGTGTCAGCGGTCCGGGCCAGAAATGTTCAGCGAGCTTCCTTGCCTGTTCCGGAAACTCATCCGCATAAAGCGAAACGGCCTCCGGAGAGGGAATGTGCACAATCAGGGGATCGAACTCCGGACGTTTTTTGGTCTTGAAAATTTTAAGCACTGACGCCGGATCCAGCGCGTTGGCGGCCAGACCATAAACCGTTTCAGTGGGAATGGCTACGGTCTCTCCCGCACGAAGAAGCCTCGCAGCCTCATTCAGATCGGTTCCGGTAACGGTGTGCATGTGGGATAAGGTATACTAAACGATCAATCTGGGCCTGATCAGGTTTTCCAGGGAGTATATTTCATCCCACTTCTCCTGAGTGATATACTGCCTTTCCTGTACTACAATCGTATGAATGGTCTTGCCGGTAGCCAGAGCTTCCTTAGCAATCTCAGAACATTTTTCATATCCCAGAATCGGATTAAGAGAGGTCACAATGCCGATGCTGTTCATCACGTGATCATAGCAGGTCCTGGTATTGGCGGTAATTCCGGGAATGCATTTTGTGCTCAGGGTAGTGCAGGCATTCTTCATGTACTCGAGAGAAGTAAATATGCTGAAAGCAATTACCGGCTCCATCACATTGAGCTGAAGTTGTCCGGCTTCACAGGCCATGGTAATGGTAGCATCACATCCCACCACATAGAAACAAACCTGGTTCACCACTTCCGGGATCACCGGATTCACCTTACCTGGCATGATAGAAGATCCGGGCTGCATCTGAGGCAGGTTGATTTCACCAAATCCTGTTCTGGGACCAGATGAAAGTAACCGAAGATCGTTGCATATTTTCGACAGCTTCACCGCACAGCGTTTCATGGTACCGGAAATCTGCATATAAGCACCCGTATCTACAGTAGCTTCGATGAGATCGGGCGACAAGGTCAATGGCAATCCGGTGAGTGCGGAGAGATAGTCTGTTACTTTATCTGCATATCCATCGGGTGTATTGATTCTGGTTCCTATAGCCGTGGCTCCCATGTTGATTTCAGTGATCAGACACTGCACCTCCCTCATCCGTTGAATGTCTTCTCCGATGGTGGTGGCATAAGAACTGAACTCCGCTCCAAGTGTCATGGGAACAGCATCCTGAAGCTGCGTGCGGCCCATCTTCAAAACGTCTTTAAACTCTTCGCCTTTCGCGGCAAACGCCAGTCTCACCTGCTCCATTGCCTCAATAAATGAATCAATCTTACGGTGAAGGGCTATACGAAAAGCGGTGGGATAGGCATCGTTGGTGGACTGAGAGCAGTTGACATGGTTGTTGGGATGCAGGTACTGGTATTCTCCTCTCTGGTGACCCATGTACTCAAGTCCCAGGTTAGCGATCACCTCATTCACATTCATATTGCAGGAGGTACCGGCACCTCCCTGAATCATATCGGTGATGAACTGGTCGAGATGGTTTCCGGCTATCAGCTGATCGCAACCGTGAATAATTGCTTCGGTAATTTCATTACTGAGCATTCCGCAATCACGGTTGGCCATGGCAGCTGCCTTCTTCACAAAAGCGAACGACTTAATCATGAGCGGTTCACGGGAAACCGGCAGTCCGGTTATATTGAAATTCTCCAGGGCCCGAAGTGTCTGAATACCGTAAAGTGCCGAAGCAGGTATTTGACGGTCACCAAGAAAATCGTGCTCATTTCTGAATGTTGCTGATTCCATTATTCTAATCTTAGAAATTCAAATGTAGACAAACCGAAATTAATGAGGTGATGGAGGGTTGTTACTATTTAACAACAACAGAAAATCCGCAATTCATTAGTTTCCAAAAGATAAAACCAATAGTATCAGGATCTTTTAACAGCTCTGGTGGCCACAAACGCCGGCATGAATCGGTCAATGGGATTGTCATCGCCCCAGCGGTCTTCGAACATATCGGTGATCATCAAACCAGCCTGAATTTGTCCGTTGATCAGTGCCTCAAGACTGTGTCCGAAAACAAGGGGCTCCTGCTTATCAATAAAGTTTTTCAGCTCCTGTTCGTCTAGCGATTCAAGATCACTGTATGGGCTGTGATACTTCAAAGTAAAAATTCCCTCATCCGCCAGTTTGATATCGAACAGGTAATAAACGGGTTTGGTGAAGCCGGTCATGTAAACTCCGCCCGGCCTGAGTATTCTTGCCACTTCGCGATACACTTTTTTGACATCCGGAACAAAACAGGTACTGCATGGATTGAACACCACGTCAAAACTGTTATCGGGAAACACGGAAAGATCAGCCATATCACCCTGTACTGTGGTAATCCTGAGACCATGCTTTTCGGCCATGACCTTGTCTTGATTGAGTTGCTCAGGTGAATTATCGAAAACGGTTACATGATATCCCGCGGCAGCGAAAACAGGACATTGTTGCCCTCCTGCACTCGCCAGTCCGAGCAGATCACTTCCCGGCGAAGGAAACCAATGCAAAGGAACAGGGGTATGAGGCGTCAGCACCACTTCCCATTTTCCGTTTCGTGCATCATTGATGGTCTGATCATCGAAAGGTTTGGTCCAACGGTTACCAGAACGCACCATATGGTTCCAGGCGTTGCGGTTATAATCAAGATAATTTGATGGCTTGTCCATGAAAAATCAATCCAGTTTGAGCACCGCGAGGAAAGCCTGCTGAGGGATCTCCACATTGCCCACCTGACGCATTCGCTTCTTTCCTTCTTTTTGCTTTTCGAGAAGTTTACGCTTACGCGAGATGTCACCTCCGTAACATTTGGCCGTAACATCCTTTCGAAGTGCTTTGATGGTTTCCCTGGCGATGATCTTGGCACCGATGGCAGCCTGAATGATAATTTCAAACTGCTGGCGTGTGATCAGTTCTTTCAGCTTCTCGCAGATCTTCTTACCGAAAGTATAAGAGTGATCACGGTGAATCAGAGCGGAAAGCGCATCAACGGGATCACCGTTCAGACGGATATCAAGACGCACCAGATCAGAGGCGCGGTAGCCGATCTGATGATAATCGAATGAAGCATATCCCTTGGAAATCGACTTCAGTTTGTCGTAGAAATCAAAAACAATTTCAGCCAGCGGCATTTCGAAGATCAGCTCCACACGATCGGTGGTGAGGTAACTCTGGTTGATGATGGTACCGCGTTTACCAATGCAAAGTGTCATCACCGCACCAATGAATTCAGCCTTGGTTATGATGGTAGCTTTGATATAAGGTTCCTCTATTCTGTCAAGTCGTGAGGGATCCGGAAAATCGCTCGGGTTGTTCACCTCCAGTTCTTCTCCGCTGGTCATGTAGGCACGATACGAAACGTTGGGAACGGTGGTGATGACGGTCATGCCGAACTCACGCTCCAGTCGCTCCTGAATGATCTCCATGTGCAGCATCCCGAGGAATCCGCAACGGAATCCGAAACCAAGAGCGGCCGATGATTCAGGTTCAAAAACCAGTGAAGCGTCGTTCAGCTGAAGTTTTTCAATTGATGTACGTAACTCCTCATAGTCATCAGTGTCGACCGGATAAATTCCGGCGAAAACCATGGGCTTCACATCCTCAAAACCGGTAATGGCTTCCTTGCAGGGATTGCTGAGAGTGGTGATGGTGTCACCCACTTTCACCTCTCTGGCTTCTTTAATTCCTGAAATGATGTAACCTACATCACCGGCTTTCACCACATCGCGTGGCATTTTGTCTAACTTAAGAATTCCAATCTCATCAGCTTTGTAGTCCATTCCGGTGGCCACAAATTTTACATGATCGTTTTTGGAGATTTGTCCTTCGAAAACCCGGAAATAGGCAATGATTCCTCTGAAGGAATTGAATACAGAATCAAAGATCAAAGCTTTAAGAGGAGCATTCGGATCACCCTTTGGGGCAGGAATGCGATCCACAATGGCTTCGAGAATAGCATGAACACCCAGTCCGGTTTTACCGGAAGCGGCCATGATCTCTTCCCTCCTGCAGCCAAGCAGATCCACAATCTGATCTTTCACCACCTCCGGCTCTGCGGAAGGGAGGTCGATCTTATTGAGGATAGGAATGATCGTCAGGTCATTCTCAAGTGCCAGGTACAAATTGGAAATAGTCTGAGCCTGAATACCCTGGGCGGCATCAACAATCAGGAGCGCCCCTTCACAGGCTGCAATCGACCGTGAAACCTCGTAGGAGAAGTCAACGTGACCGGGGGTGTCAATGAGATTCAGCACGTATTTCTGTCCATTCAGTTCATAATCCATCTGAATGGCGTGGCTCTTAATGGTGATACCTCTTTCACGTTCCAGGTCCATATCGTCCAGCACCTGGGCCTGAAGATCTCTCTTTGAAATGGTGTTGGTATACTCTAAAAGCCTGTCAGCCAGCGTGCTCTTGCCGTGATCAATGTGGGCGATAATGCAAAAATTCCTGATGTTTTCCATGGGGCTGCAAAAGTAGTGTAAATATCGGTACGGAAGGCCGTTGGAGAATGTTAAATGTTTAATTTATAATGAAGTAAGGGGGGATAGTGGGTTAGTGGGATAGTGGGTTAGTGGGATAGTGGGTTAGTGGGATAGTGGGTTAGTGGGATAGTGGGATAGTGGGATAGTGGGTAGTGGGTAGTGGGATAGTGGGGTAAAAGGATAATGGTTTGCCCTGAGTAATGAATGAAGAGAAAGGGAAATAGTCGTTAGTCATTAGTCAGGAGGGTCAGGGGGTCAGGGGGAGGTCAGTTGGAACGTCACGCCTGGCGTACATTTAAATAACTTTTGAAAACCAAAAGTCGCAACCCGTAAAACCTCATTTAATGATAAGGACAAAGTACCTGCTAAGAAAGCTGAACTAAGAACTAAGAACTAAGAACTCTAAACTAATTAAACTCCACCTTAAATCCCACCGATTTCAAATCCTCCCAAAACCCGGGATAAGATTTTTTCACCACATTGGGTTCATTGACGGTGACAGATCCGGTTACCAGACACAAAGGCGCAAAAGCCATGGCAATTCGGTGATCGTTGTAGGTATTGACGGGTCTGCTCCACGGACGAATGCCTCTTCCGGGATAAACCTTGAAACGCGAACCGCCGCAGAAATCAGTTTTGACCGAGAAGTTGTAAAGCTCCCGCTGCATGGCAACGGCACGGTCGGATTCCTTCAGTCTGAAATTCTTCAGATTGTTAAGATCAGCGGTGATATTCAAAGCCCCGGTGGCAGCCCCAACTGCCGGTCCCAGATCAGGACATCCTGAAAAATCATGGGAAAAATAATCTGGCATTGAGAAGCCTTTAACTTTGGTTAATACCGCTCCCGATTCCGTAAAACGTGTATGCACACCGAGAAATTCAAACAGTTTCCAAACCACACTGTCACCCTGGAGACTGTCAGGCTGCAATCCTTTCAGTAAAACCTCACATTCATCGGAGAGCGCTGCCATTTCATACCAGTACGAGGCAGCCGACCAATCCGGCTCAATGGTAATTTCCCTGGGGATATACCTGCCTTCCGGAACCATGATCTGACTGTCGCTGATTTTAACCTGTACGCCAAAATATTCCATGACCGACCGGGTCATCAGGATGTAAGGCAAACTGAGCACTTCACCGGTCAGATGGATTTCGAGTCCGCCTTTGAGCGAAGGACCAATCAGCATCAATGCACTCACAAACTGACTGCTGATGTCGCCGCTGATGGTGACACGACCACCTTTGACTTCTGATTGATTTAAAGTTAAAGGTAGTCTCCCCTCCTCTTCATCGTAAAGAATATCCGCGCCAAGCGAACGAAGCGCATCTGCCAAAGGCGAAACCGGACGATTTTTCAAGGAATCAGAAGCTGTGATTTTAATCGGTTTACCTTTGAGTGCAAGATATGCGAGTAGGAACCGGAGTGTGGTTCCGCCATCGCCTGCATTGAACTCATCTTGCCCTGAGTCAAGCAGTCGTTTCAGCGTGACGGTATCATCGGCATCCGATAAGTTTTCAATCACAAAATCGCTTTCGCAGATGGCACGGATAATAAGCACCCGGTTACTGATACTTTTTGAAGAAGGAAGAACGACCTCACCCTTGATCACACTTGCGGGCGGAGGGGTCACAATAGCCGTACTCATGAATTGAAAAAATGAAAGGATTCATCAATCAGTTCTTTGTCAACACCTCTGACCAATTCCGGTTTGCCGATTTGTGCCAGAAGAGCAAAAGTCACGGTTCCGGACTCCGACTTCTTATCGGATTTCATCAGATGGATCATCTCACTGAATGCCTCATGTTTTAAATGCATCTTCGGAAAGGCAAGCTTCATTACCGACTTGATATCCGTCAGCGCGTTGGAAGAAAGTCCGCAGAGTTTCGTTGACAAAAACGCTTCGCACACCATTCCGGCGGCGACAGCTTCTCCGTGAGAAACGGGATACGGATCATGACGCAGACTATAGGTTTCAATAGCATGACCAACAGTGTGACCAAAATTCAGGAACTTTCTCTCCTTCTGCTCAAGCGGATCCGCCAGAACAATGCTGCTCTTAATTGCGATTGCTTCGGGAATGATTTCATGAAGATCACTCATCATGGATACACCCCAGGGCAGCTGACCCAGGTCATTTATGATGCTAAACAGCCGGTTCCATAGATTTTCATCGGCAATCAGTCCGTGCTTGAAGACCTCAATCATTCCGTTTCTGAACTCATGCTCCGGTAAAGTTTTCAGAAATTCTTTGTCGATGATAACGGCCTGAGGATAAGCGAAAGTACCAACGGTATTCTTAAACCCGTCGAGGTCCACACCACACTTACCACCAACGGATGCATCCACCATTCCCAACAGCGAAGTGGGTATATGAACAAAACGGATGCCTCTCATGAATGTGGAAGCCGCAAATCCTCCCAGATCGGTGACCATTCCACCACCAAGATTGATCAGCAGCGAACTGCGGTCGGCACCGTGCTCAAGCAGCTGTTTCCAGACATACCCGCAAGTATTGATGGTTTTATGCTGTTCACCTGATCCGATCACAATGGAATGAAAACCACTTTCAACAACCTGACGCAGATAAGGCAGGCAGTGACGGTGGGTGTTTTCATCGGCAAGAACAAAAATGCCCGAAAAACGCCCCCCTTCATTACTCAGGAGTTGCCGGATCGCTATACCGGCATTTTGATAGAACACCGGTGGTAAAGGTTGATTCTGAAAATCGTTCATAACAGCTTGGTCGGGCAAATATAGTATATAAACAACTGATGTTCTGATGTTTCTGATGATGATGGTCATATTTCAACAAAACAGGCAATGTGTATCTTTGTTGGCTGGCTCACTCAAAGCCAAACATCTATGATTTCTGAAACCGCACCGGTTACCAAACCTGTTGATTTTGATGATCTCAAAACCGCTTTTTCGGGAAAAACCGATCAGGACCTGACCCGCGCCTACTGGCTCTTCAAAGCCATCAGCATCAACTTTTTTGTCAACCACGGGCCAAAAATGCTCAATACGGCTCTTGCTCTCAGGCTACCGGTGATTCCAATCATCAGAGCTACCATATTCAAACACTTCTGTGGCGGTGAAGACATTCACGATTGCAACAAAACCATCAAGGCACTGTACGCCGGCGGCATTGGCAGTGTTCTGGATTACTCAGTAGAAGGCGAAGAAAATGAAGCAAACTTTGAACTGACCACCAGAGAACTTTTATCCACCATTGACAGGGCCAAAGGAGATCCTTCAATTCCGTTTTGTGTTTTCAAGGTAACCGGCATTGCGGGTTTCAGTATTCTGGAGAAAGTAAGCTCCGGTGCTTCGCTCACATCATCCGAAACAGAGACCTTCAGCAAAGTCAGGGAAAGAATTCACAGGATCTGTTCTCATGCTTCCCGCAGCCGGGTCAGAATTTTCATTGATGCCGAAGAGTCCTGGATACAGCAGGCCATTGATGATCTGGTGGATGAAATGATGGAGCAATTCAACAGAGACGGCATCATTGTTTACAATACCGCACAACTCTACCGCACCGATCGGCTCGAATTCATTAAAGAATCGCACCGAAAAGCAAAATCAAAAGGCTACCGGGTTGGTTTCAAACTGGTAAGAGGCGCTTACATGGAAAAAGAGCGCGAACGTGCTGCAGAAAAGGGTTACCCCTCTCCTATTCAGCCCGATCATTCTTCATCCAACAGAGACTATGATGAAGCGCTCCGGTATTGTATTTCCAACTTCCCCGATATCGCAGTTTGTGCCGGAACTCACAACGAAAATAGCAGTCATTTGCTAGTCAGACTTATGGCTGATAACAACATTCCGCGCAATCATTCCGACATCTGGTTTTCACAGTTACTGGGCATGAGCGATCATATTTCCTATAACCTCGCTGCCGCGGGATACAATGTTGCCAAGTATGTGCCGTATGGTCCGGTGAAATCTGTATTGCCCTATCTCATTCGCCGTGCGCAGGAAAATACTTCCATTTCAGGACAAACCGGAAGGGAACTGAGAATGATCGAGTCCGAGCAGAAAAGGAGACGTTCTGAACGAAATTAACATGCAGGGAATCATTTTCTAAAGCAACAAAATAAAAAAACTCAATACAAATGTTGCTTCATGAGAATGTTTACAATTGCATTATAGTCTGTCCGGATTTCCTGTTACAGAATTAAATTTTTTTATATTTAATTTGATCCTTAACTTCATCTCTTCTAATTCCGGTCAGGTTCAATGAAACGTTCGGCATCACCCCATCAGCCTCCAGCGAAATCTAAAAGCGATCCTCCGGCAAACGACACTTTTTTCAGTAAGCATTCCAAATTCTTTTTGCTGACACTCCCGATGATGCTTGCAGGGCTGTTTGCTTTTTTGCTTTTTGATGTCAAGATCAGCGAGGGCAATGATGACTCCATGTACATTGAGGCGGCCTGGCATTACTCTCAGGACTTTACCGGATACTTTTATCGTGCCAATGCACCATTGTATCCGATGGTGCTCGGAGTTATTACCATGATCATCGGACTGAATCTGATCGTGTACAAGATTATCAACACCCTGCTTTTCCTACTGTTAATTTATTTTACCTACAAAACCTTTGCGGGAAGAATTCCTGATGTGATTCTGTTTCCGGTTATGATTCTCACTGCAATCAACTCACAATTGATTTTTTTTGCCAGTCAGACTTACACTGAAGTGCCTTACCTGGCATTGCAGGCAGTTTTTTTATGGTTCTTTTTGTCAAGATATGAAAAGTTAAAACATGATGTTGCCGGCACAGCCACTCAGACTCCGGAAAATCAATCCAAACTGAATGGAACGGCGGTCAAATTCGCAATCACCGTTTCGGTTCTGCTTTTTCTGTTGACTATGACAAGAAATATTGCCATCGGTGTGGTGGCAGGTGTCATCATTTTTTTACTGATTGAGAAAGACTTTAAACTTGCGGCGATCACGGCAGGTTTGTATACCGGATTAAGATTCATCTGGACTTTCATTCTGAATAGTGTCTGGGGCAAAGGCGACCAATACTCCAGTCAGTGGCAGATTCTCAGAATGAAAAACCCATATAACTCAGCTGAAGGTGTAGAGGAGTGGTCGGGGTTTCCCGTCCGGTTCATATCCAATCTGGATCTTTATACCTCCAAAAGATTACTGCAGATTTTCGGTTTCAGAGGCGATATGGCTACCGAAACATGGCCACTGGCCACACTGCTGATCACACTGTTCGCCCTGTGGTGCATCTGGAAAATTTTTCGTTTGCAGCGCTCCCAAAAGAATACAAACACCGGCCATTCGGAAAAGGCATTCAGCACATCCTCCAGAAGAGCCACGACGCTTGCAGCCTTAACCTTTTTCATGCCGTTCGGACTGACTTTGTTTGTCCTGCAGACTCATTGGGAAACGGTAAGATTGGTGGTGGTGTATCTGCCTTTCATTGTAATTGTTTTCTTTTTCGGATTTTACCAACTATGGCATGAAGGGAATAAAAACCGCAGATGGCTGTTCCTGATTCCTGTAAGTTTGATTATCGCAGGCAGCATGCTGGCAACCATCAAAAAGACCATCGCTCATTTTCCTGTACTGGTACAAAACCTGAACGGTGACAAATATTACGGTTACACTCCCGATTGGGAAAATTATTTGAAGCTGAGTGAGTGGTGTGCCGAAAACCTTCCTCCGGAGGCAGTGATTGCCGCCCGGAAAGCGCCCATGAGTTTTGTTTACGGAAAAGGCAGAACATTTTTTCCGGTTTATTCTGCCGTTGCCATCAATCCGAATTCAAATCTGAGCGATCCCGACAGTGTACTGGCCTATTTCAAAGAGCATCATGTTACTCACGCCATTGCAGCCAGTATTCGCACAAACCCTTATGTCAATGATGGCATCATTATCAACACCATTCAGCGTATGCTCATACCGGTAGCCCAAAAGTATCCGGGTAAACTCAAACTGGTCAAGCAGATGGGCGATGAAGAAGCTGCTCACCTTTACGAGATCACTCCATGAAATTATCTATGTTCGCTTTTCTGAAACGAATAGAGTCTGAATCTGTAGAAATTGACAGCAGGGAAAGAGCGCTGATTCACCGGTATTATATTGCCACTAATCCATACCTGCAGTCGGTTTATAACACCTGGTACAGTGATCTTTTTCAGATGCTTGACTTCAAAAAAGACATGAAAGTACTGGAACTAGGAAGTGGTTCAAGAGCAGTTTTGTCTGATCAAAATGATCTTCACCGGCATCTGATCACCTCAGATGTATCACCCGGTCTGGGAACCGATTTGGTGATTGATTCAGAAAAAATCCCATTGGGGAATGCATCACTTAACGGATTGCTAACCGTGAATGTGTTCCATCATTTCATGAACGTTGAGAATTTCTTCAGCGAAGCAATGAGAGTGTTGAAACCGGGCGGCAAAATAGTCATGTGCGAACCTTGGTACAGTCCCTGGAGTGCTTTCGTTTACCGCAACTTTCATCATGAAGATTTCAACCCCGGGGCTGGCTGGCAACTGGAGGCAGCAGGACCGCTTTCGCGTGCCAACGGTGCACAGGCCTGGATTGTATTCAAACGCGACCGACAAATTTATGAATCAAAGTATCCCTCTCTAAATATCATTGACATCAGGCCTCATACTGCTGTTAACTACATTTTATCTGGAGGATATTCATTCAAACCAATGGTTCCGGTGCAATGGTATTCAACTGTTGATAAAATCGACCAATTACTTTCTTCAGCCGGTATACCCATGTTTGCCAATATCTGCCTGAAGAAGATAGGCTAATGTGATTTTCTGACAATTATAAAGACATTCACATCATCGCCGAATGCACGTTCAGACTTCCCGCATCATCAGCCCTTGCGCAAATCCTTCCAGAACTTTTTTTCGTTCAGCAGGAACATTGATAGCAGCAAGATGATGGAGCGCACTTTGAAAATAGTGATCCATCTCCTGCTCCGCAAGTCTTCTCAGACCAAGTGATTCAAAAATAGCCGTAACCTCCGAAACTTTTGACACAGGATCTGCGGTAGTCGAAGTCATCAAATGATTGAGCCTGACGGACAAATCGCCCTGAGCAGCTTCAAGTGCTTTGATTAATAAAAATGTTTTCTTATTGGCAAGAATATCGCCACCTTTCTGTTTGCCAAATTTTTTATCGTCGCCAAATACATCCAGTAAATCATCCTTAATCTGAAAAGCCACACCGATATCCCTTCCAAAGGAATAAATGTGATCTGCGTCGGAACTATCAGCACCGGCAATCAATGCTCCGGTTTTCAGACATGCTGCCGGAAGCACTGCTGTCTTAAAGGTGATCATATGAATGTACTCCTGAATGCTGACATCATTGCGCTTTTCAAAATCCATATCCAGTTGCTGACCTTCGCAAACTTCAATGGCGGTTTGATGAAAAAGTTCCATAACAGAACGGACAACCCGGTCGTCAGTCATCATCATCAATTGACATGCCTTTACGAACATGGTATCACCCGATAAAATTGCAACGTTTGCGTTCCAGCGGGTATGTACGGTTTGCATGGACCGGCGAAGCGGGGCGTTGTCCATGATATCATCATGCAGCAGCGTAAAATTGTGAAAGACTTCCATCCCCAATGCCGGGTGGATGGCACCGGAAATATCACCGTTAAAAAGTTCACAACCACAAAGCACCAGTACAGGACGCATTCGTTTGGCATCCAGTGATAGCATGTAAGAAATAGGCTCGTACAAATCTCTGGGTTCGTCATTGAAAACGAGACCGGAGATTCCTTTTTCGACCAGCTGCTTCAGATCTGCGATAGAATGCATACAACAATCAGGATTCAATCATTTGCCTGGACTCAATCAGACGTCTGATGCCGTCTTCAAGCGGAGTGAGCGATCGGTTAAGGAGTTGTTTCATTTTGGTGTTGTCAGGACGTCGTCTGGTCATATCGCCTTCTTTCAGCGCCGGAAGATGAATGATCTTGGAATTACTGCCGGTGACTCTGATGATCAGATGAGCCAATTCAAGAATGGAAATTTCATTGTCGGTTCCAATGTTGACCACATCATTGATCATCATGTTCTTGTAGAGAGCATTCAGGCAGGCATCCACATTATCATCGATGTAGCAAAATGTTCTGGTTTGAGAACCGTCTCCGTAAATGGTAATATCCTGATCATTCAATGCAGCATATAGAAACTTCGACATGACGAAGTCTTTGCTTTGACGCGGGCCATAGGTATTGAAAAAACGAAAGATAGTATAATCAAGATCATACTCCTGCTTGTATGCTCTCAGGTAGGCTTCACCTACGTTTTTTACAATGGCATAGGGAAGGCGGGAGTTGAGAGGAGTGGTATGCTCGTTCTGAGGAAACTCAACCGGTTCACCATACACCTCTGATGAGGAAGAATAATAAACCCTCTGTACACCCGTGTTTTTCGACAGATTCAATACGTTTTTAATCCCAATCATATCATTGAGCACCAAAACCGGATTTTCAAGTGTTCTCTTAACGCCGACCAATGCCGCATAATGAAACACATACTCAAAGCGATAGGCATTAAAAATACTTCCAATATCCCTGAAATCATTAACATCAGCCTTAATAAACTTGATGTTTTGAAACGGGGATGCCGGGATTTTATCTAAAGAACCCGTTTTCAGATTATCAACAATAACCACAAAATTATCGGGATCTGCTGCCAGTTTGGCGGCAATTCCGCTTCCGATAAATCCTGCTCCGCCGGTAACGAGTATTTGTCTTTTCATGGCTGTAATATTATTCGTGTAAATTCAATAAATATTCACCGTATCCGCTTTTTCGCAGCGGCTCGGCGATTTCAAGAAGCTGTTCATTGCTGATAAAACCTTTTCTCCAGGCGATTTCTTCAATGCAGCCGATTTTAAGTCCCTGACGCTCCTCAATTACCTGAACAAACTGTGAAGCCTGTAACAACGAATTGAAAGTTCCTGTATCGAGCCAGGCCGTACCGCGACTGAGTATTCCCACCGACAACTTTCCCTGTTTCAGGTATTCCCGGTTCACATCCGTGATTTCGTATTCTCCTCTGGAACTGGGTGAAAGTGCTTTTGCAATTTTCACTACTTCGTTATCATAAAAATAAAGTCCCGGAACAGCATAATTTGATTTCGGTTTCTGTGGCTTTTCCTCAATTGAGATGACCTTTCCGGAATCATCAAACTCAACAACACCGTAACGTTCCGGATCAGAAACGTGATATGCGAACACTACTCCCCCATCCGGATCCACATTGGAATTGAGCAGAGAATCGAGACCTGATCCGTAGAAAATATTATCACCCAGAATCAATGCCACCTTATCGTTGCCGATGAATTTTTCTCCTATCACAAATGCCTGTGCCAGTCCATTGGGAACCGGTTGTTCAGCATACTCAAAACGGCAGCCAATTCGCGAACCATCGCCGAGCAACTTTTCAAAATTCGGAAGGTCATGAGGCGTACTGATAATCAGAATTTCCCTGATACCCGCCATCATCAGCACAGACAACGGATAATAAATCATGGGCTTATCATAAACAGGCATTAGTTGTTTACTAACAGCCAACGTAAGAGGGTGTAAACGGGTTCCGGATCCACCGGCCAGAATAATTCCTTTCACAAATTTTTGGTTTATAGGGTAAATATATTAATTATGAACTGAATATCAAACAATTTCATGATTTGTTTTCGTCAATTTCAGAGTCCTCATCCTCTTCAAGACCAAGTATGTCGTCCACTTTGCGTATTTTCAACTCTGAGAGTTCAATATCCTCATCTTCGCCAACAATCTGAACCAACGGATCTTTCATGAAAGCCTTGGTTGCCACTCTTCGCTCCAAAGCAATCAGAAATGCCGGTAACAAAACCATATTGGAGATCATTGCTACCAGCAGGGTTACTGATATCAGAATCCCCAGTGCTGCTGTGCCGCCAAAACTGCTTGCCGCGAATATCAGAAATCCGAAAAAGAGAATTACAGCAGTATAAATCATACTGACTCCTGTTTCCCGAAGTGTCAGGGAAACGGCCTTAGATATACTCAACGGATATAATTTAAGCTCCTGCCGGTACTTGGTTAAAAAGTATATGGCGCCGTCAGTAGCAATTCCGAATGCAATGGAAAATATGAGAATAGTGGAAGGCTTGAGAGCGATGCCTGCATATCCCATAATGCCTGCGGTTATGATTAGTGGAACCAAACTGGGTATGATGGATATCACGATCATTCTGATGCCTGTAAACAGCAGCAATCGGGTCAGTGATATCAGAATAAAAGCCAGAATGATACTTTCAACCAGGTTGCGCAAAAGGTAATCGTTACCTTTTAGAAAAATAAGACTGTTTCCGGTCATGGCAACCCTGAACTCATCAGGAGGGAAAATGGAATCTATTCGCGGTTGAAGCTCTTCCACCAGTTCAGCCATCCTCACAGAACCAACATCCGCCATTTGAACGCTCACACGGGTCATCTGACGGGTGCTGTCGAGGAATGATTTGAATGAAGTCTGCTTACTCTTGTTGTCGTTTCTCAGATAAGCAGCCATCTCTGCCAGATCCAGTGTGCCGGGCAGCACGTAATATTTGGGATCACCGCCACGGTACGACTGGTAAGCGAATTTGATACCGTCGGTTACGGCAAGCGGTCTTGAAAATTCAGGATAAGTGGCCAGCATCTTTTCAAGCCTGTTGATCTTATGAAGATTGGCAGGATCCAGTGCCTTACCAGGTTGCAGGGCATCTACAGCAATCTCAAGTGGTAGCACTCCTTTAAAATTACTTTCGAAAAACCGCATGTCTACATAAACCGGATCATCCTTGGGAAGATCATCCACCACAAAACCTACCGCCCTTATTTTGGTAATTCCATAGGCTGAAATCAAAACGATTACAATTACAAAGGCAAATACCGCCCGGTAATGACCAATAATGATCTTATCAATCGCACGCAGTACCATATTCAGCCTTGGTGCTTTGAGATGCTTCATCCGACTGACCGAAGGTGATGGCAGAAAACTGAAAACTACCGGAATCAGTACCAGGGATATCAGAAAAGTTGACATCACATTGATGGATGCCACCAGTCCAAACTCCGCCAATATCTGACTGTTTGTAAAACAAAATACGCCGAAGCCTATTGCAGTGGTAAGGTTTGCCAGTAATGTGGTTAATCCAATCCGCTGAATAACCCTGGCAAGCGCCTTTATTTTATTACCATGAATCTGGAACTCATGATGGTATTTATTCAGCAGTAAAATACTGTTGGGTATACCTATAACAATAATCAATGGAGGAATCAGGGCGGTCAGAATGGTGATCTTGTAGCCGAACAATGCGATAGTGCCGACCGACCATATCACTCCGACCAGGACGACGATCAAAGAGAAAAAAACCTCGTTGAATGACCTGAAAAAAATCATGAGTATCAAACCGCAAACCAAAAAGGCAAGCATCATGAAAATCTTCATCTCTCCTGAAATCTTGGTGGTGATGGCAGTCCTGATAAACGGCATACCGCTCACATGCACCTTTATTCCTGCTTTGTTTTCGTATGCTTCAACCAGCTGAACAATCTCATCAACCATACCCAGGCGGCTTCTGGTGTTGATTTTGCTCTTATCAAAAGTGATGGCCATCAGTGTGGCCTCACCGTCTTCACTGGTGATAAATCCCTTGTAAAAAGGAAGTGATTCGACTTCACTTCGAAACGCGTCAAGTTCCGACTGAGTTTTAACAGAATCCCGCAACAGCGGCTTTACTTCAAACTTACGATCCTCACGGTTGGCTTCAATCGAATAAATTTCAGCAACAGATACAACTGCTTCTATCCCGTCGATGGCCTTGATGTCTTTACCCAATTGGTACCAGCCATTGAACTTGTTAACCGAATAAAAATCAGGGTCACTGACACCCAGCACCATCACCGTTCCGTCTTCACCGAAAGTCGATTTGAACTTTTCGTAGGCGACTGAAGCAGGGTCATCAGAAGGCAATACTTTGGCAAAATCGTACGACAGCTGGAGCCTTGTAGCCAGATACCCGAAAAGTATTGTCAACAAAGTGAAAATCACAAGGAGAAACCTTCTGTTTCTCAATATAATACTAGCAAGCCGTTGGAACATTCCTTAAAAATCAAAGGGTGCAAAGTTAAGGAAAAGATGATACCCCGTCGATTATTGCATTAAGCTGTATATCAATTTGATACATTAGATCCAACTGCTCCGTGCTTTCATACGATACCACTACATTTGCAGAAACGATGCTGTCAAATTCCCGGATATATCTTGATTACAACTCCACCACTCCGGTGGATGCTGATGTGCTGGAGACCATGCTTCCATGGTTCATTAAAAATTTTGGCAATGCAGCCAGTTTCTCTCATCAGTCAGGTCGCCTTGCGGCAGAAGCCGTGGAATCAGCACGTGATTCGCTGGCAGCATTTATAGGTGCATCACCATCCGAAATAATCTTTACCTCTGGATCGACCGAGTCTATCAATCTGGCCATCAAAGGTGTTGCCGAAGCTTATCATTCTAAAGGAAACCATATCATCACCTGGCAAACAGAACACAGAGCTGTTTTGGATACCTGCAAAAATCTGGAGGAAAGAGGATTTCGACTGACCTATCTGCCGGTTGACAGAGAGGGTATGCCTGACTTAAATGAACTTGAAAAAACTATTTCCGGCTCAACAGTACTGGTGGCCATGATGATGGTGAACAATGAAACCGGGGTCATCATGCCGGTAAAAGAGGCTGCCACCATCGCGCATACTCACGGTGCTCTTTTCTTTACGGATGCCACACAGGCCGCAGGTAAAATGCAGATCGATGTGAATGATTGCGGAGCTGACCTGATGGCTGTTTCAGCACATAAAATGTACGGACCTAAAGGAACCGGACTGTTATATGTCAGAAGAAAAAATCCCCGTGTTCAACTCATTCCTCTAATGCATGGTGGTGGTCATGAAAAAAGTCTCCGACCCGGCACCATGAATGTTCCCGGAATTATCGGAATGCAAAAAGCGGCTGAGATCAGCAAAATACGATACTGGGATGACAGTTCATCCATCTCTAAAATGCGAACCGCTCTGGAACAAATGCTTACCGATGACGGCTTTGGATTCATCAATGGGAATACCAGAAACAGAATTTACAACACCACCAATATTGCATTTCCCGGGATCAAAGCCTCAACACTCATCAGCAGATTGCCCGAAATAGAGTTATCCACCGGCAGTGCCTGCTCCTCGGCCATACCGGAACCTTCTCATGTGCTGAAAGCAATGGGTTGCAGCGATGAATTGGCTTACGCCTCTGTCAGATTGAGTCTGGGAAGATGGAATACCATGGATGAAATATTGTCGGCAGGAGAAAAAATCAGGAGCGCAGTTGATCAGATAAGAAAAGAGAATAAAGTATCAATCACGATTTAATAACATTTTTACTTCAATGACCGAAAAGAAACTTTTTCTGCTCGACGGAATGGCGCTCATCTACAGAGCTTATTTCGCTTTCAGCAAAAATCCCAGAATCAACTCAAAAGGACTGAATACATCTGCCATGTTTGGTTTTACCAATACACTGCTGGAAGTACTTAACAAGGAGCAGCCAACACACATTGCGGTTTCCTTTGATACTGCGGCTCCAACCGAAAGGCATGAAAACTTTGCAGGCTACAAAGCACACCGCGACGCCATACCTGAAGATCTCGCCAATTCCATCCCATACATCTACCGGATCATTGAAGGATTCAATATACCGGTTATAATAAAAGATGGTTTCGAAGCAGATGATATTATCGGCACGCTGGCTAAAGAGGCCGAGAAGAGAGGATTCACGGTTTATATGATGACTCCCGACAAAGACTTCGGCCAACTGGTCAGTGATCATATCTTCATGTATAAACCTGCCAGCTTCGGCGGTGGAGCCGAGATACTAGGGGTGGAAGAAATCAAGAAGAAGTTTGAAGTAAACGAGGTAAAGCAGGTGATTGATATCCTCGGGCTCTGGGGAGATTCAGCTGATAACATTCCGGGAATTCCCGGTGTCGGAGAGAAAACCGCAAAGCAATTGATTGCAGAATACGGATCGGTGGAAAATGTAATCGCCAATGCCGACAAACTGAAAGGAAAACTTGCTGAAAAGGTAAAGGAGCACGCCGAACTTGCCATGATGTCGAAACAACTCGCCACTATCATCACCAATGCTCCGGTAGAGTTTGATGAAAAAGCGCTGGAACTGGAAGCACCTGATAAAGATAAACTGAAGGAAGTTTTCAATGAACTCGAATTCAGAAATCTCGCCAAAAGAATTTTAAACGAAGATCTCCCAACAGAGCAACCCGATGCACCGGTCAAGCAGCAATCACTATTCGGCGAAGCGGAGGATGCTGCTGAAACTGAGGAGAACAATGACTCTCCTGAACTGAGAAATATCCGCAATACACCTCATCAGTACCATATTTGCAACACGGCAGCATCAAGAAAGCAATTAATAGAGCAACTCGGTCGTTCGAAAAGTTTCAGTTTTGATACCGAAACCACCAACATAGATGCCAACCAAGCTGAACTGGTGGGGATGTCGTTTTCTCTGGCGCCTCACGAAGCTTTTTATGTTCCGCTTTCATCAGTATATGATGAAGCTCGTGAAACAGTACTGGAATTCCGCAGCGTGTTCGAAAACCCGGAAATTGGCAAAACGGGACAAAATATCAAGTATGATATGATGATGCTGAAATGGTACGACATTGAAGTTCAGGGGCCGTTGTTCGATACCATGATCGCTCACTATCTTCTGGAGCCCGACATGCGTCACAACATGAATATTCTTTCGGAAATCTATTTGGGTTACGAACCTGTTAAAATAGAAGAATTGATCGGGACCAAAAAATCGGAACAGATCAACATGCGTGATGTCCCTGTGGAAATTATCAGCGAATATGCAGCAGAAGATGCCGACGTAACGCTGCAGCTGCAAAATAAATTCGCGCCTGTTCTCAAGGAAAATAACCTCACCGGATTGTTTGAAGATGTTGAAATGCCACTCATTCCGGTTTTGGCAGGTATGGAGACTGAAGGAGTAGCCATTGACCCCGAAGCACTTCTTGAATTTTCAAAACTACTTGAAAAAGAAATTGCAGAAGTGGAAACCCAGGTATATGAAGCCGCAGGAATGAAGTTTAACATTTCATCACCCAAACAGCTTGGTGAAATATTATTCGATGTTTTGAAAATAGATCCTAAAGCCAAAAAAACCAAGACAGGACAGTATGCAACCGGAGAGGATATTCTCTCCAAACTCGCCGACAAACATCCTGCCGTTCAGCTTGTGCTTGACTACAGGGGACTGGTAAAACTTAAAAACACTTACGTGGACACCTTGCCGGAGATGGTCAATCCCCGCACCGGACGAATTCACACTTCTTATCAGCAGGCAGTAGCTGCTACCGGAAGACTCAGCTCCAACAATCCAAACCTTCAGAACATTCCAATCAGAACCGAAAGAGGAAAAGAAGTCAGGAAAGCATTTGTGGCGAGAAATGCCGGCTTCACCTTATTATCGGCCGATTACTCACAGATCGAACTCCGTATCATAGCCGAATTCAGCAAAGACCAGAGTATGCTGGATGCATTCCGGAATGGCATCGACATTCACACCTCTACAGCTTCAAAAGTTTATGGTGTTGCGCTGGACCAGGTTACATCCGACATGCGCCGCAATGCCAAAATGGTCAACTTCGGAATCATCTATGGGATCAGCGCATTCGGGCTTTCTCAGCGACTCAACATCCCCAGAAAGGAAGCCGCACAGATCATAGAAAATTACTTCAGGGAATTTCCGACCATCAAGAGTTACATGGATGGAAGCATTGAGTTTGCGAGACAAAACGGCTATGTTGAAACCATTCTGGGCCGACGCCGTTACTTGCGTGATATCAACTCCGCCAATGCCGTAGTCAGGGGTTTTGCTGAAAGAAACGCCATCAACGCGCCTATTCAGGGTTCCGCAGCCGACATGATCAAGGTGGCGATGATCAGAATCCACCGGGAAATGAAACGTCTTAATCTGAGATCAAAAATGATACTTCAGGTTCATGATGAACTTGTTTTTGATACAGCTTTGGATGAAGTCGAATTGCTGAAACCCATCATTCGCGATAATATGGTCAACGCCATACCGATGTCGGTTCCAATTGAAGTGGAAATTGGTACCGGCAAAAACTGGCTGGAAGCACACTAGGCGATTATGAATTGTTAATTGTAATCCGTGATGTTCATTAATTATTAATTATTAATTATTAATTATTAATTCACAATTCGAAGTTCAATCTTCGTGTCCCTTGACATTTAACTTTTTCTTCCCCCACTCTTCTTCTTCCTTTTTCATTTTATCTCTGGTTTCCTGACTGATATCCTTACCGGAGATCGAGTCAAGATTCGGTTGACCGGCATCCACCCAGGCAGTGTACCAGAAGGAAGCAGTCATCAGAATGGCTTCCCGCATGCGGCGCTCTACCATGCCGTTAAGCATTTGATCGTAAGCTGCAGCATACTCCTGTGAATATACTTTAACAGTCATGTTTCCTCTTTGCTCATAGGCGTACTTTCTGTCGGCAGGAAACTTTTCATTGAGCAATCTTTCAAACCTTAGTACGGAATCATGGGCCTGATAACTTTTTTCTACGATTCGCCAGGCTTCATGCAAAGGATTCTCAATATACCGGCAATGATCGGTCAGGTAATCATATTGCTCACCATAGAGTTCAGGCAGCCGCGACTCCCAGAATCCATGTATGCCGTGCTGGCCGGTCAGTTGTCCGTTGTAGTTACTGGTACAGTGCAACGGAACATGTGCATCACCAACGTAATGTCCGAGATCAGCGGCGTATTTGAGAATTTTCTCGTGATTCTTCTCACGAAAAGAACTGGTCAGTCGGTACATCATTTTTTCAATGTGCCAGGGAACAATGCCGTGTGCCATGAGTGTATCTTCAGTGTATTTGGCAACCGCATCCTTCCATCTTTTGGGAATACTGTCAAAAGGATGATCACCGTACCGGTCGAGATCGATAAAATGACAGGCCGCTTCTCCTTCAACGGCATACCTTCTTTTATCCGGATCCACAGCATGAATCGTCAGATAATCGATATGGTACTTGAAGAATCCGAACATTTCCCGCGGCAGCGAAAAAACGGCCATCCTGTTAATACGCTGGTGGGCCCAGAATCCCCAGGAGTTTATGCTTGTTACCGAGCAAAAAAATAAAAAGGCAATCCATCCGATGACAATCAGATTTTTTTTCATGATGAAAAGATTTAAAAAAGTGAAACAAAAAATGAATTATGAAAACTGAAGAAAAGCAATAAAAAATCAGATTGATCCAATCACATTGATTGGAGCACATTCAAATTGTAAATGGTATCTCCAACCATTACAGGGATAACATCTGTCTGGTTAGGTGTCAGGCAGTAAACGATATCGTCATCGATCTGCAGCCGCTCAAGTCTCTTCCGGTGCGAAGACTTTTCAAGAAAACCGTAAAGATCATCCTTAGCCAGTTGATATAAATGGGCAGCTGCCAAAGCGGAATCTCTGTGATCGGTAAACTGGTACTGATCCATCAGTTGCTCTGTTATAGCTCCCGCCAAAAGGGTGTCTTCCAGATTAAAAGCATTTTTCCATCCGGAACACAAAAGAATAACATTCTTGTTCTGCGTGGGCAACCACTGACAAAGTGCCTCCAAATTGAGAAAAGAACCGATCACGATCTGGTCGGCGGGTTTAGCCACCTGAATGGCACGGGTTCCATTGGTAGTGGTGAGCGCAATGTTTCTGTCACGCACTTTAGGTTCCATGTAACTGAATGGTGAATTTCCCAAATCGAATCCTTCCACCATTTCACCTTTTCTTTCCGCTCCGGCCAGGAAACCTTTTTCTCTGTAAGCGAGGCTCTCTTCCAGTGTACTGACCGGCACAATGCTTTTCACTCCGTGCTGGAATGCAACACAGATTGATGAGGTGGCTCTCAACACATCTATTACTACAACTATGCTGCCGGCTGGATCATACAAATGAAACAAAGCCGGTGTCAGGCAAACGTCAAGGTTTTTTTTCATCGGGCGCGTAGTCATTCACACCTTTTAAGTGAAGCAAAAAAAGAAACAACTGCCGGCGAATCCTGCTAAAAAAGCTGATCGGCAACAGCCTTCAAACTCAGTTGAGCAAAAGTAGATAAATTATCCCTTTTGATAAAAAGGAATTTTTACAACATTGGCTTTCAGTAACTTATCTCTAACCTTAACAAAGATAGTGCTACCAATTGAGGAGTAATCCTTTTTCACATATGCCATCCCTATGGCTTTACCCAAGCTCGGTGACTGGGTTCCGGAAGTTACTACTCCGATCTCCTGACCGCTTTCATCATGAATTGTATAATCATGACGCGGGATTCCTCTGTCAATCATTTCAAATCCAACAAGCTTTCTGATTACGCCGTCTTCCTTTTGTTTTTTCAATGCAGCCGAGTTGGTGAATTCCTTGGTAAACTTGGTAATCCATCCCAGACCTGCTTCTAAGGGGGAAGTGGTATCGTCAATGTCATTTCCGTAAAGACAAAAACCCATTTCGAGTCGCAAAGTGTCACGGCATCCCAGTCCGGCAGGTTTGATACCGAAGGCAGATCCGGCTTCGAATACAGCATTCCAGATTTTCTCTGCCTGACCGTTTTCAAAATAAATTTCAAATCCGCCGGCACCGGTATAACCGGTAGCAGACACAATCACATTCTCACAACCGGCGAAAACGCCCTTTTTAAAAGTATAATACTCCATACCGGCCAGATCCATGTCGGTGAGCGACTGCAAAGCCTGTGCAGCAAGTGGTCCCTGAACCGCGAGGAGAGATGTTCTGTCTGAAATATTGTGCATCTCCACTCCTTTGGTATTTCTTTCGGAGATCCAGTTCCAGTCTTTATCAATATTGGAGGCGTTAACAACCAGCATATAGGTTTTCTCGTCTATACGGTAAACCAGCAGGTCATCCACGATTCCACCGGTTTCGTTGGGCAAACATGAATACTGTACTTTACCATCGGTCAGTTTAGAAGCATCGTTGCTGGTAACCCGTTGAATCAGATCAAGCGCATCGGCACCTTTAAGGATGAATTCACCCATGTGTGAGACATCAAAAACACCCACTTTATTTCTGACGGTATCATGTTCTTCGTTGATGCCTGAATAAGAAACAGGCATCATGAATCCTGCAAAAGGAACCATTTTGGCGCCTAACGAAACATGCAAATTATTGAGAGCAATTTCTTTCATCGGTAATTGGTTTATTGTGATTTGATATTTAAAAGTTGGTTAAAAGCTTTGAGGTATGTTGCTTGTTGTGATTTCACGGAATAATGGCTGATCACAGTCTGACGTGCTTCCTTCCCTAACCGCTTCCTCAGTTGATGATCATCGATGAGTCGGGAAACTTTATCTACCCATTCGGAAGTTTCTGAAGCCAGAAATCCGTTGACACCGTCATTGATAATAGTTGAGTTCACTCCTACCGGAGACATCACGGTTGCAATCTCCAATGCCATATACTGCAAACCTTTGAGGCCGCATTTTCCCTTAGACCAATCGTCATCAGGTATTGGCATAATGCCGATGTCAAAAGTACAGAGTTCTTTCAGCTCATCCTCTTTCTTCCAGGGGAGACCCTTGATTCCGAGTTCATCATTTTTATAACTGCCGTCTCCGATCACTTTAATAGTGACACGGTCGCCGTATTTTTTCCTGATTTCCCTGAGAAATGGAACAGCGAGTTCAAAATGCCTGATGGTAGTAATGCTTCCGCTCCATCCGATGACAACCCGCTCGTCCTCTTCCCTCTTCACGGGCATTGGCGTGTATTCATCGGTATCGATTGTAGTTGGAATGATGATAACCCGATTGTTGAAACGGTTGGCATAATCGGCGAGATATTGGTTGCCGGCAATCACCAGGTCACTGATGCCAATGATCTTTCCCGTCTTTGCGGGATTTTTAAGCCAGCCAAACTTCTTGTTGGCTTCCGAAACGTCATGATTCCATATGGCATCATCAAAATCAAATACCAGTTTGGCCTTACTTCGCGAAAACATCTTTTCAAAAAAATAAGAACCTGTCATAAAGGCTTCGCGCTGCACGAATATAATATCATACTCACGGGCCTGCATCACATCTTTCAGCCTCCTCATATAACTTTTCGCGAAGATGGAAAGCTTGCTAATCAGATTACCGGGTGAATAAAAAACCCTGTCATCCTTTTCTGTGATCAGATAAGAAAATTGATAATCGTAACCGTTCTCCCTAAGGAAACCCAGGTACTGCTCAAATCTGAATCGTTGTGCCGGTGAGCGGTCGGGACGGTGTGAAGCTACAAATAGAATCCGAGGCATGATCAATCTTCCAGCCAGACTGCAGGAAGCTTTTCAAGAATTTCAATATTTTCAAATTTGGAGCTTTTCCTGATGCCGGCGCTTTTCGCCCAATTGGCCATTTTATTCAATCCATCAAATAGACTGAGCGGTTCGGTGGTTTTAAAAACGGATCTGATTTTAGAATGATCAGAGTGAGCATGGAGTACTTCATTCCTTGCCGGGAGATATCTTAGTTCGCCTTCAAGACCCATTGCTTTCATGGTGGTGAGCGCAAGTTCTTTTACCGTATAATCCTGATCAGCTCCTACATTAAAGACCTGATTGTACGCGGCAGGAATATCCACTGATCTGGCTATGTAAGGCGCTACGTCACCGATGTAGCTGAACGCCCTTGTTTGTGAACCATCGCCAAAAACAGTCAGTGATTTGCCCTGCATAAGCTGATTCATAAAGATGCCCACCACATTTCTGTAACGATCGCCCAGGTTCTGGTACTCACCATAAACATTGTGAGGACGGAAAATAACATAGTTAAGACCGAACATTTCATGGGTTGCTCTTAGATCCTGCTCAACAGCAAACTTCGCGATACCGTATGGATCTTCCGGAACAGGAACCGTGTCTTCAGTCATGGGAGGCTTCGCAGCTCCGTAAACCGCTATTGAGGAGGTAAATACAAAACATTTCACTTTGTGCTTCACAGATTCATTGATCAGATTTACGCTGCCAATGAGATTGTTATTATAATTGAATCGCTTGATAAAATGACTCAGTCCTTCCGCCGCATAGGCAGCCAGATGGTAAACATAGTCGAAACGGTGCTCTTCAAAAAGACGGGTAAGGAGTTCATGGTCGGTAATAGAGCCCTTGACAAACAAAGCAGCCGGATTGACGTTTCCCTCAAAACCACCGCTCAAATCATCGAGCACCACAACCTTATGACCCATGGAAACCAATTCATTGGTAACATGTGCACCAATGAAGCCGGCACCGCCGGTAACAAGTGAAACAGGCATAATAATTAAAGTATTGGAAAGGCAAATTTAATAATATATATTCATCCTACACCTAACTATAAACCACTCATTATCAATTCTATTTTATTGTATATTTGCTTTTCGAAAACCCTTATAAAACATCATGTTTAACAAAACCCTGCCACGGGGAATCATATTCGCAGCCGATATCACCATTGTGCTGTTCTCCCTCGTTGCGGCTTATCTGATCAGGTTTAACTTCAGCATTCCGGCCCATGAAGCTGATACTTTTATCTATGTTTTTCCGATAGTGCTGGCGATAAGAGCAATCGGATTCCTGGTCGCTAAAACACACGCCGGCATCATCAGGTACACCAGTGCGGCCGACATTCAGCGAATCCTGGTATCGCTGGTAGCTGGCTCATTGCTGTTCTGCATCCTGAATCTCGCCACTTATTATACTCGCGAGTTTTATACTGTTCCATTTTCCATTATCATCATAGAGTTTCTGCTTACCTTCTTCGTGATGTCATCGCTGAGAGTGATGATCAAAACCCTTTATATGCAGTCGCTAAACCCCTCCGGAGAAAAAACCAATGTGATCATCTTTGGTGCCGGAGAGGCGGGAATTATCACCAAGAGAACTCTCGACAGAGATGCCGGAACCAGATATAATGTTCTTGCATTCGTCGACGATAATGAAAAGAAGTCAGGCAAAAAAGCGGAAGGTGTTACCATTTATGAAACAAAAAAGCATCTGGAGAAACTGCTTCAGGAGAATGATGTAAAAAATTTAATCATCGCAATACAGCACCTGGATCCAAATCGAAAAAAGGAAATTATTGAAGTTTGTCTGAAATTTAATACTAAAGTACTCAATGTCCCACCGGTTTCCAACTGGATCAATGGCACACTGAGTTTCAAACAAATCAAGAAAGTCAATATCGAAGATCTCCTCGAGCGGGAGCCGATCAGTCTGGATATTGATAAGGTGAAGAAAGAACTGACAGGCAAGCGTATTCTCATAACCGGTGCTGCGGGTTCAATCGGTAGCGAACTGGTTCGCCAGGTGCTCCGGTTCAATCCTGAAATGGTTTATATGCTGGATATGGCAGAGTCACCGTTGCACGACCTTGAATTGGAACTCAAGGACAACCATTTTGCATCACGTACTGAAGCAGTGATTGCTGATATACGTCATCCTGGCAGGATGGAGAATGTATTCAGAACCTTCCGCCCGCAGGTTGTTTTTCATGCCGCCGCTTATAAGCATGTACCCATGATGGAAGATAATCCATCGGAGGCGATTCTAACAAATGTTCTTGGCACCAAAATAACAGCGTCGCTTGCACATGAATTTGGTGCAGAAAAATTCGTCATGATTTCAACCGACAAGGCTGTAAACCCAACCAGTGTAATGGGAGCTTCCAAGCGAATCGCTGAAATTTTCATTCAATCATTGAATGCTAATTCAAATACAAGATTCATCACCTCCCGATTCGGAAATGTTTTAGGTTCCAATGGCAGTGTGATACCCCGCTTTAACAAACAGATTGAGGAGCGCAAACCAATTACCATCACGCATCCTGAAATCACCAGGTATTTTATGACAATTCCGGAAGCTTGTCAACTGGTACTGGAAGCCGGTGCGATGGGTCAGGGAGGTGAAATCTTTATATTTGACATGGGACGCTCTGTGAAGATTGTGGATCTGGCCAAAAAGATGATTCAGTTGAGCGGGCTCGAGTTGGGAAAAGATATTCAGATTGTTTTTACAGGCTTGCGCCCGGGCGAAAAGTTATATGAGGAGTTGCTCGCCGACGAAGAAAATACAATCCCCACCCATCACGAAAAAATCATGGTGGCAAAAGTTAAAAATTATAATTTCGAGGATGTTGATGCCAATATCCGTGAGTTGATTTCACTTTTCGATATGCAGGACAACATTTCAATTGTCGGCAAAATGAAAGAAATTGTACCTGAGTTTATTTCCAACAATTCGGTTTACGGGAAACTGGATAAAATCAGCCAATAGCTTCTGAATAACATCGAAAACGAAAACTACCAAAACTGTCAGGACCTTAAATCTGCTAAAGCAGAAGGCTAACCATGCACAGTTTCTCTGACACCAAACTTTCCGATAATTTCAGCTTCATAAGCCAGCCATTCTTCCCATCTCTTGTCAATATCAATTGAACCTGCATACTTTCGAGCAAAGCCGATGAAAAGGGTATAATGAGTAGCTTCGCTGACCATCAGTTCATGATAAAAAGAAGCAAGTTCAGCATCGTCGATATTTTCTGACAGCACTTTAAAACGCTCACAACTTCTGGCCTCCACCATAGCGGCAAACAACAGCCTGTCGATTAAAACTTCATCTCTATTTCCGCCCTTTTTCATAAAGCCATACAATAAATTAACGTAATGATCTTTTCTCTCTCTGCCAAGCCTCAGTCCCCGGTTTATAATTTTTTCATGAACCATCTGAAAATGGCTCAATTCTTCCTGACTCAGTTTGATCATTTCTTCCACCAAATCGGCATGTTCCGGAAACTTCACCACAATCGAAATGGCATTGCTGGCAGCTTTTTGCTCACACCAGGCATGATCAGTCAGAATCTCAGAAATATTTTTTTCAACTACATTTTTAACCCATGCAGGATCAGTAGGAAGCTTCAGTCGTAACATATTGCAAAATTAGCATTTCATACCGAATTATATCAGAAAACAAAAACGAATACAACAAATCCATTGTTTATTTGTTTCCGATACTACATTTGCATCATGAAAAAAGTAATCCTGTCTGCTGTCCTATTGCTGGTATGTTTTTCCGTCCTGCTTCACGCAGAAAACCTGAAGCCGGGCTTCGACAAATCGGAATATGCCGAATTGCTTAAGATTTCTGCACGTCAGGTGAATATCCCCATGGATCAGGTGAAAGCTCCGGCACCTGAAAAATTCAGGTTCGTTTACCGGTCACCGGAAATCGGTCTCAGTAATCAGTGGGATCTGTGGGTGAGTACAGACAGCATGGCTGTCATCAGTATCAGGGGAACTGCTGCCAACATGACCAGCTGGCTTGCTAACTTTTATGCTGCAATGGTTCCTGCAAAAGGATCACTAACTGTTTCCGATCAATATCAATTTGAATACAACCTGACTGATGATCCCAAGGCGGCAGTTCATACAGGTTGGCTGGTGGCAACCGCCTTTCTTGTAAAAGATATACTTCCTAAAATTGATTCCCTATATAATTTGGGAACCAAAAACATTTTCATTATGGGCCACAGTCAGGGAGGCGCCATTTCTTATCTGCTCACATCTCATTTGTGGGGCCTCCGGGCAACAGGTAAAATTCCTGCAGATCTGAATTTTAAAACATACTGCAGCGCCGCACCGAAACCAGGCAATCTGTATTATGCCTATCATTTTGAAAACATGACTCAGGAAGGATGGGCATTCAACGTTGTCAATGCTGCAGATTGGGTTCCTGAAATGCCGGTAACCATTCAAACAGTCAAGGACTATAACAATGTTAATCCTTTTGTAAATGCTATGCCGGCGATAAAAAAACAAAAGCTCTGGCAAAGAATTATCTTAAAGAAGGTTTACAAAAAACTTTCGAAGCCACCCAGAAAATCACAAGAGGATTACCAGAGGTATCTTGGCGACCGTTTGTTCATGCTGATCAAAAAGCAATTGCCGGGATTTGTGAAACCGGAATATTTCGCTAGCACTAACTATGTGCGTACAGGAAAAACAATTGTATTGATGCCTGATGAAGAATACCGAACTAAATTCCCGGATAATAACAACAATATTTTCATGCATCATTTTTTTGAGCCCTACTTTTTTCTGCTTAAGAAATCTAATGATTAAGTTATTCAAGTGCTGCAGATCATATTTAATTCATGGAAAATAACTGATGTCGTTATGGTCTGTTTAATTTTATGCATGAACTGATATTTATAATGGTAACTGCAACTGCTTAACAACTTTTTCAACCAAAAACTGTTTGAGAAACTCATGCTAAAACTTTTCAATCCGATAGGAATCCGGTGAACAATATGACATGTGTCATACTTGCGTAAGAATTTTTCATCAGTTCTTAAACAATGATTATTGACTAATGCCAGCCCTGTATTAGAATAATCCTGTTTTCAATTAAATTAATTATATTTTTGTTGATTACTTATAGTATTGATTTTCAGATAATTATTTAATATTTGATTACGCATCAGCAGTACTGTTCTGATTGGCTTGCAACCCCTTAGTCAATTTCAAATTATTGGTTATAAACCAATTAAATGAGATTCAGGATCAATCACCATTAAAACCAATTAGGGATTTTCTCTCAAATTTTCAACAAAGTATTGCGCAAATGCCATCAAATTCTTATAATTACCAAACAGTTAACGGAAAAAGAGAGTAAATTCAACACATCGGGCGGTTATTCATCTTTAATATTCATTATTTCCGGTAATTATCTGGTTTGAAAATTTTTAAAACAGTAAAATTCATGCAGTAAATTATCGATCGCATACTTTCGATCATTTTAAAACTGAAACAAATTAATCTTACATAAACCTGATCCATGATGAACAAACAATTACTCCTGTTTCTGTTTTGTTATCTCATTTTCAGTACCAATGCATCATCGCAAAACTATAATCTGGGTAACGGCACCATCAATGCCTGTTCCGGTACCATATACGACAGCGGTGGTGGAGCTGGGAATTATGGTAACAGTCAAAACCTGACCCAGACAATTTGCTCAGGAGTTGCCGGACAATGTGTATCGCTATCGTTCAGTTCATTTAATCTTGAGGCCGGCTTCGATTACCTGACTGTTTATGATGGTTCCACTACGGGATCCCTTTCACTTGGAACATACACCGGTTCTGGTGCAGGAATGCCTGCTATGTTTACCTCCTCCACAGGATGTCTGACATTGCAATTCAGCTCTGATTTTACTGTTACTTCACCCGGATTTGCTGCATCCATTTCCTGTGCTGCTTGTCCTGGTTCAAACTGTCCTGCCTGTACAGGTCCACCCCCGGCAAATGATCCTTGCTCAGGCGCTCAAAACTTAGGAAACATTCCTGCTCCTCCTGCATGCGTTGGTACCACTGGAGGAACAGGAGCATGGGCGAACTTTAATACTACAAATGTCTGCGCCACCGCAGAGCAACCCTACTCTTCTATGCTCGGCTGTCAGCCTTCAGGTAACATGCCTTCACCTTCTGCAGATGTATGGTATCGTTTTAATATCACATCTCCTACGCTGAATATTGCGATTAACGGATTACAGGGAGCATCCATTGGTTTGTATTCCGGAACCAACTGTAATAACTTAATTCCAAGAGGATGTTCAAACGGCACTGGTGTAACACTGAATGCTTCCTTCGGAGGACTGGCGGCAGGCACCTATTACCTTCAGGTTAGCGGTGCCAACGTCAATGTACAGTGCCCGTTTACACTTTCCTTGCAAAATAATAACGACTGTGCCGGTTGTGTGATTCAAAGCGGTCTTACTGTAAATCCACCACCGGTGAACGGAACTTACCTTCCGGGACAATCAGTAAACTTTTGCTACACCATTTCCAATTACAATCAAACATCCATCAACTGGCTGCATGGAGTAGTTCCAAGTTTTGGTTCCGGATGGAATCTCGGATCACTTACCACAGTCAATCCCGCCAACTGCTCAGGACAAGGTGCATGGAACTGGTACAATACGAATGTAACAAGTACGGCAACCGGTGTTACATATGGACCAGGCTTTTATTATGAGTCAGGATTGGGAAGCCCTTCAGGATTTATGGATGGTAACCCGGGTAACAATTTCGGAGATAATAATCAAAACAATATTTGCGACTGGACTTTCTGCTGGACGATATCAACCCCACCACCGGGCACCTGTGTTCCCGGAGCTTCGCTGAATGTTTCCATAAACACATTGGGAGATGGTGAATCGGGATCATGGACATCATTCGCTTGTCAGAATGACCCGGTGACAGAATTTTTTGCCACCATGGCATGCTGCGATCCGCCTGTTGTTCAAATCAACAACCCTCTTTGCTTCGGACAAAACACCGGTACTGCTACTGCAACAGGAGTCAGCAACTCACCCTGGAACTACACCTGGAGAAACGGAGCCGGCACGGTGATTCAAACCGCGAATAACATTAATGGATCTCATTCCATATCAGGACTTGCTCCAGGTAATTATTCTGTTACTGTTGTTGACAACAGCGGTTGTCCCGCTACGGTAAACTTTACGATCACAGCGCCAACACAGATCGTTGCCAATGTTGCACCTTCGCCTGCAGGCTGCAATGGTGCAGCCACCGGTTCAGCTACAGTCAATGTAAATGGTGGTGCCGGCGGTTACTCTTATTCATGGGCTCCATCAGGCGGAACAGGAGCTACAGCCTCCAACCTTATAGCCGGAACCTATACGGTCACCGTTACAGATGCCAACGGTTGTACAGTGACCGCATCAGGCAATGTAACACAACCTGCCATCATTAATGTCAATTCAAACACCACAAATGCTTCCTGCGGTCAAAGCAATGGAACATTAACCGTGAATGCCAACGGCGGCAACGGTGCATTAACTTATTCTGTTAACGGTGGCCCCAACCAGGCCTCCGGCGTTTTCAACAACTTAGCTGCAGGCAACTACAACATTACTGTAACTGATGCCAATGGATGTACTGCTACAGCTAATGCAACCGTCAATAATTCCGCTGCACCTGTGGTCAATACTTCTACTCCGGTTGCAGTTTCCTGCAGCGGTGGAAGCAATGGCAGTATTTCAATTGGAGCTAATGGCGGAACCGGTGCACTCTCCTATTCACTCAATGGCGGCCCGGCACAACCATCCGGTAACTTCTCAGGTCTGACTGCCGGTAACTACACCGTAGTAGTCACCGATGCTAATGGTTGTACT
>Ga0315903_10000653_pt1 | contig 52221 bp, 44 predicted proteins | sample LakEriMetagenome_7_FD_203524 | JGI IMG/M metagenome (GOLD analysis project Ga0315903, IMG submission 203524) | Freshwater fungal communities from buoy surface, Lake Erie, Ohio, United States - Buoy 2 MA119 | ecosystem: Environmental > Aquatic > Freshwater > Lake | place: USA: Lake Erie, Ohio... | reverse complement strand
GAAAACACAAATAATGCAGGTAATTATGTTGTTGCAGATATGGTTATTAAAAAAGGTGGTTCTATTGCAGGAATACCTGCACCTTTTAATGGTAAAGTTGTTGATTTATTTAAGGATGGTGGTAACAATTCAGTAATGTGTTTACTAAGTGATGATAATAATAAGACAATGGTTATATTACATTTTGAGAATGCAAAAGTTAAAAAACTTGATACATTTAAAAAAGGTCAAACATTAGCAATACAGGGTAATGTAGGTCAAAGTGAAGGTGTTCACCTACATCTTGAGATGATGAAATTAGAAGATTACATTGATTACATTAATTTCATTTTAAGTGTTTCAACAAATTACAATGGTAACTCCGTTTTAACTTAATTTTCAGAAAATTACAAAAATTAAAAATTTTTTCTGTAGTTTTGTGCGGTATGAAATTGGCTTATTTATACGGAATTGATTCCCAAAATCCATATTTTTCAACTTATTCACATTATCCTTTAACAAAGAAATTTGAATTTGTTAATGAGATTTTTGATGATAAGCCATTGCTTATTGTTGGGATTAAAAAAGCAAGGGAATTATATCCAAATCAAATTGATTTAGAAAATAATCATATTGAGAAAAATGTATATTGGTGTTATTCACCAGAAGAATATTTATCAGAATTTTTAAAAAAATATGAAGATTTTATACTTAATATACACAATTCATATTTAAACTTATTAAATTTTGAAATTATTGACCCATTTTTTAAAAAAATTAATGAGTTTGGTCAATTATTAGATTATTTGGATAAATCAGAAGTTGACATATATTATCAACTTAATAAAATGATTTATGGTTATTCAAGTATAAATAAAAAAATTTATATTATTAATGTTAATGAATTCATTTGGTTTGACCTATTAAAGGTTAAAAATTTAGAAGAATATTTTTCTACTAAAAAGTTTTATAATGACATTGATAATAAAATATATAATTACTTTTTAAATTTGTTTACTAATCAAGATACCTTCTTTATAGAGAAGACAATTCCATATTTTATTTTTTCAAGTAAGTAAAAATAAATACTAATTATAAGAAAAGAATTATGGAAAACACAGATTTCAATAAAAAACTTTCCGAAATTATTACTTCTGATGATAAAATTCAAAAAGAAGAAACAAATGAAAATCAAGTTAGTCTTAAAGTACTTGATGGTTTATTTGAGCATACCGAAATGATAAATAAAAAGTTTGTTACTAGTGATGGTAGACAACTATTAAAAGAAGTTAGATTTGAACAGTAATATGAGGATTAGAGATAAAAAAAACCAAACATATGACCGTTTTAGGTATTTACTTGAATATCATGTAAAAAGCGGTCCAGAAAATCTTGAAGAACAAGATGAAATTCCTGCTGAAGATGAAACATCGGGTGATGTTTTTGGTGGTATAGGTGATGTACTTGATGGTAATAAACCTGAAGAACAAGGTGTTGAACAAACTCAAGAACCTATTGAAAATAAAACAGATATTGATGTTGATACATCAGATAATCAAGGATTTGAAGACACAGCATCCGATTTATTAAAAATTCATTCATCAAAAATTGATAATCTAACACAATATATTAATGATTCTGTTAAAATACTTCAAGTATTAAATCAAAAAACAGATGAAATTACAACCAATGTTGACCAAATGAATAATAAAGTTGGTGAACTTTCTCAAAGGGTTGATAAATTAACACCACCAACACCACTTGAATCATTAAATCAAATGGTGAAAACTACTACAGGAGCGCAATCAATTGAAGACTACTGGAATGAATATTTTGCTAAACATGGTAGAACTGATTTAGTAAATGGTTCATTATATTATGGTAATAAACAATACAATGAAAATGAAAAAGGTATGACTTCAGGTGTTTACAAAACTCCTGAAATTAGTGATACCCAAATTAAAGACATAATCAAAAATAGTTAATGATATTCAGGTCATATTTTAAAAAACAGGCTACCTTAATAAGGAATTCTTACACAAATAGTTCAAGAAATCCAATTATTGAATTATCATATGGTAATGGTTCTAATACTGCAACTACAGAAGTAAGTCGCTATGTTTTTAATATAGACCTAGATATATTACAACATAAAATATCAAGTAATACTATAAACAAAAATACAATTCAATCTCATGTTTTAAAAATAAAAAATTGTATTGCATTGAATGATGGTTATATTGGTGTTGATTTTTTAACATCCAAAAGAGCAAGTGGTTTTGATTTAGCCTTTATTAAACTTGAAGAATCATTTGATGAAGGTACAGGATATGACTATATCTATAATGATAGATTATTCAGAGAAGTTGAATTAAATAAATCAGCAGCAAATTGGTATAATAGAAAAAATCCACAAATTAATTGGACACAACAAGGTGTCTTTTTAAAAGATACAGACTATATTGATGATATTATTTTAGCAACAGGTCTTACAACAGCAAATACAACAAATCAAATTATTGATGGGGATTTTGGAACATTTGAGTTAGGCATTTCAGGTATTACAAGTGATACAACAAATAGTATTTTAACATCATCAACATTATATACATATAGTGGTTCTAATTCGTTATTATTAAAAAATAACGACCCATTAAATTATTCATTTTACTCCCCAACTAATACACTTTTTAACTTTAGTACACCTATAACTGTTTCTGCAAATACAACATCAAGCACAGTTTATTATGCTACAGGTAAAGTTTTAGATTTAAGCAGCTATACTTGTGATTATAAAAGAATTTATCTTGATGTATCACCTAGTTTAGACCCTGAAATTACACTAAATTCAACAATTGAATATACATCAGCATTTAATGCAGGTGTTTGGAACGATTTAGAATACAAATTTACTGTTCCAAGTGGTTTTACAGGTAATACATCATATACTTTATCTGTAAAAATTGATGGAACTAGTGGAATTACAGATAATTACAACTTTTTCTTTGATGATTTTTATTTTTCAACCAAAGTTGAAACAGCATATACATTTACAACCGCAGCAACTAATTTATCAATAATAACAACTCAAAGATTTGAGATTGGAAATGAAGATATTGATATTGATATTACAGATTATGTTAATGGAATATTATTTTCAGGTAATCCCAATAATGGTATATGTATTGCATATTCTGCAAATACAGAATCATTAACAGCAGAAACTAGAAATGTTGTTACATTTTTTTCAAAATATACACAAACATTCTTTGAACCATTCTTAGAAACAACATATGATGATAGGGTTGTAGATGAAAACTATTGTTTAAGATTTGATGAGTCAAATGATTTCTTCTTTGTTTCACAAGCACCTGTTACATCAATTAATAAATTTGAAATTATTGATTCAAACGATGAAATAATATTTTCAACAACAGAAACCACAGCATTTACTAAATTAAATTATTACAATTATAAGATATCATATTTTATTGATTCCGATAATTATCAAGACCAAGAAATATTTTATAATAGATGGCATTATACACAAAATGGAAAAAATAAAGTATTAGAAAAGGAATTCAATATTTCTAAACTTGATTTAAATGATGGTACTACTTTAACATATGGAACTGATGTATTTATTAATGTATTAGGTATCAAACAAAATGAAGTAGTATCTAAAAAAGCAGGTTTAAAGAGATTAATTTTTAAAGCAAAAAGATTAATTCAGACAAAAATACTAAAAAGTATAATTGGTGATATTGAATTCAGAATTTATGTTAATCAAGGTAAGAATCAAATTGATGTAATTCCATTTACAAAGGCTTCAAAAGTTAATGATGAATATTTTGCTGAAATTGATTTTTCATGGTTTATTTCACATGACTACACAATTGAAATGAGGGGATTGGATAAAAATGGAATTCAGTATCCGAACTCTAACTATGTGAGGTTCAGGGTGACAAATTAAAATTTTTATTTTTTTTCACTAAAAACGTACTATTTATAAAAAAACATATATATTTGTTTAAACAATAATTAATTTTTAACAATTTAAATTTTTAACATTATGGGATTTGAAACGATTAACAGAAAGTCCAGAACCTACATGTCATTGGGTTCAACAAAGTCAAATGACAACAAAATCACAGCGAAATTCTTCGTTGTAAACAAGAAAAACAATGATGGTCAGTATGAAAAGCTTCCGATGGTTGACCAAAACAACTATCCGAAACCTTTTTATGGGTTTTTGACCAAGGTAACACCAATTCTTGATAATGTAATTACAAGAACTGATGGTACAAAAATTCCTAATCCAAAAGTAAACTTTGAGTTTACCGATGATAGTGGTGAAATCTTTGTACTTGACCTACCATTCACATCACAAGATAAAAGAGTGAGTACATACATCTTCGGATTTGTAAATTCTCTTGCTTGGTTGGCTGCTAACAATAGACTTGGTTATGTAAAACTTTATATTTCACAGTCTGTTGATAAAACAGAAACCAAAAGGTTTAATCTTGCTATAAGATGTGCAAAAAATTGGGTTGCAGGAAGTAAAAACTTTGGTATTTATATGGAAGATTCAACAAAAGTTGATTGGAAATATAATGCAAAAGATATTCCTTCTTTTGAAGTAACCAAAAAAGTTGATGGTGAAATGGTAACCATTGACAACAGAAAAAAACAACAAGATTTCTTTTTGAAAGAAATGGAACTTATCAATGAAGCAATTAATAATGCTACATATGATATTGGAGAAAATAAGTCTGCATCTATGAATAATTCATTAAATCAGTCTCAAATCTTTGTTGATGAAGATGATACTGAGGCAGACTTTGAAATGTCATCTTCTCCTGTTGAAGAGCAAAAACCAACAGCAAAAGCAACTGCTAAATCACCTGTAGTTTCTACAGTTGATGATGAGGATGATGACTTGCCCTTCTAGTTAAGGGTTTAAGGTACAACACAGTATTTACATTACTCCCCTCTGTATTTACTGTTGTTGTACCTTTTTTATTACAATTTATTATTAAAATAATTATATATCATGGGTAGAACATTAGTAAACGACTCCGAAGAAAAAAAACCAATAAAGAAAAAGTCTTTTTCTTTGTCTGATTTTAAAGAAAAATTTAAAATTAATGATGAAGAACAAAAACCTTTGCAATGGCTTCCACTTAGCAAAGGATATCAAGAAATTACAGGTTTGGAAGGTATTCCATTGTGTGAACTTACACTTGTTAGAGGTTATTCCGATACAGGTAAGTCTACTGTTGTTTATGAAGCAGCAGTATCAGCACAACAGAATGGTTTCCTACCTGTAATCATTGATACTGAAAATGCAATGAAGAAAGACCACCTTACAAAGATGGGTTTTGATTTTAATGGTGACTATCTTTATGTTGATTCTGATTATTTAGTTCAGAATTATGGTAAGAAATACGATAAAAACTTTTCAGCACCTTCAATTGAAGATATTGCAGAGTTCATAAATAATATTCTTGATGCACAAGAAAAAGATGAACTTCAAATGGATGTAATCTTTTGTATTGATAGTTTTGGTTCTGTTGATTGCCGTAAAACTCTTACTGCAAGAGAGAAAGATAAAGAGAGTAATAATATGTGGAATGCAGGTGCAATGGAACAAGCATTCAAAGGTATTTTTCACCATAGGATTCCATCTACAAGAAAAGTAAGTAAAAAATATGTAGCTGCTGCTGTAGCTGTTCAAAAAGTATGGTTTGATTCACAAGCAGGTGGACAAGGTGTACTTAGACATAAAGGCGGTGAGGCGGTATATTCAATGAGCAGACTTATCATTCATATGGGTGGTACTAAAGCAAGAGGTGTTGAAAAGATTAATATTACCAAGAATAAGAAAACAACTGCTCTTGGAATCCTTTCACCAATTAAAATTGTTAAAAATCACGTTTCAAATATTTCTTTTGAAGGTAAAATTCTTTCAACAAGTTATGGTCTTGTACTAGAATCAGAACTTGAAGAATTTAAAAAGAATCATTTATCTGAATTGTTATCCGAAATAGGAGAAGAAGGTGCTGATGATGTGCAGGTGGTTCGTATTCAGGATAATACGAAAGATAATGATGAATAATGGTATATAAATTTTCTGTAAATACATTATTAATTGATGGAAACTATTTGATGAAGCGTTCATTTAATGGTGCAAAGCATACATTTAATGGAAGCAGACATATAGGTGGTCTTTATCAGTTTATAATGCAAACCCGAAGTCTCATCCGTTCTCAAAATATTAATAAAGTTATTGTATTTTGGGATGGTGAGAATGGGGGAAAACTTAGATATGATATTTACAGAGAATATAAAGCTAATCGTGAAGGAAAAGAATGGTATAAAAAGATTGATTTAACTCCTGCTGAAATTAAAAAACAACAACAAGAGAAAGAATCATATCTTTGGCAAATGATTAGGGTTAAAAACTATCTTGAGGAGTTATTTATTCGTCAAGTACAAGTTGACCAAATTGAATCAGATGATATGATTGCGTACTATTGTCAAAAGTATCACGATAAAGAGAATATTACTATTTATACTAACGATAGGGATATTTGTCAACTTTTAGAATATGATAACGTCTCTGTTTATATTGCTAATTTAAAACAGAATGTTACCAAAAAAAATTACTACCTTCTTTTCAAACATCACTACTCTAATCTTACAATTATTAAAACTATGTGTGGGGATGACTCTGATAATATTAGTGGGATTGATGGTTTGGGTGAAAGTACTCTTCTCAAACATTTTCCGAAAATCCAAACTGAAAAAGTTAAAGCAGCAACGATTATTAAGGAGGCTAGACAAATAAATGAAGATAGAATCACCAATAAAAAGAAACCTCTTAAAGTTCTTGAAAATATTACTGAAGGTATTTTCAAAACATTTGGTAAAGTAGGTTTAGACCAATACAAACTAAATTATAAAATAATTAATTTACTTGAACCTTTCCTTACAAAGGAAGCAATGGCAGAATTAGCACTTGTAGCGGAAGAACCATTAGACCCAAATGGAAGAGGTGAAGAGAATTTATTAAAGATGATGACAGAAGATGCGTATCTTGAAAATTATAATTCTGATTTTATAAAATTTCATGAACCTTTTTATCCTGTTATTATCAGAGAAAAAGATTTTTTCAAAAAAAACGTGCATATTTGATAAAAATAAACATCATTTAAAATGAGCAAAAATCATTTCAAGTTTTCTATTTCATATAGAAACAATCTTGTCGCAGAACGAATTTTTGATGCCGATTGTTATAACCCAATTGTTAGACAAATGGTAAATATTAAGGATTTAGTTCCTGAAATTCGTAAAGTACTACAAAAAATTCTTTCATTACCAAATCAAAGACTAACAAAAGAAGTATATGTTGGTGTAAATCATGAAAATGAAGAAACATTTGTTGATTTGTTTCCAAAAAGATTTCCCTTGAAGGAAGCATACAATTCTAATAATTTTTATTTAAAAGATAAAAATATTAGTAAAGAAGGGTTGGATAGGGCATTAAAAAATATCACAGATAAATTTATGATTGTGGTTTCATTGAAAGATAATTCAAATGAACTCTTTTATAAAAAGAATATTTCTGTTAATGAAGATGGTATATTTGATATTCAAGCAAAATCAAAAACATCTTTTGATAATATCAAACAAATTGAATTTGTTGAAGAACTTTTATTTGATTTTTCATTACATTTGAATGATAATTATATTATTCAAAGAAAGTTCACGGTATTTAACTTTAATCCAAATTCAATCTTTTCAGAAGAATTTATTAAATCTGTTGGTGAGATTTGTCATGCTATAAAAAATCACATTAAAAAGACAGATATTGATACACAATACCTTGATTTTGAGATAATGTCTAAACATGAAATGTCTTTTAATGATTTAAAAGTATTATCTCAAGAAGAGAAGAAAAAACTTCTCAAAATGGATTATTCATACAATTAATTTTTAACAATAAATGCGTAATACTTTATCTTTAGGCTCTGATAGACATCAGAGAAGAATCTTATTTCATATTTTTCATAGTGATTTCCCAAAGGATGTTATTCTAAAATTAGAATCACAACATTTTACAGAGGAAAAACACAAAATAATTTTTTCATTGGTTAAACAATATGTACAAGAGTACAATGGTTTACCAACAGAAAGAAATATTGGTGAAATTATTAAATCAAATAAAACACACACTAAAGAACAAAAAGATGCTTGGATTAATGAACTATTAATCATGCATAAAGATTATAAAAATCTTCTTGATGGTAAAGAAAGAAATGATTTTGAGTTTGTTAAAAAAACAACAAATTCATTCATTCAAGTCCAGGAATTAAAAAATCTTTCAGAGGGTGAAATTAAAAATATTGTTGAATCAAATGATTTAGAATCTCTTGATAAGATTTTAGAAAAAATGCGTAAAATCATCAATATTGGTACTGAAGATGAAGACCCTGATGATATTGATAATATTGATGAAACCTTATTTACTCAGCGTTATAGAGATTTTATTAAAACAGGTCTTTCAGAAATTGATAAAATCATTGTTGGTCTACCAAAAGGTAAACTTGGAATGATTATAGCAGGACAAGGTGTTGGTAAATCAACTATCCTATCCAATTTTTCTATAAATGCTTTCAAACAAGGTAAGAAAGTTCTTCACATAATCTTTGGTGAGAACGAAACAAGAGATATTAAACTATTAGTATCAACTGCATTAACAGGTATATCATTTAAAGATGCTCAAAAGAACCCTGAAAAAGCAGCGCAAAGAGCAAATGAGGAAATTGAAAAGATTAAATCAAAAAATCTTGGTTTAATTAAAATCAAAAGATTCCCATCTAGCGAAATGACAGTACCTCAATTAAAAAATTGGATTATTAAGTATCAACAAAAAGTTGGATATAAATTTGACCAAATTAATATTGACTATGTTGATGAAATGATATCACATCTTTCAAATCAAAATAATCCATATCAAGGTGAGAAAGAAGTTGTTGGTGCTATTCTTGATATGCTTGTTGAGTTTGATATTTGTGGATGGACTGCCACACAAGCTAAGAAAGAATCTAACAATAAGAAACTTCTTGATTTGAATGATTCAGGTGGTTCTGTTGCTAAAGTTAAAAAGGCACAAGTAGTTATTACAATTGGTCGTGATTCTGATGATAGAAATCATAATCGTGCTACTTTTCACCTTGTTAAATCAAATATTTCACCATCAGGTCATGTATTTGAAGATTCAACCTTTGATACTGCCCATATGAGGTTTGAATTAACACCTCCAACAGGTTCTATTATTGAGCAATTTGATGATGATGAAATTATTGATACTGATTATGATGAAGTTAAAGATACAAGACAACTTCTTGTTGAAAATATGACACAAAAATCAGAGTTAGATTTGTTAAAATCATTATGATAGATAGTAATCTATACTTTTATAGAGCAAAGACACCCTCCACAAAAGAGGGTGTTCTTGCTTTAAAAAAATGGAAAGAAGACTTACTGCTTGATTTACCAAACCAACATGTTGCATTGAAACTTCAATCAATGCATCAATTTATCTATGATAATTTCTACAATAGAGCAGTATTTAAAAATATAAAAAGAGTAATAAACTTTATTTATGATTTATTCTTTGAAATTTATGGTAGAAATAACTATGTAAATGAAATATATTTAGTTAAATATTTTGATAGATTTATATCTGAACATAAACGTATTTTTTATTCATATGATGAAGAAATGATTATACTATATTTAAATATTTTTATTGAAACTTTTTAGTTTAAAACTATTTATACTAAAATAGTTATGAGAACCATTCTTCCTAAAAATGTTAAATTAGACCCAATGTTTGATGAAAAATCAAATGTAGAATTAATTGAAGATATTCACAATGAAGTTTATTCTGCACATGATTTATTACTTAATGAAGCCAAAGCTGTGCTAGATACACCTATTGATGAATCAAAAGTTGAAGATTATCAAAAACTAATCAATTTAGGTTTTAACAATGAGAAAAATATCTCAAATTATAAGGAAGAAGTTAAAAAGATTGAAGAATCAAAGAAAATTAAATCAAACATTGAATATTATTCATTCAAATATCCATTTAATAAATTTATCAATGAAGATTCAGTAATTAGAATTTGTGATAAGTATGGACTACTCTTAACTAATGTTGATAGATTTATTGGAGGTATTCCAGAAAAGAATCAAAAAGAAATAATTAACTTTAAAGTTGATAAAATCGACCTATCTCGTTCATACAATAAAGAATCTGAATACACAATGGGTACAGGTCTTCTAATTATTGCAACAAAAGACCAATTAAACATGAAAAATGCAAGAGTTCAAGGTCATAAATTGGTTGACATTGTAAAAGAAGACCCAATCGTACTACAACCTGTAAAAGAAGGTTATTTAATTGTTAGCGCATGGGGTGTTGAAGCATCAGATAAAGAAGTACAGAATCCAAGGTTTAATTAAAATATTGTCGTATATTTGACAATATGAAAGTTTTTTATTATTGTCCAAATATGAATACCCCATCAGGTGGGATGGGTGTTTTATTTAAACAAGCAAAAATTCTTGCAGATAATGGGTATGATGTTACTCTTTTATATGAAGGAGATGGTATGTTCAATCCAACTTGGATGGAATTTAGCATTGCCCATATTCCAAAAGTCCGAATTAATGGTCTAGGAAGCCTCAGAATCGACTCAAATGATTTGTTGGTAATACCTGAAGGTTTTGGTAATTTGATTGATTCTACGAAGAATATGAAGTGCAAAAGGACAGTCCTTGCACAGAGTTGGATTTACATTTATACCTCAATGCCACAACCAAAATCTTGGAAAGAATCGGGTATTGAAAGAGTAATAAGTGTATCTCAAGGTATTACCGAATATATCCAAAAATATATGCCAGGGATTGAGGTTGACCAATATAAACAATCTATAAGTCCAATATTCAAATCTAATCTAGATAAAGCATTTAGGGTTTGTTTTTCTTCATCAAGGTCAAATACACAACAGATGAACACACATAATCTTATTAATATTGTTAAATCAAGTGATAAGAGATTAAGAAATACTCAATTTGTTGAATTAAAGGGTATGTCAAAACAACAATTTGCAAATGAACTTGCTGATTGTGCTTTTTGTCTTTATACAGATGAAATTGCAGGGTTTGGAACTCTTCCATTAGAAGCTATGGCTTGCAATACCCATGTTGTTGGGTTTTCAAACATCGGTAATAAAGAATATGTAAAAAATAATAACGGATTTTGGTGTCAAAATGGTGATTATCATACTCTTGCAGACAATCTTACCCTACAATTAAATATTTTTCTTACTGGATATGGGTATGATGATTTGTGTCTTAACGAAATAAATACTGCTTCACAGTATAATGAACCACAGGAAAAAGAACGTATTTTAGATATATTTGAAACTTTTAAATAACATGCTTTTAAACGGAATAGTTTTTTCAAAAGATAGACCAATGCAACTTGATTTATTGCTTGAATCAATCTTATTAAATTTTAATGTTGAAGATTACAAATTAAATATTCTTTACAAAGCATCAAATGATGATTTTCAAAAAGGATATGATTTGTTAATTAAAAAATACCTACAATTCAATTTCAAAAAAGAAGAATCATTTAAACAAGATTTATTATCATTATTTCAAGATTCTATATATACAGTATTTCTAACTGATGATGATATAATATATCAATCTTTTAAATTTAATAATGATGAGTTACATAATATTTTTATGATAACAAATGCAAATTGTTTTTCATTACGTTTGGGTTTAAACACTCTTAATTGTTATACAATGCAAAGATTAAATAAAATAAATAATTATAAAACACATAATTTTTATTTTGATATTGATTTAATTGAACCTGTAATATCTTGGAAAGTTAGTGATGGAACTAATGATTATGCATATCCAATGTCAGTTGATGGACATATTTTTAAAACAGATTTTATTAAATATCTTTGTGAAACATTAGAATATAGCAATCCAAATTTATTTGAAGCATTTTTATCAAATTTTAGTAGACCTGAGATGATTATTTCATCATATGAAAATAGTAAACTTGTTAATTCACCAATTAATAGAGTTCAACAAACATTTGAAAATATATCTGGAAGACAATACAGTTATTCTGCTGAAGATTTAAATGAAATGTATTTAGATGGTGTTTTAATTGATTTAAAAAAAATGAATTTTAATGAAATTAATGGTTGTCATCAAGAAATAAGACCAATTTTTAAAATAAATGCAAAATAGTTTTTTAATAGTAAGTGCATTTTATAACGCATCATCTTTTATAGAGAGATGTGTTGGTTCAATCGTATCTCAAGATTATGATAATTATCGTGTTCTTTTTATTGATGATGCCTCAACAGATGACAGTTTTGAATTAATTGATGAATATGATAAATTTATAAAAATTAAGAATACAGAAAACAAAGGTTTATTACATAATTATTCAACATATGTACCTATGTATGCAAATGAAAATGATATAATTGTTGTTGTAGATGGTGATGATGCATTACATGGTAATAAATCTCTTAGTTATTTAAATGATTTTTATAATGAACATGACTGTATGGTTACATATGGTCAATCACTTTGGACAGATGGAAGAAAAGGATTTGCAAGACCATATACAGAATTAGAATTTTCAAATCTTAGAAAAACACAATTTATTGCATCTCATTTAAGAACATTTAAATATGAATGCTTTAAAGAAATATATAACCAAGACCCTGACCTTAATTGTTTTAAAGATGATAATGGTAATTTTTTAAAAGCAGCACCTGATGTTGCAATAATGTTTCCTGTAATGGAAATTGCAGGATTTGAAAGAGTAAAATATATTGATAAAATTTTACATCTTTATAATTTTCATAATCCATTATCAGAACATAATGTTCATCAACAATTACAATGGGATTGTCATTCAATTATATCAAATAAAAAATCTTTTAAACAAATATGAATAGTGTATACACTCATCAAATAACAGATGAAAATAATAATACCTTACCTTGGTTTACCTACCCAACAATTGAATATCTAGCACAATTAGATTTATCTGACAAAACAGTTTTTGAATGGGGTTCAGGTAATTCAAGTTCTTATTTTTCTAGGAATTGTAAAAAAGTTATAAGTGTAGAAAATAATGTAGAATGGTATAATATTGGTATTAATAATAAAAGAGAAAATCAAGAATTATTTTTTGCAAATAATAAAGAAGAATATATAAATTATATAAAAAACTTTGATAAATTTGACATAATATTAATTGATGGCGATTTTAGACAAGATTGTGCGTTATTAGCAGCTAAGTTTTTAAATAAAACAGGGATAATTATTTTTGATAATTCTAATTGGTATGTTGATTCATGCTCTTTATTAAGAAATAATAATTTTATTCAAATTGATTTTCACGGAATGGGTCCACTTAATAAATACGCATGGACAACAACAATATTTTTCTCTAGAAAATACGATTTTAATCCTATAGATAATTATCAACCAAAAAAACCAATTGGTGGTAATTTAATATTCAACCATAACGAGTAATTATAAAAAATATGAGAACAAGTATATCAGACGATAATATTTATCCTAATTTTTGTGAACAAGCATCACAAGATACAATGATATTTAATACATTCAGAATCAACAATAAATACACAGGAATTCTAGAACATGTTACTTTTCAACAAGGATTAGTTTATTTAGATTTAATTAAAAAAAGAAATCCAGAATTATTAAAAAATATATATAAGTATTCTACTAATGATTCAGTAGGTTCACCAATGAAATTAATGTACGATATTGGACATTTTTCACCAACTACAATTAGATATATTAAAGTTCTAGGTGATTTAATAAATGAATTTGGTAATTTAGACAATTTAGATATTGTTGAAATAGGTTGTGGTTATGGTGGACAATCAAAAATCATTATGGATACATTTAATATAAAATCATATACATTTATTGATTTGCCACAGGTTTTAAAATTAACCAAAAGATTTTTAGAATCAACTAATGTTGATATGAGCAAAGTTATATTTAAAGATATAACACAATTAACAAATAATGAAAATTACGATTTAATAATTAGTAATTATGCCTTTACAGAGTGTGTAAAATCAATTCAGTTAACTTATTTTGATAAAGTAATTAACAAATCAAAAATGGGATATATAACTGCTAATTTTATAAGTGACATTTTTAATATAGATTATTTGACAAAAGATGAACTTTTATCTATGATTAAAAATTATTATATAAAAGATGAAGAACCCATAACACACCCAAACAATTTTATATTATTATGGAAATAAAAATCAAAGATTTTGCATTTGCACATACAGATTACTCTACATTACAAAAATGTCAATATTTTAAATGGGTAAGAAAAAATGAACCATCAAATGTGTGTTTTTTTACGGATACATGTTTATCAAATGTTTATCAATCAAATGATGAAATAAAAGTTGCATGGTTAATTGAACCTAGAGCAATTAATAGTCAAACATATGAATTTATAAAAAATAATTATAATTTATTTGATTATATATTGACATACGATAAAGAATTATTAAATTTATCAGATAAATTTTTATTTTATCCTCATTGTGGTTGTTGGTTAAAAGATGAAGATAAAAAAATACACGATAAAACAAAATTTTGTTCAATTATTGCATCTGGAAAAAGACAAACAGAAGGTCATAAACTTAGACATGAGGTAATTAATCATTTTACTAATAAAATAGATGTTTTTGGTTTTGGTTATAAACAAATTGATAATAAAATAGAAGGTCTTAAAGATTACAAATATTCTATAGTTATTGAAAACTCAATTCAAGATGATTATTTTACTGAAAAATTAATTGATACAATTTTGACAGGAACAATACCATTATATTGGGGTACTAAAAATATTAATAATTATTTTAAAAACATACCAATATTTTCTAATATTAATGAACTAGAAGAAATTATTAATAATGGTGTATCAAATTATAATATTGAAGAAAATTATAATTTAGCACTAAAATTAACAATGCCAGAAAATTATTTTTTTGAAAATTATAATTTTTTATTTAAATAAATATGAAATATTATATTTTAGGAAAATCAGAAAATTTTACAGCTACTAGAAATAGCGATAGTAATCTTTTGGAAAAATATTGGGAATTAGGTTGGGAAATTGGTACTAGTAGAATTATTATTATAAAAAAACTTTTGAGCAATGAAATTTCTAATGAAGATACAACAATTGTTACATTAAGAGATAGAATGTTTTTTTATGAAAGCATTTTTAAAAATGTTATTGCATATGAAGATTTTATAAATATGAATCATTCAGATATGGAAATTATTACTTATCCAAGTGATTATAATTTTATCATAAATAATGATAATAGTGTTGATATGTTAGATAAAAATCTTATTGAAAAGATATTAGATACAGAAAAAGAAATCATACCCAATGCAGAAAATAATTTTTTTATAATTCATTATAGAGAAAGACCCTGGGGTGGTAATAGAAATGTTTCAATTGATGATTATTTTGCAATAATTGAAAAAATTATAAATATGGGTTATGACTTTTTTATTTATGGTAAAAATGCAAATTCAATTGGTGAAAAGTATGGTAAAAATGAATTAACATTATCACAAGCAAATACATATTTATCATCAGATAAATGTATTGGTTTTATTGGACCTTTAAGTGGTGGTTCAATGATTGCACTATTAAGTCATAAAGGAAAACATCATATATTAGATTTCAGTCGTTCAAATTTGAATGATAATATTTTATATCATGGTGATGCAAGCAATTTTATTGGTGCTGAAATAATAAATTATAATAACATTAATCAAGTTTTAGAGAATTTAAATTAATATGGATAATATAGGAAATACAATTGATAATTTTATTAACATTAAAATTAAAGAATTACTAAACATTAATAAAGATACAGGTGTACCATCTGATTTAATTGAAACAGATAATTTTGGTGAAATAATTGAAAAATTATGTATTCTTCATTGTAGAATGTGGTATTTAGAAGATTCATATAAAACTACAGATAATGATGAAGTTTTAGCAGATGTTAAAAGAAAATTAGATATTTGTTTTAAACATAAAAGACCGAAATTAGTAGAAGCAATTAATAGACTTATTGATAAATCAATAAGAGAAAATAAAACATTAATTGAAGATTCGGTTAAACATTATAATAATTAATTTATGAAAGTTATATCTTTTTCTTTATATGGTTCAAATCCAATGTATACTATTGGTTGCATTAGAAATGCTGAATTAAAAAAAATACACTTCCCTGATTGGGAAATGTGGGTTTATTATAATGATACAGTTCCTCAAGAAATAATTGAACAATTAATAAATCTTGATGTAAAATTAATAAAAAAAGATACCAATCATGGATATATAAATTCAATGTGGAGATTTCTACCTATGAATGAAGAAAATCTTGAATATTATATCTGTAGAGATTGTGATTCTAGAATATCAGAAAGAGATGTAATAGCAGTAACAGAATGGATAGAATCAGGAAAAAATTTCCATATTATTAGAGACCATCCTATTGGACATTGGTGGGCTATGAATGCAGGTATGTGGGGTGCAAAAGGAAATACAATACTAAATTTTAGAGACATTATTAATGATTATCTAAGAGTAAATTTTAGAACGCATGATAAAGCTATTGACCAACATTTTTTAAGAGATATCGTTTATCCATATACTATAAATAATTGCTTAGTTCATGATGAGTATTATAATCATGAATCATATGCTAAACCAATAAATCATGATAGAAAATCAAATAATTTTGCTTTTATAGGTGAAGCAATTCAGGGTGATGATGAACCAGCAGGTGACCAAAGAACACCAATAATAGAAATTTACAATAAAAAAAATAAAATATGAAAATTAAGTATGCAATTGTCGGGTCTAACTTAAATCCATTATATATAGATTTTTGGCCTGTTGTTTCAAAAGTATGGAAAACAATATTTAATATAACACCTGTTTTAGCTTTAATTTGTGATGAAGATTCAGATTTTATTGAAGATGAATATGGGTTAATAAAAAAATTCAAATCAATTGATAATATTGATACAGGATTACAATCACAAATTGTAAGATTTTATATAACTAAATTTTTAGATGATAATTGTGTTATATCTGATATAGATATGATACCATTATCTAGAAAATATTTTATAAATCAAGTAGATTTTTTTGATGATAATAAACTCTATGTAATGAGTTCAGATAATTATGAATGTTTAAATAATAAGGAATATCCTATGTGTTATAACATCGCAAATCCTTCAAAATTTATAGAAATATTAGACTTAAATTGCGAATGGAGTGAATTTGTTAATAGACTTAACAATAGAAATCAAGGCTGGTCAACCGACCAAAAATATTTATTTGAAAAAATTCAACAATACAATAATAAAGAAGAAATAGTCTTGCTTTCAAGAGGTTGGACATATGGACCTGCAAATCACCGAATTGATAGACTATATTGGAATTACAATCCTAGTTTGGTAAATTTTGACTATTACATTGACTCACATCTTTTAAGACCATATAAACAACATAAAGAAGAAGTAGACAAGTTAGTAAATTTATTAAGTTAATGAATTTCATAACAGGAAATAAATTTAAAAAAAATTGCCATTATTCATATGATGAACATGGATTTGTTAAAAATTTAGAACCAAAAGAAAATGAAATAATTAAAATTTTTGTTAAAATTGATTTTATACATCATTTTTTTCAAATTAAAAAAGACATACCATATATTTTATTTACACATAATGGTGATTTATCAATAAATGAATCACATATTCAGTATTTAAATGATAAAAATTTAATTGAATGGTATGGACAAAATATAAACATATCTCATCCTAAATTAAAATCAATACCAATTGGAATAGCAAATGAAATATGGCCTCATGGTGATGAAAATATTTTAAATGAAATAATATCACAAAATAATAAAAAAGAAAAACTAATATATTTAAATTTTGATATAAACACAAACATAAACGAAAGAAGTTATTGTATAAATGAATTAAATAAACATGACTTTAAAATGGAAAATAAATTACCATTTAAAGATTATTTAATAGAACTATCTAAAAGTTATTTTGTTGTTTCTCCAAATGGAAATGGAATTGACTGCCACAAGACTTGGGAGGGTTTATATTTAAAAACCATACCAATAGTGACAAAATCAATAAATATTGATTTTTATAAAAATTATCCTATATTTGTAATTGATGATTGGTCAAATTTTAATCCATCTTTTTTTACAATAGAAAATTATTATAAAATTTGGAATAATTTTGATACAAATAAATTAACAGTAAAAAGTTTTACATAAAAATGAAAAAAGTTATAGTTTTAGCAGCAGATAAAAATTATTTAGAACATGTTAAATCAATTATTATAAATTGCAAGCAAGAAGGTAAATGGTGTTATGATTTTTGTTTAATAGCTAATAATATAGATGAAATTGATTTAATTGATTTTAAAAAATTAGGTGTTTATTTATTTCATATAAATGAAACTAATAAATTTATGCCAACAATTTATATTTTTGATTATTTTTTTAAAAAATGGGATTATGTAATGTATCTAGATTTAGACATTATAATTTTTGATAACTTAGAAAAAATTACTATTGATTTAAAAGATTCAAAAAATGACATATTAGTTTTGCTTGAACCTTGGGCTATTAGCGAATATTTTTGCCAAAGAATGAGTAAATACGATAGAGAAATAAAATTAAAAGAATTAGAAAATATTTATGATATACATAAATTTGGTTTTAATGCTGGTTTTTTATATTTTAATAGTAATCTTATTAAAAAAGAAACATTATCTGAGATAATTTTTTTAACTAAAAAATACAAACATATTAATAATCATTTATCTGAAGAAGGAACAGACCAAGCAATTTTAAATTTGTATTTTAATAAAAATACAATATCGATACAAAATGATAAATTTATTGGTCATCCTAATATAAACGATAAAACAATTTGTGTTCATTTATTTCATAAGCCTTGGCTTAATGATTCATTTTGTGAGAGATATAATAAAACATTCAAGGAAAAATATTTGGAAAATATTATTAAATTTAATACTACAGTTTCTTTATCTAAAATATGATTAAAAAAATTGCACACCTTGCTGATATCCATTTTCAAAATAATTTGGATAGACTATCAGAACAAAAACATATTTCAAGTCTCACAATTAAATCCTTAATTAAGGACAGACCTGATTTAATTGTAATTGCAGGTGACCTTTTTCATAATTATGTAAAACCATTTAATGAAATCAATGTACTTGCAGGTGATTTCTTAAACTCTTGTGCTATGATAGCACCTGTGGTTATTATTGATGGTAATCACGATATAATGAAATCAAATCTTAACAGAATGTCATCAATTAAGATGCTTGTTGAGATTATTAACAATCCTAATATACACTACTATGATTCAACAGGTTTTTTTGAACTTGATAATATTGTTTTCGCTGTTTGGTATCACCCTGATAGAAAATCCCCTTGGCTTGAATTCAATGAAGAAGAGCGCAATAATAATAAGCATTATATTGACCTTTTCCATGACCCAATTAATGGATGCTACCTTCAAAATGGACAACTCCATACCGATAGTAATCTTGTTTCTCTTGCTGATTTTAAAGGTGATATTGTAATGGCAGGAGATATACATCTCCAACAATCATATCAAAAAAATGGAAAAGAGTTTTTTGCTTACCCATCATCATTATATTGTACCAATTATGGTGAAGGTGATAATGCTTTTCATGGTTATCTTTTATGGGATATTGAAGCAAAAACTTTTGAAAAGAAAGAAATAATCTCAGATTATAAATACTTTAATATCTATATCAATGAAGATTATGATTATGAAAATCTAAACATTGAACTTAAAAATGTTGGAAAACATAATTATCTTAAAATCCATTGGATGGACCAATATTCAACATTTAATGTTGAAAATAAACAAAAGATTAAGAAATATTTAGAATCTAAATATGGCGAATTCGCCACCATTAAATTTGATAAATCAAAGATTCTCAATAAATCTTTAAAGATTAAAGAATTTGATGAAACTATTGATTTAAACAATGATGATAGTGTAAGACAAGAGTTTATAAACTTTTTGAAAGCTAAAAATCATCAAGAAGACTTTATAAAAGATGTTTTATCACTTGATAATGAAATAACATCATTAATTGAAAAGGATGTAGAAAATCAATTTTATGATTGGAAAGTTAAAAAGATTGTACTAGATAACTTTAAATCACATGGTGAAAGATATGAACTTGATTTAGTAGACAAAAATGGAATTATCCAAATTTATGGGGAAAATCAAGTTGGAAAATGTGTTCATCCTCAAACAAAGATTAATATTAAATATAACAAAGAAGAAATAATAAATAAACTTGGATATTTACCTGAATTTTTAAATTAATTATGGAACTTAATGATAAGATATTTCAATTATTAAACTTTAATGATGGGTTTTATATTGAATGCGGTGCAAATGATGGTGTAAAACAAAGCAATACCCTTCGCTTGGAGAATGAAAAAAATTGGAATGGTATTTTGATAGAACCATCCATTAATGCTTTTGAAGCATGTAAATTAAACAGGGGCAATTTAAATATTTTTGAAAATTGTTTATTATCATCTTTTGAAAATGAAAATAAAGAAATAGATGGTGATTTTGATGGTAGTTTAATGAGTAGTATTAACGGTGAAAGATTAACAAGAAATAGTAATTATAAAGTTCTATCTAAAACATTAACAACAATATTAAAAAGTAATAATATTAATAAAGTTGATTTTTTTTCTTTAGATGTTGAAGGACATGAATATGAAGTATTAAATGGTTTAGATTTTGATTATTGTAGTCCAACATGGATTGTTATAGAAATCTATACAAAAGATTTAGAAAAAATTATGGATTTTATGGGAGAAAAAAATTATAAATTAATCGAAAATTTAACTAATTTTAATCATAAAGATAACCCACATTGGGATGGCACACATAACGATTACTTATTTAAAATAAATGGATAAAACTGTATTATTAACACTCATTCTTGGAGGTACATTAGTTTACTTCAAACAATTTTTTCTTTTTGTCTTAACAACATTAAGAGATAGAATTATCTGTTCAATGAAGATTGAAGAAAGTTCTTTTTTCTTTTATTCATTTCAAAATTTTATTCTATCAGAAAAACAAAACTCAGTTAAAAATCTTTATTACAGAACATTTTTTGATGGTTGGATTGCAGGAGAAGATAATAATAATGTAAATATGTTTTATAATTCAGGATTTGTTTATTTTAAATTTAAAGGTAATAGATTTTTAGTTTTAAAGAATGCTGAAAATATACAAAATAGCATGACACCCTATAAGAATAGTAAACATATGTTTATGATTTTTTGTAGAAATAAGATTATTTTAAAAGAATTATTAGATTATGTTGATGTAACATATGGTAATAAATATATAAAATACTTTTATAATTTTAATGGTGAAATAAAATGTGCAGGTAGAGTAATAAATAAGACTTTTGATAATATTTATCTTGATAATAATGTATCAGAATTTCTTAAAAATGATTTAGATAGATTTAATTTATCAAAAGAAAAATATGATAAATATGGTATCAGATATAAAAGAACATATCTTTTCTATGGTTCTCCAGGAACAGGAAAATCATCATTGTCATTAGGTATATCTAATTATACAAAAAGAGATATATTATCAATTAATCTTTCTAAAGATATGACAGATGCAAACCTTATTGCATTAATTTCAGATAGACCAAAAAAATCAATAGTTTTATTTGAAGATATTGATTGTTTATTGGATGATATTAATAGAAAAAAGGAAGAAAAGAAAGAATCTGATATTAAGATTTCACTTTCTTGTATTTTAAACGTATTAGATGGTATATATACACCAAATGATGTTATATTTATCATAACAACTAATGAACTTGATAAAATTGATGATGCAATTAAAAGAAAAGGTAGGACCGATGTTTTAATGGAAATCAAAAAACCAAGCGAAACATTAATTGATGAATTAAAAATAAAATTTAATATAGAAAACAATAAAACTTTTGATAATATATCAGAACTTCACGAAGAATTACTAAATTTATGACAACAAATGTAAAACAAGAAGATGGAATCGTTAAAGCAACATACGATTCATCAAACATCGTATCATCAACTTATGATACAACCAATAATACTTTATATGTAACTTTTGTAAAAGGTAATATGACATATCAATATGATAATGTTAAACCTGAAGATTACTTTAAACTACAAGATTCAGACTCAACAGGAAAAGCATTTATAGAATTTATCAAGAACAGATATCTTGGGGTTAAGTTAGAGGTAGATGGTTTACCTTAAACACAAAGAGATGTTAATCTTTTCATCATTGGATGAAAAAAAGAAATCAAAGGTAATTATTGATGGTAAAATAAAAATAATATATATACCCAAAGAATTGGGTAATATTATTATGGATAATAAATTTTATAAATTTGTTGAGGAAAAAATGGATAACAATACTTCTATAGTATATGTTTAAAATCTTTTTGATATATCAACTCTTCTATTTATAATAGAAAACATATTTTCTTTTGGCATTGGTATTCTTAGAATGTCACCAATATTTATATCACCTTCACATAGGTATTGAGGATTTGCTAGTAAAATGAATTTCCATAATGCAGCATTTTGATAATATTTATAGGCTAGTACATCTAGTCTATTCCCTATATTCCATTCAATATAAATATCCTCATCACTTTCGTCAATTTTAAAAAATGGTAATGTTGCGAAAGTATTATCATCTATGAAACCATTATATAAATTAAATTCATCCATCATGGGTTATTTACTCATAAATAGTCAATTATTCATATAATCATCTTTTAGCTTACTATACAAACATTTAAATGTTTTTAGAGATTTTTTAATATCTTGTTTTTTATATCTATTATCTGTAATTTCACAAATCATATCAATTACTCTATTATTTATAAAAAATAAACTCATTTTTGATTCTGTTGGTTCATTAATATATCTAAAATTCTCAATAATTGAAATGAGAGAATAACCAACATTAACATCAATCTCTTTTAATACTTTATCTGTTTCAATTTTATTCTTTATTTCATTACACATTCCCAAGAATACAATCTTAATATAATTAATGTCTGTATTTTCCTCAAAATTTTCATCAATACAATATGATAATGTTATATCCCTTTCAAATAAATCAAGATTTTCAATTACATCATCACTAGATTTATCTTGATTAAAATTTCTTTCTGAAATGTGTTTTGCTTCATTCTTACAAATTGTAGAGAAATAGGAAAATGCTTTTGATTTAACACCATGTTTATTAATCTTTTCAGGATTAAACATATGAAGATTATTAAATGCAAAAATTAAAAGGTCATTTTCCATATCCTCTATAGTATAGCGTCTTGAAAAATAAAGAAAATAAGATTTTGCTGTAAAATAAGCAAGTTTTTTTAATGCTCTATGAATTTCTTTTTCATAGATTTCATTCTTTTCATCTAATGAACAGTCGGGGCTATTATATCTTATAATAGCCCTTTCTGTTGCATCAGTAAAATATTCTTTTACAGACCCTGGTTTAGCCTTTCTCCCTCGTCTACCTTTTTCAGCCATTATTAAATAATAGGTGCTTCTTGCTTCTTTACATAAGTTTTATTTCTATCATGAGGCCAAACATATTCTTTCTTGGCTAAGTTCCACCAAAAAGCTACCTCATCACCATCCATTTGACTAATTTCAGTTAGATAACTATTTTCTCTACCAATTTTTCTTAAATAACCAATTTTAGGAATAGTGTAAGTAATACCATCAATGTTTGTAAAACGCATTAAGAATTCATAAACAAAACTTAATCTCATTGATTCTTTCAGTCCACCTGCTTCTTCAAATTTCTCTTTTTTAATTACAGCACCATTAATTGAAACAAGATTGTAATTCATCAATGTTTCCATAACCAAATAACCATGCCTATCATTTGTTACATCTTTTGCCCAATTAATTTCATTAATATAGCGATGAATTTTTTTATCTAATGTAACATCAGCAATAATTGGTAAAAACATATCAACATTTGGCATTTCATCCATATGGTCTGATAGATTTTTAAAATAAAGTGGTGTTAATTCATCATCTCCATCTAAAATCATGAAAAATGTTGTTTTAACTTCATTTACCGCTTTATTAATTTGACTTTGATAGTTATTTGATGTTTCATCATTAATTATTACATTGATATCACTATATTTTGATAAGTCAATCAATTTATTTGTTTCTGTATTAGTAATCAAAATAACTTCCTTTGGTGTAATTTTAGCATTTTGGTTAAAAATAGAATCAATTGTTACACCAAACAATTCTTTGTCTAAATCATTTTCCAATTTATTAACTGGAATAATTACTGTTAAATCTAATTTATTGCTCATCTTCATTTGTATTTTCTATTGCATTTTTAATTAAGGTTTTTCTGGTTTCAATAATATTTGAAAAAGCAGAAATTAATGTTTTTTCATTGTTTTCAAGACTATATTTTTCAGAAACATTTTTCATGTTTTGATAAACATTATCTGGTATATTATCAACCATCCATTCTTTAATAACAACACCAAGTTGTTCAGCAAGAACTTCAAGTGAATTTGACCAAACAGATGTATCATCAACTTTTGTATAATCTTTTTCAATTTCAGGAATCAAACCAACAACCACAGCACCACTTTTCATAGCTTCAAGTGGAAGTGTACCAAATCCTGCATCTCTATCAAGCCAAAGCAGAACAGGAATTTCACCCATTTTTTCAGCAAGTTGTTCTCTCGTAATAAATGGTTCAGCACCTTGAACTCTTTCAAATAATACCCAAGAAAGTTCAGGATATTTCATAAAGAAAATCTTAGATAATCTTTTAATATTATTATCTTCTCTTGAGAAATACATAATAATTGGTTTCTTAATTTTTTTAGGTTTAAAAAAATCGGGAATCCCAATCTCATATGATTGAATATTGTAATTAACTCTTGAATTTCTTTGAATAAATTCTTTAAGTTGCTCAGATGTTGTTAGAATTGTATTGAATCCCCATGCAGCCCAAGTGTGATTTGGTGGAAGAGAATCAAGCATATATGTTTGAGATTGACAAAGAACAATTTTTTCACATTGAATTTTTGCTTCTGAAATTTGGTGCATTACATTAACAAAAAACTCAGGAACAATCATCATATCATTTGGTGTAACATTAATATTATCTTTTTTTGGTGAAAGATGTGGTAATGACCTTAATTCCTCCCTTAAATAAGTTGGAATTTTAAATTCAGGTTCTTTTTCATCTTCACCTGTAATGAGAAACGCATTGTAACTATTTTTTCTTAATAGATAACAAATGTTGTATATCTCTTCAACTGCCATTGAATAAACATTCTCAGGAATTGAAGGAACATACAGATAAATATTGAAGTTATTGCTTTCAATATTAGAAAATAATTCTTTTAATTTTTCTAGTCTGTTCATTTTTAAAAATTTTAATTAAAATACGATAATTTTTTATATATTTGTACAAAACTTAGACAAATGAAGACTTTTGCAATAGAAGTGAATGGGATTTTAAGAGATTTCATAAAGAAATTTGAACAATATTATCAGATTGAATACGCTGATAGGTCTATAGGTTATCCAATAGACCCCTTTAACCCTCTACTTTCATTCCATTTTGAAAATGATGAATTAGAAGATTTTTTATTTCAATACTCCTATGAGTTATTTGCTAAATCAACACTACCATCAAAAGAATTGATTGCACATTTAAATCAAATCTATCCCGAATTATCCGAAAATGGATATAAAACAGTAATGATATCAAGAGAAGGACACAAATTTAGAAATCTTACAGCTTTTTATATATCAAACTTTTCAGCAGGTTTTTATTTTGACCAAATAAGATTTTATAATAAATTTGATGAGTATGTTAATGAAAACTTTGATTATATATTAACTGCTAATCCAAAATTATCTGAATTAGAGTTTAAAAATACTAAAATTATTCTTTTTGACCCTGAAAAGAAACATGAGAATTATAACAATAGGGTGACAAATATTATTGAAATTTTTCCTTTACTTGAAAATGACAGAGAAACAAATAAAGATTGAAAATCTTAGATTTTTAAAGGATTTACTTCCTGAATTAAATATTGAGGTTGAAACCCCATGTGGGTATTCAAAAATTCTTGCCTATGATATCACATCAAAGGATTCTCAATTTTGGACACTAGAAACGGAAAAAGGAAAACGATTATCAATATCTAAAGACCATCTTATTAGAACAGATTTAGGTCTTTTTAAATCATTTGATGAAATTGGAAAAGAATGTCCTTTCATTAAAGTCAAAACTAAAGATGGAATTGAAAATATTTTTAGAATTTCAACATGCCCACATACAACTATTGACCTAGTAGATATTCAAGTTGAAGGTATTGGTGAATATTATGCTAACAATATTGCAGTTCATAATTCAAATATTTTAAACTCTATTACATATGGTCTTTATGGTACTACCTTTGATACTCTCAAAAAAGAGAAGAACAGAGATAATAAATTTATCAACAACAATAACAAAAAAGATTATTCAGAAGTTCAGTTAATCATTGAAATTAATGGTGAAGACTATGCAATTAGAAGAAGGACTGAAAGAAAATGGGATAAAACACATACAGACATCACTTCTTGTTCAACAAAGACTTATTTCAATAAATTAGACTCAAATGGTGAGATTATTGATGAAAATAATCTTTCAGAACAAGATAAAACTAATACTCAAAGATTAATTGAACATTCAATTGGGGATTTTGATGAATTTATCACAAAATCCTTAATTAATGCTGATACTTTAAATGATATTCTTACAACTGACCATGCAAAATTCTTAGACTCAATTCTAAGAGATACAGGTCTTGATATATTTGAAAAGAAACTTGAAGTATTCAAAATATATAAGAAAAATGAATATAAAAAAGAAAGTCTTTTAAATATTTCTGTTGATAGATATAATCAACTTATTGAGGATGCAAAAGTCTATATTGAAGATTGGGAAAATAATATAATTGATAGAGAAGATAAAATTAATGTTCTAAATGAAAGAATTTCAAATGGGGAAACACATGTTGAAAATACGATTAAAACATTAAAATCAATTGATAACCAATTAATCAATCTTAACATTAATAATGTTAAATCTGAAATTAATAAACTTATTGATGATAAAGAAGAAAAGAAAAGGTCACAGAAAGACCTTTTAAAACAAATTGAAGAACTTAATAAGTTTGTTTTGGATGAAGAACTTTATAACTCTTTAAAGGAAAAATCAAATTCATTTAATGGTTGGTTAATTTCTAAAAATGACCAAATAAAAGACTTAAATAAAGAAATTAATATTATAACAAATGATATTGCCGTTATAAATGGGTATATACATAAAGATAATATAGCATTATCAAAAATTGATTCTCAAATTGATAATGATAGACTTGCCTTAGAAAGACAAATTGATTTAATTGAAAGAGAAATTTCTTTATTAGAAGACAGTAAAGTTTGTCCAAGTTGTAATCGTTTAAAAGATAAAGATGCAATTGCATCAATTAGGGTAAAGGTTGATAAATTAAAAGAAGACATTCAAAAAATTCAGAATGATATTAAAAAAGAAACTTTCAAAAAGAAATATGAATTAGATATTAAGTCAATCAATAAAAATATTGATAAATATAAAGAAGAAAACAAAGATAAAGAATTAATGATTGAAAGTAAAAAATCATTAATAAAGAATTTTGAGGATGATATTAAAAAAGAAAGTGTTTCAATTACGAAAGTAAAGGAAAAGATTACAAAAATTGAATTAATTATTAAAGAGATTGAAAAAAGAAATAAATTCAAACAGGAATATGATAATATTCCAATGCATATTGAAAATATTGACTTAAAAATCTCTCAAAAAAATGATATCTTAAAAAGATATGATATCAATATAGTTTATATTGAAGAAAATAAAAAGATTCAATCAAAAATTGATACATACAAAACAAAGGTAAATGAATTTAAAGATGATAAAGAATCATTAAAAAAAGAAGTAAATGATTTTAAATATAAAATTGAATTTGCTGAAAATGAAATCAAAAACTATAAAGATACAATTACAAAATATTTAGAACAACAAAGACAAGAGTTAATCAGAGAAGAATATCAGAATTGTATTCACAGAGAAGGTATTCCAAGCACATTATTAAAAAAATTAATTCCAAAAGTAAATATGTATCTTCAAGGATATACTGAAGATATTGATTTTAATGTATTCTTTGATAACGAACTCTTTTTTCAAATGTCAAAAAAAGATACTCCTGAAATTATTCAGAATGTTATTTCAGGTTCAGGAATGGAAAGAGTATTTGCTTGTATTTGCCTTAGACTTGCATTAAGATTTATGAATAATAGGTCAAGACCGAACATTCTTTTACTTGATGAACTGTTTGGTAAACTCTCTGAAAGAAATGCAATTAACTTTATAAATCTTATGAATAAAGTTAAACAAGATATTGATAAAATCTTAATTATTGAGCATGCATATGGTGATATAATTAATCCAGATTATCTTATTATGGTTGATAAAGATGAAAATGGAAATTCTTTCATAGAATTAAAAAATTAAATAAAATACTTACGTCATTTTTTGAATATTTTTCTATTTATATATAAAATAGAATGATATTCAATAATACAGGACTTACCAAAGATAACATTATATTTGATTTTGATATTTCAAATATAAAGTCATTTGACAATAATGCAGGATTTTCTGTAACTAGTTTAACATTTTGGGAAAATTATATTTTGTCCGACCTGACTTTAACAGGATATGGTCAAACAATGTACGATTTTGGTCTTGCAACATCTTTAACACAAACAAAAACTTTTACAAAAAGAGATAGAAACTTAATCCTTCAAAGATTAGGTTATAATGATTCGGAAGGGAATACAACATTTCCACAAGTGTCATTAAATACAGGCGATGAAGGAAATTCTTTTGCTTTATCGGGTGGTTATTTAAGTACATATTTTAAATTACATGATAAATACTACCAACTTTCAAAATATAGAACTGATAATGGTTTTACAATAGATACTTGGTTATATATTGACCAAGATACATTTGATAATATACAATCATTTACAGATGGCTTCTTTTTATATTTAGGTGCTAAATCTGAAAATAAGTTTAACATTGCATTTTCAGGTGCAAATGATGATACATCAAAAATTAGTTATGATATAAATAATTATTTTAACGATGTTGAATATAATGCAGCAGGTTTAAAATTTAATAATGATAAGACAATATCATTAAGATATTTAATTACATCTGGCTTTACTGCTGAATATAAAACTGATAATCCAATAGAAACTACAGGTTGGACAAATATTGTTACAACATTTAGATATTGTAGAAAAATCAAAGATTATGAAGGTGATAATTTAATTGATTGTGTTCCAAGAAGAGATGGTTTCTTTAAAATCTTTGTAAACGGTAAATTATTTCATGAAGTTGATAATACTGAAGAATTCTTTTGGTTAAGACCTTTAAGTATTGACGCAGATAAACAAATAGGTATACCATTCACAATAAATTGGGGTGGTGGAACTTGGGGATTAAAACACTCTTATGTTGATGCATTTTCATCAGCAACTGTAACCGAAAATATTATTACAGGTAGAGAATTTATTTATCAAAGTGGTTATAGTATTGAAAATTTAAGCGGATATAGTTATACATTAGTAACAGGACAAACACTATTCAACGATGGTGATTTTGGTACTTTTGAAACAGCTATTAATAATGTAAGTACAGATGTCGTAAATAGCTTATTATTAAGCAGTTCAACAGAAGTTTATTCAGGAAGTGGTTCATTGTTATTAACTTACAATGACTACACAGCATCAACATTTAGTTCAATAACTAATAATTTATTGAAGTTTACACAACCAATTTCAATACAACCAAATAAAAGATATATATATTCTGCTAAAATATATGACCATGATAGTTTTAATTGTTATATTAATGACATTTATCTTGGATTTTTAGAAGGGTTAGATTCTGAAATTACCGTAATAACAGCATCTACATATTTAACAACAGAAGATTTACCACAAACTTGGATTGATTTGAGTTTAGAATTTCAAACTCCACAAGTTATTACAGGGCTAACAGCTTATACACCTGTTGTAAAAGTAGAAGATATTACAGCAGCAACAAGATTTTACGAATTATATTTTGACAACTTTATATTTGATGAATATGATGTTCAATTAACAGGTGGAACTAGCCAAATAGAGTATGGAGATACAAATAATCTACAAGCATCTATAACAGGTATTACTACTGATGTTCTTTATAATTTGTTTACTACAGTTTTATCCCAGGATAATTCAAAATTATTAATGAATGTTAAACCGACAACGGTAATTAGTTCAACAACTTTTAGCGCAAGCACAAATTTAATTAATGATATTTACCAAGCTGGAAATGTTACTACTGAAGTTATTAATGGTTTAGTTGAAATAAGTGCTGACCATCCTTATCAATGTTCAACAACTTTAAAATTAAGTAATTCTAGTGCATCCACAATATCATATACATCCGATACTAACAATTTACTATTAATTAATACTTTACCAACACCAATATTTGGTACAACAGGTATAACAGTTAATCCAAATTGTAGATATGTATATACTGCTAAGTTTTATGATGATAATAGTTTTTCAGGCACTAACAAATCAGTATTTTTAAGTTTCCAAGGTGGTTTAGACCCTGAAAATACAGAATTAACATCAATTACATACAATAATACAATTGAAAAAAGAAAATGGGTTGATTTATATTTAGAGTTTACAACTCCATCAGCATTTACAGGTATTACAAATTATATTCCATCAATTAAAGTAGACTATATTTTTGATTTAGTTAATGACTATAAGTTTTATTTTGATGATATATCAATAATTGAATATTCACCTGCAATTATTGAAAATATTGTTTCCACATCAGGTTTTACATTTAGCGCAACAGGTGATAATTTATTAATTTTTAATCCTGTAAATATTATCCCTGATAGAAAATATGTATATAAAGGTAAATTTTATGATGATAATAGTTATAATTCAGGAGAGACTAAAGGTGTTTATTTAACATTTTCAGGTGGTTTAGATTCTGAAAATATAATTATATCTTCATTAACATATACAACAACAACACCTACTCAAACTTGGACTGATTTAAGATTAGAGTTTTTAAGTCCATCAGCAATAACAGGTAATACAAGTTATTTACCATTAATTAAATTTGTAAATCCAACAGGAATTTCAATTGACTATAAATTTACTTTTGATGATTTTGTATTTGAACAATACAAAGTTTCAGGAAATACAAATTATTTTTTAAATGGCGATAATGGTACATTTGAAAATACAATAACAGGTGTTACAAGTGATGTTTATGATATAATTATTACATCAACTACATCATTTACACATTCAGGTAGTTATTCTTTACAACTAAGACCACTTGAACCACTATTTTCAGTTACATATTTAACAGGTTATTCAACAAGTTATACTTATTTCTTTAATAGTTCAAGTAATATTGATTTTGAAAGTTCTATTAGTGGTATAACAACAGATATTCTAGATGTAGTAATAACATCAACAACTGCACAAACTTTTTCAGGTTTAAGTTCTTTAGTTTTAACAGCATCAACATCATCTACTAAAACAATATATGAATATATTTCAGGTGGTACGGTATTATATGATTTTGAGGGTGATATAACACCATTTACAACAGAAATTGATGCTGCAATATTAACATCAAGTACTGAACAATATTCCAACCAATATTCAAGTACAACATCATTAAAATTATTTGGTGATTCATCAGGAATTACATACACAACAGGTCTTACCGTTTATACAGGAAATGTTATTACAAATGGTAATAGTGGTACATTTGATTACCTTTCAGATTATGGAATGGACACAAATAATACAGCAGCATATTATTTTGATGCTGGTATTGTATTAAGTGGTTCATCAAGTCTTAGAGTTGCACCATATCCACAACCAAATAGTTACGCACCATTCTTTAGTATTGATAAAAATTTATTCTATTTTGTAAATGATGTTACATTAATACCAAATACATATTATTATTATGAGGGATATTTTTATAATTATACTGCTACAAGTGAAACTACTTTTGTAACTGCTTATACAGGAACAAATGCTAGTGGTAATGTAATTAATATTTCTGCATATACACAAAATATTGCACAAACTTGGACAGGTTCAAATAGAGGTGTTTATTTAGATACAATCCCTGCATTAGACCCTGAAATTCTTATTTTATCTGCTGAAACTTATACATCTACAACATCCGCAAATACTTGGACAAAATTAACATATGTTTTCAAAACACCATCAGCAATGACAGGTAATACAACATATAAATTTTCAACTAGTATTGATTATGAAAATGATTTGACTGAACCATCAGTAACTAATTTTATATTTACAGGTGGAACAAGTGGCGAAAGTGTTACATCATTAACTATTAATAATATAGGATATAATTTCTTCTTTGATAATTATTATTTATCATATGAAACTATTGATACATACAGTTCATTTACATTATCATCAACAACAGATGTTTTAGTTAAATTTAGTTCATTTACAATTACAACAGATACTAAATATTTCTTAAATACTCAGTTTTATGATGATAATAGTTATTTAACTGGTCAAGATAAGGGTGTAATTTTAGAATTATCGGGGGGTTTAGATTCTGAAAATATAATTATATCTTCATTAACATATACAACAACTACATCTTCTCAGACTTGGGTTGATTTATCATTATCATTTACCACACCTAGTGCATTAACAGGCTCTACAAGTTATATTCCTATTGCAAAATTATATAATAAAAGTGGAATAAGTTCAAGTTATAAATTCTATTTTGATAATTTTTCAATAACAAATTATCCTTTAACACCATTTACATCATTTACATTCAGTTCACTAACAAATTCACTATTAACATTATCAGCTTTAACTCCTGAAGTTAATAAAAAATATATTATTAGTGCTAAGTTCTTTGATGATAATAGTTATAATACAGGAGAAACTAAAGGTGTTTATATTGGATTCTTACCATCATTGGATTCTGAACATACAGTAGTATCATCTTTAACTTATACAACTACAACATCATCAGGTGTTTGGAATGATTTAAAGATTGAATTTAATACACCAACTCAAATAACAGGTGTTACATCTTATACACCATATGTGTTTATTGATAATCCAACAGGTATAAATCAAAATTATAAGTTTTATTTTGATGAAATTTATACTGAAGATTATAATTTACTACCTGTACTTGCATTAACAGGATTTAGTTATGTATTCTCAAGTGCAATTACAAAAACATTTGAATCCTCAATTGAAAATGTATCAAGTGAAACAATAAATGCATTATTAGAAGTATCAACAGAACAATATTTCTCAGGAAATAGTTCACTTAGACTTGCTTTACCATCACTTGTGATAACTCAATATACATCTAATACATTAACTATAAATGATGGTAATTTTGGTGAATTTGAAGATAGTGGTCATACAATTGGTATCACAACAGGCATAACCATTGATTTAGTTGATGGAACATTAGAAGCAATACCATTTAGTGAAGTTGGTAATCCATCTGCATTTATTTTAAATATTAGGAATAATGATTTTACAGGTAATACATTTAACTCACCAACTAATACAATCTTTACACTTACAGACCCTAAACCAATAAACCCAAGTAAAGTTTATATAATTGAATCAAGATTTAATGATTTCTTTAGTTTTGTAGGTACATATAAATATGTTGAAATAAACTTTTTAAATTTAGATAGTGAAAATGAAGTTCTTGGTAAAACAGCATATACATCTTCAGACTCTTTTAATACTTGGTATACATTAAGAACTGAAATTAAAACACCTTCAATAATCACAGGCTCAACAGCCTACACATTAGGTGCTACAGTTGACTTTGGTGACTGTTTCCCTTCAGTTTATAGCTTTAGGTTTGATGATTTCAAATTATATGAACAAGATATTGTCACAGGCTTAACATATTCATCAGTTACAGATAATATCTTTAAATTTGAAGATATAAATATTAACCCTGCTAAAAAATATACATTATCAACAAAATTCTATGATGATAATAGTTATTTAAGTGGTGAATCAAAGAGTATTTATTTTGATTTTGAACCTTCATTATCAGGTGAAAATCTTATCATAACATCTATCACATATAATGATAGTGTTTCATCAAATACTTGGTTAGATTTAAGTATAGAGTTTACCACTCCTGAAGTTATATCTTCATATACAATTTATACACCTGTAATAAAAGCAGGTAACATTACTGCAATAACAGAAAATTATAAATTTTTTATTGATAATTATAGTTTTAGTGAGTATAATCTGATACCAGATACAATTTCATCTTCTACAGCTACAACATTTAGTTCATTAACAAATAATTTATTAATTTTTGAAAATGCATTAGAAGTAAAACCAAATAAGAAATATGTTTTAGAGGGATATTTTTATGATGATAATGGATATTATTCAAATACTGAAAAAGGAATTTATTTTGATTTTATAAATCCATTAAGTTCTGAAATTGAAGTATTAACTACTACTACATATAATACAAATAGTTCTGCAAATACATGGACTTATTTATCAATTGATTTTGTAACACCAAATGAAATAAGTGGATATACATCTTATACACCTGTTGTTAAATTTGAAAATGCGGAAAATATAACATCTTATTATAATTTCTACTTTGACGATATTACATTCCGTGAATATGATGTAGTTTACCTTACAGGAACAACTTCATATACAATTAGTACTGAAATATTATATAATAGAGGAATTAAATCTGTTATTGAAGATAATTTTGATGGTTCATTCTATGGAAAGATACAAAGGCTTAGAATGTATGATATTGATTTAGGTTTCCCTGAAATCAAAAAGAACTATAATTACTTCTCTGATAGATACGGTTTTAGAAAATTAAAATAATGGATTTTTCAATAAAACAAAATAGCGAACTACCAATATTAGAGTTAAGACCCTATAAAGGTAGGAATTTTTCTGAATTAATTAATATTATTCAAAATGCTACTGTATTGTTTTCAATGACTGATGAAAGAGGTTATTATAAAATACATGATAAAAGTGGTTTTGTAAATATCGAAACAAAAAATAATCTACAATTAAATCAAGAAGATACTTGTAGAGAAATTATTGACTTTACAATTCAATATAAATTTAGTAAAAAAGATACAGCTAAAGCTGGAAAGTTTAGAGGTGAGTTTAAAATTATTTTTGAAAAATATGGAGAACAAAAGACTATCGTTGTTCCATTAAATTATAAACTTGATATTGAAATCTTACCATCTTTTACAAAAACAACAACAATGATTCAATCAAATGCACCACAACCACCACTTCCACCAATTGAAGTAGATATTTACGATGCAATCCTAACAGGATTATCTAATGGATATATAAAACTTGGTGAAAATCAATACTTAAAATTTACATAAAATGATAACAGGAAAAACCATTACACAATTACCCAATTTAATTACACCAACATTAAATACAGCATTACCTGCACAAGAAGGTAATTCTACATATAATGTTACAGTTGATAATTTAGCAAATACTTTAGCAACTGCTGAACCATTTATGAATGTCTCAGCTAATTTTTATAGTAATCCTCAAACTATTTCAGAAAACATTCAAATACCACAAAATTCAAATGCAATAATGATTGGACCAATAATAACATTACCTTCAGGTTTCACAATAAGTATACCTGAAAATTCAGTTTTAACTATACTATAAAATATGGGTACTATAAGAGTAAATTCAATAGAATCATTTTCAACAAATCAAATACAAATTGACAGCAATCTACAATTAGGTGGAGCATCAGGAGTAACAATCGGTGAAACAGGTATTTATAGCACAACAGCAGGTCCACCCTGTAATCCAAGTGGTGTAGAAATTGGTTACCAAACAAAAGCCTGTGGTGAAGGTTCACATGCTGAAGGTTTACAGACAACAGCAACAACTAATGGTAATTATTCACATGCTGAAGGTTATAGAACAATAGCAAGTGGTAATTATTCACATGCTGAAGGTCAAGAAACAATAGCAAGTGGTCTTGCTTCACATTCTGAAGGTTACAGAACATCGGCAACAACATATTATGCACATGCCGAAGGTGAAAGTACAAAAGCAATTGGTTATGCATCACACGCAGAAGGATGGTTAACAACAGCATCAACATCATATTCACACTCCGAAGGAATACGCACACAAGCAAATGGACAATATTCCCATGCCGAAGGTCAATATTCTCAATCATTAGGTAATTCTTCACATGCTGAAGGATTTAATACAATTTCTCTTGGTTATTCATCACATGCTGAAGGTTTGGGTACACAAACAAATAGTCCATATTCACATTCTGAAGGTTATTTAACAATAGCAAATGGGGAAGCATCACATGCTGAAGGTTATCAAACAAGAACATATGGTGATTATTCACATGCTGAAGGTTATCAAACAACAGCAGTAACACAATACTCACATTCTGAAGGTGAATTTACAATAGCATCAGGTACTTCTTCACATGCTGAAGGTTATTATACGTTAACAACAGGGCTATATTCACACGCTGAAGGTATAGGAACAATAGCAAGTGGTAATTATTCACACGCTGAAGGTACAGGAACAATAGCAAGTGGTAATTATTCACATGCCGAAGGTTATCAAACAACAGCAAATGATATAGTATCACATGCCGAAGGTTATCAAACAACAGCAGTAGGTATAGCATCACATGCCGAGGGATATAAGTCAACAGCAAATGGTTCAGGTTCACATGCCGAAGGGTATGAGTCAACAGCAAATGGTATTAATTCACATGCTGAAGGTTATGATACATTATCGGTTGGTAATTGGTCACATACTGAAGGTTTAAGTGCAATAACATATGGTAATTATTCACATGCTGAAGGTTGGTCAACAATAGCTAGTGGCACAAGTTCACATGCTGAAGGTTATCAAACAATAACATATGGTGATTATTCACATGCTGAAGGTTATCAAACAACAGCAGTAACACAATATTCACATTCTGAAGGTTTTAAAACAATAGTAAGTGGTACTTCTTCACATGCAGAAGGTGAAGGTTGTGTTACATTTGGTCAAAGTTCACATGCTGAAGGTAATTTAACAATAGCAAGTGGTAATACTTCACATGCTGAAGGACATTTAACAAGAGCAAATGGTTATGGTTCACACGCTGAAGGATTTCAAACAAAAACAAATGGTAATTATTCACATGCTGAAGGTTATTTAACAATAGCAAATGGTATAGTATCACATGCCGAAGGTGAATATTCTCAAGCATTTGGTCAATCATCACATGCTGAAGGATTTGGAACAATAACATATGGTGATTATTCACATGCTGAAGGTTGGTCAACAATAGCTAGTGGCACAAGTTCACATGCAGGTGGAATTAATAGTATTGCATTAGGAAATTATAGTTTCGTACATGGTAGTGGTAGTACTGCATATGATACAAATACCATAGTACTAGGTTCATCAATAACTGGATATTCAGCAAATACGGTATATGTTGATAAATTAAATATTAAAACAGTACCAACAGGAACAACCTTATACCCATTGGCTGTTGATAGTCAAGGCAATGTTGTTACTTCAAATAAATTATATAGTTCATATACGGCTTTAATTTCATATACAAGTACAACATCAGCTGTAACAGTAAATGTATTACAAAATGAATTAGGTATTGAACCAACTTGGTCAACTACAAGTATTATGTCTAATCCATATTATATTCGTGGTTCATTTAGCTCACCTATTTTAACAGTTGGTAAAACCTTATTTTTTGTTGGTAATGGTGAAGAAACACAACAGCAAACAAGTTATGTAGAAGATGGGTTTTATATGACTAAAGGTTGGATTACTAACACTAGTGCTGTTACGTTTGCAAAATATGATTTAGGTAGATTGATAATAGAAAATCCACCAGTACCTGATGTTAATAGTGGTGGTGTTAGCGGTCTAATAAGAGTACCTGTAGAAATTAGAGTTTATTCATAATTTTAACAATACGATAACTATTTAAAGAAAAAAAGATGAGTTTAATAAAAGTAGATGCAATTGAATCAACCGTACCCGAAAAAAGTCTAGAAATTAATAGTGATGTAAAATTTATTGGTGTACTTTGTGCAACAACAATTTATGTAGGCGATACTACAGTAATAAATAGTGGTGGAACAAGTTCAAATCAAGGTTATATTTGGCTATTATCAGAACCAATATCACCTGGTAATAAACCTTCACCTACTGATAATTATTTTAATATTGAACTATTTTCAGGATTAACTAATAACCCATTAAATCCAAATAACTTATTAAAAATTAAAGTAAATAATGGTGATACATCATCTACAAGTAGAGATGTTTGGTGGGCTGCATTACAACAAACCCCTAAAAATGGTTTATTACAAATAACATATGCAGGTAATGCATCAAATAGTGCAACAATTCAGATTTCTGAAATGTTTGGTATTGGAAATGGTTGGCAAATTAATGGTAAAGTTATTGCAGGTCCACCATCAGGACAAACATTACCTGTTTATGAAAGACATTATCTTAATTGGTCATTTGGACCATCAAGCGGTGGAACAAGTACATTTACAGGTAATAGTTTTAATCAATCTTCTGACTTTGCAGTATATACAGATAGAGCAGTAAATATTACAGGCTCAGGGTCTGTTAATTATTTTCAATTTTTTTATATTGATTATACAGATAATAATCAATCTTTAACTTCAAATGTATTTTCATCTACAACATCAACAATTACAGTAAATGGTGATTATTCAAGTTTAATATTTGAATTACCAATTCAAACAACTAGTTTTTATATTGGAGATGGACCTGATTCTTTTAACTTAAATAAATACTATTATGATTTACCAACTATAACGGATATAACTTATGATATTGATGCTGATAAAACAACATTTGTTTTTTCACCATCTTTAGAAGCAACTTATTATTTTACTGAAGGTTTTGGTTCAAGCACAGTAGGTGCATATTCTACTGCTGAAGGAGTAAGTGTAAATGCACTTAGTGATTATTCACATGCTGAAGGTGGATATACTCAAACAGGTTTAAGAGCATTTTATAGTTCAAGCATTATTGATGGTGTAATCACCATAGAAAATATTGGACTAAATCAACAAAATGAGTTTCTGATTATAGAAAAAGATAATAGAAATTATATTATATTTGATGATTCACAGTATCAAGATAATTACGGATATGATTATTTTTCTATTTCATCAACAACATACATTCCATCAGCACAGACATATACAATATATCTTCAAAATACTGGTATAAATACAAGTGAAGCATTAATTGCTTGCGTTTCACTTGAATCAACTCATATAATTCCATACAAGAGTTATCAACATTCTGAAGGATACTTTACTATTGCAGGAGGTGAGAGTTCACATTCTGAAGGTAATTATACAATTTCTTTAGGTGAAGGTTCACATGTTGAAGGTATAGGAACGATGGCATTAGGAGGATTTTCACATGCTGAAGGTGATTCAACATTTTCAGATGGATTTGCAACACATTCTGAAGGTGGTAACACAAAAGCATATAATTATGCATCACATTCTGAAGGATATTATTCAGAGGCACATGGTTATGCATCACATGCCGAAGGTTATGACACATTTGCTTTAGGTGAAGGTTCACATGCTGAAGGTAGTGCAACATTTACACCAACTTACTATACTTATATAACAGCAGTTGATGAAAATACTGAAACTATTACAGTTACAAATACTGCAAACTTTAATGTAGGTAATCTTGTTGCTTATGTTAGAAGTGCAGGTGGTAATTATAATCAATTGGCAAGAACATACATTAAATCTATAGATTATACCGCTAAAACAATGACATTACAATATGCACCAAATATTAGTAATAATGTATTTTGTGGTTTAAATGGTGGTTTAAGCGATATTGGAGTACTTTTTAGATTAGATACTAGTAATTATTATTACAGTCATTCAGAAGGTTCTTTTACAGTTGCAATCGGAACATCATCACATTCTGAAGGTAGAAAAACTGCTGCATTAGGTAATCATTCACATGCTGAAGGTGTAATAACACAAGCAGCAGGTACTGCATCACATGCTGAAGGTTCTGAAACACAAGCTAATCATGATAATTCACATGCTGAAGGTGAAAATACAAAAGCAGGTATAAATGCAATTCCTGCGAATGTAGTTGATGCAACAACTTTAAGATTAGATAGTGGTTTTGGTGATTTAACAAATTCAATATCTTTTTACAATCTTAATCCTGGTGATTTAAAATACTATTATAAAACTCAAACAACTATTGAATATAATAATTTAGGGTCAACAACACTAGGTTTTGATGGTACATATACCTACATAACAGCAGGTTCAGCATTTTCATCATATTTAATTGGTCAAGATATTTATATTTATAATCCAAGATTTTCTAGAATAGAAAATGAGCAAACATGGCCTGATGGAAATAATTATGAAAGATTTGGATTTGCATCACACGCTGAAGGTAGTGAAACACAAACATTTGGTTCAAATTCACATGCTGAAGGATATAGAACAACAACATTTGGTTCAAATTCACATGCTGAAGGCGATAGTACAGGAGCAATTGGTACAGGGTCACATTCAGAAGGTTATAATACACAAGCAATTGGTGATTATTCACACTCTGAAGGTTCTACAGGTATGGGTGGTGCTATTGCAGCTGGTATGGCATCACATACAGAAGGTATAATGAACTTAGCAGGTGCTAGAGGATATAGAAGTACAAATGTAGTAAATGGTATTGCAGTATTAAATGAAAATGAAACGCAAGACTTAACAGATGTTTTCGTAGCTAGTAGTCCAATCATATTTGATGATAGACAGGATAGTAATACTTATGGTGGAGTTATAGCTACAATATCAGCATCAACATTTGAGGCAGGATATACAACCGTAGTATTTGATAATTTAACATTGAATGGTTCTTGTTATATTTATTTACCATACAATATTAATCCAAGAGGTGCTACTTACTCAATTGGTGATGCATCACATGCTGAAGGTATAGCAACACAGGCTCTTGGTACAGGTTCACATACAGAAGGTAGTGGTACACTAGCATTGGGTAATTATTCACATGCTGAAGGTTATGGAACAATAACAACAAAGGACTATCAACATGCATCAGGTAAATTTAATAAATCAGCAAATACTGAATCATTAATGGTTGTTGGTAATGGTACATATGAAAATAGAAGTGATATTTTCTACATTAATGAAAATAGTGTAAATGTAGAAAGCAGATTTGATAATGGTTATAGAACATATAGAGCATTACTAACACATATACCACCACAAGATATAACATCTAACCAACTTAATGGATTAATCGTTGGAGAAACTTATAAGATACTAAATTATGTAGCAGGTGATGATTTCTTAAATGTTGGAGCAACTACAAATTCAAATACTGATTTTGTAGCAACAGGAAGATATCCAACAAATTGGTCAAATGGTTCTCAATTGACAGTAGAAACACCAACATTAGTTGTTAATGTTTTAGAAAATAGTTTTGATGATGAAATTGTTTGGGTTCTTAATCCATTTGGTGGAGAAGGTGCATATGGTGCATATTTTAGTAATGGAAATCAAACATTCCCAAGAGAAAAAACATCTATTGTTACTTCACAATTAACACCTTATGATTTTTATCCGTTTGTATCTCTATCACTTTTTTCAGCTATTTATTCAGAAAGTAAAATTGATGATTTTGTTTATCTTTCGGCTAGTGCATATGATGGGGTAAATAATTATAATTATGATGGTTTATTATTTAATACAACAATAGAAATAAAAAGTTATGTTGGATTTAAACCAACTGTCTATTTAGATGATTATACGGTAAATGGAAACGGTACAGTTGATTTTTATGTTACATTAGCAAGTTCAGGTAGTTCAAAAGTTACAGAGTTTGGTATTGTTTGGTCATTGACACCAAATCCAACAATTGCTGATAATAAACTAAATTTTGGTAATATATTTGGTAATATAATAGGTAGTGATATGTATAATGTTGATTTTAATAATGAACTTGGTAATTATATCTATGCTAGAGCATATGCAATAAATAGAGCAGGTGTAACATACCATGAAGTTAATCAAATAACATTCATACCAAACGACTAAACTATTTTAACATATATAATGACCCATCCGAATATTAAAAATTTGGATGGGTTTATTATTTATAAACTACTTATAGTAAATAAATATTTACAATTATGGTAAAGAAAATACAGAGAAAATCCGATAAAAAATATCTTTCATCACTTGAAAATAACACTTGGGTTGATGATATTAAAGATGCATGTGAATTTACACAAAAAGAAGTAATTGAGGCTATGGATGAATTACTTAAAACATATAGTAGGGAAGACCTTTTACAATATACTAACGCTTGGAAAAATAAAGCATCATAATTATCTACTTATATAAAAGTAATGTTTGAGTTTGAATTAGATAATTCGTCATATTTTGATTTTACAACAGAAAAAAGATTAGATTTTGTAATTAAACAAAATACTGATTTACCTATTTTAGAAATCAAACCAATTGTGACACCAAATTTTAAAGAATTATTAGAATTAATTCAAAATGCGACAGTTACATTTTCAATGTTTGATACAAGTGACAAATACTATATTTTAAATGACATTGCTCATGTAAATTTAGATACATTAAGCAATAATATCTTAAATCAAGAAAATGATTGTAGAGAATTTCTAGATTTTACAATCCAATATAAATTTAAAAAGAAGAATACATCAAGAGCAGGATTTTATATTGGTGAGTTTAAGATTGTATTTTCAAAAGATGGTGAGGAAAAAACATTAATTGTACCTATCAACAATAAACTAAATATAATTATTACACCCTCTGTAAATTGTTAATATATGCCATACTATACTAAACCTGATTATTCAAGGCAACTCAAACAATATTCTGGAACATCAGCAGTATTTTCAGGACAAACAAATATTCTTGAAAAATTTTCAATAAAAAGTATTGAAATTGATACTGCAAACGCAATAGATGGTAATTTATTAATTTACGATGCAATAAATAATAAATTTGCACCTGGACTTATTGGTTCATTTGGTTCAGGAATATTACAAGGTTTACAATTAACATATAATAGTGGATTAACCTATGATGTATCATATGGTAAATATAAAATTGGCTCAAATGTATATGAATATTCAGGTGGTAGTGTAAATATTTTATCAGGACAATCAGGTGGAAGTAGATTAGATATTGTTTACATAACAACAGCACAAACACCATATGTTAGAGCAGGAATTACAATTATAAATCCATCAGTTCCTTCATTATCAGGTGGTGAATTAGAAATTGGGATTATATTAGTACCTGCAAATTTTACAGGTGGAACAGGTAGTACAGTAATTCAAGCAACATCAACAACCGTATTTGAATATTACCCTGCTGGTACAGGTATTCAAAGATTACCAAATTCTACTAATGCACAAGCACCTGGCGATTTTTCATTCGCATTGACAAGAAATTCAATTTCGTATGGACAAGATTCTGTTGCATTAGGATACTATTCAATAGTATCAGGTAATTCGCAAACCGTTGTTGGTCAATATAATACACCAAATACTACTGATTATTTTATAATTGGTAATGGTATTTCAGATGGTTCAAGAAGTAATGCTTTTAGTGTAACAAATTCAGGTGATACATATGTAAATAATAATTTATTTGTAAAAAATATCGAAATTGATACATCTTCTGCAACTGATAGTCAAGTTTTAAAATTTGATGGTACTAAATTTAAACCACAACTTGAAACTGTTACAGGTGTTACCTCAATTGCAGGTGGAATATCAATTTTTTCATCTATTACAAATAATTCTATAATACTTAAATCACTTTCAGGTGGTTCAAATGTAACAGTATTTGAAAGCGGAGGTACTATATTTGTAAGTGTTGAATTATCAGGTGCAAGTTTAAGTGGTCTTACTGAAATTGTTTCACTTACAGGTGGAACAAGTATTATTAGCGGAAAAACAGGCTCAACTTATTTCTTATATCCAATTCAAGGTAGTGGTGGAACTCAAGTTGTTTTATCAAACAATAGAATACTTATCTATAGTGATACATCAGCATCAACAACAGGTGCTAATGTTGGTCCAGTAGCAGCAGCAGCAGTATTTAGCGGTAAAACATTAAATGAATTAAGATTTAGAAGATTAAGTTCAATAACATCAAATTATTTAACAATTGCTGAAAGCGCAGGATTAAATGAATTAGTATTATTTACATCAATACCACCAATTACAGGTTCAACAAATGCAACAGGAACTACTGTTGGTGTTTTATCTAATGTTAGTGGAAGAAATATTATAGGAAGAGCAATATCTGGCGCAAATAGAGCAGTTGTTACTCAAGCAGCAGATTTAATTACAATTAATAGTCCAATAGAAGTTCAAACAGGTGATGTTGGTGTCTTAGCAATGTATAGGTCATCTAGTCCTGTTGTTTATAGTTCATTTACATCAGCAAATATTTCAGGTATAACTGTAAGATTAGGTACACATACTGCACCTCTTGGAACAGGTATATCAAATAGTGGTGTAACTAGTAGTTACGAAGAAATTACACCTCAATATTTTTCTGGAACAAGTTTCATTATTTCAGGATTTAATTTTAATATAACAGGTACAGGTCTTCAAACTTTTATTAATTCAAATAATTCAGCAAGTTACATTAGTTTGGGTGATTGTTGTTTTGGTGGTGCATCATATTCTATAGATTCTGTATTTAATGTTTTATCTTTTGATGTTATTACAGAATCAGGATTTACATTATATACTTCATATACATATACAGCACAATCAAACAATACTAGAACATATACTATTCCTGATACTAGAAGAAATGCTAGTTTTGTAATGACTGAAGCAAATCAGACTATTAATGGAATTAAAAATTTTATTTCAGGATTTACGATTGGTACTTCACCAATTACAACACCTAATGTATTTTTACAGGCTAGTTCTTTTCCAACAACACCGTTTTGGGCTAATCAAGAACCATATAATACATATAGCTTATTTAGTGACCCAAATAATAGATATGTTTTAGGATATGGTGGTGTACCATATGAAAGTGTTTATCTTTTCGCAGGATATGAAGTATTCATGATGCCTTGGGTAAGTGAATATATAAGAAAATCAATAAATCCATTAACAAGAACTAAATTTAGTTCAACAACACAAGATACAAATATTGGTAATAACGGTTCAGGAACAACAGGTTCTGCAACAGCAAGAACTATATCATCAATAACTTTTACTGTTGGTAAACTTACACATGTTGATATAGACTCTAGTGATATTTTATTAAAATCTGGTGATACTGCTGTTGGTATATTAAATAAAGTGGGTATATATCCTTCTACAGGAAATGATACTGATGTAAGAAATAAAACGGTAGGTATTTTTAATACATTTGCCTTTACTAATCAAAGAGCAGCTTTCGCAGCAGATAGTCCAATAGTAAGTAATTACTTTGAGACATCACCTATAGCATTTAGATTTGATGCAGGTGCTTGGAATAAAACAAGAACAATTCAATTAGGTCATATTAATAAAACATGGGCATATGCTCAAGTAATTAGAGAAGGTATAGACTTATATATTAGTAGACCAAAAACATTTGCTAGTGACTATAATGGTTATCCAAATCCTGTTGGAAGTAGTCCACCTATGACATATACAACACATGCTGGTATATTTGTAGAAAGAAGAGATAGAATAACAGGTGGTACTGAAGAAGATGTTGTAGGAAGACCTATATCAAGAATAGCAACTGTTTATACTAATAGACCTTGGGGTATTTTTGTAGAAGGTGATAGGTCATATATTGGTGATACATTAGCATTAAATACAGGTTTAACTTTAACATCAGTTACAAGAGGTGCTTGGCTTGATATTGGTAATGCGTTACCAACAAAACCACAGATAAACTTTTCATCAGGAGGAACTGCACCTACAACACCAAGAATTGGTGATATGTGGTTTGATGGAACATTTTTAAGGTTTAGATTATCTTCATCAACAGTTAATTTAACATCAGGAACATCTATAACAGGTGGGTCTATTGGCACTAGTCTTGGTGGCGGTATTGATGTTTATAAAACAACAGTAGGTGATACTTTACAATTTAGAAGTTTATCATCTACAACAGATTCTTCATTCCTTTCAGTTGTACAAAGTGGAGATTTAATTCTAATTTCAGCAGGAACAGCATTAAGAGGATTAAGTGCATTAACAGGTTCTTCCTTAGAAAATTTAATTTTTTCAGAATTAACAATATCAGGTACATCATTATTTGATATTCCTGCACCATATCAAATCTATTATAAAAATTTATCAGGTGGTACAGGAATAGCACTTAGCGAAAGTTCTAGTTTAATAACTATTAATCAGACTATTGCAAATACAACTCTTGTAACAGGCTTAACACCTGTTGGTTCAGGGAGTTATCAAGTTTTACATGCAATAACAAATAATAATATAGTTCATAGAAGACTTTCCGCAGGTACAAATACTGATATTACATATGCACCTGATGGAACATTAGTCATAAGAAATACAGGTATATCAGGAAATACAACATTTACAGGTGTTACTGATATATTTACATTTGGTACTTCTCCATATTCTGTTATTTATTCTTCTATAACTAATAATAAAATATACTATAATACAATATCGGCAGGAACAGGTATTGGTATTGTTGATGATGGAAATGGTAATTTAATATTTTCAGGTTCAGGTTCAGGAGATTATCTTTCTTTAACAGGTGGTACAGTATCAGGTGAAACACTATTTTTAAGTGGTATATCAGCAACTAGTTTATATACTAATTATATTGATTTTAATACAGGTGCAACTGTTACTAATCAATTAGCTAGATTAAATTGGAATGATACAAATGGTACTTTAGAATTAGGACTTAAAGGTGGTTTTGTTAAATCTGAATTAGGTCAAGGATTAGTCACTAGAGTAGTAAATAAAACATCACCACTCATAGATTTATCAGGCTCAAGTTATCATGCCGTAGTTATTGGAGGGGCGCAAGGTGGAAGACTATCAGTTAAATTAGCAAAAGGTGATAACGATGCTAACTCAGCAGGTACTTTAGGTCTTGTTGCTGAAGATATAGCAAAAAACCAAGAAGGATTTATTATTACTGTTGGTTTATTACAAAAAATTAATACAACAGGCTCTTTGCAAGGAGAAACTTGGAATGATGGTGATGTTCTATATTTATCACCAACAACAGCAGGACAATTAACCAATGTTAAACCTCAAGCACCAAATCATACAGTTATTATTGGTTATGTTGAATATGCACATGCTATTAACGGAAAAATATATATTAAAATAGATAATGGATATGAACTTGATGAACTTCATAATGTAAGAATTACAAACCCAAGTGATTATAATATTTTAAGATATGATGGTGTAACTTATTCTTCTTGGACAAATAGTAGTATAAATGAAGTATTAAGTAAAACTTTATTAAAATCAAATATTGGTGTTACATCACAATCAGCACAAGTTAATACACTTTATTTGTATGATAAATTAACCATAACTTCATCAACAGCAACCGTTACCATAACATCAATTACATCAAATGTAAGCATAAGTGCATACACACCATCAATTAAGTTTTTTGCTAATACAGGTGTAACAGTTACATTTAGTAATAGTGCAACATTAAAAACTGAAGGTGGATTGGATGCTGTAATTAGTGGTGATACTTATGATAGTATAACATTTACATATAACAATGAAATAGGAAGATATTTCCAAACAAACATAAACACATATATCTAATGCCATTAAGTTTTAGACAAGCAGGTAATACATTTGTCGGAGGTCCAAATATATCAATATATCCTTCAGGAAATACTTATGCAATTTCAGGTTCAGCAGCAGGTATTATAAGTGGTACAAATGTTGGAGCAGGAGTTGCTGTTTTTTCAGGTGTTGTTGGAACAAATATGGTATTTAGAACACTAAGAAGTGGTTTAAATACAAGTGTTTCTATATCAGGAAATAATATAGTTATTTCAGCAGGTACAGGTGCTATAAATGGTATAACAGCTGTAACAACTGTAGGTGGTGGTATAGCAGTAGCATCATCAGTCACAGCAAATGCTCTAGTTTCAAGAACTTTATCAGGGGCAAATGGTATTGATGTTGTTGAATCAGGAAACTTAGTTATTATTAGACCATCATCAACATTAACAACAAATAGATTTCTTATTGCAGGAACAGGAGGTGCTATTACAACTAGTGATGCATATCAAGTTGATTCAACTAATGGTACAATGGCACTTGGGTTTATTACACAAGGTGACCAATTACCAATATTATCAAGATTATCAATTGCACCAGGTTCAGCAACAATATCACAGATAAGATTAACACCATTTTCAGCAAGATATTCGGCAGCAACAGCAGGTGATATATTTTATAACTCCACAAGTGGTAACACATTATTTTTTAACAAAACCACCACACTACAAACATCATTTCTTTTTAAAGATAATAATTATAGTTTAACAGGTGCAACTAGTAATAGAATACTTCAAGCAGATACAGGCGGTACAATAACTTCATTTTATTATCCAACAAATTTAGGTATATTTAATTCTATAACATCAACTACAATAACAGGAACAAATGAATTAAGCGTATTTAATACAGGTAGTACTGTTTTAATAGGTACATATATTTTAAATAGTTCATCTCACGGTACAGCACCACAATTAATAACAGGTAAAAAATATAGATTTAATGCTAGAGGAACTATAAATACTGATACTACACCTGGTAATTTAACAGCTAGATTAAAATTAGGTTCTGCTACCATAGCAACTTCAGTAATATCATTAGCAAGTAGCATTAATGGTAATTTTTTTGAAATTGATTGCACATTTACAATAAGAAGTCAAGGAGCATCAGGAACAGTTCAGGGTAGTGGAAAAATGTTAACAGATTGGCAATATTTACAAGCACTTACTTCCCCAGTTGTAGCTATTACATCTTTAGGTAATGTAACAATTGATACAACAGTTGATGCAGCTTTTAATTTTACCCTTCAAAATACTAATACAGGTAATATATTTGTTATCAATGAGGCAACATTAGAGTATTTAAATTAACTATTTATAGTTAAGATGTCAATAAGTAATAAACAGTTATTAAATTTATTTAATCAAGGACCAAATATATCAATATATCCTTCAGGAAATAGTTATGCTATATCAGGTTCACCAAGCGGTATTATAAGCGGTGCAAATGCTGGAACAGGTATAAATTTTCTTTGTGGTTTTACAACAACAAATAATACTAATGATACATTAGTTTACTACACATTATCTGGTGGAAATCAAGTTAGTATTGGTCTAAATGATAATGGTGAAATTATAATTGATAGAGGACAAGAAATTGTAAACACTTTATCAAATCAGGGAACTGGTGCTAGAATATATTCAGCTATATCAGTAAACACATTAGCTTCTAGAACAATACAGAGTGCAGGTAGTGGCTTTACAACTGCTTTAGGGAATGCTGCTAATGCTATAACAGATTCTGATGCTACAGCGTTTATAACAGCAGCAAGTATTACTAGTACAACACAAATAATAGCAATTAGTAATCTTGTTTTTGATTTAAAAGCAGCTAATTTATGGAATAAAATGAATGCTATTTATCCTATTGTTGGAGGAACAGAAAATAGTCATAAATATAATTTAAAAGACCCAAGAGATTTAAATGATGCATTTAGATTATCATTTTTAGGTGGTGGTTGGACACATAATGCAAGTGGAATGACACCAAATGGTACTACTTCTTATGCAGATACATTTTTAACAGCAGCAACCTCATTATCTGTTTCAAATGGTCATTTATCTTTTTATTCAAGAGTCCAATCATTATCAGGAGCAAATATTGAAATTGGGGCTTCAATAAATTCTTCTGCTATTATATGTGCATTAGCAGTTGGAAGAAGTACAAATCAATCCATATTTTGGTGGGGAAATCAAGGTGCAGGAACATTAGCTATTCTCTCATCAAGTCTTTCTACAGGTTTTTTTATTGGAAATCAAAATGGAGCAACGGCAGCAGCAAGAAATATATATAGAAATGCATCAGTAGGAACTGCTGCCTCCAATTATAATAATACTAGTTTAGGAGCAATTCCAAGTATTACAATAGGCGCACGAAATGATGCAGCTGGTGTAGATAGTTTTTCAACAAAACAATGTGCATTTGCTTCCATTGGTTCTGGCTTAACAGCTTCTGAAATTTCTTCTTTCAATACAATAGTTGAAGCATATCAAACAACTTTAGGTAGACAAGTTATTGCTTCAACAACTAGAGGAGTAAATACTCTTGTTAGAACATTACCAACAAATACAACATTAGATAGATTTTATAATATAACAACAGGACCTGTTTTAAATACATTTAGTTTAATTTTACCAAGTGCTACAACAGGTAATATGGGTATTGGTATTGCACCTGTAACAACATCAAGATTATTAGCTGCATCAGGTTCAGCAACAATATCACAGATAGATTTAACGGCCTTTTCAAATGAACCAACAAATCCACCTGATGGAAGTATTTGGTTTAGTACATCAGGAAATACATTAAGATTTGAAAAAGGAACGGTAGCTACTGATTTTATTTTTAAAGATAATAATAATAGTTTATCAGGTTACCAATCCATACTAGCGGTTGATACAGGTGGTACTATAACACCTAAATATGTAAATTCACTTGGTTTATTTGATTCAACACCAACTGTTGTTAGTTTTTATAGTTTGGAAGAAAATATAGAAAAATCAATCATACCCTCTACAATAGTAGGAAGTACAACATTACTAGCTTCAACAAATCTTTATAATCCTGAATTAGCGGTTGGTAGAAAATATAGATATACAGCAAAAGGTAGTATTAATGCAGATACTAGTATTTCTTTTGGTACTCCTTATTTAAACATTAATATAAAACTTGGGTCAACAACAATTATTACAAACCAAATTTTATATGGAATATATATTGATGGTCCAAATGTTTATAGTAGTGAATTTGAAATTGATGTTACATTTACAATAAGAAATTCGGGCTTAGTTGTTGGTAGTGGAAAAATAATATTTTTAACATTTCCACCATCAGGTATAGGTGGTTCTGGAGACCCTGTTATATTCGGATTATATTCTCAAGATGCAACAATTGATACAACAATAAATCAAATATTTGATTGTACATGTTATTTAACAGGTGGGGGGGTTGATATGTATATTGATACTTTTGATATAACAGTTAACGAATCATTTTTAGAAATTTTAAATTAAAATATATGTTATTAGATAGTCAAGGAAATATTTTTTCAAGTTTAGGAAATAATACAGTACCATCTGTAATTTATTCACCCCAACAATTATTTGGAACAGGTTTAACATTATGGTATGATTTCAGCGATAAATCTGTGTTATTTATAAATACAGCAGG
>Ga0315903_10000651_pt1 | contig 52336 bp, 54 predicted proteins | sample LakEriMetagenome_7_FD_203524 | JGI IMG/M metagenome (GOLD analysis project Ga0315903, IMG submission 203524) | Freshwater fungal communities from buoy surface, Lake Erie, Ohio, United States - Buoy 2 MA119 | ecosystem: Environmental > Aquatic > Freshwater > Lake | place: USA: Lake Erie, Ohio... | reverse complement strand
TTGCTTCAAGTACTAACATGGATTTAGTAAGTCTTATGCTGTATATTGTAGCATAGATTAATACAAAGCCGTCCTAGAAGGACGGGGTTTTAGACCCAATTTCCCGCAATAAACCATCCATCCCATTGAGTCCCGTCATCATGAAAATGAGAGGCGAAAGATAGTTTTGGATGTAGTCCAAGAAGTTGGATGAACAACAAACATCGGTGGTCGTAGAGTTCCTCAAAGGTATGGTAGCCATCGGAAATTTTGTTAGGGTCGCAGGGAATGAACTCCTTGCCGATAGTGATTCCTTCTGTCATAAGTTTGTAGTATTGGTAAACGATCGCTTAGTAACCTCGCGATCAAAAAACCTGACTCACCCGTGGAGTCTAAGGTAAAAAATTCAACACCATCTTCGTCTTTGTGGCGTAGTACAATCGACATAATGCTATCACTTCCGTATTAAGTTGGTAGAGGCTTGGGTAGTCGCATACCGCGAAGCCACAACAATACTACCATAAAATTGCGTTACCTCACTCCGCTAGTAACACCCGCTACTCGTCTCAAGACATTATTAAGCGTGTCATTAACAGCCTTCTGAACATCGTTGCCCACACCCGCCGCAGAGCTGATATTACTTTGAGTATTGATAGCGATCGGGGCATTAACCGTAATATTCCCACTTGTACCCAGAGCTGCGCCCGTGGGATTGCCCTGTTGCTGAGGAACAAGATCTTTGCCGCCAAGACTACCAAAAGCCTGCGCCAATGCTTCTGCTCTTTGAAGCTGAGCTTCGTCAAGCAAGGCGATCGGCTTGTCGAGTTTCTTCTGAGCTTCCTCAAATGCCTTATCGTCGATCTTCAGCGTCACGGGGTTCTCGGAGATCTGCTTTGACACACGGTTGAATTCTGCCTCCAATCCTGCGGTTAAATCTTTAACCTTGAGATCTGGAGCAACCAACACCTTGGAGAAGCCTTCATCGATTTGCTGAATTAACTTGTCGAACGAAGATATGATCGTCTGTTCTGGCTTTGCTTCCTCCGTAGGTTTACCACCATACTTAGCGTTAAGCTCCTCAAACGAGTTAGCTTGAGCAGGATACTTCTTGTTAAGCTCCTCAAAGCTGCCTGCCACGCCCTTGTCGGGATACTTCTTGGCTAACTCCTCAAAACTAGTGGCGAACGGCGCGTTATTAGGTTTAGGTTCAGGTGCAGCCGTAAATACTCCGCCCTGCTCAACCTGCCCAAGCAATGCTGAGGTGGGGTTCCTAAACGAAGTACCGCGAACATTAACAGGTTGACTTGCCGCAGCCACGGCATTACTTACATCCGTGGTAGTCAATGCTGCTGTACCCGTATTCTGGGTTAGGCGAGCAAGCTGCTCTCGTTGTAGGCGCTCTTGCAGTGCAGGATTTCTGGTTGCGCCGATAACATCACCGATCGCCGTATTGGTTTCGCCCTGCTGTTTGTTAGCGAGAGCTTGGCGATCGTTCTTATTAACAATCTCATTAACCTTCGCTTCGTCAGCAATGAAGCCCTTTTCCTGCTGCAATCCACCTAATTCAAGGAAATTCTTTTCCTGACCAAGTTTGGCTTGAGCAAGTTTAAGCTTCGCCTCCTCGGACTGGGGACGCAATTTAACTTCAAGTTCGGCGGCTTTGATGGCAGCATCCTGTGAGGCGATGTCCACCTTCTTCTTGGCGATCGCGATGTCATTCTCGACCTTCTTGCGCTCAAGCAATAAGTCCCGCTTCTGGATTTCACGCTCCAAGGACTCGGCTTCAAATTTTTGCTGTTGTTTGAGGGAGTTAAGCTTCAGTACAGCCAATTTTTCTGCAAGGATTAGCTTTCTCTCTTCAAGTTCAAGGTCAGCAAAGTTACCTTCACCACCAGCCTTTCGGATAGCAGCTTGTTGGCGATCGTAAATCTTGTTGAGTGCACTGAACTCAGATTCGCGCAAAGCCACAGTGGACTGAGCTAGTTTATTTGCCGACTCGGACAGGCGGCTTTGATTTTCAAGGCTCTTTTCCAGTGCAGTAAATAGTAGCTTTTGACGCTCAAGCTTGAGATTTTGCTGCTCGATTGTGACTGCGTATTTCTGAGCTTCTAGGACTAGGCGATCGCGTACTGCGGAAACCAGTCCCTCAATTGCTGCGAGTTCAGCTTCGGCAAGCTGCTTGGTTAGCTCAGCAACTTTTAATCGATTAGCATTCTCGGTTTCCCTGCTAACACCAACACCTTTCTTCTTAAGATCTTCAATCTGCTTCTGCTTCTGTTGTTCAAGCTGAAGTTCAAGAGTAATACTACGCTTCCGCTCAGCAGCCTCCTGAAGCTTGATTTCGGATTCAAGCTTAACCCCCGACTTGCGAAGCTGGGCAATTTGCGCTAGTCGCTGGGTCTCACCAACCTTTTCGGCTTGGAGGGTCTCCTTGATGCGGAAATCGAGAGTTCGCAACGCTTCTTCGGCTTGAGCTTTAGCTCTGTCGGCTGCGGCTTTTTGTTCCACCTCAGCAAACCTTCTTTCATCTTCCTTTCTCTGCGCGATCGCAATAGCAGAAGCATCAGCGGAAGCCTTCTTGGAAGCTGCTAAAGAAGCCCTACCCGCAGCTTCGGCTTCAGGATTTTTCTTGAGAATATTCTCTATCTGCTCTTTACGGGCTTGTTGGGCTTTTTCCTGAGCTTCTAGTTCTGCAACCTTTTTGTTGGCGGCATTCCTTCGTTCTTCGACAATTTTGTTTATGTCGAAGAACTGACCCCTCTTCGCCGCCGCAACAACTCTAGGGTCTTTAAATAGATCCTTTGTCTCCGAGGGAGATAAAGTTGTTGTATTTCCCCGTTCAACGGCTTTCTGTAATCGACCTCTCTCTGCTCTAGCTTCAGCAAGAGCTTTGCTAGTACCGCCAAGCTGCGCGGTAACATCATCCAGATCCTTCTGAGATCCCTCACTAAGTTTTAAGACATCATCTAGCTTACCCTTCTGAGTGGTTATGCCAATAATCTGCTTTTCTAGGTTACTGACCGAGACAGAAACCTCATTGAATTGCCGAACAGTTTCAGCCGTACCTAGACCACTCTTATTAATCTGATCCAAAGAATCTTTCTTCGCCTTCTCAGCCTTTAAGTCCGTGTTTAGAGACGATATCTTTTGATCAAGAGCAGGAGCTTGTTGCTTTCTTAAGGCTTCAATCTTGGATGGATCGCCAGTTGCCGCCGCGACCTGAGCTTCGGCTATTAGACGATCGCGCTCAATCTGTTCTTGCTGCTCCTTGGCATTTCGCTCTCGGATTACCTTTCTCGCCTCAAAGGATTTCTTCTCAGCCTCAAACTGAGCGTCAATTTTGTCTATCTCGTTTTTACCTGTCAGGACGCTAGCCTCAGACTCGGAGATCTTGCCAGTGGCGAGCAAAGCTTGAATCTTTGCCTGCTGTACGTCGATTGTGGCAATGCGCTTTTGAGCTTCTTTGTTGTATGCCTCAGTAATTGCTTGTTGAGCTTTGATTTGGAGGTCGCGATCAGCGGAGACGTTGGTGGCGATACTGATAAAGTTTTTAGCAACCTCGTCAGCCCTTAAAATACCAGCTTCCTGCAAGACCGTAGAAGCCTCCAAGAGTTCAGTCATCTTTGTCTTGAATATCGCAGGGTCTCCCGCAGATCTAGCCAGAGCTTCTTCGGCGGCTTTATATTTTGCCGTTGACTGCTCAATCGCACTCCCGATGCGAGGTAAATCGATCGGAGCGATTTTGAGATCAACAGACTTAAAGGCTTCTTTTAGTTTTGTGGCTTCACCGATCAGGTCTTTGGCTATTTGACTGCTAGCCTTCTTGTTACTCTCGATCTGCTGAATAATAGTATCGATATCTCCAATTCTAGTGGCAATGTCTTCCTTCTTGGTCTCAATCGCCAACTCAGTTGCCTTGACAGCTTCAGCATCACCCCTCTCTTGAAGGACGTTCTTCTTCTGCTCCAGTCGGATCAGTTCTTCCTGTTCAGCAATTAGCTGGGCGAGTCCTTCTCTTTTTTGGAGGTTGATCTCCGCCCTTACCTTAGAAAGAGCAAGATCTTCGGCAGCGGATCTTGTTTGAATGTCGGATTCTTTTGCATTCGTCCCAGAAAGAGAGCCAAGTCCAGCTATGAATTTTTTGCCAAAGTCTTGCTCGTATTCTTTTTCCACTTCTGCCCTGATTCTTGCTTCGGGATCTACTGGAGTTGCTTGCAAGCTCCTGAGTTGTTGGAGCTTGGCTATCTGGCGATCATAAAGTTTCAAGGTAGGATCGTCAACCAAGATTTTTGGATCTCGAATAGCGTCAACATACTTCTGCCTAGCGATTGTTAGTTTATTAAGCTCGCCAAGCGCGTCTTTACCTTGGGACGCATTAAGAATATCAATCTTTTGTTTAGTGTCTTTAAGTGCGTTTCCAAGCCTCTCAGCCCCGTTCGCCACTGTCTTGTTTTGTTCGTCAATAAACCCGATATACGTGGTAATACCAGCAAACAGAGCCGTCAGTAGCAGGGTTGGTCCAACCTCCGCAATAACATTCTTGAATGAGTTGACAAGCCCCTTCGCTGCTTTTCTAACAGGGATGTCGAGCTGTTCGGCTTGAGCGCTAAGTCTTTGGATATTAGCGTCTATATTCTGAGCGTCTTTCCCTATCTTCTCCAGACTAGAACCGTTAGCAGATAACCCTGTACTCGGATCTATGGTTTTAGCTTCAGCAGCAAGGGCTTTTCGCTTTTCGTTAAAGGATTTTAATTCCTCTAGGGTTTTAAGCCTTTCAGCTCGATTAGGATCAATAAATTGCCCCGCTCTAACGTCTAATTCTTGCAAGAAGTTTCTATTACTTTTTTCTCCTTTTCCAGAAAGAGATGCAGCGATCGCCTTCCCAGTATCTTTTGCTTGAGCAACAGCATTCTCAAAGCCCTTCGAGACGAAAGCTCCTACATCAAAAGATCCGATATTTCTAAGAGTTTTGCCTAGATCGAACTGACTGAGCTTTATCAGAGCAGAGTCGATTTTGCCCGAAAAAGCAAGAACCTGATCTCCCGCTTTTAGGAAGCTGTTTAGCAATCCAACTCCAACCGCATCCCTAATCTTTGCTAGCTGGGCTAGAGGTTTTTCTAAAACAAGTTGACTAAGTGGCGCTACCAGCTTCTGATCTTCGATGGATGCCTTAACCGCATTGACTTGGGCGATCGCGTATTCCCTTTGAACCTTTGCTATTTTGGAGGCTTCTGGATCTATATTGACATTTATCCGAGCCTCTTTTGACGCTCGAATAATATCCTTCTCAATTTCTTTCACCCTAAGCTTTGCTTGGGCTACATCCTTGTCTGTTATTAGTTTTTGAGGAATACTAACTTCGGTTTTTCCTTCCCTAAACTCTTTGGATACTCTTGTCGCAGCCTCTTTTGCGTCTCTAGCTTGGGATGCCTTTCCCCTAAGCTCAGAAGCTCTGGCTAGATTGTTTTCCTGAATAGCTTTTTTTTCTTGAGCCAACAAACTTAGCTCTTCTTTTTTTGATTTAAGCGCTTCCCTTAAACTTGTTTGAGAAACCTCCTTTCTTAATCCTTCGTCCTTGGGCAGCAGTGGCGCTACAAAAGTCTTTGTCTTCCCCTCCTCCTTGGCTAAGCCCAAGATTTCTTTGAGGCTGTCGTTAGCTCTTTTAATCTTGGTGAATGTTTCTGAAATACCAGTACTCAGGGTTCCGATACTGTTGTTAACACCCTTAAAAACAGCAGAAAGCGTACCACCAAAAAGTTTTACTACGGCGATCGCTATTAAAAGCCCTCCAACTATCTTTTGAAAGGGGTTTGAATTCTCCCCAAAAGTAAAGAGTGGCAATATCGTGTCGCCAATCAACTTAAAGACGGGAGCTAATATAGCTCCAACGGTATCGGCAAACTTACGGATTGCTGCCGTCAAGTCCTGAATTATCTTTTGTAAGCCTTTGTTTTTCAGGATTAACTGATCTAAAAAGACAAAACCAACTCCAACCCCAGCCCCTAGCAGTACGCTATTAACAGCAAATTCCCTCGCCGCCGCACCTGCAAGTTGTAAGCTCTTAGCAAAGAGCGAGTTAGCTTTTTCAGCATTGCTGGCGACCCCAGTAAATTTAGCAAGTTGTTTTGAAGCGTCGTTGATTAAGGGCGCGAGGCTACCAAAGATTTCGCTTTTTCCGACAATACGAGAAAGAACGAGTAAAGCCCCTGGCGCGCCAATAAACGCTTTCTCAAAAACGGTTTTTAAAGCGGGAAATGCTTGAGCAAGACCAGCTAACTTGATACCTAGCCCGCCGATTTGTGGAGCTAGGGAAACCAAGAACCCTGACAAAGGAGCCAATCCTCCCAGTAGTCCCTGCAACTGTTTCGTTGCGAAGCTTGCTGCCCCAGGTATCTTGTCTAAGTTAGCCGCAAAGGTTAAAAATCCAGCAGCACCTCTATTTCCGAGAACAGAAGTAAGGTTCAAGAACTGATTGAAGAGACTATTCGATCTCTTGTCAACTATAAACAGTAACTCACCGACCCCTGGAAGAATCTTGGACAAGAACCCAAAGCCTTGCCCTAGCCCCAATATTCCTGCCGACAATACTTTAGCTCCGACAGAAGCGGTAATAAATGCGCCGCCCAAAGGAGCCACCAGCTTAAAGATCTCAAGGAAAACCGCGATCGCTGGCTTAAGGATATTAATAGCAAAGACTACTGAATCTGAGAAGGCTGTAATAGCCCCCGCTAATGACTCCACCAAATACTCTGGAATTGCGCCAAAAAGCTGGGCTATGGGATCGCTTAAAGCCTTAAACAGAACAACAATCTTGTCGAAAGCTCGAAAGAAAATAGAAACCAGTTTCTCGACCTGTGTTGATATAACATCTTGGTTTGCCGCAAGAAATTTGTAAACACCGTCTAGCTCCTTAACGATGGGAGCTAAGAACTTAGCCCCAGCTTTGCGTCCAATCTCGTCAAATACCTCTTGGATGTTGCTCGTGATCCCTGATATCGTCTGGCTTGCGAGCTTGTTGCCAACCTTAAATGCTTCCAGCTTCCTGAGTAGTTCATCAACAAAAGTCCCCTGCGCCTTCCACTTTGAGACCATCTCATTATTGATGCTGAGATTCTTCGCAAGCACAGAGTTTTGGTCGATAGTTCCTTGAACAATTGAGGTTATTTCTTGCCTTGCTTGGAACAAAGGCACTCCCAGAGTCCCTAGCGCCGCAGCCGTCGAGGTAACGATATTTGCGGATTGATCTAGATTTGCCCCAATCGAACTGGCTTGACCCGCGACGATTTGAAACAAATCGACGAGATCTTTTGAAGTTACCCCCACTAATTCCAATGAGTCTTTACGAATCTTCGCGATCGCGCCTTCAACCGCAGGACCAAGAGCCTGAATAGCCTTGGTTGGGTCGGATATTGTTACACCATTCTGGATAATACGATTCGTCGCAACGAGGCTGGCTTGTGTCGCTAGCAACTGTTCTTGAAGCCTTGCGTTTTGCCCAATTAATAACTGGAATGGCCCGTTCTGCACAAACCCCTGTAAAGCTTGCAATCCAAAAGACAGGAAAGTAAGTCGCTGCGAAACCTCAAAAACAGCGTTGGTCGCTTTACTCGCACCCGTCTCTAGCAGTTCAAATAGTTCTAATGGTTCTGTAGCGCCAGCGATCGGATCTGACACCAAAGAAACTAAGCTGATTGGCTGAACAAGCTTCTGGGGTACTTGAGAAATCTTTTCTAGGCTACCAAGTACAAACGCATCAATGTTATCGAGAACACCTGTAATTTCTTCAAAAACAGCAGCGCGAAAACCTTCAGCAAAGCTAGAAGCAGCTTTATTCCCCGCGAGAGTCAGAGCTTCGGTAATGCCGCCGCCAAGGAACTCGTCTACCTGAGCTATATATTCAGCGATCGCGCCACCACCTTTAATACTGTCAAGCCCAGCACCAAGCCCGTCATCAAAGCCTTTAGCTAGATCCCTTGAAGTCTTTTTGAGGGGATCTAAAATCCCAACAGAGAAAGTCGCTGCATCAATTCCGATTAGCTTCTTTAAGTTGTCTTTCTGGGCATTAAAAGCGGGCGCAACAACAAGATCAAATACCGCATTAAGATCGTCGTCTAAAAGATTTCTCCTAATATTCCTCAGATTAGAAAAAGCCGTCTCTACAAGAAAATTCCCCGCCGCTTGGAGTTCATTCTTAGAAGTTACCTGTGCAGCCCCTCTTAACTTGGTGGCAAGCAGCTTGCCGATAGGCAGGTTCCCTTTTTCTAAAACGTCGGGGAACCTCTGTCCAAGTCGATCAATAACATCGCCCAAAGCGCCGCCAAGTTGAGCGTCTATCTCCTTAAACTCTGCGCTTGCAGGGGTTCTTTCACCTAAAACGGCTTGAGCTACCTTTTTCCCAAATGCGTTAGATAGTTTTGCGCCAGCTAACTGGGCTGATTCAAGGTTCGGGGTTAACTCTCCAACTGCCAGTTCTCTAGCAGCTCCGACAACCGATCCTTGAGCGAGCTTCCCAGCTACTCCACCCAATAGGTTTGACTTCCCCGCCGCTTGAATCGATTGAACGATCTTTGAAGTTAAATTCACCCCAAAAACACTACCTAGTGCAGTATCGAGGGCGCTAGGTAGTGTTTTGCCTACAAATCCCGATAACAGTGTTTCTGACAAGGAACTGTCTAGCTGTGCCGACAGTGAGTCGATACTCACACCTAGTTTTGACTCAAAAGCGGTAGCAAGATCGGAGTTCTTAATTTTTTGTTCAAGTGTCTTTGAGAATGTGTCGGCAGTCTTGATGACGACATTTTCAAGCTGCTTGCCCATTACCGCAGGATCAAAAAGCTGAATAGTACTACTTGAGGATCTAGAGGTAAAACCCGAACCAAAATCCTTAGAGACCCCTGAGACCTCTTTGACTAACACCGAAAGCCTTGCGGTCTTGTTTAAGGCTTCGTCCGCAGCGGTCGAAAGCTGTTGAATTAGTGTTTGACCAACTGGAGTGTCTAGCGCCGATCGCACTGACTGAACAGCATCGCCAAGCAACCCTAGCGACTTTATGCCCGATACGGAAGTTGCAAGTAATGCTCCGCCGAAAGCTGTTATTTTTCCCTGAGCAAACTGTGCTGCCGCTCCCGCAGTTCCAAGGGAGTCGCTTAATACGCCAATAGTCTTTGAGGCTTGATCCTTGGCTTGGATTAAGATTTCGACAACATTTGTCTGCGGAGCCATAAGAATAACCAAAAATAGTCTTCTTGGTTATTCTTGCAGCGTCAACCATTACTTTATTTTTTCTGGCTCATATCGAGATACCAAAGCCCATACCAAGTCGTCCGACGGCTTAATCTTGAGATCGCTCCACTCGCCAAGGTACTTGTAATACCTAGCGCAACTATCTTCTACCCTGTTTATAGTCTCTATTGTGTTCCTGTATTTCTCCTCGCTTTCATTGAAGCTCGCAATATTTTTTAAAAATTGCTCTTTTTCTCCTAACAGTTTGTAGCCTGACCGACACAGTTTGTAGTCTGGATATATCGCTGAAACGGCTAGATCGGCGCGAGCATGATTAAAGAGACTAACCACACCTAGTCCGCCCACCAAGACGGCTAGTACAACAAATATCTTTTTCATTGTTTTTACGATTTCTTTGTGGCATTATAGCGCGATCGCTAACGACGTTTTCACTATCTTGCGATCAGTATTCGCAAGCGATAAGAATCTTTCTTTTGCTCTGAACTGGAGCTAGGCTTGTTATTCCTTACCAAGTTAGCCACGTATTTTTTCTCGAAATCGGACTCCAGCTTTGTAAACTCTCCTCCTATCTTTACTGCGTACAACTGAGTTTTTGGCATACTTGGCAACGGGGTAAAACCTTCTTTTTCGTAAATACTTCTCCTTTTCTCTCCAGCGTCATCCTTATCATAGGGAGAACACCTGATCACGCAGTCTTCTGGAAGTAAATCTAGGTGTTCTTTAAAAGCGTTTTTTGATATTTTTATTATTTTTTTAGCGGTACTTGAATCCATACCCCCTTTTCTATCAAAAGACTCGTTAACTTGAAACCCCATTTCGTATATAGGACTGCCCTCTCTTTCACCTCTTTTTAAACTCCCAAATGTAATAATCGCAGATCCTGCACTACCCACTGTGTAAACACTACCATTGTCTTTGTGTTTGTAAGTAAAAGAGTTGTTTTTCGTATCTACCGAAGACAACTGAAAACCCCATCTAGGAACTATCTGTTTCGCAAAAAACATTTTAGTCGCTCCAACTAGATCTTTCGCTTCTTCCTTTCGCTTTTTTGGGATATTCATTTTGTCGATAATCGCGTCCGCTTTTTCTCCCTGCGATATTGATGCTTGGTAGGCAGAAAGCAGAGCAGCATCTGTTATTTGATACTTTTTATCAAGAGCGTTAACACCGATATAAGAAGTCGCTAAAGCAGCCGCAACTCCAACCCCAGTTGCAGCACCTCGGAGTTTAATATTGTTGGTCTTCTCCGTGTTATTACCAAAAGATACGTCAACCGATTTTCGTGTCGCTTTACTTGATAAAGACTCGCCTTCGCTCTTTTTTGCCGCGATCGCCGCCGCGCCACCAACCAAAGCCGCAGTACCTAGCCCTACACCAATATTCCGAGCTAAATCACCAGCAGCCTTCTTTCGCCAATCTTCTGACAGGCACTCCCACGCTGGATATACCCCTGTTTACATTTAATTTTCTTGCCGCTGTCACGGCGCAAAACTACAGATACCTGTCCTTCAAGGTAGGCTAAATCGTTGGCTAAATCCCCCGTCATTTTTTACTCCGCTTCTTGATTATCTTGCTAATAGCCTTAGCGCCACTCGCGGCTCTAGATTCAACTTTACCCGTGGCACGACCCGCGTTAAATATGGCTTTCCCCGTATTTAACTTCCCCTTCAAGCCGTCCTCGTCCTTGTTGGTAAGTTTAGCGATCGCCACAGCAGTCAGCCCAGTAATTACACCACGACCAACTGCGCCAGCAACGCCTTTGATAATTCTGCCGACTTTACCTTTGCTGCAAGTAGCGCCTTGAGGGATACAGTACGTTTGTCCGTCTTCGCCTTGGCATGGTTTGCCGCGATCGCATGTTGTGTCTAATCTCATGGAGTTTGTTTCCTCGCTTTACGGCGCTGAGTTAATGTGGCATTGAGTTTCTTAGCGATCGCGTCAGCAGCATCCACCGAGAGGTAGTCCACCCAACTACCATTGGAGCCAGTGAAATTGTCGGGATTTTTACCCCTAAAAGGAGTCCGACTCCAGAGATCTCCATCTGACCAGAGATCAGTTTTTGGAGTCTTCAGGATATCTCCGTCTGGCTTCTTGGAGTCCGCCTTATCTCCGCCAAAACCTAGTTCGGGAGTTCCCAGTGTTACGAGGTGGATCTGCTTGGCGATGTAAGAGCCAGAAACATTGCCCTGAGAACCGACTTTTTGCATGGACTCCAAGATATCCAAGGCTCTTTTTGCTGTCTCGCCGCCTTGCTTTAGTCCAACAATAGCGATCGCGGGATGCTCTGTCGTATTACCACCGTAAGTGGAGTTGCCAATCTGGTAAAGCTCCGCAGCTAACCTCACCGCCTCGGGGTCTCTACCCGCCTTGAGGGACTTACTCATTACGGCTTCGTAACTCTTCGCCATCGTGTCGATAATGCCCATAACCCGACCTTTCGACTGCGGTGGAAGGGTGCGATCAAAAGCGATTACATCGCTCTGGCCATACATATCGCGATCAGTCTGGTCTTTGACTTTTTTGCTGTTGTCGGTAATTGACTTGGCTACGTTACTGCTAGGGGTTTCACCATCACCAATAGCCACGATTACTTGGGGTTTTGTCGGTGCAGGGGATGTTGTGCCGCCACTGGCGACGATGGCTTGGGCTTCAAGCGCTGATCTTTGGATATTGTCATTGTATTTAACTCTAGCAAGGACTGCTGCACCTACCGTGGTTTGCGCCAATACAGCCGCAGCGCTAATAGTGGCAGCAGTGGGATTATCCTTGTATTTGTCACCAATAGCGGAAGTCAGGTTCCACAGTTTCCCAAGCGCGGGGTTTACAGTCTTCAGCAAAGTCCCTGTTGCCTCAAAGACCTCTTTCTTTGACTTATCGCTAGACTTACTTCCCGCAACAGAATTAGAAAAGAAGCCAAAAGTTTCTCGAATTTTGTCCCTGACTGCGCCATTCGTCAAGTAGTCCTCAATCTCATGCCCTTTTACCGAGCTAACAAACTGGGCAAACTTCTTGGGTAAAATCGAGAAGGGGTCGTTCTTAGACGTGATAGTGCGGTTATTGATATTTGCCCAGTTCTTATCGTCCTGAGTTGTGCCACCTGTTAGCCCAAAGGATACTCCTCCGAGTCGAGCAATATTGAGTCGTTTCAGTACTTCGCCGCCGTCAATACCTTTGGGCGGTTTGATTCGACTAAGAATCTCCGCAGCCTCGTCAACGACATTACCTCCAGAGCCGTGGCTAACCACGTTTAGAGGCTTATCGCGATACTTGGAGCCATAAGCATATAGCTTGGAGGCTAAGTCCACCGCAGCCTCGTTCCTGCCACCCACGGCATTGCTTAAATATTTGCCAAAACTTTCCTTGGCGACATACCCCAAATACAAGGGATTGTAGTTGCCATTCTTGTCTTTTTGTTCAATGTTCGTGGGCGGAACATTGAACTCAGTGTTGTTAAAAGGAATGATTTCCTGAGTCTTGTTAAACCATTGCTCTCGCTTTGATGTATCCAGAGGGGTTTTCAGGTATTCAGCAACCTTGTCACCCGAAGATCCAAGGTTAGAAAATCCACCCACAGCAAAGGTAATTTGAGGCTTGCTTGTTGACTCGATAGGAGTGGTTTGCGCTCTTTGGTATGCCATTAGCGCCGATTCGGGCAATCCTTCCTTGTAGCGATCGCGAGCCGACATCATTACCGACGAAGGAATGCCCAATAAAATACTTGCCGCCAATATCCCTGCCGCAGGACGATTATCGCCAAAGAACTTACTAACCTTCTCAATATCTTTCCAAGCACCAGCTACGGGTTGAGGTAATAAACTCTTAAGAGCTTTCTTGTTTGACTCCGCACGGTTTAACCCTTCTCGGACAATCTTTTGGCGATCGGGGTTGGCTTTTTGCAAGCGAATTGATTCGCGTAGCTGGGATTGGCTCATGTACGAGTAGCGATAAACCCCACGTTTACGAGCTTCATCTTTTAATTCGCGGATGTTTTTGTTATCTAATTCATCCTCAACAGGGGCAACGCCGACGAACTTAGCTTTTTGGACCTCGTTTACCGCATCATTCAGATCTGAAATTTCTTGCCTATTTAAAGCTTCGGGTACGTCAATACGACAGGTATCGGTCTTGGAGATGCAGGCTCCCTTACAAGACAGCCCAACTTTACAGTTTTTAGGCTTAGAAATTTTGTCAGCACGCTGTCCAATATTGTTTGCATACGCAAGTAAGTACTGATCTGCGTCAGTATCTACTGCATCAGTGCGTCCATCCAGTACTTGCTTGTATTCAATGTGATCGCCTAGCACCAGTCGAATCAGCTTGCGATCCTTATCGTCATCGCGAAACAGGCAGGTAATTAGCCCGTCATCGCCAATATTGATGTTAACAATCTGATCGATGCTCCCGTAAGCGCGAGAAATAATGCGAGTCAATAGTCTCGCGATTACCCTTCTAGCTGCGAGTGGATCTGTGTTTTGAATTACTGGTGCTGGTGCGATCGCGTACATATTATTTACCCTTCCGAGGAATACGTGTATAAATCAAACGAGAAGGAGTCGATTCGTATTTCGCGCCTTTAGCATTCCCGGATGTTTCTCCAGTTCCTTTTCTGCGATTCATTTCTTTGTAGGCTTCGAGAATAGCTTGATGCCTCTCCTCGCCCCTTTCGTCAATTTCCTTAATAGCAGACTCCAGCAGTTCCTTGCCTTTCAGCCCCTCAGATCTCTTTTTTGTTAAAACCTCTTCATCTAGTTTCATAGTCGCTATCTTCAGCATCTTTAGCTCATTCGAGGTCTGTCTGTTCATTTCTATCCCTGCGAAATAGCGACTAGACGGGTATACAACCTTAGAAGTCCTAGTTTTTGTCCCTTGCTCCCCAAGGAACTCCCCTTTTCTGGCTCTAAGGCTATACATGTTTTTTGCGCTGGTAGCCCTAAACTCCGTGAGACTGTTAAACCCCATTTTTTGCTGCTTTTCCAGTAGAACGAAGTCTTGCGCTGAAAGGGTTGCGTCTAGGGGGTGATTGTGAGTTATAACGCTAATATTTTTCCTTTGCCCGAATGGGAATAGCTTTGCGTAGTCCGTGAGTCCGTACCCAAAACCAGCCCTGCTTCCTCCTCTGATTATCAGAGGTTTACCCTCCTTATCAAAAGCGTATACCGTCTCAAAATCGTTGTCTTTAATTCGCGCCTCCGCAGCAGCTACGCTCAACGCTAACTCTGGGTTCATATGTTGGTATGATTTTTTCAATTCATTAGGAATGCCGTCTTTAGCCAACTGCTCGCGATCTTTCTTGAACTCGGAGAACGCCCTGATATCCGCAGTCTTCTCTCTGACAACCTGTAGTCCGATCATTCCGCCCACACCCAAAGACAGATATCTTCCAACAGGTATTTTCCTTGTTTCTTGTGGAGATAGTTTTTCCGCGATCGCCTCTTGAACACCTTCGATCTTCGGCGGCACAAAAGCTGGGGATTGCAGTCCTCTTCGGTTGGACTCGCTTCTTCTCATGGCGATCGCCGCTAAACCAGCCAAACCAGCAGCAGTGATCGCACCTCCAACACCCGCCACAACTTTCCGAGAAGGTCTCCGCGAAGAACCAGCTTCACCTTCCGCACCTTCGCGAAAGTAGGAGTAGGCTTTCCGCCCCTGAGTAGCAGGGACTTTCACCTCTTTTCGGGCATCACTACGGATTATTTTTGATAAAGCAGCGATCGCGTACATGATTACTTCTTAGCCTTTTTACGGTTTGCCTCGTCTTCTTCCTTCTTTGCTGCCATAGCGCCCAAGGCTAATACCCCCGCAGCAGGGGTTAGTGTAGCAACCGTATTTGCAGCGATCGCGCCACCAATGGACATACCTCGACCATGACCGCGTTTACGCAGCGCCCGATAAGTGCCGCTACCGATTGGGCCAGCTAAGGACTGGACTGCACCACCACCAAAGGCTTTCGCGGTTTCGCCTAAGCAATTCTTCTCTTGAGGGATGCAAACCTTGCCGCAAGACTTACTCCCTGAGCCGCACTTTGCATCTTCACGGATCTGCTCAACAAGGCTGTCGATTCGCATGTAAACGGAATTATTTCTCACTTGCTTATCCTCTGGTTTAATAAAATCTTTGGGACCAAACTTGGTCTTTGGACGACCGAGTTTCCTCTTTCCACCTTGAGGCAGGGCCTTAATGGTTATACCTCCAAGCTTTCTCTGAACCTTGCTAGGTTCTTTAACCTCTTCGGCTTGCACGTCATTCGCTTTGTTCTCGACAAAAGTGCTGTAAAAACTTTGGGCGAAATTAGCGACAGACTCAGCCGCCGATCGCGTACCTTGACCAGCCTTATAAGCAGCAGACTTGGCTACCGATCGCGTCTTTTGACCAGCTTTATAAGCCAACTGATTCACATCATATTCTTTGTCGGGTAGCGAGGATATACCGCCAGCTTGTCGATCGCGCTCCCATCCTTCCCTGCCCTTACGGACAAGTCTGCCTAGCGCAGCACCAGCAGAACCTGAGACTTTCGTTAGTAGTGTTTTTTGTGGTTTAGCGATCGCACTCCCACTATTCTCACCCGATTCACCCGCAGTAACAGTTAATCCACCAGTAGACACCTTGGGTGCAGGAGGATTGTAAGGCAATCGGGTTAAGGGAGGAGGTGTAGCGGCTTCAGGTTTGTTGACAGGGACTAATGCCCCACCGACTTGTACTTTTGGTTTTGGCGATGGTAGGCGATCGGGGGGAGCTGGTCTATTACCTTTTATTACGGCTTGCCGAATCGATTCATCTGTTTTATCACCACTCATTCGCGGGGCATCTTCAAAATCGGTGAGCTTTAGCGGCTCTCTCTCTGTCGTTTTGTTTTTCTTTGCCGCTTTACGCTGTTCATACGCTTCTTCCTCCGCAGCATCCTCTGCCGCATACCTAGCTCGACGGGCCTCGCCACTCTCTTCAGGTTTCTCTGTAATTTTTGAAACCGCCTTTTTGACCGCAAAAGAAACGGCTTTATTTACAGCTATACTTCCCGCAAGTGTAGCTACAGTCTCGCCAGTCCTGATCGCAGCTTTCTTGGCAAACTCACCAACCCGACTCGCGGTGGACTGAGGTGCTACAACAGGAGCGGGAACCTCAACTGGTGTTCGTAAGGCTTTTGATTCTTCTGGCTTCTTCCTCATCGCGATCGCTGCTGCCCCCAATCCACCCAAGGTAAGTGCAGCGCCAATACCCGCAGCACCTTTCTTCGCTATTCCGACATTGCGATAATACGAATAAGCCTTACGCCCATTTTGTGCTGGGACTTTTACTTCTACCTGTGCATCTAATCTGTCAGTACTCATCGATTTGGTATCCTCGTTAAAATAATTTCCCAGCTAAAACTCTTATTTTCGATAGTCCCCATTACTTCGTTACACTTAATCGAGTTGTCAACGATGTAATACTTTCCCTTGCCCGTAAGCTGAGCCTCGGTGTATGCCGCAGATATACCACTCACCTGATAGTCGTCAATACCAACCTTGATATTAGTGCTTTCAAACAAGGCGACGGTACGAGGGTTAACTCGTAGAATCGTGGGGTGAGGCAATATCTCTAGCCTTGTTTCGCCCGACGCAGTGCGAGTCACCACTGTTAATGGCAGCACGTTAGGCGCACCGATCGCATCTCCTGCTCGACGATCGCGCAGTCCTTGAAGTTTAGTAATAAGTTTGTTGGCTAGAGACATACTGCTATTGTTTGATGCTCATAAGCAAACAAGCGATCGCTGGTTGATTTAGCGATCGCTTGTAAGATCCTTTTGTACGCATGGTACATAGGGCTAAATTAAGGAGATACAACCATCCAGTCGTCGGACAAAAGATCTGTTTGGGAGGCAAGCCAAGGTACTAAACTTCTTGGAGCATCCAGATTGTCGGATTGTAAACCAGTAGTGTCGATATAGATATACGGGTGGGTCATTTTTGAGTGTGCATCGGGACGCTGAATCTGAATAAAGATACCTTTGCCGTTCCAACCCGTTCTGGCAACCTTGCCACCCGATTTAATAGCTTCCAAAGCTTCGGAGAATGTCATTGTGTCCTCTTTAAATAATAACTCAGAAGGCAATAAATGGCGGCACAGCAGGAATACTGTCACCCATAAAACCACCTGTTAGGACTAACTCCTTGAGCATCAAAAATTGCTGTCCATAGGTGGTTCGAGATAGATATACATCGGAGAATCTGCCATTACCGTTTGCGGGAGTGGAAGTTCTCCGATTCGACATAGACTCACCTGCATCAATCGCCTTAGCATTAGAAATCGTCACCGTACCTTCCTCGGTGTTCAAGGCAAGGTAGTGAGCGGTCAACAACATTACCGCCATCTCCGCATTCTCACCCCACTCCTCAATCGAACAGAACCGCGAATAGAAGTTCAACCAGTTCTGCATAAAGATCGGCGACTCCCCAACAAAGTCGGAGAATGCTGCCTCGTAGGTAAAAGTATCTGCGGAAACGACGGGGTATGTTGCCATGTGTTTAGACTGTTTCTACGTGAGCACGTTCTGCACTGCGGAGGCTTTCTAGTTCGTCGTTCTTGAGTTCTTCAAGTCTTGCCTTAATTGCACGGGCAACGTCTGGACGAGACTGAGATTCACGACCATGCCAAAGCTCCAACTCAGCCTTGTCGTAGGAAGCTTTGATCAGTGCTTTTGCTTTTTCTGGGGTAAAGTGAATCGACATTGCTGTATCGTTAGCAATGCCTTCGATGTCTGCGCGATCAGGAGTGAGGATTTCTAAAACGCCTTCTTTTATTAGGCGCTCAAGATGTTCGGCGCTAGGGCGATGGGATTGAATAGCGCGAGCGGTTTCGAGAGGGATTTGGTTTGGACCAAAGTTAATCCACAAGCTTGTTAGGGGTAAGGAACTCATACCCTTGGGCACATTAACATCAGCAAGAATATCTCTGGCGCGATCGTTTGGAGGGTACTGAAGGTTAAACGGTGCGTTGCGTTTTTCATTGTGTTTGAACGACCAGATCACATAAGCATGGGGATCTTCAGTCTTGTATTCTGGCTCTGGAGTGGGTGCTTCCAAGACGGCAGTTGTAGATTTTGCCTTGGGGGTTTTAATTTCGGTTTGAGAGATAGTTTCTTCAGGCATGATTTCTTCTTTATGCTGGGAGGTATAAAAGGTCTGATTTTGGCTTTTGGAGCGCATTGCTTTTAGCTACATACTCATAAAGCTTAGTGATAGGCACTGCTTCGGTATGGGATTGACTATCCCAGCCAACGTGCATCACCACGATCGCCTCAAATGGGTTGTAGTTACTTAGCGCTGCATGAGCTTCACCCTGAACGCCATCTGCCTGTTCGCGTAGTGCTTCTGGGCGCATAAACCTTGCAATTACGCCGAACTGATCGCTAATGCAGGACATAATAATGCCCTTCTCGCCAATATGATTGCGATTGGCATGGAGCAGGGTTTCAGCGTGGTTCTTGATTACAACATCGAATTCATCGGCGATCGTGCCGATAATTACGCGATCGCAATAGGTAAAGTTCCGCAGAAGCGGTGCGTTAAGGAGGAGGTGGTCAGGGTTTTGTTTCATAATTCAATAAATATAAAAATATCGAGCGCAGGTATTCCCACGCTCGATATTGACGATCGCTTTACAATCCGTGTAGCCAGAGTACGGAGTAGGGACGCTTGATAATCAAGCCACCATATTTCATGCGAGCGGTGCGTTGCATACCACGAGGTAGCTCAATCCACTTCTTGAAGGAGAAAGGCTCCGTGATACGGAACTTGATTTTGTTCGGGTCGCGCTTGTAATAGCAAGCAACGTTAGAACCGCCATCACCAACACCTTCGAGGGGGAGTAAGGGCATTACATCCTTGATGTAAGTTGCCTTGCTGAGGTAGTAGTCGAGGACAGAATCGCTGTTGAAGTCACTGAGACGACGGAAGCTGATTTCGTCGTGAGTTGCTTGGGCAAACAAGATGGTGTCAGGAGTCTCGATATTACGAGTCAAGCGACGCATCGAGTTGCCAGTATCGTTCAACACTGCGAGCATCTGAGCGACAGTAGTAGAACTGTTGAAAGCGAATGCCGAGTAGGACTTCAGGGTGTCGGGGTGGTTGAAGAAGCCACGCAGTTGACCGTCACCAAGGAATACCATCTTGTCGAGGTATTGCTGACCTGCTTCAAGCACGATCTGGACTTTTTCTGCTTCAATGCTAGTACCGAACTTCTGGGAAAGCTCGATCTCTTTGTCATTGAGAGTGTAAGCACCGATATGCTCAGAAACTCTTTGGCGGAATTCTCTCGACACGATCTCAACGTTGGGAACGTGGGTGGTGTAGTCGCGAGCAGCTTCCCACCGACCGATACCTGTTACCTTGCGATAGCCAGTTTCTTCGAGTTCGGGTTTATTCCAGTCTTCGCGAGGAATGAGAGTACCGTTCGCCCAGTAAAGCTGTTCGTACTCTTCTTTTTCGAGGGTCTGTTCTAGTTCAACGAGCTGCTCCTTGAAGTAGCCCACTGACCAGTCATCATTTTTGATTTCAGTAGCTGTAGTCATTGAACTCCTCCTAGAAGTTTGCGTAAACTTTGACAACCCTGTTGTTGTTGATGTCGGTTACAACATCCGAGCGGAAACTAGCGCGGGTCGAAGCATCGATCGCGCTGTTCGCATTGGTCTTCTGGGCGTAGCCCTTAGAACCAGCAGCAACAGAGATAAACACGGTATCGGACTCAGCAATGCTGGTTTCCAAGGTAGGAACCCAAATACCAGAGAGATCACCCAATCGGCGTTGAACGTCAACAGCTAACTGGTTAGCTTCATAAGCCGTAGTTGCCGCAGGTCCAACTTGATCCTTTTGAACGGAAGTGTTGAGGCGGGTAATACCGCAAATAGCGGTAATTGCGTCACCACTATTGGGGAGGCGAATACTGCCGCCGTTGAGGGTTCCAGGTACGCGAGGGGCTGCACCAGCAATCTTGGTGACAAACAAGCCAAAACCAATGCGAGATGGACTTGCCGCCGCTGTGGTTGGAGTGGTAGGCACGGTCAAAGGTGCTGCACCACCACCGCCAATCGTGACGAACATTGGAGTGTTGTCTTTGCGGTGCGTGAAGACCAAGGTGGAGGTGTTGTTTACTACCGAGGCAAGCTGGCTAGCACGAAGGTTGGCGCGGAAAGCATTAAACAGACCTGTGGCTAGATCAGCACGAACAGTTGTAGTAGTAGTAAAGGAAATGGTGATTGGGCTGGAGGAAGTTTCATCATCGTAAAGAGTGATGGTGTACACGGTAGCCGTAACAGGGGTTGCGGGGGTTGTAACCGTCCACACTTCCTTAACATAGCCACTGTCGTTGTGATAGGCTTCAACGGAACCTACGCCCATGCCCTCAACCATTCCAGCGAGAGCCTGTGTGTAATACTGGCGATAAACTTTTTGCATTTTAAGTGGCTCCTATTTCTTGTTAGAACGAGTTAAGGGCTTGGCGTAGTTCTTGCCGTAGCGCTCGTTGTTGCGGGCTGCTGCATCCTTCTTCTCTTCGGAATCTTTACGCTCAGTGCGACCAACCTTCACGACGGTCTCTAGGCGATCTGCGTAGCTAGACGCAGGAACAAGAGTTGCGTACTCAGCCGCGCTATCGAAACGAGCTTCGATGTAGCTATCATTGCGATCGCTTAAATCAACTTCAGGATGAATAGCCTTCAGTGCAGCGCGACGAATCTCAGTGGAGTCCATCGTGGTTTCAATGCCTGCATCCTCGATGTTGATGCCCTTGGAAGCAAGAAGTTCATGAGTCTTGCCAATTGCATCGAGGCGATCGGCAGTCTGGCGATTAATTTCTTCGGCAAGAAATTCACGGACTTCATCGGAGTCAAGAACGATCGCAAGGTCGGAAGAATCCATCTTCTTGCCCTTCTTCATCTTCTTCTTGATAAAGTTAGGCATTTCACCTTCAGCCTCTTCGTCATCGCCATCATCTTCGGCATCTTTGTTGTCGTCTTCTGACTTCGACATGTTGCCGTCCTGACGGATGGTTTCGAGTTGGGTTAGGGTCTCGGTTAGCTCATCTTCAAGAGCGTCAGCACGACCCTTGGTGCGATTAACCTCGGAAGTAAGATCGGCGATCGCATCAGCCTTCTCTTTGAGTTCAACCTCAAGGGAATCTACGCGAGACTTGTATTTAGATAGTTCTTCGAGTTTTTGCGACAGGGGGTAGAGCGCGATGTCCTCCACCTGAAACTCGCCAGCGCCATCCACGCGCAATGTTTTTGTTTTCAAATCGGACATAGCGGAGCTACCCTCATTTTTAATTGTTGGAATAACGACAACGCTGTTCGGAGTAGAGGCTTTAACCTGGATCGAGTCAAAGCGAACTAACTCAACAACCTCATCCTCATCGGTATCGGCACTATCGAGGTGCATCCTCACAGCGCTCCCCCCGCGTGGATTATCGGTTGCGGCGCAATGGTCTGGTCGAATCTTGGTTTGAACGCGATCAAAATCGCCCCGATAGGTGATCTGGTCGATCGCGTCGAACCATTCGCCATTCGGGGCTTCTACGATTTCGCATTCATATCCAAGAGAAAGACCGTTTTTTTTGCCTGCCTTTACGGACTGGGCAAAATCGGGGTTAGAGATTCGGGCAATATTCTGTACAACCCCCTCGTTATCGTTGTACTCACCCGCCCTTGTTAATTCACCAACAGCGCTATCTCGTTTTCCCCGCAATAGCGAAGATGGATGCTCGACAGTCATCGGCAATCCTTTTAGGGACTCAAGGAAGTCGCGATCGCGGTTTGCCGAAGCAGGTCGCAATTCACGAACTTTCTTCCCATCACCTCGAAAGTATGTCAATATGCCGTCACGACAAACCGTGCTGTACGCATACAGCCCGTCCGCACGTTCTTCGGTGCGGGTCGCGAAACTTACGTCATCAAAACGAAATGCCATTGGCTCGATAACTCAGGTCAATGGCATTACTTTCTTGTTTTGTCAAGATGAATATTCGGTTTTATGGAAATTAGCGATCGCCTTTCTTTAAATACGCTCAATACCGCCACAAATCCACCACAAATCCGCGTTTCAGTGCGAAAATCTGGGTAGAGTTACCAGTTTTGAATATGGCAGTAAAAAGTAAAGTTAAGCTCGGTGCGTATATCGGGCGAAGACTGGAACAGGAACGTACCGATGCCGACTACGGGCAGCAGGAAGTTATCGACGAAATCCACAGAATCACCTCATCCCCAGAAGTTATTGCCGCATTAGAAATGTCTGTTGCCGCAAACCTGACAAAGTTTCGAGAGTTTCGGGGTAAACGTCAGAAAGACTTAGCCGCAGATCTAAATAAACTGCGCGACACCTTGCATAGCACAGGCATAGACACTGAAGTATCTGGCGACGTGTCTTGGATGTCCAAGGTTGAGAATAGCGATCGCATCATGCAGGCGGTCGAACTACGACTCTTTAGCCTCGCCTTGGGCGTACCGATGGAGGCGTTCTTCCCCGATGAGTTAAATGTCTTGGCGGAGAGTAATGACCCGTTCGCTCCTTACCGATATCTGGGACGCAGTATTGAAGGTATTCAAAAGTATCGACATGTCAGCCGCAACAAAATCGCGATCGTTTATTGTTCAGAAGGGTTGTCTTTGCCTGATGGTGTGGGGAAATACTTATGAGTCTTCATTCAAGTCCCGAATTCACTGGTACAATCATTCGAGAAAGCCATGAGAGTGGCGTTTTGCTAGTCACGGTCGTAGAGTTACCAGGCCTAGTCTTAGTGCTCAACTCCCATAGCGAAGAAGAAATCGTATTGCCCCAAGCTATTAGATCGTATCTAAGTCTTGAGGAGCAATTGAAGATTAAGCGATCGCGAACCAAGGTCACAGCAGCAAAAATATCTATCTAATTCCGATCTGAATCACCCGAAGAAACCATGTCCTATGAAGCCCTGCCGTCGGGAAGCTTAGTTAAAGCTCCCATCGATCTGATCGAAACTCATCCACAGAACCCCGCTCCTATATCACAGAGGTATAGTGAAATATTGGGCTATCCCGTCAGAGTTGAGGATGCTCAGGTCGAGTCCTTGATTGAACTGCTAAGGGCGGAGGGCTACAACCCCAATAAGCCTATGCTGCTCAGACCAGTTAGCGATCGTCTCCAAGCCGTTGAGGGCAACCACCGATTTGTGGCGATGTGGATGCTCACCAAGGTTCTCAAGGAATTTGAGCAGGACTATATTCCCGCGATCGTGGAAGACCTATCCGAAGAGGACGCTCTAATCAAGTTAAGTACGCTCAATACTCAGCGCAGGATGGAGGGTTGGCGGTTAGCTCGATTGGCTTACTACACTTGCGTTGAGAAAGGTATGTCTCAGCCTGAGTATGCGGCAAAGGTGGGGTACGTCCTTGAAGGCGGAAAACCAAATGGTCCACGAATTTCTAAGTTGATTCAAGCCTGTCGATTTGTTGACTATATTTCCGCCAACTCGCCAGTTGAAGAGCTACAAGATGTCGAGGTCTTAACTGAACCGAAAAATGGCTTATTTAGGTCGGTCGATCGCGTCGCTGAATTTATGTACTTCGATCAAGAGGACTGGTTATGGATTGCGGAGTTCTACCTCCGCCACCACATGCAGATCTCGGCAAGGCAACGGGTCAATCTAGCCAAAGCAATCAAAGATACAAAGGATTTGCTTAACAGGTCTACCTCCTACCCCGATCGCTGGAGCCAATGGCTTCGATGGGAATATATACGCGGAGAGGTGGCTAGTCAGTGTGCGGCGAACGAAGAATCACAGCTAGCCAAAAGTTTGTTGCCTCAACTAATCTCCGAGGCGAATAAAACTTACGAGTCGGATGACCTGCCATTTATTCATAACTATCACGAAGTTACTGGTAACAGGGTTGAAGAGAGAACCGCCAATCTCAAGGAGGAGTTTCGTACTGAGTTAATCAAGCAGATCGAAGGGCGTAGCGCCAAGTTTTACAGGCTTGTTGATGTTGCCGAAGCTGCGCGAACTGTAATCGATCGCTATGCGTTTATCGAACAGAAATACGAGAACTTTAAGAAGATCGGAAATACGGTACATATCGAGCAAGAGATTGTTGCGATCGCACCTCCGACAACCTCAAAGCCAAAATCCACACCAACAACATCTACGCGATCGCCTATCACGGAACCAAAGCCTAAACTCGACACCGAAAAACGAGTATGGATTGAGGAGCAATACCAACCCAAAGGTATCGTTTCTTCCCTAGAAGACTACACCTTTCATGATGGCAAACAGTACGGGCTGATATTTTCTCGCCTTGGTAATAGCGGCATGGAGGACTTCTTTCAAAATACCGACTATATCTATAGAACACTCACCGAGGGCGGAGTATTCGCTTTAATATTGCCGCATAAATACTCCTTCGCGGTAATTGAGGAGCTTGAGTATAAGGTAGCTAGCTCTAGTCGCTTACACCTTCGAGGCTTGGATGGCGGTATATATTCCGACGATGAAAAACCAAGGTTAGCGATCGCTGCTTCAAACCGTACATTAATCCATCAAGAGTACGAAGAATTATTGTTGTTCACTACGCAGGATGATACTCCTCTGCCATTGCGATCGCCCCTCCCTCGGATGGCACTAGAACCAGTTCACGATATCTTGACCGCTTTTGGCGATCCTAACGAGCCGTTTTTAGACCCATTTGCTTTCAGTGGCGAGGTCGTAGTTGCGGCAAAAAGTTTGGGCTATCGGTGTGATTATCTTGTGGCGAACCCAACTCAGTTAGATTTAGTCGCTCGTTGGTGCGATCGGACTGAGTTTCCTGAGAGTTTATTTAAAGCATAAAAAAGGGTCTCAGTTGAGACCCTTTTTATTGGTGTAGTTTAGTCGAAGAACTTTCTGACCGCCGCTTCTATGTCTTTGTTGGGCATCGGGTAGCACCAGATCGGCATCATCCGACCGTTGCAAATTCTTTCTTCTTGCTTGCCAAGATCCCCACAAGTCGCCTTTACGAACTTGCCGAGAGTAGTACGGCTCTGAGTAGTCACGGGCAACTTCAAGGACTCTGCAATCTCTACGGCTCCCATCCACTTTGTCTCTGAGGCTGGAGCAATCGCTTTGATAACAGCCATTGCGTCGTTGATCACAACATCTACAAGCATTTGACATAGGCGAGGATCGGTATCGGCAAGCATATCCTTGATCTCGAAAACCGACTTCGCTGTTTCGAGTGCAATTACACGAGAGGGTAGCGCAGGAGACGGAGTTGAGGTAGGAACTGAAGGGGTTTCATATTTGCCAGTCTTGCGAATACTTGGAAGAACTTCTTCGCAGACCCAATCTTGGAAAGGCTCGGCTTGCGGTTTGCGAGACTTCATTGTGAGACGATACAAACCAGATTCGGAGATGGCTAGAAGCCTTGTGATGTCTGGTTCGTTACTTAAAGTGATACCCCTCTCCTTCAAGTTTAGCACCTGCTTTTCGCGATCTTTTAGGGGATTGCACGCCTTGCTTACGTTCTCCAGATCCAAGATGTTGCAAACATCTTGGGCTACGAACCAAGGATTTCCGTTAATCATCAAGACCTTGATGCTGCTTCCATTAAAATCAAACTGCGTTAAACTTGTGTTGGACGTATATCTAGCCTTTTTAGGTATGTGTTACGCGATCGCACCTTCAAAAACTTGCGATCGCTATCCCAGTATTGTACCTTGATTTTGTGGCGATTTTGTGTTAATCCTCGCGTAAATATTCATCCAGAATAATCCCGATCTCCACCTCATCCTCCTTGGAAATGCCCAAAAATTTACGCACGGGTAAACCCTCTAGTCCTAATTGATGCTTCCGCATGTAGTCCACATTAGTACCTACAACCACACGATCTTTGGTTGCCGCATAGTTTATGGATGCCCGACCTCGACCTGATGCTTGGAGAATTTTGTCGATATACCCCTTAGCTTTCTTTAGCCGCCTTGTGTAGGATGTATTAGCCTTCCAAGGATTTCCGTCAGGATCAACCTCTTTCTCGAATCTCTGGTCTGTACTCAATAAAAGTTGCTGTCCGATCTCATTCATTACTGGAGTGAGGTCGGACGTTTTTTTGACAAGCTTTCGGAGTCGCTCTTGAATAGCTTTGTCGTCGTAAGCGAGTGAGACTATAGGTTCAGGCATTAGTTTTGATCTGCTTTTTAACTTGGGTGCGAAGATCTGGAGACAACCGCTTTAGTCCTTGTTCCAATATTTGCGCCCTAGTCTTGGTGTCAGTACCACGCTTAAAACTAGGATTATCGATCAAAGTATCAGGATCTGGCGGGTTGTAGAGGATTTCGATACCGTTGCGTTTACAGTAATCTTCTGTAACACTCATGCAGGTACACTTACACTGAAATCCAAGGGGGAAAGAAATGGATTTCCAGAATGGGTGATCGGCAGGGATGGCTTTATTATGCAAAGCCTTGTGAGTGGGTCTTGGTACAACGGAATCTCGATGCCGCCATAACCATAAAGGTCGCTTAGCCAGCATTTCAGGACTCCGCATCACCTTCTCCCTGCCCTGCCAATAAGACTTGTTGATGTTCGTATCAAATATCAACTTAATCCTCTGGCCACTCGGCTGATATCCTGCGCGACCAATGCGACGATTAAAGCTGCGGGTGAACTGCTCAAAGGATGTGCCGTCCTCAAGGGCTTTGCCGATTAACCACTTAGTCGCTTCGAGTAAGTCAGCTCGCATTAAGCCAGATACCATAAATGCGTGGTCGTGAATACGAGCATCCAGTCCCTTGTAATCGGACAACGGGATGGCTAACCGATCGCGTAAAGCAGCGATCGCTTCAACAGGTTTTAGCTTGAGGTACTCAGGTGTTGCCACTAGCCCACCCTCCGAAGCTGGTCGCGAGTTTCCCAATAGGCTTCAAGGTAGGCTTCTGAGGGCGCGATCGCGTCGTTATTGGTTTTATTCTCAGGAACAAGGAGATCTAGTAGCTGGTCTTTTTTAGCTCCTTTCGGAATAGTTATGTTCCTAGCATCAAGCAGTTCTTTCAGTTTTGCGACAGTTAGTTTAGCGGCTTTTTCTCGTTCAGGGTTCGGAGTGTTGGCGATAGTAGTAGGTTGCGATCGCGTAGCATTCTGCTCACCCGTATTAGCCGCAGGGGTTGACTGTTGGGATGCTGGCTTAACATACTTTTTGCCAACCATCGCCTCATGAAGGTTTGCCAAACCCTTACCTTCGGGAGTTTCTAGTCCTAAGACCTCTATTTCCTTGCTGATGAGGTTTGATAGTTTTGTTTTCTGCTCTGGGGTTGCTTTCTCAGCAAAGACATCTTGATCTGCTTGAGAAAATTTCTTCGTGTTTTGTAGCTCATAAGAGGCTTTTATACTTGAAATCTCATCAAAAACCTTGGAGATTCTCGCAGACTCTTCTTGTGCCAACTCTTTTTTGCTTTTAGGTCTAGTAGGGGGTTTATCGCTGGTGACTTCAGGAGGTGCTTCGGAGGTAACTTGTTCCTCTTCCTTGGGGGGCTTGCTACGCCCTTTTTTTGGAGTATCTTCTTTTGGTTTGATACCTGTGATCGCCGCTTTAAGCTCGGCAACGCCAGTCCTCTCCTCTTCGCTAGTAGCTCTAGCTTCTTTGTAGGCAACAGCATCATCCAACAATTTCTTGCGATCGCTTTCTGGATCGGTCAGTTTTTGTGCTTCAGAGATAAGCTTAGAAGTTTTTACCTGATCTAAATCTCTTACGAGCGTCTTACCGTATTTGTCGGTAACTAATTGGATTCGCCCACCACTATTCTTTGCCAAGTCTTCAATTTCTTGATCTATATCGGTGTTCTTGTACTGAGGTTTCTTTCTTAGCTCGCTAACTAATCCCGACTGAGCGACAAAACCATCTTCAGATATGTTTCGAGAGAGCTTTGCTGACAGATCGTCAACCAAGGTTCGCTTTTGCTGCCTTGTATTTTTTTCTGGCTGTGGAGTTTCTACGTCTGACTTTGGCGCTTGAGGCTTTGCTGACTTTTGTGGAGGCTGAGATTTAGCTTCAGGGTTTTTGAGCTTCTCGGCGATCGTCGCCTCAACCTCTGCTCTAGTTTTGCGAAAACGCATTTCGCCAACAGCGATAGGTGGATTGCCGTCACGCAAATCGATTAAATATTTGTTTGCGCTGGGAGATCCAAGAGGTGAGCCATCCTTCTTATTGGTAGCACCCCTAAACTCGATCGCATCCTCAAGCCCATAGTCCTTAAATTTGTCGTAAAGAGCCTGCATATCTAATGACTGACGATCTCGCCCAGCTTTTGTAATGCGCCCACCACCGATTCGGGATTTTACGTCCTCAATCCGAACAAAGCCTTCGTCCCCTTCAAAGTCAAGGGAAGAGACCTTTCTTTGAATATCTTCTGGGGAATACTGTTTTTCCTTTAAACTTGCTGATAGCGCCGATTCATACCCCCTGTTTTGAGAAATATACTTTGAATCGATAAGCTCCTTCTCGATCTTGTACCCTTCTTCCTGCTCTGGCGTTTTGATTTCTGGTTGCTGACTCTTAGGTGATTTTACTGGTGGCTGAGATTCCTTCTCCTCAACAATAGGCTGCACTTCCTTGATATCAGTATTTACGGGCTGAACAGGCTTATTAGCGATCGCCGCACCAACCCCCAACCCAACAGTCGCCGCAGCACCAACTCCCAGTCCGACATTTGTTACGTTATTCGACTCAGGAGAAGTTGGTCTTTGCCTGACAGGTTCTTGATATGGCTCACTAGACCTTCCAGCGTTAATCACTGCACCAGTCAATGCTAATCCACCAACCGCCAGTCCTGCCCCGATCGCCGCTTTACCCAAGAAACCCATTTCAGATCTTGGGCGAGATTCTTCCTGCGATCGCGCCAATGCTTTTTCCAGCTTAGAAGGAGGTAGCGCATTTACGCCCTGCCCTTGAGGAGCCTTTCGATAATAAAAACCACCTCTAACTCGCCTATCCTGAACGCAGACAAACCCCGCCCTTGGAGCACAAGCGTCGTAGCGCAGTTTCACTTCAAGGGCTGCGTCGATATACTCTTGAGGCATAACATCAAGAGTGATTTCGTCTAGGTATAGGCCCGCGAGGTAGTTCTTATCTAGGTCTGGCATACTGTCTCTTTACTTCCAAATAGGCGGCTTGATATTCAACAGGCTTAGTCGAGTCAATCCGTTTTGACTTTGCCAACGGCTTTTTATAACTAGGCTTCTCGTCCTGCCCACCACAAGCACACTGAGATTTCTTCAAGCCTTTCTTCTTGCAGTCGGAGCATCCACACATCCCATCCATAGAGTCCACCTTATATTTATTACTTCCATTCGCAGGCAGGCTCTTTGACCAAAGATCTTTCCTTGCCCAATGGTTTGGGCTGAACACATCGTTCGCCGTGGACTGCCCAGATTTATTTTTAATTCCCGCCGATCGCGCTAAGTAGCTTTTCTTGGCTTCGGCACTGTAGTTGTTCTGATATCCAGTTGCGCCATAGTGGACAACCTTGACGCGATCACCTTTCTTCACCAGTACGGCTCGCTTCTTGCCTGGTCGCCATGACTTAACTGGCTTGTTAAAACCAGGAAAGGTATGTCCAGCATAATTAATGCCGTCACCTTCCTTCTTGAGACAGCGCTTACCTGCCGAAATATATCCTTTGCCACACTGAGTCATGATTCAGATCTGAATACGTTGCCCGATAATAAGCGATCGCTAAATTAACTGCATTCAAAATTCCCGAAGACGCGATCGCTACAGTTGCGGTATTTAGTAGTGCGACCATTATGGCAAGTTTCGCAACAGCATCAGATGCGTTGACAGCAGCATTAGCTGTTGTGGATGCTCGGCTAACGAATATAGATGTTAACGAAAAGCTTGAACTTTATCTGGAACTGATAAATCGTCGAGCCGCAATTCAACAGGCGATCGCCGCTAGCGGAGGTGGTGGCACTGTTATTCAAAAGTCCAACGCCTTTCAAAGTTCCGCATCGCTCACTCGTGGTAACGCTATTACCACTTCTTATTTGGCGAACGATGTGATATTTGGAGCTTTTGAACTTCAAAACATTGGTAATAATGCTGGCTCCATCTTTCTTACGGAGATACACTTCGTAATGAACACCACAGCTCTTCCTAGCGGCATCGGAAATCTGCGAGCTTTTCTTTACAACGTTACGCCGCCAAGCGCTTACCTTGATAACAATGCCTTCTCTGTTCCGTCAGGCGATCGCGCTTCAATTCTTACCCCTCAAGGCATTTCGTTGGGTACTCCAGCCCTCGCAAACGGAGGTGGCTCGCTAGTCCTTTCTCGCATGAACATAAACCAGCAATTCAAACTTTTAGGTACGTCTTTGTTTGGCTATTTGGTTACGGAGGGCGCATGGGTCCCTACAGCTAATCCAGAAACAGCAACGATTAGAGTAATGGCGATCGAGGCTTAAATGAAAAGGAGTACTCAACAGATCATTCTTTCGGGCGCTTTAGATCCTGATACCCAAGCATATATCAATGCTGTTGAATTGACTGATGGGCAACCATTAGAGCGCAATGTTCGTATCGGCGTTAATGAGTTTATTGTTGGCTGTAAGCAAGATGGAAATTGGAATGCGATCGCCTCTAGCTGTATCCTTGCAGGAGCGCGAACTTTAGCAGGGGCATTGATTCCTCTTAAAGGTGTTGCGCCAAGCAATGTTAATTTTGTTGCCAGTGACTATAATCGCAAGACAGGTTTACTAGGCGATGGTAGTACCAAATACCTAAATACTAATAGAAATGACAATGCTGATCCTTTAAATGATTGTCACATATCTGCTTATGTAAGCCAGCCTAGCTCTCAGTCAGCGGGAGTTTATAGTTATATTGGTGCGTCGAAAGACGTTAGTTTTTATTCTGGCAGAATTATTCATCTAGATGTCGGAGGGGGTATAAACGTTTTTATGCGATATGGTGAGAATCCTGCTATAGGAGCAAACACAGGTGGATTTATCGGAGGCTCTAGAAATAATGGTGTTGATTTTGTAGGGCGAATTGCAAGGGCAAGCAGTACAATTACGCGAAGTTCGGACACTGCTGTAGCCATTCCTATCACTGTATTTGCTTTGAGTTATGGAGCCTCAATAATTAGATATAGTTCGCCACGTATTGTTTTTTACTCTATTGGGTCTTCTATTGATTTACTTAAGCTTGAATTTCGCGTCAACAATTTAGTCTCTGCATTAGGTGCGGTATGAACAAACAGCAATTTATTCAATCAATAAAAACAGCTAATCCTGAATGGAATGCTCAGCAAATCGTGAGCTACGCAAATACACCTCGAACAATTCCCAACCCTGTGAATCGCCCAACAGTGCCGAAACAGGTTAATTTTACTGCGGTCTCCTCTCAAATCGTGGCAGCCGATCGCGTCAAAATTCAAAATCAACTAAAAGGTACTTACGAATCGCTTCTTACTAATATTAATAAAGGGCAAGTGCAAGATGTGGGCTTGGATGTTGAGAACTTAATCGGGAGTGGACTACTAAGCGCTGAAACGATTACTATTCTGCAATCAGCGATCGCCGAAGTAATCGCGGGAGAACCCGATCCTAATTGGCAACCTACAGTGTATCAACCTCCCTATGCAGATCACGGGTTAACGCCAGTGCTACTTGATGAAGTTTGAGTGGCGATCGCTAATACGGGTAATTCGTTTTTTGCTTTGGATGGGTTTGATAGTTTAAGCCCATCCTTTTTTATTGAGCCAAATGGCGACGAACACTTTTAGTTTTCGGCAGGGCGATAGTTATACGATTGGCATTAGACTTGATGCCAGTTATGACATCTTAGGCTTGCAAGAAATTAAGGTTTCCTTGTTTGGTAATACGTTTGCGCCTAACACTACCGTAGACCCCAGGGTATTCAAGATTGAGATCTCTTCCGATGAGTCGGCAGCGTTAAGTTCTAGTTACTACCCTCTTGAATTACTTCTTGATGACGTTAATTTTGGGGTTAAGAAATTTGTTCTAGCGATCGCTTACGCCACCCCTTCAGCAACAGCTAGTAATGGCTCGATAAATACTGGCTACGACATAATCCTAGACGTAAAGATCTCCGATACCCCAATCGAGATCACTTCCACTGTAATTACTCTTGTTAGGGGGGAAAAGGGAGATAAGGGGGATAAAGGCGATCAGGGGGCGGATGGAGAAGTCTCGGATGGAGACAAAGGTGATGTGATTGTCTCTGGTAGTGGCAGCAATTGGGCAATCAACCCATCCGCCAAGAATCAAGCTGTAACTCAATCATATCTAGCGGGTGCTTCGCTTAGCGCTCTTAGATTGGTAAAATTAAACGCCTCAAATCAGCTTGTATATGCTGATAGTTCTACCGATGCGACAGTATTAGGCTTAACCTTTCAGGCTGTTTCTAGTGGTGTTGCACCTATCACTGTCTTAAGTGGATTGGTAACAGATTCTAGCTGGAGTTGGGTAAGAGGATCGCCGCTATATCTCGGTTCTAATGGTCAACTTTCTGCTTCCATCCCCTTATCTGGCTTTATTGTTCCAGTCGGGAATGCTGAAGCGCCAACAATTGTAAACATTAATATTATGCAAGGAGTGCAAATAAGCTAATGACTACCAACAAGTTTCTAACTTTTCTATCCAATAAAATCCAACTCGTTACAGCGATCGCATCAAGCGCGGGTGTTGGTGACGCAAATAAGATCATTGCTACTGGCTCTGACGGCAAACTTGACAGCACACTCATGCCTACGGGGATTGGTGCTGACACTCAATCAGTTGTGGCTAGTGAGAACCTTTCGGCTGGTGATTGGGTAAACGTTTATGACAACGGCGGTACTCCCAATGTCCGCAAGGCAGACGCAAACCCTGAAAGAGCCGCAACTGGGTTTGTATTATCTTCGGTAACAAGCGCTTCTAACGCAACTGTTTACAGGGCTGGAACAAATACAGGTCGAACAGGTTTGACCACTGGTACTTACTACTATCTGTCTGCAACGGCTGGAGGTGAATCTGCTACAGCCCCAACAACTTCGGGTGATGTGATTCAAGGTCTAGGCTACGCTAGTTCTACTACCGCGATCGCGTTCCAGCCTACGACCCCTATCGCAGTAGCTTAATAAATGACTCCTAAATTCCTTTCGTTTTTATCAAATAAAATCCAACTTTTATCAGCGATCGCCAGTTCATCAGGATCTAGCGACGCTGATAAAATTGTTGCGACTGATTCAGGCGGGAAAATTGATAGAAGCTTTTTAAGCCGTGTCGTCTCTCTCATCGACGCTGCGGTAATAACACCAAATGCCAATACTACCGATATTGGGATTCTCACCCTCTCGCAAAGTACAACCTTTGCTAATCCTACTGGAACGCCTACTGACGGGCAACTACTTCAAATAAGAATTACTAGCAGTACAAGCCGTTCTATTTCTTTTGGCACTGCTTATGAAGCAGCTAGTTCCCTCACGTTACCATTGGCTACTACTGGTGGCGGCGCTGAAGACTGGATCGCTTTTCGATGGAATGGAACTAAGTGGAAATTAGTCGCCACAACGATCGGAGTGTCATCGCCGCCAAGCTTCACGATCGCGGAAGTCGTAGAAGAAGTAACTTCATTAATAATTGCAATGGGGTAATAAATGAAAACGCTGATTAAAAATTACACCTTCAACCCTACTGCAAAGACGGTCACATTTACCGACTACACATCGATTTTGCCAGAGCGAATACTGCAAATAGCCAATGTTACTGACGGCATTGTTATCTATCAATTTAATCAATCCGCAAAAATCGGCACTGTATCAGGTAATGTTTTGACTTTGGTATTTAATACTACAGGAATGTCAAACACCGACGTTCTCCAAATCTTTTATGATGATGGGGAAGTAGGGGCAAATTTATCTGAACAATTAGTACACGAAGATTTGCTTTACACACTAAATGAAGCATTACAGCGATTAAACAAGATAGCTGCTGCTTGTGGTATTGCTGCTGATCTACGTGTAACCCTGCTAGGCGGTACAACTTCTGTAACAGGCACATTAACAGGTGTAACTACAGTAACGACTGTCAGCACGGTAACGACTGTCAGCACGGTGACAAACCTAACTCAAATAGGAGCGCAACCAGCAACACAGGTAATCCCTGCAATACAAAACCAAACAGCAATTTTAAACAATATTCTTAATTTGGCGGTGACATAATGCCTTTAACCCAGAAAAATATAGCAGGGGTGCATAGTAAGCAGTTTGAGCAACTTACCCCCTGTCCAGTGGCAACATCGACAGGTTCGTTCATTGTTGCAGACAGCACAGGGCGATCCAACCTAGTTTTATTCGTTTCTAGTGCTACGGTTCACTACCTTTGGCACAACAACGAACAAGGATGGGTACAAATTCCGTCAGGTGCGCTTGCTGGTACTTTTGGTGCAGGTTCTTGTGGAGTATTTCACCCTTGGTCTATTGCTTATACAGCTAACGGTGGTTCTACAACTACGGTTACAGTGGCTTTAAGTACCCATAATATTAATGGATTAGCCGTCGGTCAGACAATTGAGTTCTTAAATGCTTCCAATATTGGACTACGCCGAACAGTAACAGAGATTCGCACTGGTGGAGTAGCTGGTAATACAATTACCCTTACTCTTAATTCTCCATTACCTAACGCTGTAGCTAACACTAATACTTTTAGGCTTACTACAGGGCGCTTTTTTGTACTTTGCGCTGGTACTTTAGCTACTAACTCTTTTAAAGCTTTTGATGTTGGTACTTATGCGTGGTCAGCGTCTCTTACAATTACAGGATTATCTGCATCATGGGGTACTGATGGCGACATGACGCTAGCCTATCATGTGGGCAAGCCATTTGCGACGGGAACTCTAGATAGTGCAACAGGTACTACTTTCACTGATTCAAAAACATGGACTGCAAGCCAATGGATTAACTCAGTAATTCGGATTACGGGCGGTCTAGGGATTGGTCAAACCCGTGTAATCACGGCTAACACATCAACTCAAGGCACTGTCGCAACTTGGACAACAACTCCTGACGCTACTAGTACCTATGAGATAGAAGGCGATGAGAACTTTATATATTTGGTAGGCAATAACGCTGTCACCATGTATAAATACAGTATATCCGCTAATACATGGGCAACCGTAGCACCTACAGTAGCTAGAGGTGGCGCACCAGTTGCAGGTTGTAGTTTTGACTGGATTGGAAAAACTAACAATACAGAGCTAGACAACGAAAACAATATTTTTGCAGGACGCTATATCTATTCGTTTAGAGGTGGCAATACAGCTACGTTAGATCGTTTTGATATTGCTGGTGGTACAGGCGGCGCAGGTACATGGGAAGCTATTACCTATATCGGTGCGGAAACATTTGGGAGTGGCTCTCACTACACTTGGAAAGGGAGCTACATCTATATCCAGAAGGAAGCAACTTCCCGCTTCTTCAAGTTCTCAGTACGCGGTAATTATTTAGAACCTTTTGCCACAAACATTTATACCAACGGCGCGGCGGCAATTGGCAATCGTATGTGGACTTGGAGTTATCAAGAGAGTGAAGTGGACAAGGTTTCTTGGCTCTATTCCTTGGGGCAAACTCTCACTGTTTTACACCGTATTATGCTGTTCTAGAGGTACTTATAGCAGTTATTGAATCGCAAATACATACACAATCTCATGTTATATCGAAAACGAGCGATCACAGCGCAATATATTGCTAACCCTATGGAGACATTGATCGCCATCTTACCTCAAAACCAAAAAGCGACAGAAGGGCAACCTGTGCAGCAACCTCTTCAATGGGATATCCCAAAGGAGATAGCTGCTTACTCACCATTGGCAACCCCAATATTTATTATTGGTCTTATCGCTTGGAGGAAATGGGGTCAGCGATGGTACGATCGCTACAAAAGTCAACTGCTTCGACCTTACCGAATCATCGAGCAAATCGAAAATAATATGCAGGTGATTCGAGCTATGGCAAATGCACACAGAGCCATGCTTCTAGAGGTTGACACAAAATTAAGTGATTTAAAAATCGTCAATCAAACCGTAATGGACGCAGGGATCGCCGAACTATCCTTGGAGTTCAATCAAGAGCAAACGGAGTGTATCAAGGCGATCGTCAATCGTTTTAAAGAGAGTAATTTCATTCTTCGCGAAGTGGAAAAGATCCCCGAAGGCCCCTATCGCGGATTCATGCTTCAACGGGGGATTTGCTGGATTATTTACTGTAAATTAGGGGAATCTGATTCAAAAGTATGGTTTGTGGCTCTGCATTACCGCTACGAGATCTACACGAATTACGAGAATGCTCACAAAAAATTGAGACAGGAGATTGCTGACCTGTGCTCTCAAACTTATTCTTTGCTCCTTCAAAAGCCATAATATGCCAGATTTTAAAAGCTCTATACTTAGGGGGGGATTCAGAAAGAAGAGTTTAGGGGGTCAGGCAAACCCAGCTTGATCCTGCCCAGATAATGTGGCGATCGCCAACCATTCCGCCAATCCGTTAGAAAAACCCTCGTCGTTATACTCATCAAGTTTGTAGATAGAGTCAATGCGATCGCGCACTTCTTCCAGCGATAGTCCCTCGCCTTGCCACTGCTTTAGCTTTCGCCCAATCACTTGAGTGAATTTTTCAATTTCTGGGGCTAGGTTTTCTTGCGCTAATTGGGAGATGCGATCGCGTAAATCGTTTTCCTCAATATCGGCAATCTCGTCGTCAAACCTTTCTAGGTATTCGGGGTTCTCTTGGTCAATGCGATCGCGGAGTAACTGCATCGCGTCGTCGAACAGAATGTCGATTTCGCTAGGTGCGATCACATCAGTCCTGTAGCCAAGCTTTTCTAATACTTCGAGCTTCATAGTTTTAACCCTAAATCTTTGCAGGCTTTGACAGCATCTTTCTCTGAGTCGGCGGCGTACAGGCAGAACTTGTCGGCGATCGCCTGTACCTTCCACAAACCCGCCCATCCTTGTTCGATCTCAACTGGTTCTTGTGTATTCACAATGTTAGTGACACGAATCAAGGTGTTGCTGAGCAGGTGGGAGTTCTGAATATCTTCGAGTGTTAATTTTGCCATTTACTTGAGTCGTCCCTCAACCCACATCTTAGCAAAGGGAGAGTCCAAATCTTTAAACAACCGAGAAGCGATTTCTACTGCCGAGATGGAGTCCTGTTTAACACCTTCTTCGGGAGGTGTATCTGTTTGACCTTGATCTGCTCCTTGATCACCAAAGTAGTCGCCACCATACGCCTGTAGAGCTGCAAGCTCTTGTTGTTGCTTGGCTAATTTTTCATCTTGCTTCAGCTTCTCCCACGCTTCTTTGTCTAGGGAGACCTCGTAGGAGTACTCTGTTCCACCGTAGAGGCTAGCGCGAACTTCATCCTTCGTAAGAGCGCCCGACTGAGTTTGCAATGCGATAAGCATATTAGTATGAGCAGTTTGATTGGCTACTTCATCCTTGCGACTCTCTACATAGAGAGGTCTAAAATTATAAGACCATCCATCGGGAATCTTGCCCTTGGTGGGACCATCTTGGGCGAGCCAAATATACTTGTAAAGCATATCCAACTTGCGGTGACGATAGTTCTGCTCTTGGTAAGCGGCAACGGTTTTTGACCAGACCTGATCTTCGGTTTCGCCAGTACCACCTGCCGCCAGCCCCTTTGGACCACGCCCAAAGATCATTGTGTAGGGAATACCCACGGCAGCAACCAGATCTTCTTGAAAGCTCGCCTTCATATCGGACAAGCCTTGGTAGTTCCGCACCAGATAGGTGAGGTCATCTTCCGAGTCTACCGACACCGCCCCTAGCTTCCGCATCTGCATCTTCATAGCGCGGAACTGTTCTGAAAGAATGGTTAAAGCTTTTGGCACTCCATTGGTAGTGGCAGCTCCACCAGCAGCTTTTTCTTGGGCAAGATTTTGCTTGATCAGGTTCTGAAGATTCTTCATTTTGTGGAGAAGAATCGTGTGATCTTGAATCATCTCCGCCATTGCGTCGGAGACCTTTGTGTAGCGAGCAATTTCTTTGAGCGCCGAAACAATTAGCGGGTCGCCCCATCCGCCTGTCGATCGCAGTAACCTTGGAGGAAGACGAGTACCGTCAAATCTAATAATCCGCGATTTATGAATTAGGTTGAACGAGGTGTAGTTTGAGCCTAACTTATCTAGCTTGGATTTCGATTCTTGGGAGTAAAAGACCTGATAAAAGTCGGGGTCATCCGAGGGTGCGTCAAGGTTAGGGAAATACGGGCGGATATCCTGCGGGTCAAGCTCGTAGATACCTTTAATGGTTTTAATTTTTGCCGTATTGACTGGCTCATTGGGAGGTAGCCCATCGTCAATATTTAGCAGTAATGCTGCACCACCATAAATGTTTGCTAGCCAGTCAGTTTTATTGAATTTGTACTTTGCTTCGATTCTTTCTTCGTACTGCTCAAAGGCTGTCGCAATCTTGCGATCGGTATCCTTGACTAAGCTAATCTCAGTCCATTTTCTTGTTGCCTCATCAGGAAACACCGAGACAATTTTCTTTCCTAGCCAATCTCTAGATAGCTCTTCAAGAGCTTTGTAGCTTAATCTACGCCGATCGCCCGTGTTGTTCATTCCCAGATCGTTCTGAGCGAGTAAGTTGTTGTTATACTCAGCTTCATAGAGCGCATCAATAATGGCTCCGTCTTGTCTCACGTAGACTTCGGGGTGATCTGTTTCTTTGGGCATATTCAATAGCGATCGCGTATGTCCATCTGACAGGCGATCGCCACTGAATCAGGAGTATTTGCTAAAAAAGCAAAACAGGACTGCGTTGGCAATCCTGTTTTAGGTGATTCAGATCGGAATCTAGGTTAAAGGGAGACGGCTGTTTACAAGGCGATCCATATCGTCCCGAACTTTATTAGCAATTACCGAAGCCCTAGAAATTAATTCGATCTTTTCTCTCCTTAAGTCGGTAAGTTCATTGGCGTAGCCCCTTGCCACCTCTTTTAGATCCTCGCCTTGCGCTCGAAGATCCGTTACCTCGCCTTCAAGTCTCTGGACTTCTTTTTGGCTTAGCGATAGTTCGTCAAGGCGGAGGAGTTGACAGCTGCGCTCGCCTTCAAGTCTCTGGACTTCTTTTTGGCTTAGCTGCAAAGACTCAATATGGTTTTGCTCTCGGTCTTTAAGGTTTGTGTTTTCTTCCTTGAGATTTGCAATCTGCCTACGAAGATCAGCGATCGCTATTAGAATCCGATCAATCTCCTCCTTAGTTATTGCGCTTGGAGGATCTTCAAATTCTTGATCCTGTAGGGCGATCGCGCCAATCTCCCGAATAGCTTCGCGGTACTGAAGCCTTTCTCTCTGGAGATCATAGGCACTTTTCTCGATCTTTGTGTACTCTGTGTCGGTCACGTATGGAGGGGACTCCACTTCGACATACAGAAAGTTCGTGCCAACTCTTGCCAGCCTATATCCAATCTCAGACCTAGCTCGACGGATATAATTTATCTGCGACTCCAGCTTTGTATAGAACTCGTCGGTCTCAATGTCGGACGGAGAAAAACCTTCGTCTAGCAAGAGCCTGCCAAGGTAATCAATCTTTTTAGCAAACAGCTTTTTGGTTTCTACTGCTCGTTCGTAGTCTTCTAGCTGCTTAGCATAGGTCCGTGCAAGTTTCTGAATACTATCGTGCTGCGATCGCGGGACGAACCACTTGGAAAGGATGTTGTTAATTAGGCTCAAATTAATTCCTCCAGCTCATCCGCGTCTGGGGGTGCGGGAGTGCTAACCACAGTGAGTCGATTGGCTTGCTGTTCAGCTAAAGCCCTCTGAAGTTCTTGCTCGTCAATCGTGAGAAGATCGGGACGTAGTTCGGTTAGTTTCTCGTCGGGAATAGCAATCAATTTTTCGGCAGTTTTGACTGCGGCGAGTTCTTCAGGAGTTACTTGCTGCCCAGTGAGATCTTCTAAGGTTGGTACTTCGGGAACTTTTTCGCTGAAGCCTTTTTTCTTGCGAGATTTCTTTTCTGGCTGAGGCTCCTCCACTACGGTTTCCGCATTTTGAGGTAGCACTGCATTGATAAACTCAATGAGTTCAGTTGCACCCAAATTTACTGGCAAGGTAGGGATTAGCTTTCTGAGATTATTCTCCAATGCTATGCGGGGATTCTTGGCGGGGTCTGGCTCGATTTCGGGGTCTAGGTTTAGAAAAAACAAGAAAGCCGAGCCGCGATCGCTAGATTGCGTTTCGACCATTAAATCCTGAAAGGCTTTTAGGGGATCTCTGGTTGTTAGCGCCGACTCGTAGGCTTTATCGGACGACATTTTTAAAAGCGACCATATAATCTTGGTGGCAGGATCGATCGCGGCATCGCCAGAAACGAGGGGATACTCAATGCCGCGCACAGTAATGGTGTTAGTCAACGTATTCTCCAAATCTATTTAAGTTTGTTTGATAGTAGAGAATCACGCCGAAAGGGATATCTACTATCCATTCGGGAGATTGCTCATACTGGGTTCTGAGTGGTTGCCGAGGTACGGGGGTTATATCCTGCCCATCCCACTCGACCCCATAAAAATTAGGGTCAGCGATTTTGACCTTGTTATATTTCGCGATCGCCTGCGGGATGAATATCAACTCGACAGGAATGCTGTCTTTATATTTCTGCTCCGTGGCATAGCCCTTAATCGCTAGCACTTCCACCCTCTGAGTAAAGTATGCTCGGTTGGGGCTGTTGGGGCGATCGCGATCGCGCCCAAAACTGCCAATCGAAGCTAAGCCCACTGTCTCATCGGCGATTACGTTGTAGTAGTCGCCATCGGAGTTCAGATGCAGCTCAGATTTTATATGGGCGATAAAGTGATTTATCGACTGAGTGACGGATGTTGGCGTAAGCATCGTGGCGATCGCTAAACATTTGCCTTGATATTACCATGAAACTACGTTATGGTTGTTATGCGATCGCCTAGTTTTCTGCAATTTTACTAGGCGATCGTATTAAAGAAGAAATCACTAAGACTTAATTATGAGACTAAATCAAATCATTGCCGTATTAAAAACGGTTAAAAGCAATTCGGATAAAGCTATCACTGAGCTTTATCACAGAATCCAGAAGGATAAGCTTTTCTCTGGACTTTCAAAGACCTATCAACCCAAAGATGATGACGGACAGGTTTACCCTCCTGAGCTAAATAATGTCGTCTACAAGGCTCCTGAACTCCTTGAGAACTTCGTCTCCTCGGTTGCTGAGTGGTACGACCTTGCCTACTCGCAAGACATGGCTAACACGACGGCAAAAGCCGACGTGGTTGTTGACGGCGTTGTTATTCTTGAGAACGTGCCTATAACACACCTTCTATTCTTGGAAGATCGTCTTGCTGAGGTCAAAGCCTTCGTCTCCAAACTTCCTGCGCTACCAGTAGACAAAGACTGGAGCTATAGCGCTGCTAAGGGCTTTTATGTTACGCCTCCGAAAGAGAGTCTAAAATTCAAGAAGATCACAAACTTCGTCGTCGCCTATGAAGCTACTCCTGAGCACCCCGCCCAGATCCGAGAAGTTAGCAAGGATGAGGCAGAAGGTACTTGGACTACTGTTGAGTATCATTCTGGATTGCCAAGCGATCGCGTAAAAGTTCTCGCCAAGAGAGTTGATAAGTTGATCGCTGCCGTACTTCAAGCTCGTCAAGAGGCTAACTCTCAAGTCGTGACAGAAGCAAAATCAGCCGAAAAGATTTTTGGTTATTTATTTGCAGACTAGTGTATATTGGGGTGAGAGTACAAGCTTAGATTCAGTACTGTAAGAGATTGTTTGTAGGTTCGAGTCCTCCCCCGCGTACTTGCGCGGGTAGGCAAATGGTAAAGCCGATCTTTTACGCCAAGTATTTTAAGTTGAAAATTAAATTCAGACTATTGCTCTAGATTTAAACTCAAGACCCACCCCTTTGTATCGACTGCTAATGACCTCCACCTGAAGACGTGGGTTCAAATCCCACAGGGGCCTTATCATGGCTCTTTCGTAAAGCGGTAATACGTCAGGTATTAAGATAAGACATTAGCGACTGGAAATAAACAAGGCAACGGCGGTGCGGATAGGTAAATACCTAAAATAATATTGAAGCCTCAGATTGGGTATATCTGGGGTTTCGCCTTTTAAAGATATTCCTATAGTCATGATTGAAGATATTGAGTCGCCAAGACTAACCAACAGAGAACAATCTCGTAGACCTCACGGAGGCAAGACCGAGATTTATTGCTATGGATGCGATAGAAATCAAGTTCGAGTAGGTGAAAGGTGTTCCGTCTGCGGAATAAAATTTTATGGGACACAAGCAAGGGTTCGAGACAAGAAAGTTTACGAAAGCTAAAATCCTTCAGGAAAATCAACACCCCGATCGCGTAAAATTCCCGCAATATCATCTTTAATCCCTTCCCAATATTCCCGATCAATCTTGCCGACTGCGACAGTCCTAGAAGTGGTCGGGAATTTTTGATCTTTCTCGGCATCTTTGGGATCTCGCTGGAGGTTGGCGGCTTCTTCGAGGATGTCCATGACCATGCCCATGCCAAAACTTTTAAGTACCGTATCCCCAGAGCCTTTAAAGTTTAGATGCACTGCGGCAATAATGCGAGCGTCCAAATTGCCTGTCGAGAGTGGGGCGGAAGGTTTGTCTTTGGATTGTTTGGGTTGACGACTTTGCTTAGCGGGATATGTCAAGCCCATCAGTAATTGCAACTGAGATAGACCAGGCATTTCCTGCTCATAGCCAACGGGTTTAACTGGCTCAGTGCAGAAGAAAAAGTTATGGCGGGACTTGGTGGTGAGATTGTCGATGTTTAGGAGACAGTCTGGTTGTGTTCGACGGAATATCAGCGCGATCGCCTCTAAATGTTTGCGCGATCGATAGACCAAGAACTGATGTACCGTAATTTCATCCTTCAATACCGCATCGGGCGGATATACTGGCACACCCTTAATCAATTCCAGCATATCGTCAATAACGGGGATTAACTCGAAGCGCGTATGGAAGGACGGCTCGCGGAGGAATTCCCACGATTCATCTTCATATTCAATTTTCTGGGGATAAATTAAGGGCACTTACGGCTAAGTTGTTGTTATCGAAGGCTAATCTCAAGGTAATGCTCTGCGCGTCGGCATCAAAAGCCTCGATCACGGGCAAAACATCCCTGATCACTACATGGTACGGCACTTCGTCTTTTATAGCTACAAGGTTCAGTTCAATGGCGGGTAAGGGCTGATTAGTGCTAACAACAACATCGTCCACCAAAACAACTGCCATTTGAGAGACGATCCGTTTGCCATAAAAGCTCCTATTAACTTGAAAAGTACCATCGGGAGCGATCGCCACATCATTCCCGTCGGTATACTTGTCGGCAATTCGCAGTGAAATATTGTCGCAAAGGACTTTGGGTTGATCGGTTGTGTCAATCTTATAATTAGCTGTCAATCTTTGGGTTGGTTCTAATCTGCCCGTACCATCTTGATTGACGTTGGCTTGAAACAAATAACGCTGGCGATAGTTTTTGTGGACTTTGTAATCCGAGCCAGAAGCGATCGCCACAATCTCCGCACTATTCGCTGTCTCAAATGACAATGCGACCACAGGCATTTTTACTGGCGTACTTTCCTGCGATCGCATCTTACCGAAAAACATTTTGTCCGAGCAGGTATCTCGAAAGACCTCCTGCTCGGAGACGGCGATCGCGCCCAAGGACGGATACGCCAAAACTACTCGGCTTGGCTCCAATACAAGCCAAGCACGGTAGAACACCATATCGTCGAGATTAGACTCCACGAGCAGCACGTAAAGCCTTGATAGAGTTAGCGTGTTTAGCAGGTGCTAGGTTGACAACGCCGCTAGCGCTTGCGGCTGTGGGCTGAGCGCCGTCAAAGGACTGGAAATCCACGCTGACTTGGAAGTAAGCATCGGTATCACCAGAAACACTAGCGTTGATATTGGTGGTAAAGATCTTGCCGTAGTTGGGTACACCGCTCGCAGCCGTCGGAACGGTCGTACTGGAAATGGTTAGGGATGTACCAGTTTCGGTAAGGGCGATCGTGTGCGCTTGACCAGGAATTACTGAAGTAACATTGATTGTGTAGGGACTGGCAACGGAGGCGGTGCTGGCATATAAGTAGGGATTGATATTAATCAGCGCTAACACAATTTCAATAATATCTGCAATACTGTCTCCAGTCTGAACGGTGTATTGCACTACACGAGTTTTTGGGGAGCCAGAACCGTCGGTTGCTGTGATAACAATAGTGTCGCCTGCGGTAGGAGATGTTGCGGCAATTGTAAACGCAGAAACTTGGGCGATCGCGCTAGGGTTGAAAGATAGGTAGTGGTCAATCGTATTGCGCTTGTTGGAACCCGCAAAATTAACACTAGTCTGAGCGGTCAACGGCAGCGTTGTATTGGTCAAAGTAGTCGCGGTTTGACCGTAAGTAATCGAAGATACTGCTTGTGCCGCAGCGTCGGGGCTATAAGATGGCATTGAAAGTAATCCTCATGAGGGAATCTCTTGAAGGATTTCAGTTAAACAAGAAGCCTGTTTTTTATTAGAGGAATTAGCGAATACTAACTCCTGTTTTCCCTCGTTCTTGAGGTACAATTACTCTACTTGTTGAAACACTCACCGTGCTGAAGCAACGGTGAGTCTTAACGCATCACTGAGACTTGCTACCGAAGCAGTCTTATTGTCTCTCCGCGTTCGTTTAGAGTCGTGGCAGTTCCCTATCCCGACTTTGTCTATATTTTTAGCAGCATTCTCATCGCGGTCATGGGTAGTACCACAATTTAGGCAAGTAACAGTCCTGATACTGAGATCTAACTTGCCCCATTGGTAGCCACAATGCGAACAGACTTGACTGGTAGGTTCCCATCGACTAACCGTTGAGAAAGTTCTGCCATACTTTTTGGATTTAGCCTCGCAAAGAGTTCTAAATTCTCTCCATCCTTGCTGACTAATTGCCCGTGCAAGTTTGCGATTTTTGACCATGCCAGAAACATTGAGATCTTCTAAAGTGATTGCTTGGTTTTTGCGTACCACTTCAGTAGAGACTTTATGCAAAAAATCGCTTCTAGTATCAGCAATTTTGTTGTGTTTTTTTGCAATTCTCAAACGAGTTTTATTCCGTCTGTTAGAGCCTTTAGACTGCCTTGCTAATTTGCGCTGTAGCTTTCTAACCTTTTTATCCAGTTTGGAGTAATCAGGGCTTTGAAACTTTTCACCCGTACTGAGTACAGCAAAAGTTTTGATTCCAAGATCGATCCCTACTGATGGATTAATTGGCTCTATATGTTCTGGTTCTATGTCAACTACAAAGCTAAGAAAATATCGGTTAGCGCAGTCTTTAATCACTGTTACAGAGCTAGGTTCCGATGGTAGTTTTCTAGACCATACTGGTTTGATATCTCCTATCTTGGCTAAATAGACGCTATCACCCGAAAGAGAAAATGCTGCTTTGGTAAACTCAGCAGATTGATTATTGGTTTTCTTTTTAAATTTTGGAGATCCAACTTTTTTACCTTTGCGCTTTCCTTTTAGAGAATTAAAAAAGTTCCGATAGGCAACATCTAAATATCTTAGGGACTGCTGCAAAGGTACAGACGATACATCTTTAAGCCATTGCCTTTCTTCAGTCTTTTTGGACTGAGTAAGCATAGCCGAAAGCTTGTTAAAGCCAATTGCCTTACCAGAAGCCTTGCACAGCGCTAGAGCGTCATTCCAGACCACACGGACACAACCAAACAATTGAGCTAAGCTCTTTTGCTGTTGGTCAGTTGGGTAAAACCTGTATTGATATCTAGCTTTCATTGCTTATGCTAAAATTGGTCTGTAGGTTTATTATATATTGGTCTGCTTAAAATGACAACCAGTTTACGCAAAGAAAGACATAGTGTTTCTGACCTTAAAATACATTTGGTCTGCGTTACAAAATATAGACGAAAAATCTTTACTTCCGAAAGTCTCGCTGTAATTGAAAAATCGTTTGGAGAAGTGGCAACAAAGATGGATTTTCAGGTACAAGAGTTTAATGGTGAGTCAGATCATATTCACGCTTTGATTGAGTACCCTCCTAAGCTGTCTGTGTCTCAAATAGTCAATGCTTTAAAAGGTGTCTCAAGCCGAAGATATGGTCAAGCTGGCTATACTAAGCCTTATGGGAAAGATGCGCTATGGAGTCCCAGCTATTTTGTGTCTTCTATCGGCGGCGCACCCTTGGAAATACTCAAGCAGTACATTCAAAACCAAGAAAAGCCGTGCTAGAAGCACGGGGTTTTAAACCCATTTTTCTGATAATGAACTGCTGCATGTAATTACCAAATTCGGCTTGACTCATTACCATCACATCCTTACGATAGCGAGCAAACCAGCGCGAAAATGCCTTTGCTCGAATCCTTGTTTTGGGATCGTCTTTTGACTTCTTTGCGCTACTTTTGCCTTGTTTTTGTTCTACCACCATAGTTAATACAGGCATAATTTTCCTCTTGTCGTTGCCATAAAAGTGACACATTTTTACGTTGTATATGGTATCTTTATAAGATGCCCATATATGGAGTCAAATCCATAGTATAAGGATACACCAAAAACGAAAATCTGTATGGCAAATTCCGATTCTGCCACAAGGCTAGCGATCGCACGATTGACAGGAGCGGATCTACCTGCTTTTGTCCCCGCAGCGATCGCCGATGAGGTCGCAGTCCTAGTCAGGGAGTGCATTTTACAGCCAACCACGACCAGTACAATAAAAGTTACAACAAAGGTTCGGGAAGAGATATCCGACCATTTAAAGCGGCATAAAACCCCAAAATATACGATCGCCCAGTATCTTACGATGGTTTTATGTACGGTTTCTACCACGTCAGATTTAATCGATCAGCACGATCGCGGACTAATTTCAGATAAAGAATTTATCAAACAGATCAAAAATGACAAAAACCGCAGTAGGGCTAAAGTCCCCAGCAAAATGGGTCGGAAGAAAGCAGGCGCTAATGCCAGCGATCGCGAGATATTTCCCCGCGAAGTTCACAAAGGAACCCGTACCAAGGTTTCTTGATTTTAAGAAGGATGTTGGCGATTTCCACGATCCCTTTGTGGGTACTGGTAGTGCATTTTTATATTTTGCAGATGGGTTTCGAGGCGATCGCAAGATCTTTGTCAGTGACAGTAATCCTGAACTCATTAATATTTGGCTATGTATTCAAGCTGATCCTCTAAGGCTTTTAAGATCCTTGCTTGAATACAAACGCCCTGTATTTAACAGCGCCGAATCGTACTATGACGAAAGGCAGATCTTCAATCAGCAGTTTAAAGGTTTTTACGACTACGAGCTGGCAGCAAGAATGATTTACTTAATTCAGGCTGGTTTCAATAGCCTATGGAGGGTTAACAGCGACGGTGAAATGAACACGCCTTTTGGCTCTCAGAAGCGAATTGACCTTCCTACTGAGAATGATTTGACCGCGCTTTCGGTTCTCCTTCAAAAAGCGACAATCAAGCATCAGCCTTTTGAAGAGTCGCTAAAAGATGCACAGCCGAATGATGTCGTCTATCTCGACCCGCCATATATTGAAGTCAAAAAGAATTCCTTTAACAAATACACCACCAAAGGCTTTAGCAAGGAACAACAGGTTCTCCTCCGCCAAGAAGCTGATCGCCTGCATGATTTAGGCGCTTACGTCTACGTCAGTAATAGCGATACTCCCTTGAGTCGTGAAATTTGGTCTGGTTGGAAGATCGCGGAACTAACGCGATCGGGCTGCATGAACTCGGACGCAACCAAGCGTCAACGGGTTGGAGAGTTGTTGTTTTACAAATAAAAAGCCAGTCGCGGGACTGGCTACAGGTAAAACAACAAAAAGACAACTATACGGAAATCAAGATACCGAGCATTTGTGGAGAACAGCTAGGCATTTGGATATTAGCACAGAATTAAAACAAATCACCGTAAGGTCGATGCGAGGAGGCGCTTTCTCGTTCGGACCTTACGATTTTCGGGTCGATCGCGGGTCGATTTTGGGTAATCCCTACGAGATGGCGAAAGATGAATCGAATCGCGATCGCGTATGCCTTGCCTACAAACACTGGTTATATGCCAATATTCAGTGTTGGCTAGACCTGAAGAATAAGGCGATCGCAAAACCTCTCTGGGGTGCAATTTATATAGATCCCAAGAGTATGGCGATCGCCTCGGATCTCCGAATTGCTATGTCGTGGAAGCAGGTTACTGTCGCTCAAGTTGAAAGCGAATTTACTCGCCTGTGTTATGAAGCAACCCAGCACGATATCAACCTCATTTGCTGGTGTTTTCCGAAAGCTTGCCACGCGGATGTACTGCGAGCAGCCCTGATCTGGTACTACGAGGCGCACTACCTAAAGGAGTGTGCGCGAATCGAAACAACTATTAAAGAATTTTTTGGATAAAAATATGGATACAAACGTTAAGTCTGGATTTTTTGAGATTGGCGATCGCGTAGAAATGGCGGGTTTATCTCGCCATGTCGGAGTCATTACCGCTATTAAGGATAGTCCGTACTCAGGGCTAACCTATAGCGTCAAGGTCGGCGACAACAAACGTCTTGACGGCATCAACCCTATGGCATTAACAAAACTATGATCACAAAGCGACCAGCGATCGGTCGGCTAGTACGGCTACCCAGTAAAATTGTCACCATTATGGGTTACAAGGACGGGGTTTTCTTGGTGCGTATCGGTGCTGGGAAAACCCAGAAAATCACAGAGTCTTTCTTTATGTCTCACGGCACTCTTGTCCCGAAAGAATGGCAAGAAGAGAAGAAGTCTGTACCCAAACAGGAATACGTGAACCGAGAGTTTAGGCGATTCTTTGAGGAGCGAGCAGAGAGGGACTACCAAGAAAAGATCTTCAAAGGATTTACAATCGAAGATGAGGTTATTGAAGGATTTGAGGCGATCTCCGAAGAATAAAACACAAAAAAGCACCTAGTTCTAGGTGCTTTTTTGTGTATCTTAACTAGCGATCGCCATCAATTTGACCAGCCCTGCCTTACGCAGTGTTTCCTGTCGAAGCTTGGCTTGAAAGTACGGTTTATCCTCGTCCTGCGCCGTCCGATACAGCTCCAGCCAGTATTTCTCCCGCTTCTCGCAGTATATATACTGAATCTTAGCGATCGCACGGTCAACTACCTCCTTAACGTCACCAACGATCGCTTCCTGCATTGCGTAAGGGATATCCGAAAAATATTCGTCCAGAAACCTCTCCCACAATGCACAGTGCTCTTCATGGGCGAACTCAATCTCTTGAAGCAGGATATATCCCCGCAAATCGGGATGGTGGACAAAGGCTTTTAGTATCTGCATTTCGGCTAGTTGTAGAGCAGTATAATTGGGTTTTGCGGCAACCTGTGGTGATTCAGATCGGAATACCGATCGCGCAAGTCGATGTAAATCCTCCTCGATGCGAACAGCTAAGCGAGCATTGCCTTGGGCAAGTTTTTGGGCGCACTTATGGGTATAGTGGCTGCGGCGCGGATCGATTGGTAGTGGGGCGAGTATCTGCGCGATCGCCTGATTAGCTTGCTGAAATTGGGCGGAGTCGTTGAGATCTTTGCCTTTTAGTTCGAGGTCGATCAGCCAATCGAGGTATAGCGGCGCATCGCGGAGCAGGGATAAGTATGCCTCAGAGCCGTAAGTGGTTAGATATTCGTCGGCATCTTTCTTGCCCTCAATAGTCAGTACTCGCAGATTTACCGTGCCGTCTAGAACTAAGTCTAGAACTTGGCTTACAGCTTTTTTAGTTGCGGTAATACCCGCTTTGTCCGAGTCAAAGTTAGACACTATTCGCTTGGATTCGGTATGGCGTAATATCTGCTTGATTTGAGCGGCGCTTAGCGCTGTACCCATAGAACCAACAGCATGGGTAATCCCATTTTGGTGCAAGGAAATTACGTCAAGATGCCCTTCGACAATTACTGCCTCGTCGTTCTTGGCGATCGCGTCACAAGCTTTGTCTAGTCCAAACAGTAGTTCGCCTTTTTTGAACAACTCGGTTTCGGGCGAGTTGATATACTTTGCGCCGTCGTTCTCACCGCTTAACGATCGCACAGAAAATCCAACCACGCGACCACGAATATCGGTGATCGGGATGATTAGGCGATCGCGAAATCGGTCGTAGTAGCCCTCGTTTTCTTTGCGCGGTATTACCAGTCCCAATTCTTCAAGGGTTTGAATAGGGATATTTAGCTCGGCAAGATTACTCCACCCCGCAGGCGCGTAACCAAGCTTGAATTTCGTACATGTATCTCTGGAAATTTTGCGCTTTTCTAGGTATGCAAGGGCTTTTGTACTGAACTGTTGCTGGTAGTAACGGGTGACTTTGGCGATCGCGTCGTAGAGGTATTCTCTATGCGATCGCTCCTCAATAATTTGCCGAGCATGTTCAGGCTCTTCGGTTTTAATCTCGACGTTGTATTGCTTAGCTAGATTGATTACCGCTTCAGAGAAGGACTGGCGACCCTCTTCCATCAAGAACTTTATTACTCCACCCGATGCCCCGCAGTTATGGCAGTAGTACATATTCTTGCTGGGGTCTACCGAGAGGGCGGTGGGGTTCGTCCCGTTGTGAAATGGGCAAGCGCCACGAAATGAGTGTCCTGAGCGTTTTAGGACTACGCGATCGCTGACAATATCTACGATGTCGGCTTTATCGTTTACGGCAGCGATCGTGTCTTGGTGGATGCGGAAAGATTTAGTTTTTAGCATCTACCCAGTCTTCCCATGCGCGGAACTCGGTGAAGTCGTGGCGACCAAGCAGGAAGTTGTCTCTGTGAAATGAACACCCTTTCCAAGCCTGACCCTCAACACAGAACCAAATATCTCCGCAGGACGTTTTTATTTTTAGATTCGTCCTGTCCACCCTTATGATTGTTACCCCACGGGAGTTCAAAAACGGCTCAAGCTTGGCTGCGTAGTCAACAATATATTTGGACTGAAGGATTGTTACAAAAATCTTCTCGCCAGCTACAAGTTTTTGCAGAAAAGTAGAATCACTGGTATCGATACCTGATCTCTGGAAATCGTCTTTCAGAAACTTCTGAGTCATTTTTTTTAGCTTGGCTGAGTTGCCTTTTGTCCCTTCTCTCTTGACGAACATATTTACCTCTTTTGAAAATCTTTTGCGCGATCGCCTCTGTAACGAGCGATCGCCTATTCATACTCTTCGTACACGCGATCGCAAGCATTGCAACCCAGTGAACCGTCACTAAACTCGTGGAACACATTGGCTCCGCACTTACAGAAAAAGCGCTTGCCCTCCACGCGGATGAGGGCGCTCTGTTTGACTATTGTTCTTTTAGCTAGAGCTTTATCTTGTGACAAAATCTGGTTAGCCATTGAGCCTCTCACTTAGGTTTATTTAGTTAGATGCGGTTGTCTGTTGGTAGCAGGCGATCGCTTCGACAAAAATAATTCTAGTACAAGTGTTGCATTATGGCAAGACATCGGTTAGACTATTTTTAAGTTAGCAGGGTGAAGCTATGAGTACTAGAAACAAAAGAATTATGATTACGCCGAGTCCAAAGGCTTTATCGATCGTGGAAGCCATAGAAAATCAGGACGAGGAGACAAAAAGCGAGATTTTTAGCAGAGCAGTAATAATTGAAGACGCGCTCCGAAAAGCCGCGTCCGACGGGGCTGCTGTCTATATCGAGAAGCCTAACGGCGATCGCGAAAAAATTGTTTTAGTTGGATAGGCGATCGCATGAAACCTGATTATCACAACGTTAGTAATTTCAATTCAGAAAAAGGTTTTGTTCAAGTGTGCTACTCGAACCATGAGTCACTACCGCATATTCTGATTGAAAAGAGAGAAGATGGAGAACCCATTTCCACTCCCTACCAAACATTCACGAGGCTGTCCGCAAGTATAGGGCGATCGCCTTTGAACTCGGACTAGACAGGAAGACCTGCTTTAACTACCCCAAGCCTTATTAGGCGATCGCGTAAAACTAAGAGAAAATAATGGACGAATTATCGGGAAATTGGGTCTAAAACCCCGTCCTTCTAGGACGGCTTTGTATTAATCTATGCTACAATATACAGCATAAGACTTACTAAATCCATGTTAGTA
>Ga0315903_10000650_pt1 | contig 52351 bp, 46 predicted proteins | sample LakEriMetagenome_7_FD_203524 | JGI IMG/M metagenome (GOLD analysis project Ga0315903, IMG submission 203524) | Freshwater fungal communities from buoy surface, Lake Erie, Ohio, United States - Buoy 2 MA119 | ecosystem: Environmental > Aquatic > Freshwater > Lake | place: USA: Lake Erie, Ohio... | reverse complement strand
CTGGTGTTCACCTCCAACGTACCGCCGTCCGGGCTCTATCGCGACGGCTTGCAGCGGCAGCGCTTCCTGCCGGCGATCGCGCTGCTCGAGCGGCATTGCGAAGCCGTCTGCGTGGATGGCGGCAGCGACTACCGCCTGCGCCAGTTGACCCGCGCCCCGATCTGGCTGCAGGGCGGTTCCGCCGTCGCGGACGCGGAGATGGCGGAGATCTTCGAAGACCTCGCGGATGGCCCCGGCCAAGCGGGCGGCACGCTGGGGGTCGAGGGACGCGGGATCCCGGTCCGGCGGCACTGCGACAACGTGGCCTGGTTCGACTTCGCGGCGCTCTGCGAGGGCCCGCGCAGCCAGGAGGACTACGTGAGCCTCGCGCGCGAATACCAGTCGGTGCTGCTCTCGGGCGTACCCGTGTTCGAGGGCGGCGACCACGACAACGCCGCGCGCCGCTTCATCGCCTTGGTCGACGAGTTCTATGACCGCCGGGTGAACCTCGTGGTCTCGGCGGCGGCCGCACCGTCGCAGCTCTACCGGGGCAGCCGCCTCGCCTTCGAGTTCGAGCGCACCGCGAGCCGGCTGGTGGAGATGCAGAGCGAGGAATACTTGGCGAGCGGCCACCGGGCCTGACCCGGGGCGGGAGAGAGAGGATGGACATCCGGAGATGGCGATGGCCGGTGGCGATCATGGCGGGACTGCTCGTCGCCGCGTTCCTGGCCTCGCCGTACCTCACGGCCCACCGCATCGGCGCTGCGGTACGGGACGGCGATGAGGCGGCGCTTGCCGACCTCGTGGACTTCCCGAGCGTCCGCCAAAACCTCAAGGACCAGATGAACGCGGCCGCGCTCGCCAGGATCACCCAAGGCTCATCCGGCGGACAGGACATGCTCACCGGCCTCGGACTCGCGCTCGCCGGCATGTTCATCGACAAGGCCGTGGATACCTTCGTCACGCCGTCCGGGGTGGCCCGGCTCGTGTCGGAGCGGCAGATCGTGGTGCAGCCCGGCAGGGATCCCGCCGCCCCTGAGGAAAAGCGCGAGCCCTTCGCCGGCGCCAGGATGTCCTACGAGACGTTCGACCGCTTCGTCATCACCGTCGAAGGTGGCGCGGGCGGCAAGACCGGCACATTCGTGCTGCGCCGTCGCGGCCTCGGCTGGAAGCTCACCGAGATCATCGTGCCCATCGTGTGAGCGACCGGGCGGTCAATGCAGCGCGCGCGACCCCGGCGGACGGCGCTCCGCCTCGTCCACCAGCCCCGATACCTCCACGGCGTCGAAGCGCCAGGGCCGGTGGCAGAACTCGCAGGTCACCGTGACCGCGCCCTGCTCGGCGACGATGGAATCGAGCTCCTCGGCGCCGAGCGCACGCAACATGCCGGCGACGCGCTCGCGGCTGCAGCGGCAACGGAAACCGACCGCTCGCGGCGGCTGCAGGCGCAGGTCGTGGCCCACGCAGGCGCGGCGGAGCAGTTCGCCGACGGGCCGCGACAGCAACTCATCGGCGGCGATACCCGCCAACGCGAGGCGGGCGTCTTCGAGCGTGCGATCCGCCTCGGCCTCGCGCGCGGCGAGCGGGGTCTCGGTCTCGGTGCCACCGGCCTGCGGCAGGCGCTGCACCAGCAGACCCGCCGCGCGGCCGTCGTCGGCACCGAGCACCACCGCGGTGGGCAGTTGTTCGGATTGGCCGAAATAACTCTCGAGCGCGGCTGCGAGCGAACCGCCTGCGAGCGGCACGATGCCTTGGTAGCGCGCGCCGCCCTGGCCGGACTCGAGGGTGACCACGAGCTGTCCATCGCCCACCAGCGCGGCGAACGCCGGCTCGGCGCCGCCCTCGAAACGCGCCGCGTCGAAGCGCGCCACGGCGCGCACGCGCAGGTCGTGGGTGCACTGCGCGACCAGCAGCCGCACCGCGCCGGCGCCCTGCAGTTGCAGCGTGAGCTCGCCGTCGAACTTGAGGGTCGCAGCGAGCAAGGCCGCCGCGGCGGCCGCTTCGCCGAGCAAGCGGCGCACCGGGGCCGGATAGTCCGCGTGTTCGCGCAGCGCGAGCCATGCCGGGCCCAAGCGCACGAATTCGCCGCGCACGGCCTGGTGCTCGACCGTGAAGCGGAACGCGGCGTCGACGGCATCGACGGCGCCGGCGTCCGCCCCGTCAGGCGCGCCCGGCAAGCCCTGCGGGGCGTCGCTCATCCGGCGAGTTTCTTCTTCAGGAGCTCGTTGAGCTGCGCGGGGTTCGCCTTGCCGCCGGTCGCCTTCATGACCTGGCCGACGAAGAAGCCGAACAGCTTGTCCTTGCCGGAGCGGTAGTCGGCGAGCTGGCCGGGGTTCTTGGCCATCACGTCGTCGATCGCGGATTCGATGGCGCCCGTGTCGGTGATCTGTCGCAGGCCCTTCTGCTCGATGACGGCGTCTGCCGAGGCGCCGCTCTCCCACATCGCCTCGAAGACCTCCTTGGCGATCTTGCCGGAGATCGTGGCATCGACGATGCGCGAGACCAGGCCCGCAAGGCCGGCTGCATCGACCTTGGCCGCGCCCACCTCGAGATTGTCGCGGTTGAGGAAGGCCGAGAAGTCGCCCATCACCCAGTTGGCGCAGAGCTTCGGGTCTTGGCCGACGCGGCGCAGCACGTCTTCGTAGAACGCCGCGATCTCGCGGCTCGCGGTGAGCACGCCGGCGTCGTACTCCGACAGGCCGTGCTCGCGCACGAAGCGCGCGGCCTTCTCGTCGGGGAGCTCCGGCAGCGTGGCGCGCACGGCCTCGATGAAGCCGGGCTCGAGCACCACGGGCAGCAGGTCCGGATCGGGGAAATAGCGGTAATCGTTGGCTTCTTCCTTCGAGCGCATGGAACGCGTCTCGCCCTTGTCAGGGTCGTAGAGCCGCGTCTCCTGCACCACCTTGCCGCCGGACTCGATCAGCTCGATCTGGCGCTCGACCTCGAAGTTGATGGCCTTCTCGACGAAGCGGAAGGAGTTGAGGTTCTTGATCTCGGCGCGCGTGCCGAACTTGTCGGCGCCGCGGCGGCGCACCGAGACGTTGGCGTCGCAGCGGAACGAGCCTTCCTGCATGTTGCCGTCGCAGATGCCGAGGTAGCGCACGAGCGTGTGCACTTTCTTCATGTAGGCGACGGCTTCCTTGGCGGAGCGCAGGTCAGGCTCGCTCACGATCTCGATGAGCGGCGTGCCGGCGCGGTTGAGGTCGATGCCGGTGAGGCCGGGCAACCCCTCGTGCAGCGACTTGCCCGCGTCTTCCTCGAGGTGCGCACGCGTGATGCCGACGCGCTTGCGCGCGCCGTCGTCGAGCACGATCTCGAGGGCGCCCTCGGCCACGATCGGCAGCTCGTACTGGCTGATCTGGTAGCCCTTGGGCAGGTCCGGGTAGAAGTAGTTCTTGCGGGCGAACACCGAGCGCGGCGCGATGCGCGCGCCGATGGCGAGCCCGAAGCGCACCGCCATGCGCACGGCTTCGCCGTTCAGCACCGGCAGGACGCCCGGGTAGCCGAGGTCGACGAGGTCGGCCTGGGTGTTCGGCAGCGCGCCGTAGGCGGTGGCGGACCCGGAGAAGATCTTGGAGCGCGTGGCGAGCTGCGCGTGGATCTCGAGGCCGATGACGGTTTCCCATTCCATGGCGTGCTCTCCCATGGCGATGCTCAAGCCCAGGCCGACGGCGCGCGCAGGTGCCAGTCGGTCTGTTGTTGGTAGCGGTGCGCCGCGTTGAGCATGCGCGCCTCCGAGAAATGCGGCCCGATCAGCTGCAGCCCGACCGGCAGGCCGCCCGCGAAACCGCAGGGCAGCGACATCGCCGGCAGGCCCGCGAGGTTCGCGCCGATGGTGTAGATGTCGTTGAGGTACATGGTGATCGGGTCGTCGTTCTTCTCGCCGATGCCGAAGGCGGTGGTCGGCGCGGTAGGTCCGAGCAGCAGGTCGCACTCGCCGAAGGCACGGGCGAAATCGGCGCTGATGAGCTGCCGCACGCGCTGGGCCTTGAGGTAATAGGCGTCGAAGTAGCCGGCCGACAGCACATAGGTGCCGGTCATGATGCGGCGCTTGACCTCGGCACCGAAACCCTCGCCGCGCGAGCGGCAGTAGAGGTCGGCGAGGTTGCGCGGCGAATCGCAGCGGTGGCCGAAACGCACGCCATCGAAGCGCGCGAGGTTCGAGGAGCACTCGGCGGGCGCGACCACGTAGTACGTGGGCACCGACAGCGGCAGGTTCGGACAGCTGACCTCGCGCACCTTGGCGCCGAGCTGCTGGTACACGGCGATGGCCTCGCGGATGCGCTGCTCGCACTCGCCATCGAGGCCCTTGTCGAAGAACTCGCGCACCACGCCGATGGTGAGTCCCTCGAGGGAGTCGCCGAGCGTCGCAGTACAGTCGGGGACGGGCGAATCGACGCTGGTCGAGTCGCGCGGATCGAAACCCGACATGGGGCCGAGCAGCAGCGCGGCGTCCTCGGCGCTGACGGTGATGAGCCCCGCCTGGTCGAGGCTGGAGGCGAAGGCGATCATGCCGTAGCGGCTGACGCGGCCGTAGGTCGGCTTGATGCCGGTCACCCCGCAGAGCGCGGCCGGCTGGCGGATCGAGCCGCCGGTATCGGTGGCGGTGGCGGCCGGCACCAGCCGGGCGGCGACCGCGGCGGCCGAGCCGCCCGAAGAGCCGCCGGGCACCCGGGTCGGATCCCAGGGGTTGCGGACGGGCCCGAAGAAGCTGGTCTCGTTCGACGAACCCATCGCGAACTCGTCCATGTTCAGCTTGCCGAGCATCACGGTGCCCGCGGCTTTCAGGCCGGCGACGACAGTGGCGTCGTAGGGCGAGACGAAATCGGCGAGCATCTTGGAGCCGCAGGTGGTGCGTACCCCCTCGGTGCAGAAGATGTCCTTGTGGGCGATCGGCACGCCGGTCAGCGGGCCGGCCCGGCCAGCGGCACGGGCGTCATCGGCGGCCTGTGCGGCGGCCAAGGCGCCCTCGGCGGTGACCGTGACGAAGGCGTTGAGGGCAGGCTGGCCGGCGGCGATGCGGGCGAGGCAGGCCCGGGTGAGTTCGACGCTCGAATACTCCCCACGGGCGAGTCCGCGGGCGAGCCCGGCCACGGTCGGCGCGGGCAACGGGGGCAAGGCGCTCATTCGATCACCTTCGGGACGAGGTACAAGCCGGCCTCGGCGGCCGGCGCGTTGCGCTGGTAGAGGTCGCGACGGTCGGTCTCGGTGACCTCATCGGCGCGCAACCGCTGGGTGAGGCCGGGCAGCGGATGGGCCATGGGGGTGATGCCCTCGGTCGGCGCCCGGTCGAGTTCGCCGACGAAGGCGAAGATGCGCGACAGGGAATCGACGTAGACCGGGATCTCGGCCTCGGTGAGCTCCAGCCGGGCGAGCCGGGCGATGTTCTCGATGTCGGTTCGGGTCAGGCTCATGCGGCGACCTTGGGGGAACGTGGAAAACACGGAAAAACCGGCATCTGCCGGGCCGGGGATGATACACCGTCGCCTTGTGGAAGCGCGCGCGGATTGGTAAATTTCACGGCCCTTTCCCCCTCCTTCCGGACTGCGGCACCCCCGATGTTCAAACGCCTGCGCGGCTATTTCTCCAGCGACCTCTCCATCGACCTGGGGACGGCGAACACCCTCATCTACGTCCGTGACCGCGGCATCGTCCTGAACGAGCCCTCGGTTGTCGCGGTGCAGGAGGACTACAGCCGCGGCGGCAAGGTCATCGTCGCCGTCGGCGCCGATGCCAAGAACATGCTCGGCCGCACGCCCGGCCACATCACGGCGGTGCGCCCGATGAAGGACGGCGTCATCGCCGACTTCACCTACACCGAGAAGATGCTCCAGTACTTCATCGGCAAGGTGCACGACACGCGGCTGCTCAAGCCCTCGCCGCGCGTGCTCGTCTGCGTTCCGGTCGGCTCGACCCAGGTCGAGCGCCGCGCCATCCGCGAGTCCGCCGAAGGCGCGGGCGCGCGCACGGTCGCGATCGTCAGCGAACCGATGGCTGCGGCGGTCGGCGCCGGGCTGCCGGTGCAGGAAGCGCGCGGCTCGATGGTGCTCGACATCGGCGGCGGCACCTCCGAAGTGGCGGTGATCTCCCTCAACGGCATCGTGTACGCGCAGTCGGCCCGCATCGGCGGCGACCGCTTCGACGAAGCGATCATGAACTACGTGCGCCGCAACTACGGCATCCTCATCGGCGAGACCACCGCCGAGCGCATCAAGATCGAGATCGGCTCGGCCTATCCGGGCCAGACCGTGCGCGAGATCTCGGTCAAGGGCCGCAACCTCTCCGAAGGTGTGCCGCGCGCGTTCACGCTCAACAGCAACGAGATCCTCGAAGCGCTGCAGGAGCCGCTGCAGGGCATCGTCGGCGCCGTGAAGCAGGCGCTCGAACAGACACCGCCCGAGCTCGGCTCCGACGTCGCCGATCGCGGCATCGTCATCACCGGCGGCGGCGCACTGCTGCGCGACATCGACAAGCTCATCACCGAGGAGACGGGCGTGCCGACCGTCATCGCGGAAGACCCGCTGACCTGCGTCGCGCGGGGCGGTGGCCGCATCCTCGAACTGATGGACGAGCTCGGACCCGGCAACTTCGGGCTTGAGTAGCCTCGCCGCCAGCCGCGACCGGCCGCAACGCGGCACTCCCGCGGGCCTGCGTTTCTTCGGGTACGCGGTGATCGCGCTCGCCCTGATGTGGGCCGACCAGCGGGGCGGCATCCTCGACCGGATCCGCTACGGGCTGCAGGCGGCCGCCTACCCCGTGCAGATCGCGCTCAACTCCCCGGCCGCCGCGTGGCGCTGGACGCGCGACCTCTTCGAACAACGCGCATCCTTGCAGGCCGAGAACCGTGCGCTGCGCGACGCGCTGCGCGCAAGCGAGCTGCAGGGGCTGCGCCGTGCGGCGCTGGAGCGCGAGAACGCGGAACTGCGGGGGCTGCGCGACTCGTTGCGGGGTGTGGCCGCCAAATGGCTGCCCTCCAACGTCATCGCGCAACAGGTCGACGCCCAACGCCACCGCCTCACCGTCGATCGCGGCGCGCGCAACGGCGTGACCGAGGGGCAGGTCGTGGTCGCCGGAGGCGGCATCGTCGGGCAGAGCCTGAGGGTCGGCCCGCGCAGCACGGAGATCATCCTCATCTCGGACCCCAGCAGCGGCGTGCCGGTCCAGAACCTGCGCACCGGGGCTCGCAGCCTCGCCATCGGCGCGGGCAAGCCGGGTGAACTCTCCCTCCCCTACCTGCCCTTGCAGACCGACATCCTGGCCGGCGATCTGCTGGTCACCTCCGGCCTCGGTGGCATCTTCCCCGCGGGCTACCCGGTCGCCAAGGTCGCCGAAGTCCGTCGCGACAGCGGTTCGCCGCTCGCCGTGGTGCGCGCGCAGGCGCTCGCGGCGCTCGACCGGGATCGCGTGGTGAGCTTCGTCTGGTTCGAACCGGGACATCCGGCCGCGCCCGCAACCCCTGCAGCGCCGCCTGCCACAGCGGGTCCTGCCGCAGCGCCTTCCGCCGCCGCTTCGGGGGCGACCCGATGACCGAGTCGCGTACCCGGCTCGTCCTGTCGACGGCTGCGGCGTTCCTGCTGCAGGCGCTGCCGCTGCCTGCCGCGCTCGCGATGTTCCGCCCGCCGTTCGCGGTGCTCATGGTCATCTTCTGGTCGCTGACCGCGCCGCGCCTCGGCGGCATCGCACTCGGCTTCCTGGTCGGACTCGCCATCGACGTCCAGCAGGGCGTGGTGCTCGGTCAGCACGCGCTCGCCACGTCGCTGGTGGCTTATGTCGCCGTGCGCCAGCACCTGCTGGTGCGCACCAAACCTTTCCTCGAGCAATCCCTGTTCGTGTTCGCGCTGCTGTCGGCCTGGGTCGCCACCTGCTGGATGATCGAGGCGTTCACGGGCCAGTCGACCGGTGACTGGACGCGCTGGCTGCAGGCCCTCACCGGCGCGCTCGTCTGGCCGCTGCTCATGATCTGGACAGGTCCTCACGCCACCGGGAACCGCTGAACCATGGCGGCACCCGGGCGCATCAAAGACCTTTGGCGCGAGCAGCGTCTCTTCGAGCAACGTGCGATCGCCGCCGTGGTCGTGGTCGGGCTGCTTGCCGCGGCGCTGGTCGCGCGCCTCGTCTGGCTGCAGGTCACGCGCTACGAGCATTTCACCGACCTCGCGCAGGGCAACCGGGTGCGCACCGAACCGTTGCCGGCGCCACGCGGCATGATCTACGACCGTACCGGCGTCGTGCTCGCCGAGAACCTCCCCGCCTACCAGCTCGAACTGGTGCGCGAGCAGGTGCCCGACCTCGAAGGCACGCTCGCCGGGCTCGTACGCATCGGCCTGCTGGAGGCGGACGACCTCGATTTCGTGCGGCGCGCCATCCGTTCGCGCCGTCCGTTCGACGGCGTGCCGATCCGGCTGCGCCTGAGCGAGGAAGACATGGCCCGCTTCGCCCTGCACCGCCACCGGTTCCCGGGCGTTGACATCCGCACCCGGCTCGCCCGGCATTACCCGCAGGGCGAGATCGGGGTCCATGCGGTGGGCTATGTCGGCACGCTCTCGGAGACCGACCTGCAACGGGTCGACCGCGAGGAGTACGCCGGCATCTCGACCATCGGCAAGATCGGCGTCGAGGGCACCTTCGAGGACGCGCTGCGCGGCCGGAAAGGTTCGCGCGAGATCATGGTCAACGCCCAGGGCCGCTCCGTGGAACGGGAAGACGTGCTCGACGTGCCGCTGCGCACGACCGCCGCGAAGCCCGGGGCCGATCTCTTCCTCACGCTCGACCTCGAGGTGCAACGGGTCGCGGAGCAGGCCATCGCGGGCCAGCGCGCCGCGATCGTCGCCCTCGACCCGCGCAACGGCGAGGTCATCGCGCTCGCCAGCCGGCCCGGCTTCGACCCCAACGGCTTCGCGCGCGGCCTCACCCGCGTCGAGTTCGCCGCGCTCAACGAAAACCCGGACCGCCCCCTCTTCAACCGCGCGCTGCGCGGCACCTACCCGCCCGGTTCGACCATCAAGCCGGTGGTGGCGCTCGCGGGTCTCGAGCACGGCATCGTCACGCCCACCACCTCGCGCGCCTGCCCGGGCTGGTACTCGCTGCCGGGCAGCAGCCATCGTTTCCGCGACTGGCGGCGTGGCGGCCACGGCAGCGTCGCGTTGGTCGAAGCGGTGGCGCAGTCCTGCGACATCTACTTCTATGCCTTGGCCACGCAGCTCGGCGTGGAGCGGCTGCGCGGCTTCCTCGCGCGCTTCGCGCTCGACGGACCGACCGGCCTCGACGCCGGCGGCGAGAAGGCGGGCATCCTGCCGTCGCCGGAATGGAAGAAGCGTGCGTTCAAGCGCCGGGCGCAGCAGGTCTGGTTCCCGGGCGAGACCGTGATCTTCGGCATCGGCCAGGGATACATGACGAGCACACCGATCCAGGTGGCACAGATGACCGCGGTGTTGGCGATGCGCGGCGCCGGCTTCCGGCCCCGCCTGGTGCGCGCGCTGCGCGACCCCGTGACCCGCGCCGAGACGCCGATCCCGCCCGCGCCGCTGCCGCCGGTGGAACTCGGGGACCCGGCCAACTGGGACGTCGCCGTCCAGAGCATGGTCGCCGTGATGCAAGGCGGGACGGCGAGCCGTTCCGCGATGGGCGCAGAGTATTCGATCGCCGGCAAGACGGGCACCGCGCAGGTCTTCACCGTCGCGCAGAACGCGCGCTACGACGAGTCGGCGATCTCCGAGCGGCTGCGCGACCACGCATGGTTCGTCGCGTTCGCGCCGGTCGAGGATCCGCGGATCGCCATCGCGGTGCTGGTGGAGAACGGCCGCAGCGGCAGCGGCACCGCGGCGCCGATCGCACGGACGGTGATGGATGCCTACCTGCTGCGCAAGTTCCCGCCGCCGCCAGGCGAAGGCGCGGACGAGATGGCGGCACCCGAAGCCGTGGGGACAGGCGAATGATGCGCGAGGACGTCGAGAGCACCACCCGCCGCACGCTCACGCGCTCCGCGCGCGTTCTCGGCACCTTGCAGCTCGATGGGCCGCTGGTGCTCGGCCTCGCGTTGCTCGCGGTCTACGGACAGTTCGTGCTCTACAGCGCCTCGGGGGGCGACTGGAACTCGGTCGTGCGCGGATCGATCCGGCTCGGTATCGGCGCCGTGGTGATGCTCGCCTGCGCGCAGCTCAAGCCGGGCCAACTGCGACGGCTGTCGCCGGTGCTGTACCTCGTCGGGCTCGTGCTCCTCATCATCGTCGATGCCGTGGGCTACATCGGCAAGGGCGCGCAACGCTGGCTGGACCTCGGCTTCATCCGCTTCCAACCCTCCGAGATCATGAAGCTCGCCGTGCCGATGGCCTGCGCCTGGTACCTGCGCGACCGCGCCCTGCCGCCGGACGGCAAGACCTTGATGGTCTTGGCGGCGCTCATCCTGATCCCGACCTTCCTCACGATCGTGCAGCCGGACCTCGGGACCGGCCTGCTGATCCTCATGGCGGGCGGGCTCGTCGTGCTGTTCGCGGGCCTGCAAGGCTGGATCATCGCGCTGCTGGGCACCGCAGGCGCAGCGGCCTCATGGGGCGGCTGGTTCCTGCTGCACGACTACCAGCGTCAACGCGTGCTGACCTTCCTCGACCCGCAGTCCGATCCGCTCGGCGCGGGCTATCACATCATCCAGTCGAAGATCGCGATCGGATCCGGCGGCGTCGCCGGCAAGGGCTACATGGAGGGCACGCAGGGCCAGCTCGAATTCCTGCCCGAGCGCGCCACGGATTTCGTGTTCGCCGTGGTCGGCGAGGAACTCGGCCTGCTCGGCGCGTTGCTGCTGATCGGGCTCTATCTCTTCGTCGTGCTGCGCGCGCTTTTCCTCGCCTCGCAGATGCGCGACACCTTCGCACGGCTGCTGTCGGGCAGCTTCGCCGTGATCTTCTTCGTCTATGTGTTCATCAATGCGGGCATGGTGAGCGGCTTGTTGCCCGTGGTCGGCGTGCCGATGCCCTTGGTGAGTTATGGCGGCACCTCGATGGTGACCCTGCTGGCAGGGTTCGGTATGCTCATGTCGTTGCACGCCAACCGGAAACTCGCCGCCTGATGAAGGTCTGCCTCCGCCCGATCCTCGCCCTCCTTCCCGCCCTGCTGCTCGCTGCCTGCGCTACGCCGCGCAGCGTCGCGCAGTCGGCTCCGACGCCGTCCGCACCGGCTGCGGCGCCAGCTGCAACCCCGGCTGCGGCCCCGGCCACAGCCCCACAACCAGAGCCGCCCACGCCCTTCGACCTCGAACGCCCCGACATCGTGGCCTGGATCGCCGCGGTCTCGGCGCGCCATGCGATCCCCGCAGGTGAACTGCGTTCGCTGCTCGCCGGCGGGCGTCGCCAACCGGCGATCCTTGCCGCCATCAGCCGGCCGGCCGAGAGCGTCATGACCTGGTGGCAGTACAGCGAGAGGCTCGTCGTCGAGCAACGCATCGCCGAAGGCGCCGAGTTCTGGCGTACCCATCGCGCGCGCCTCGAGGCCGTGAGCGCCCGTACCGGCGTCGATGCGGCCTATCTCGTCGCCATCGTGGGCGTCGAGTCGTCGTACGGACGGCGCGCCGGGACCTGGCGGGTGCTCGATGCGCTGATGACCCTCGGCTTCGATTACCCGCGACGCAGCACGTTCTTCCTGTCGGAACTCGAACAGTTCGTGCTGCTCGCGCGGGACGAGCGCCTCGACCTGGCGGCCACGCTCGGCTCCTACGCGGGCGCGATGGGTGCGCCACAGTTCATGCCCTCGAGCTACCGCCGTTTGGCGGTCGACGGCTCCGGTGACGGCCGTCGCGACCTGTTCCGAAACTGGGACGACGTGTTCTCGAGCGTCGCCAACTACTTCGTGGCGAGCGGCTGGAAGCGGGGCGCGCCCGTGCTCACCGAGGCGACCGCACCGGAGGCGGTGTTCGCGACGCTCGATCGCCGCAACCTCGACCTCAAGGACACGGCTGCCAGCCTGCGCGCCCGCGGCGTGCGCTTCGACCCGACCATCTCCGACGAGACGCCGCTGATCCTGATCCCCGCCGAACAGCGCGATGGCCCCGGCGTCCGCGTGGGCTTCGCCAATTTCCGCGTCATCACCCGCTACAACCGCAGCATCCTCTACGCGATGGCGGTGCACGACCTGGCCGAAGCCCTGCGCGCCCGGGTGGAAGCCCCCGCAGGCTGATGCGCCGCACCGGACCGCAGCGCTGGCGTCTGCTGTCGGCCATCCTCGGCCTGTCCTCGCTCTGGGCCTTCTCGGGTTGCAGCATCCTGAAGCGCGCGCCGGAGCCGGCGCCCGATGCTGGCCTCCCCGCCCCGCCTCGCGACCTCGCCGCCATCCCGGACGCCGTGCCCCGCGACGAGCCGCGCAGCCGCTACGGCAACCCCGAGACCTACGAGGTCTTCGGGCGGCGATACAAGGTCATGAAATCCTCCAAAGGCCACGTCGAGCGCGGTCTGGCCTCCTGGTATGGCCCGGGCTTCCATTCCGAGCGCACCTCGAGCGGCGAACCCTACGACATGTACGCGATGACCGCCGCGCACAAGACGCTGCCCATCCCGGTCTATGTGCGGGTGACGAACCTCGAGAACGGACGCTCGGTGGTGGTCCGCGTCAACGATCGCGGTCCCTTCGTCGGCGACCGCATCATCGACCTGTCCTACACCGCCGCCTGGAAGCTCGACATGCTGCGGGCAGGCACGGCGAAGGTCGAGATCCGGGTGCTCGAGCCCGGCAAGCGCAGTGCAGACAGCCCCGTCATCGCGGCGACGGGCGCCGCGACTGGTGCGGCGACAGGCGCGGCGTCGATCAGCACCCCGCCCGGCAGCAGCAGTGTCGCGGGTGGCCGGTTCCTGCAGGCCGGATCGTTCGCCTCGCGCGCGAACGCCGCGGCGCTCGCCGATCGACTGACGGCTTCAGGCATCCAGGGCGCCAGCATCCGCGAAGCGCAGGTCGGCGAGCGGACGCTCTATCGCGTCCGCGTGGGCCCGGTCGCGGATGCCGCGCAGGCGGTGCGGCTCACCGAGCAGTTGCGCAGCGCCGGCATCCCGGATGCGCGCCTCGCGCCGGAGTGACGCAGGACCGCGGCTCGAGCCGGTACAATATCGGCCTGTCCCGCACGCCTCGCACCTCCAGGAGCCCTTCTTGACGATCTCTTCGACGATGCCCCGCCGCATCCGCGTCGCCGCTACCGGCGCGCTCATGATCTTCGCCGCGGTGGCCACGGCCACCACGCCGACTGCCACGCCGACCGTCACGCCGTCTGCGCCCCCCGCTGCGGCGTCGGCTGCCGCACTGCCGGCGCTGCCTGCGGCGGTGCCCGCGCGCCAATACATCCTCCTCGACCAGGCCAACGGCCGCACGCTGGCGGCGCAGGATGCCGATGTCCGCGCCGAGCCGGCGAGCATCACGAAGCTCATGACCGCGATGGTCGTGTTCCGGCAGATCGCAGCCGGTCGGCTGCGCCTCGATGAGCCGGTCACCATCAGCGAACGCGCCTGGCGCGCCGAAGGCTCGCGCACGTTCGTCGAGGTCGGCAAGCAGGTGCCGGTCGAGGTGCTGCTCAAGGGCATGATCGTGCAGTCGGGCAACGACGCCGCGACCGCGCTGGCCGAGAAAGTCGCCGGCACCGAAGCGGCGTTCGCCGGGCTCATGAACGCCGAGGCGGCGCGGCTCGGCATGAAGAACTCCAACTTCACCAACGCCACGGGCCTGCCGGACCCGGGGCTGTACTCGAGCGCGCGCGACATCGCGCTGCTCTCGCAGGCGCTGATCCGCGAATTCCCCAGCTACTACCAGTGGTACTCGCTGCGCGAATTCGAGTGGGGCGGCATCCGTCAGCCGAACCGCAACGGCCTGCTCGCACGCGACGCCGGCGTCGACGGCATCAAGACCGGCCACACCTCGAGCGCAGGGTACTGCCTCGCCAGCTCCGCCGAGCGCAGCGGTACGCGCTTCGTCGCCGTGGTGCTCGGCGCCGTCTCGCCGAGGGTCCGGGAGGAGGCCAGCCTGACGCTGCTCGAGCACGGGTTCCGTCATTTCCAGACCGTGCGGCTGCGCAAGGCCGACGAGGTCATCCTGCGCCCCCGGGTCTACAAGGGCGCGGTCGACCGGCTCGCTGTCGTGCCGGCCTCCGAGGTCGCCATCACCACGCTGCGCGGACAGGCGGGCGGTTTGCGCACCGTGCCCGTGCTCGCCGGTACGCTCATCGCGCCGATCGCCGCCGGGCAGCGCGTCGGCGAACTGCAGGTGCAGGAGAACGGCCAGGTCGTCGCCCGCGTCCCGCTCGTCGCGCAAGGCGCGATCGCGCAGGGCGGGCTCTGGGCCCGGATCCGCGACACCGTGCTGCTCTGGTTCCAGTGACCGCCTGACGCCGCAGGATTCCGGGAGACCGACATGGCCGAGCCCCTACCGATCTGCTATCTCAACGGCGACTGGCTGCCGCTGCGCGAGGCGCGCATCTCGCCGCTCGACCGCAGCTTCCTGTTCGGCGACGGCATCTACGAGGTCGTGCCGGTGTTCGCAGGGCGCCCGTTCCGCTTCATGGAGCACTTCGACCGCCTCACCCGCAGCGCTGACGGGATCCGGCTGCGCGATCCGCATACGCGGGACGAGTGGCGGGCGATGGTACGGGAGCTGATGGCGCGCAATGGCGGCGGCGACCTGTATGTCTACGTCCAGGTGTCGCGCGGCGCCGAATACGGCCGGAACCACGCGCCCTTGCCCGACGTGCCGCCCACGGTGTTCGCGTTCTGCGCGCCATTGCCGCAGTTGTCGGCCGGATCGCGCGCCACGGGGCTCTCGTGCATCACCGCCGAGGACACCCGGTGGGCGCGCTGCGACATCAAGTCCACCGCCCTGCTCGCCAATGTGCTGCTGCGCCAGCTGTCGGTCGACGTCGATGCGCACGAGACGATCCTGCTGCGCGACGGCGAACTCATGGAAGCGAGCGCCTCGACGGTGCACATCGTCAGCGGCGGGCGGTTGGTCACGCCGCCCGATTCGCGGCGCATCCTGCCGGGCACCACACGAAGCGTGGTCGAAGAGCTTGCCGACCGCATCGGGCTGCCCCGCGAGACCCGGGCCGTGACCGTGGCCGAACTGCGCGCCGCCGACGAGATCTGGCTCGCCTCGGCGACCCGCCGCGCATCGCCGGTCACGCGCCTCGACGGTGCGCCGGTGGGCAGCGGCCTGCCGGGCCCGGCCTGGCAACGCCTGGATGCGGCCTTCACTGCGCTGATCGACGAACTGTCGGGCCAGCCCTGGTGAGCGGCACCGTGGACGAGGCCCAGAGCCCGCTGCAGTTCCCGACCGATTACCCGATCAAGGTGGTCGGACGCACCGAGCGCAGCCTTCGCGCGCGCATCGACGTCGTGGTCACGTCGCATGTGCCGGACCTCGATCCGGCGCGGATCAGCGAGCGCGCGAGCGGTGCCGGCAACTTCACCGCCATCACCTACACCATCGTCGCGCAGAGCCGCGAGCAGGTCACCTCGCTGGTGACGGCGCTGACCGCCACCGAAGGCGTGCTGATGGTGATCTGAGCCGCGCGCCCGTCCCGGGCGACGCGGCCCGACCGCAGTTCAGCGGCCGATCAGCGACAGGAATTCGCGGCGCGTGTCCGCGTTGGTCTTGATGTTGCCGCGCAGCGCCGAGGTCACCGTGGCGGTGCCGGTGTGCCGCACGCCGCGCGACTCCATGCACATGTGGCGGCACTCGATGACCACCGCGACGCCGAGCGGCTTGAGGTGCGTGTCGAGGGCGTCGGCGATCTGGTTGGTGAGCCGCTCCTGCACCTGCAGCCGGCGGCCGTAGATCTCCACCAAGCGCGAGATCTTCGAGAGCCCTAGGATGCGCTTGTCCGGCACATAACCCACGTAGGCCTTGCCGAAGAACGGCGCGAGGTGGTGTTCGCAGAGCGAGTACACCGGGATGTCGCGCACGATGACCATCTCATCGACGCGTTGCGCGCCATCCTCGAAGGACTTGAGGATCTCCTCGGGGTTCATGCGATAGCCGCGCGTGTACTCCTCCCAGGCCTTGAGGAAACGGGCGGGCGTCTCGAGCAGACCCTCGCGGTCCGGGTCCTCGCCGATGTAGGCGAGCAGCCGGCGGACGGCTTGGAGGTCCTCGGGCGAGTGGACAGGCATCGTCGCGGCAGGCGGAGCCTGGATCGGGGACTTGGGCTGGGTCATGGGCATGGGTCTCCTAAAGATCGGCGCAGTTCCGGCACGAGCACCCCCGCCACGGCGCCGACCTCGCGTGGCCCGCCGAGAGCTGCCACTTGGGTCATCGCCAGGCCTTCGTAGCCGCAGGGGTTGATGCGCCCGAACGGCCCGAGGTCCATGTCAACGTTGACTGACAGTCCATGATAACTCGCGCCGCGCCGGACACGTATGCCCACGCTCGCCAGTTTGGCATCGGCCACATAGACCCCGGGTGCGCCCGGGCGCGTAGCGGCCGTGACGCCCCACCGGGCCATCGTCGTGATGACCGCCTGCTCGAGCGCCGTGACGAGGTCGCGCACGCCGAGCCCTGCGCGCCGCAGGTCGACGAGCGGATAGACGACGAGCTGTCCGGGGCCGTGATAGGTCACCTGTCCGCCGCGGTCGACCTTGACCACCGGGATATCCCCCGGCGCCAGCAGGTGTGCGGGGTCCGCATTCATGCCGAGCGTGAACACCGGATCGTGCTCCAGCACCCACAGTTCGTCTTCGGTTTCGGGTCCGCGCCGGTCGGTGAACGCCTGCATCGCGCGCCAGGTCTCGAGGTACCCCACGCGCCCCTGTTCACGGACGAGGATGGGAGGCTCCCGCATTGACCACACCGGCGTTGTTGCCGGCCAGCGCCTGCTCGGCGCGATAGCTCGAGCGCACCAGCGGCCCGGAGACGCATTCCCGGAAGCCGCGCGCCAAGGCCCACTCGCGGTAGCGGTCGAACTCCTCGGGCGTGACAAAGCGCTCGACGGGCAGGTGGTTGACGGTCGGCCGCAGGTACTGCCCGAGCGTCAGCAGGTCCACCTCGTGCGCGCGCAGGTCGTCCATCGCCTCGCGCAGTTCCTCCTCCGACTCGCCGAGGCCGAGCATGATGCTGGACTTGGTGAGCACCTCCGGGCGATGCCGCTTGGCGTGCGCCAAGACGCGCAGCGTCTGCTCGTAGCCGGCACGCGGATCGCGGACGGGATGCGTGAGACGGCGCACCGTCTCGACGTTCTGCGCGAAGACCTCGAGCCCGGAATCGACCACCGTCTCGATATCCGCGGCGATGCCCTGGAAATCAGGCACCAAGGCCTCGACCGCAGTCTGCGGCATGAGCGCCTTGATCTCGCGCACCGTAGCCGCGAAATGCGCCGCGCCGCCGTCCGGCAGGTCGTCGCGGTTCACGGAGGTGAGCACCACGTAACGCAAGCCCATGAGCTGCACGGTGCGCGCCGCGTTGCGCGGTTCCTCGGGATCGAGCCAGCCGCGCGGGTTGCCGGTGTCGACGGCGCAGAACCGGCAGGCCCGCGTACACACCTCGCCCATCAGCATCAGCGTCGCGGTGCCGGCGTTCCAGCACTCGCCGATGTTCGGGCACTTGGCCTCTTCGCAGACCGTGGCGAGACGATGCTCACGCACGGTCTGACGCACGGTCTCGTAGCGCTCGCCGCCCGCGAACGGCGCCTTGAGCCAACGCGGCTTGCCGCCGGGCACGCGCGACGGCGCGTCCGCGGTCGCCTTGATGCCGTCGCGGATCGCGTTGAAACCCTGTGCGGTGCGGTACTTCTGGCCGCTCATCGGCCGCGGCAGCGGCACGACGACCTCGGTCCCGGCGACCTCAGGGGAGCCCTTGCGGGATTCGTCGCTCATGCCGCTAGTGTACGCGCCGCCGCCCCGCGCCGCCGATCCACCGCGCCATCAGGACGCTCAACCGAGCAGGGCGCTCAACCGAGCGCGCCGCCGGCCAGGCGGTCGTCGAGCTCGCGCAGCCGCTGCGGCGTGCCGACATCGCACCACATCCCCTGGTACAAGAGTCCGCGCAAGCGTCGCGCGGCGCCTGCGCGGCGCAGCAGCGGCAGCAGCGGGAACCGTCCATCCGTGCAGCCCTCGAAGAACTCGGGGCGATACACCCCGATCCCGGAATAGGTATGGCGGGGCGCGGCGCCGGGTTCGGTGAGCACGTCGTGCCCCCCGCCCGTGCGCGCCTCGAGACCGAAGTCCCCACCGGGGTGATGGGGCGGATTCGGCACCAGCACGAGGCTCGCGAGGGCGCCGTCATCGAGCGGGGGCGGACGGGCGTGGTCGTAGTCCGTCCAGATGTCGCCGTTGACCACGAGGAAAGGCGCCGCGCCGAGCAACGGCAACGCGCGGAAGATGCCACCACCGGTCTCGAGCGCCGCGTCGCCCTCGTCGCTGTAGCGGATCCGCACGCCATGATGGGCGCCGTCGCCGAGCGCCTCGCGGATGCGCTCGCCGTACCATGCGAGGTTGATCACGATGTCGACGATGCCCGCACGCGCCAGGGCGACGAGGTGCCATTCCAACAGCGACCGGCCACCCACCTCGAGCAGCGGTTTCGGCCGGTCATCGGTGAGCGGCCGCATACGCTCACCACGGCCGGCCGCGAGGATCATGGCCTTCATGCACCGGCTCCGGCGGCGCGCGCGGCAGCAGCGACTCTTGCGCGCGCGTTCGCGGCGGCCAGACGCGGCGCCGCCTCGCGCTGCAGCCATGCGCCGAGCGGGGCGAGTTCGGGATGACGCGCACAGGCGTCGAGCGTGTACTCGAGCGTCAGCGGCAGATCGTCCAAGTAGCCCGTCTTGCCGTCGCGCCAGCACAGGCGCGCGAAGATCCCGAGCACCTTGATGTGACGCTGCACGCCGATGAGATCGAACCATCGCAGGAACTCGCGATCGCTGCCGCCCGCAAGGTCCGCAGCGCCCGCCGCACACAGCGCCGCCCGATGGTCGCGCAGCCAGGCCTCGACCTGCGCGCGCGGCCAGCGGATGTAGCAGTCCTTGAGCAAGGAGACGAGGTCGTACCCCACGGGGCCTGCCAAGGCGTCCTGGAAGTCGATGATGCCGGGCCCGGCTGCGGGCAGCACCATGAGGTTGCGCGAGTGGTAGTCACGGTGCACGAACACCACCGGCTGCGCGAGCGCCTCGGCGCACAACACGGCCGATGCCGCGGCGAACACCTCGCGATCCAGGGCGGTCAGCTCGAGCCCGAGGTGCCGGGTGGCGAACCATTCGGGCATGAGGTCCAGCTCGCGCTGCAAGGTGGCCGCGTCGTAGGGCGGCAGCTCGGACGCCGCCGCGCGGCCCCGGACCTGGATGGCCACGAGCGCCGTGAGCGCCTCGCCATAGAGCCCATCGGCCCGCGAACGGTCGCGCAGCGCGGCGAGATACGGCTCCGAACCGAGGTCCTCGAGGAGCACGAAGCCCCGAGGTCCGTCGACCGCATGCACCGCGGGAACGTGCACGCCGAGCCCCTCAAGCAGCCGCGACACGTGCAGGTAAGGCCGGGTGTCCTCGTGTTCGGGCGGCGCATCCATCACGATCAGGCTGCCGCCGCCGGCCAGATGGGCGCGGAAATAGCGCCGGAAACTGGCATCGGCCGACGCCACCGACATGCGCTCGAGGCGATGGCCGAGGTCCTCGCCCACCCAGCGAGTGAGCGCTTCCAGACGCAGGTCGGTGGAGGTCATGAAATCCGCGGGGCGCGACAGGGGTCGACATTATAATGGCGACAACCATGGCGCCGCCGCTTCGCCCCGCGACCCTGCTTCCGGCCCTGACGCCTGTCTGGCTGGTCTGTATGGCATGGGTCTCGGTGCCGGCCGCCCACGCGCAGTCCGCAGCGCCGCTGCCCGAGCCCCGGGCGTTGCGCTGTCCTGCCCCCTCGTCGGTGCGCGAGGCGCTGCGAGCGAGCGATCCGCAGCAGACCCCGCCGCAATGGACCCCGCCGCCGCGACCGGCGCAGCCGGCGATGACCGGCTCGACGCCCACGCTCGTGGTGGGTGATGACCCGCGCATCGAGATCAGCAGCGATTCGGCGACGCTCGGGGTGGACGGCGATGCCGTCCTCAAGGGCGACGTCCGCGTCATCCAGGGCGAGCGCACACTGTCGGCGGAGGATGTCACCTACGACGCCGAGAAGAACCTCTTCAAGGTCGAAGGCACTGTGCGCTACGTGGAACCGTCGCTCGAGGTCTCCGGCCGCGGCGGCAGTTACGATCCGGCGGGCGGCGCGGCCTTCGAGGCGGCGACCTTCGCGCTGCCCGAGCGACCGGCGCGCGGCGCCGCCGAGCGCATGGAGCTCGAGGCCGACGGCGACATCCGGCTGCAGCAGGTCTGGTTCAGCACCTGCCCCGCCGAGCACCCCGATTGGCGCATCCGCGCGAGCCGCATCGACCTCGACATGCTGGCGCGCAACGGCACCGGCCGCGATGCCGCCGTGGAATTCAAGGGCGTACCGATCCTGTACCTGCCCTGGATCTCGTTCCCGGTGGGCGACCAGCGCAAGAGCGGCTTCCTGTTCCCGAGCGTCGGCTACAGCTCCCGCAGCGGTGCCGAGATCGGCATCCCGTACTACTTCAACCTCGCGCCGAACTACGACCTCACCTTCGACCCGGTCTTCCATAGCCGTCGCGGCGTGGATCTCGGGGGGCGCTTGCGCTACCTCACCGAGCGGCACCAGGGTCGCCTGCAGGCGCGGCTCCTGCCGTCGGATTCGCTCAAGGATGCCGACCGCGAGTGGCTGCAGTGGCGGCACGACGGCGACCTCGGCGCAGGTTGGCATCTCGACGTGGACGCGCAGCACGTCAGCGACGCGGAATATTTTGAGGACTTCTCGCAGGGCGGTTCGGATTCGAGCACCACGTTCCTCGACCAGTCTCTGGGCGTGTCCTACGAGGGCGACCGCTGGGCCTTGCTCGGCGAACTGCGGGACTTCCAGACCATCGACCGGGCGCTCGCGCCGCTCGACCGCCCCTACGCCACGCTGCCGAGGCTGCTCGCCCGGGGCGACCTCCCCTTCGGCCCGGGACGCGGCGCGCTCGCCGGCCTCGACGCGGAACTGGTCCGGTTCGATCGCGACGTCGGCGTCACGGGGTGGCGCCTCGATGCCCGACCCCGCTTGGAGATGGCGCTCGACCGGCCGGGCTGGTTCGCGCGACCGGGCGTCGCCTGGCGCTATACCCGTTACGACCTCTCGGGCGCGGCCACGGGCGCCGATGCGCCGAGCCGCTCGCTGCCCTCGGCCTGGGTCGACGTCGGCCTGCGCCTCGAACGCATCACGACCGGTGCGTCCGCGCCCCGCGTCACGCTCGAGCCGCGCATGCTCTATCTTTGGACGCCGTTCCGCGAACAAGAAGCCCTGCCGGTGTTCGACACCGCGCTGCCCGATCTCGACTTCGGCCAGCTCTTCAGCACCGAGCGCTACGTCGGCGCGGACCGTGTCGCCGACGCCAACCAGCTGAGCCTTGGCGCCACCGCGCGCGTCTACGACGGGGGCGGTCGGCAACTGCTGTCCGCGACGCTCGGCCAGATCCGCTATTTCGAGACGCCCCGCGTCCGGCTGCCCGACGAACCCGTATCGCGGCGCCGCGAGTCGGACCTCGTCGCCGAGCTCGGCGTCTCGGCCTGGAGCCACTGGACCGCCCAGTTCGGCCTGCAATGGAACACCCGCGACGAGCAGCGGGAGCGCAACAATTTCCGGCTGCGGTACAGCCCCGACCAGGATCGCGCCCTGAACCTCGCCTACAACTTCCAGCAAGGCGGCATCGAACAGGCGGAATTCTCCGGGGCATGGCCGATCGGCCGCGAATGGAGCACCTTCGGCAAGCTCGTGTACGACCTGCAAACCCGCTCAGGCCTCGAGCAGTTCGCCGGCGTCGAGTTCCGTTCCTGCTGCTGGCGCCTGCGCGCCGTCGGGCGACGCTATGTCTCGAACCGCACGGGCGAACGCGACACGCAGTTCTACCTGCAACTGGAACTGAACGGCCTGTCGAGTGTCGGAAGCGGAGCGGACGCTTTCCTCGAGGAAGCATTTCGTGGATACTCGCGCTCCAGCGTAACCCGCTGACTTCCAACCGTTTTTCGGGACTGCCGCCATGCCGAATCGCCCCCTGCCCGCCCGTCCGTCGCGTCTCGTCGCCCGTACGATCCTCTGCGCCTGGGCGCTGCCGCTGTCGGCGCTGCTTGTGGTACCGCAAGCTCTCGCGCAGACCCGGACGCTGTCCGACCGCGGCGAGCTGCTCGACCGGGTCGCCGCCGTGGTCAACGACGGCGTAGTGCTGGGCAGCGAACTCGAGGAACAGATCGCCGAGATCACCGGCCGCATCCGCGAGCAGGGCATGGAGATGCCGCCCGCCGGCGTGTTGCGCCAACAGGTGCTCGACCGCCTGATCCTCCAGGAGATCCAGATGCAGCGCGCCCAACGCGCCGGGATCCGCATCAACGACGAGGCGCTGAACTCCGCGCTCGGGGACGTCGCCCAGCGCAACGGCATCGCGCTCACCGACCTGCCCAAGGCGCTCGCCTCGCAGGGCGTCGACTACGGCGCCTACCGCGAGAGCGTCCGCCGCGAGATGACCATGCAGGTGCTGCGGCAGCGCGATGTGCTGCAGCGCATCAACGTCTCGCCGCGCGAGATCGAGCAGTTCCTCGCCAAGGACAAGAGCCGTCCGTCCGAGGCCAACGAATACAACCTCTCGCACATCCTGGTGGCCGTGCCGCAGGATCCCTCGCCGCAGCAGCTCGAGGAAGCCGCCCGACGCGCCGAAGACGTCAGCCGCCGTGCCCGGGCCGGCGAGGATTTCGCCCGCCTCGCCATCGCCTACTCGAACAGCCAGACCGCGCTCGAGGGCGGCTCGCTCGGCTGGCGCCGCGGCCCGGAGATCCCCACGGTGCTCGCAGATCTCGTGGTGCAGCTCAAGCCGGGCGAGACCAGCGAACCCCTGCGCACCCCGTCGGGCTATCACATCGTGCGGCTCAACGAGCTGCGCGGCGAGGCGGCCCAGGGTTTGGTGGAGCAGACCCACGCACGCCACATCCTGCTCAAGCCCACCGAGATCCAGGACGATGCCACCGTCGAACAGCGGCTGCGCACGGTGCGCGAGCGCATCCTCAAGGGCGAGGATTTCGCCGGCCTCGCCCAGACGCTCTCCGAGGATCCCGGCTCCGCGACCGACGGCGGCGACCTCGGTTGGACGGCGCCCGGCACCTTCGTGCCCGAGTTCGACAAGGCGCTCGCCGCCCTGAAGGAGAACGAGATCAGCCAGCCCTTCCGCACCCAGTTCGGTTGGCACATCGTGCAGCTGCTCGGCCGACGGCAGTTCGACAACACCGAAGACATGCGGCGGCAGCGCGCGTTCATACAGTTGCGCGAGAGCAAGGCCGAGGAAGAGATCGAGCTTTGGTTGCGGCGACTGCGCGACGAGGCGTATGTCGACATCAAGAGCTGACCGGCCACGCCTGGTCCTCACCTCCGGCGAGCCTGCGGGGATCGGCCCGGAGATCTGCGCACAACTCGCCGCAGCGCGGGTCGGCGGCCCCGATGACGCCGATCTCACCCTGCTCGGCGATCGCGACCTCATCTCGCAACGTGCGCGCGCCCTCGGCATCGACCCGTCGACGCTGCAGATCGAACATCACCCGCTCGCCGTCGCCTGCGTCGCAGGACGGCCGGACCCGCGCAACGCGGGCCAGGTGCTCGCGATGCTCGATACGGCGCTCGACGGCCTGCGCGACGGCCGCTGGGACGCCATGGTCACCGCCCCCGTCCAGAAGAGCACCATCGCCGCCTCGGGCGTGCGCTTCTCCGGCCACACCGAATACCTCGCCGAGCGCTGCGGCGTGGCGCGCCCGGTGATGCTGCTGGTCGCCGGTGACCTGCGCGTCGCGCTCGCCACCACGCACCTGCCGCTGCGCGCGGTCCCCGACGCGCTCACGACCGACGGCCTCGTCGAGGTGCTGCGCATCATGCACGCCGACCTGCGCGACAAGTTCGCGCTGCCCGCGCCGCGCATCGCCGTCTGCGGCCTCAACCCGCACGCCGGCGAGGACGGCCTGCTGGGCCACGAGGACCGCGAGGTGATCGCCCCGGCGATCGCGACGGTGCGCGCGGAAGGCATCCTCGCGCATGGACCGGTGCCGGCCGATACCGCCTTCACGCCGCGCGAACTGGCGCGTGCCGATGCCGTGCTCGCGATGTACCACGACCAAGGGCTGCCGGTGCTCAAGCACGCCGGGTTCGGGCATGCGGTCAACATCACGCTCGGGCTGCCCGTGCTGCGCACCTCGGTCGACCACGGCACCGCGCTCAGCCTCGCCGGCACCGGGCGCGCCGACCCGGGAAGCCTGCAGGCTGCCGTCACGCTGGCGGCGCGGCTCGCCGCGCTGCGCACCGGCGCCTGATCGCCCGTGGTCTTCGCACGCAAGCGCTTCGGCCAGCATTTCCTGCATGACGTGCAGGTCATCGACCGCATCGTCGCCGCCATCGGCCCGCGACCGGGCGAGGCCGTCGTCGAGATCGGACCCGGACATGGCGCGATCACCGGCGCCTTGCTCGCCGCGACCGGCACGATGGACGCCATCGAGATCGACCGCGACCTCGCCGCGGCGCTGCGCGCCCGGCTGGTGCCGCAAGGGCTGGTGCTGCACGAGACCGATGCGCTGCGCTTCGATTTCGCGGCGCTTGCGGCGCTGCGCGGCCAGCGTCTGCGGATCGTCGGCAACCTGCCGTACAACATCTCGACGCCGTTGATGTTCCACCTGCTCGCCACACCGCAGGCCATCCGCGACCTGCACATCATGCTGCAGAAGGAGGTCATCGACCGGATCTGCGCCGAGCCCGGCAGCGACGACTATGGCCGCCTGACCGTGATGCTCGCGCCGTGGGTACGCGCGGAACACCTCTTCGACGTGGGACCCGGCGCGTTCCGTCCGGCACCGCGCGTCTGGTCGGCGGTGGCGCGGCTCACGATGCGCGAGACGCCGGCCTTCGCGGTCGACGCGCGGTTCGGCCGCGTCGTCTCCGCCGCGTTCTCGGCACGGCGCAAGACGCTGCGCAACGGCCTTCGCACCCTGCTCGATGCCGAGGCGATCGCCGCCTGCGGCATCGATCCGGGCATCCGCCCCGAGATGCTGCCGCCCGCCGCGTTCGCGGCGCTCGCGCAGCATCTGCCGCTCCAGAGCGCGGCACCGACGCCGTCACCCGACGACGGCGCCTGAACCATGGCACGCATCGCGATCGGCGACGTGCAGGGCTGTCACGACGGGTTGCGCGAACTGCTGCGCACGGCGGGCTTCTCGGCCGACCGCGACGAGCTGTGGTTCGTCGGCGACCTCGTGAACCGCGGCCCGGATTCGCTCGGCGTGCTGCGCTTCGTGCGCGCCCTGGCGGACAACGCACAGGTCGTGCTCGGCAACCATGACCTGCACCTGCTGGCCGTCGCGCGCGGCACGGGCGGACGACGCTTGCGCAAGGACGACACGCTCGATGACGTGCTCGCCGCGCCGGACCGCGAGACGCTGCTCGATTGGCTGCAGTCCCGACCGCTCGCCGTGCACGCCCCGCGCCTCGAGGGCGGTCAGGGCGGCGCGCGCGATGACCTGATGGTGCATGCGGGCCTGGTGCCGCAGTGGGACGTCGCGGAGGCGCTGCGGCTCGCCGCCGAGGTCGAGGCCGCGCTCCGCAGCGACCCCGCGGGCCTGTTCGCGGCGATGTACGGCGACCAGCCGGACCGGTGGGACGGTTCGCTCGCCGGCCATGACCGTCTGCGCTTCGTCATCAACGCGCTCACCCGCATGCGTTTCGTGCACCGTGATGGCCGTGTCGACCTGAAACTGAAAGGCGCACCCGATGCGGCGCCCCGCGGCTGGCTGCCCTGGTTCGACGCGCCCGGCCGTCGCAGCGCCGACGCGCGGCTCGTGGTCGGCCACTGGTCGACGCTCGGGCTCGTGCTCCGCGACGATCTCGTGGCGCTCGACACCGGGTGCGTGTGGGGCGGCGCCCTCACCGCGGTATGCCTGGACGATCCGTCCCGCCGCTGGCAGGTCGCCTGCGCCGCACACCGCACACCCGGCTAGAATCTGCGCTCGCGGGTCCCGAGGGGCCCGGCCCCAGGGGTCCCCGCCCCTCCACCCTGCCGCCGGCACCGGACCGGCACGAGCACCGCCATGACCGTCATCTCGCAGCAGCACTTCATCGAGAGCGTCGCCGACGCCCTGCAGTACATCTCCTACTACCACCCGATGGACTACATCGAGTCGCTGGGCCGTGCCTACGAACTCGAGGAATCGCCGGCGGCCAAGGACGCCATCGCGCAGATCCTCACCAACTCGCGCATGTGCGCCGAAGGCCATCGCCCGATCTGCCAGGACACCGGCATCGTCGTCGCGTTCGTGAAGGTCGGGATGGGCGTGCGCTGGGACGCGACGCTGACCTTGCAGCAGATGGTCGACGAGGGCGTACGCCGGGCCTATCTCGATCCGGACAACACGCTGCGCGCCAGCATCGTCGCCGACCCCGCCTTCACGCGCCGCAACACCCGCGACAACACGCCCGCGGTGGTGCACGTGGAACTGGTCGAAGGCGATGGGGTGGAGATCGACATCTCGGCCAAGGGCGGCGGCTCGGAGAACAAGGCCAAGTTCGCGATGCTCAACCCCTCGGACTCGATCGTCGACTGGGTGCTCAAGACCGTGCCCACCATGGGCGCAGGCTGGTGTCCGCCGGGCATGCTCGGCATCGGCATCGGCGGGTCGGCCGAGAAGGCGATGGTGCTCGCCAAAGAATCCCTGATGGAGCCGATCGACATGGCCGAGCTCAAGGCGCGCGGCCCGAGGACTCCGCTGGAGGAGCTGCGCATCGAGCTGCACGACAAGGTCAACGCGCTCGGCATCGGCGCGCAGGGGCTCGGCGGGCTCTCGACCGTGCTCGACGTGAAGATCCTCGACTACCCGACCCATGCGGCCTCGAAGCCCATCGCCATGATCCCGAACTGCGCGGCCACCCGGCACGTGCACTTCAAGCTCGACGGCAGCGGTCCGGCGCGGCTCGAACCGCCCGACCTCGCGCGCTGGCCGAAGGTCGACTGGAAGCCCTCGCCCGAGGCGCGCCGCGTCGACCTCGACACCCTCACGCCCGCAGAGGTCGAACGCTGGCAGCCCGGAGAGCGGCTGCTGCTCAACGGCCGCATGCTCACCGGGCGCGACGCGGCCCACAAGCGCATCGCCGACCTGTTCGCGCGCGGCGAAGGGCTGCCGCCCGGCGTCGACCTGCGCAATCGCGTGATCTACTACGTCGGACCCGTCGACCCGGTGCGCGACGAGGTCGTGGGGCCCGCGGGCCCGACCACGGCCACGCGCATGGACAAGTTCACCGAGATGATGCTCGAGAAGACCGGGCTCATCGCCATGATCGGCAAGGCCGAACGCGGCCCGGTCGGCGTCGAGGCCATCCGCAAGCACAAGGCCGCCTACCTCATGGCCGTCGGCGGTGCCGCCTATCTCGTCTCGAAGGCGATCCGTGCCTCGCGCGTGGTGGCGTTCGAGGACCTCGGGATGGAGGCGATCTACGAATTCACCGTGCAGGACATGCCGGTGACCGTCGCCGTGGACGCGCGGGGCACCTCGGTGCACCAGAGCGGCCCCGCCGAGTGGGGCGCGAAGATCGCGGCCAAGATACCTGTCCGCGCGCGCTGAGCGGGCGGGCTCGGCGTCAGCCAGCCTTGGCCGGCACCGCCTTCAGCCGACGGATCTCCGCCAACACCAACTCGGCATGACCGTCGGCATCCACTTTTTGGAAGTGGCGTGCCACCCGCCCCTGCGGGTCGATGATGAAGGTGTCGCGGCGCGAGTATTCCATCATCCCGAGCACGCTCGTCAGCACGCCATAGGACTTGGTGACCGCCTTGGTGGAGTCCGCGAGCACCGGGAACGGCAGGCTGTGCTCCTTCGCGAAGGCTTTCTTGGAGGCGACATCGTCGACGCTGACACCGAGGATCACGGCCCCTTCGCGGCGGAACGCGAAGATGTTGTCGCGCAGGCCGCAGGCCTGCGTCGTGCAGCCCGGCGTGTTGTCCTTGGGGTAGAAATACAGCACCACCCACTTGCCGCGCTGCGACTGCAGGGTGACCCAATCGCCGTTCTGGTCTTGTAGCCGGAAGTCCGGCGCCAGCGCGCCGACCTTGGGCGAGGCCGCCAGTGCCGGCCACGCGAGCAGGGCGACGGCGATGAGCGCGGCCGCCGATATCAGGGTGACGAGGGGAGACGGCAGGGTACGGGCAGGACGCATGGGGGGCTCCTAAGGGGGTCGGTCGTCGCGGGGGTGGACTCGGGGATGGCCGGGGCACAAGCGACACCTCTATCTTCACCACGACCGGGCTACGGCACAATAGTCACATGTCCCAGGCCTTCACCTACGAGCCCGCCGTCGCCGATGACGATCAGCCGCCGCCGCGGCGCACGGCGCTCGTGCTGGCCGGAGGGGGCGCACGGGCCGCCTATCAGGTCGGCGTGCTGAAGGCCTTGGCCGAGACCTGGCCCGACGAGCGCGCACCCTGGGACATCATCGTCGGCACCTCCGCCGGCGCAGTATGTGCCGCCGTGCTCGCGCACCACGCCGACGACTGGCGCGAGGGCGTCCGGCGTCTCGAGGAGGTCTGGGCCAACTTCACGGTCTCACAGGTGTTCGACACCCGCATCAGGGCGATGCTCGGTGCCGGCGCTCGCTGGGTCTCTTCGGCCTTGTCCGGAGGGCGATTGGCCGCCGCGCCGCCCGCCTTGCTCGACAACGGACCGCTCAGGCGCCTGCTCGAGACGCAGATCGACTGGGACGGCATCCGTCGGCACATCGCCTCGGGCGACCTGCATGCGCTCGCGCTGGCGGCGACCACCTACGCGGGCGGACACCACACGGTCTTCTTCGACGCGGCGCCGGACGTGCGCGAGTGGCGGGGCATCCGCCGGGCGGGGGTCCGCACACGGCTCGCGCTCGACCATCTCATGGCGAGCTCGGCGATCCCGTTCCTGTTCCCCGCGGTCAAATTGGGCGACGCCTGGTTCGGTGACGGCGCGATGCGCCAGCTCGCGCCGATCTCGCCCGCCATCAAGCTCGGCGCCGACCGCGTCCTCGTGCTCGGCGTCCGGGCCGTCGGCGGCGGCGGGACCGAACGCCTGATCGGCCGCGCACGCGCACCCTCGCCCGGCGAGATCTTCGGCTTCATGCTCGACACGCTGTTCGGTGACCATGTGGATGCCGACTTCGACACCCTCGGCCGCACCAACCTGTTCCTCGCCGCCGCCGACCCGCCGATCCCGGGGCTGCGACGCATCGAGGCCTTGCGCCTGACCCCGGCGCACGACCCGCAGATCGCCGCTGCGCAGCACATCGACGCCCTGCCACGCACGCTGCGCACGCTCATGGGCGTCATCGGCGCGCGCGGCGAAGCCGGCGGGCTCCTCGCGAGCTACCTGCTGTTCGAGTCGGCGTACACCCGCGAGATGATCGACCAGGGATACCGCGAGACCTTGGCCCAGGCGCAGCCGCTGCAGGCCTTCCTGCGCCTGTAGCGCAGTCTCAGCGGGCCTCGGGCGCGGAGGCTCCGGGGCCCGGGCGCCGCAGCGCGCGCATCGCGCGGTCGAGGCCCTCGAGCGTCAAGGGGAACATCCGTCCACCGACCAGGTCGCGCGCCAAGCCGACCGACGGCGTCCACGCCCAGCGCTCCTCCGGCTCGGGGTTGAGCCACACGAGACGCGGGAAATGCGCCGTCAGCCGTTGCATCCAGGCGCTGCCCGGTTCGTCGTTCCAGTGCTCGACGCTGCCACCCGGCTGGACGATCTCGTGCGGGCTCATGGTCGCATCGCCGACGATGATCACCCGATAGTCGGCGTTGAAGGTGCGCAGCAGCTCCAGCGTGGTGGTCCGCGCCGTGTGCCGGCGGCGGTTGTCCTGCCAGAGATGCTCGTAGATGAAGTTGTGGAAGTACCAGGACTTCAGGTGCTTGAACTCGCTGCGCGCCGCCGAGAACAGCTCCTCGCAGACCCGGACGTGGTCGTCCATCGAGCCGCCGATGTCGAGCAGCAGCAGCACCTTCACCGCATTGCGCCGCTCGGGCACCAGCTTGAGGTCAAGCCAGCCGGCGTTGCGCGCGGTCGCCTCGATGGTGCCGTCGAGGTCGAGCTGGTCGGCCGCGCCCTCGCGCGCGAAACGCCGCAGGCGACGCAGCGCCATCTTGAGGTTGCGCGTGCCGAGCTCGCGCCGGTCGTCGAGGTTGCGGTATTCGCGCGCCTCCCAGACCTTCACGGCGCGGCGCTGCCGCGCGCCCTGCGAACCGATCCGCACGCCTTCGGGGTTGTAGCCGCCCGAGCCGAAGGGCGAGGTGCCGTTGGTGCCGATCCACTTGTTGCCGCCTTCGTGCCGCTCTTTCTGTTCGCGCAGGCGCTCACGCAGCGTCTCGAGCAGCGCGTCCCAGCCACCGAGGGACTCGACCTTGCGGCGCTCCTCCTCGGTGAACAGCCGCTCGGCGAGCGACTTGAGCCAATCCGGCGGCACGTCGGCGAGCAGCGCGGCGAACGCCCGCTCGGCGCCCGCGAAATGCTCGGCGAAGACGCGGTCGTAGCGGTCGAAGTGCCGCTCGTCCTTGACGAGCGCCATGCGCCCGAGCCAATAGAACTCCTGCGCCGAGAGCGCCGCGACACGCGCCTCGAGGGCGCGCAGCAGCGACAGGAACTCGGTCACCGACGCCGGCACGCCCGCCTCGCGCAAGCCGAGGAAGAAGCGCACCAGCACCGTCAGCGCGTCCGTCGGCTGAGGAACACCAGCTGCTCGAACAGGTGCACGTCCTGTTCGTTCTTGAGCAGCGCGCCGTAGAGCGGCGGGATGGATCTCTTGGGGTCGTCGCTGCGCAAGGCTTCGGGCGGGATGTCCTCGGCCAGCAGCAGCTTGATCCAGTCGAGCAGCTCCGAGGTCGAGGGCTTCTTCTTGAGACCGGGGGTCTCGCGCACGCGGTAGAACGCGCCCAAGGCCTCGGCGAGCAGTTCGCGCTTGAGGCCGGGGTGGTGCACCTCCACGATCTTCTGCATCGTGTCCGCATCCGGGAAACGGATGTAATGGAAGAAACAGCGGCGCAGGAAGGCGTCCGGCAGCTCCTTCTCGTTGTTGCTGGTGATGATGATCGCCGGCCGGTGGCGCGCCTTCACGAGCTCCCGCGTCTCGTAGACGTAGAACTCCATGCGGTCGAGCTCGCGCAGCAGGTCGTTCGGGAACTCGATGTCGGCCTTGTCGATCTCGTCGATCAGCAGCACCGGCTGTTCGGGCGACTCGAAGGCCTCCCAGAGCTTGCCGCGCACGATGTAGTTGCGGATGTCGGCCACGCGGGCCTCGCCGAGCTGCGAATCGCGCAGGCGCGACACCGCGTCGTATTCGTAGAGCCCCTGCTGCGCCTTGCTGGTGGACTTCACGTGCCACTCGAAGATCGGCCGGCCGAGCGAGCGGGCGACCTCGAGCGCCAACTGCGTCTTGCCGGTGCCGGGTTCGCCCTTGATCAGGAGCGGCCGGCCGAGCGTGACGGATGCGTTGACCGCCATCTCAAGGTCCGGCGTGGCGATGTAGCGCTCGGTGCCGGCGAATCGGTTCGTCATGGAGTGCCCTCCCGGGCCGCTTGCAAGGTCAAAGAATTCTGCATCGGTCCCGGCAACAGCGGGGTCGGGCGGCCCGCCGCCCAATCATCGAACCCCGCGCGGTAGAACGGCGAGAGCGGATGACCGGCCTGCCCGCCCGGCAGGTGCAGGTAGCCCTCGGCCTCGCGGCCCGGCGACACGGCGAAACGCTCCGACGCGCCGAACGAGGGTCCGGCGACACGGGGCATGTCGTCGTCGCCCGCGAGCGGCACGGCCGGCATGTCGAGCCAATCGCCGAACCGGCCGAGCGACGACGACAGCGGATGGCGGATGCGGGCGGTGTTGCGCGCGCCCCAGGTGCAGCGCTCGAAGCGGTCGCACTTGGCGTCCACATCGGCGATCACCGCGTCCGCGCGGGCGAGCAGGAAGCTGCGCCAGTCGGCGTGCTCGGCGGTCAACAGGTGCGGTGGCTGCTCGGTGACGAGGCGCCACAGCGAGCCCTCGAAGAGCGCGACCGGCCGCGTGCCGTCCGCGACCCCGAGCGCGCCCGTAACCATGCCCCACACGGCATCGCGGGTGCCGTTGCGGAACTCGCGCACCAGGCGGTAACCGACCGACTCGGGCGCCGCGCGCGGCGTCCATCCGGCGACCAGTCGCCGCAGCTCCGCCCGCTTCGGTTGGTTGCGCACCGCGTCCTCGTCGAGCGTCGCGAGCAGCAGCCGCTGCCAACGCTCGAGGAACAGCGCGCGATCGTCGAGCTGGATCGCCAGCATGTCGGCCGGCGTCGCCTTGCCGCGGATCGCCAGCAACCCGTCGCGGATCTGGCGCACACGCGGCCCGTGCTCGTAGCCCATGCCGCTCTCGGCCTCGTCGTTGCCGAGCACGCGCTCGGCCTCGCCCTCGACCTGTCGCGCATTGCCGCTCCACAAGCGTCCCGCCGCGGGGTCGACGATGCGCGGGTACTCGGATGCCTCGCGCCACGCGACCGGCTGCGGCGTCTCCGGTCCGCGCTCGCCGCGCGGGATGCGGCCCGCGATCGTCCAGGCGATGCGGCCGGCGCGATCGCCGATCAAAAGATTCTGGTGCGGGATGCCGACCGACGGCACCCAGGCCAAGGCCTCGTCGACCGACTTCAGGCGCTGCAGATCAAGACTGCCGAGAGTGGTCGCGCCAGGCTCGGTCGCGAGCCAGCGCGCGAGCCAGCAGATCTCGCCGGTGCCCGCCGGACCCGGTTCCCGCTTGACCAGCACCCCGAGCGGCGACTCGCGCACCACTTCGATGACGGGGTCGCCCCGCAGCACCTCGATGCGCTCGCGGCTCACCTTGAAGCGCTGCTCGCCGGTGCTGGTGTAATAAAGGCCGGCCTCCGGCTCGCAGCTGTAGCCGCGCACGTCCACCCAGTCGCCATAGCTGTTGGTGAAGGACCAGGCGATGTGGCCGTTGGTGCCGGCGACCACCGCGGGCACGCCCGGCAGCGTCACGCCGTTCAGCTCGGGCATGTCGCCGCCCGCCGACTGCAGGCGCGCGCGATACCAGACCGTGGGCACGCGCAGCCCAAGATGCATGTCGCCGGCGACCAGCGCCGCACCGCTCGCGGTATGCGCGCCCGCGACCGCCCAGGCGTTGCTGCCGGGCTTGCTCGGTGACGGCGGCGCCGGCGCGCCCGCACGGCCGACCCGCAGATCGAGCTGCTCGGGCGACGGCACGGGCGGCGCCTCGCGCGGCAGGGGCGATGCGTCACCGCCGATCGGCCCCTGGAGGTTCGGCGCGTCCCATTCGTCGCCGCGCGGGTAAAGGAAACGCATCACGTCCGCCGCGAGGCTGGCATCCGCCTCCGACCGCGACGCGGCGGTGGCCCGCTCCTCGAGCCGCGCCCCGACCGTGCGTCGCGAGATCTCGCTCTGGACGTCCGCGTACTGCAACTGCCACCACATCGCGTGCACGACGAGGATCGAATCCTCGGCACGCCAGGGCTGCGGCGTGGCGCGCAACAGGATGTACTCCCAAGGGCGCACGCGCAGGTCCGCGAGCCCGCGGTTGACGCCGCGCGTGTAGGCATCGAGCACGGCGCGCTGGGCGGGGGTCGCATCGGCGACCACGCGCTGGGCGACGCGACGGAACCGGAACGGCCGGGCCTTGCGATCCTGCTCCAGCATGCGCTCGCCGAACAGGCCGGACAATTCGCCGGCCGCGAGCCGCCGCGACAGGTCCATCTGGAAGTAGCGGTCCTGCGCATGCGCGAAGCCGAGCCCGTACGCGACGGCCGCGGGATCCGCGCCGCGCACGGTGGTCACCCCCAGCGCGTCGCGTTCGAGCACCACTTCGGAGGGCGGCCCGCCCTCATCCGGCTCCACCACGCCGTCGAGCTGCGGCAAGGAGCCGCGCAGCAACCAGCCGCCGACGAGGAACGCCAGCAGCACGACCATGGCGAGGAGGCCGAGGAGCCAACCGAGCAGGCGCCTCACGGCTGGCGCACCTGCACGATCTGCATCGAGTTGGTCCCGCCCTGCACGCCCGTCAGCTCGCCCTTGGTGAGGATGACGAGGTCGCCGTCATCGACGAGCTGCAACTCCAGCAGCATCGCGAACACCCGGTCGTGCAGCGGCGTGGCATCACCCGGCGTGACATCGAAGGCCACCGGACGCACGCCCCGATAGAGCGTGACGCGACGGCGCGTACGCTCATGGCGGGTGAAGGCATAGATGGGGATGTCGGAGCGCAGGCGCGACATCCAGAGCGGCGTGGAACCGCTCTCGGTGAGCGCGACGATGGCGCGCACGTTCATGTGGTTGGCGGTGTACATCACCGCATGCGCGATCGCCTCCTCGGTCTGGGTGAAGGTCACCCCGGAACGCTCGCGCGGACGGTGCTGCGTGGTGTGGTAGGTCTCGGCGCCGACGATCACCTCGGACATCGCCGCCACCGCCTTCACGGGGTAGCGGCCGGCCGCGGTCTCGGCCGACAGCATCACGGCGTCGGTGCCGTCCATCACCGCGTTGGCGACATCGCTCACCTCGGCGCGGGTCGGCACGGGGCTCTGGATCATGGACTCCATCATCTGGGTCGCCGTGATGACGACGCGGTTTCGATGACGGGCCTGACGGATGATGCTCTTCTGCAGGCCGGTGAGCGCGGCGTAGCCCATCTCCACGCCGAGATCGCCTCGCGCCACCATCAGCGCGTCGGCGGCATCGATGATCCCTGCCAACTGCGCAACGGCCTCGTGCCGTTCGATCTTGGCGACGATGCGCGCGTCCTGGCCGCCCGCCTCGCGCAACAACCGCCGCGCGAGCGCGATGTCGTCGGCGTCGCGCACGAAGGACAGCGCGAGGTAGTCCGCGCCCTGGGCTGCGACGAAGCGGATGTCCTCGCGGTCCTTGTCGGTGAGCGCCGGCGCCGAGATGCCGCCGCCCTTGCGGTTGACGCCCTTGCGGTTGGAGAGCTCGCCGCCCACGGCGACGCGGGTGCGGATGCGCGTGCCGATGACCTCGGCCACCTCGAGCACGATCAGGCCGTCGTTGAGCAGCAGGGTGTCGCCCGCCGCGACGTCGGCGGTCAGTTCCTTGTAGGCGACGCCCACCGCATCGACGGTGCCTGCGGCCGGGTCGAGCGCGGTGTCGAGGGTGAACTCTTGCCCCTCGACCAGCTGCACGGGCCCGTCACGGAAGCTTTCGATGCGGATCTTGGGGCCGGCGAGATCGAACAACACGCCGACGTAGCGGCCGGACCGCGCCGCCGCCTCGCGCAGCGACGTCAAGCGCCGCAGGTGGTCGGCTTGGGTGCCGTGGGAGAGGTTGATGCGGGCGACGTCGAGGCCCGCCTGGCACATCTCGAAGAGGACATCGGCGTCGTCGGTGGCCGGCCCGAGGGTCGCCACGATCTTGGTTCTGCGTTGCATGCCGCCATTGTGGGGCCGCATGGGGCGACGCTCAACTTCCGTGCGATGCCCGGGGGCCGGGGCTATCCGGCGGCGCGGGCCTCGAGCATCGCGACCGCCGGCAAGGTCTTGCCCTCCACGAACTCGAGGAAGGCGCCGCCGCCGGTCGAGATGTAGGAGATCCCCTCTGCGACGCCGTATTTCTCGATGGCCGCGAGCGTATCGCCGCCGCCGGCGAGCGAGAACGCCGGGCTCGCGGCGATCGCCTTCGCGAGCGTCTCGGTGCCGCCCCCGAACTGGTCGAACTCGAACACGCCGACCGGGCCGTTCCAGAGGATGGTCCCCGCATCGGCGAGCACTCCGGCGAACCGCGCCGCGGTCTGCGGGCCGATGTCGAGGATGAGCTCGTGCGGCCGGACCTCGCCCACGGGCCGCACCGTCGCGGCCGCAGTCGGCGAGAACTCCTCCGCCACCACCACGTCGATGGGCAGCGGGATCTCGGCGCCGCGCGCGACCGCCTGCGCGAGCAGCGCACGCGCGGTGTCGAGCATGTCGGGTTCGTGCAGCGACTTGCCGACCGCGACCCCGGTGGCGGCGAGGAAGGTGTTGGCGATGCCGCCGCCGACGATGAGCTTGTCGACCTTGGCGAGCAGCGACTCCAGCACCGTGAGCTTGGTCGAGACCTTGGAACCGGCGACGATCGCGACCAGGGGCCTCGCGGGCTGTGCGAGCGCGCGCGACAGCGCGTCGAGCTCGCCCACCAACAGCGGACCTGCGCAGGCGACCGGCGCGAACCGCGCCACGCCGTGGGTGCTCGCCTCGGCACGGTGGGCCGTGCCGAAGGCATCCATCACGAAGACGTCGCAGAGCGCGGCCATGCGGCGCGCCAGCGCCTCGTCGTCCTTCTTCTCGCCCTTGTTGAAGCGCACGTTCTCGCAGAGCACGACCTCGCCCGGCGCGCATTCGACGCCATCGAGCCAATCGCGTTGCAGGCGCACCGGGTGCCCGAGCAGCTCGCCGAGCCGCGCCGCCACCGGGGCGAGCGAATCGGCGGCGGAGAACTCGCCTTCTTTGGGCCGACCGAGGTGCGAGAGCACGATGACGCGCGCGCCCGCCGCCGTGGCCGCGCGCAAGGTGGGCAGCGCCGCGCGGATCCGCGCATCGCTCGAGATGACGCCCTCCTCGACCGGGACGTTGAGGTCCTCGCGGATGAGCACCCGCTTGCCCCGCAGGTCGAGGTCGGTCATGCGCAGCACGGTCATCGGCGCGGCCTCAGGGAGCCTTGGACCAGGCGAGCGTGGTGTCGAGCATGCGGTTGGAGAAGCCCCACTCGTTGTCGTACCAGGCACAGACCTTCACCAGCGTGCCGCCCGTGACCTTGGTCATGGTGGCGTCGTAGGTCGAGGAATGCGCGTCGTGGTTGTAGTCGATCGAGACGAGCGGCGCGTCGGTGTAGGCGAGCACGCCGGCGAGCGGGCCCGATGCCGCGGCGGCCTTCATGAGGCCGTCGATCTCCGCGACCGTGGTCGCGCGCGCCGCGGTGAAGGTGAGATCGACCAGCGACACGTTGATGGTCGGCACGCGCACCGCGAAGCCGTCGAACTTGCCCTTGAGCGCGGGCAGCACGAGGCCGACGGCCGCGGCCGCTCCGGTCTTGGTGGGGATCATCGACATCGTGGCCGAGCGGGCGCGGCGCAGGTCCGAGTGGTAGACGTCGGTGAGCACCTGGTCGTTGGTGTAGGCGTGGATGGTGGTCATCAGGCCACCGACGATGCCGATGTGCTCGTGCAGCACCTTGGCGACGGGCGCGAGGCAGTTGGTGGTGCAGGAAGCGTTCGAGATGACCGTGTGCGACGCGCGCAGCACGTCGTGGTTGACGCCATAGACCACCGTGGCATCGACATCGTCGCCGCCCGGCGCGGAGATCACGACCTTCTTGGCGCCACCCGCGATGTGCGCGGCGGCCTTTGCCTTGCTGGTGAAGAGCCCGGTGCACTCGAGGACGAAGTCGACGCCGAGCTCGCCCCAGGGGAGCTTCGAGGGGTCGCGCTGCGCCAGCACCTTGATGCGATCGCCGTTGACGACCATCGAGTCGCCCTCGACCGCGACCGTGCCCGGGAACTTGCCGTGCGCCGTGTCGTAGCGGGTCAAGTGGGCGTTGGTCGCCGCGTCGCCGAGGTCGTTGATGGCGACCACCTGGATCTCGCCCGTGCGGCCCGACTCGTAGAGCGCGCGCAGGACGTTGCGGCCGATGCGGCCATAACCGTTGATGCCCACCTTGATCGCCATTCGTGTATCCCCTTTTCTGTGGTCTGGTTGCCGACCGGAGACCCGGTCAGCTCGCGAGCAGGCTCTCGAGCGCGCGCGTGACATGCGCGGTCGTGATGCCGTATTCCTTGAAGAGATCGGCGGCCTTGCCGGAGGCGCCGAAGCGGTCGATGCCCATGACGCAACCGCCGCCACCGACGTACTTCCACCAGCTCTGCGAGGCGGCCGCCTCGACGGCGAGGCGCCTGCGCACGGCCTTCGGCAGCACCGCCTCCCGCCAAGCCTCGTCCTGGGCGTCGAACACGTCCGAGGAGGGCATGGAGACGAGACGCAACCGGCGTCCGGCGGCGTTGAGGGCCCGCACCGCCTCGGCGCAGGGCGCGACCTCGGAGCCGGTCGCGATCACGATGGCCTCCGGCTGCGCGCGGCCCGCGGCGACCTCGGGGGCGTCGAGCAGGATGTAGCCGCCGTTGGCGATCGCGGCGCGCTGCGCGGCGTCGCGCGGCTGCTGCGGCAGGGCCTGGCGCGTGAACACGAGGCTGGTCGGCCCGTTGCGGCGCTCGATGGCGGCGCACCAGGCGACGGCGGTCTCAGCGGCATCGCAGGGCCGCCAGAGGCTGAGGTTCGGCATCGCGCGCAGCGAGGCGAGATGCTCGATGGGCTGGTGCGTCGGGCCGTCCTCGCCGAGGCCGATCGAGTCGTGCGTATAGACGAGCAGGATGCGCTGGTGCATGAGCGCGGCCAGGCGCACCGCGTTGCGGGCGTAGTCGGAGAACACGAGGAAGGTACCGGCATAGGGCGCGAATCCGCCGTGCAACGCGAGGCCGTTCATCATGGCCGTCATCGCGAACTCGCGCACTCCGTAGTAGACGTAGTTGCCGCCGCCCTCGTGGCCGGTCACCGGCCTCGAGTCCTTGCGGAAGGTGTTGACCGAACCGGTGAGGTCGGCCGAGCCGCCGAGCAGCTCGCCCATCCCCGGCCCGAGCGCGTTGAGCACGACCTGCGAGGAGGCGCGGGTGGCCTGCGGCGCCTCGACGGCCGCAGCGGCGGCCAGCGCGGCATCGCGCAGCCGCGGCCAGTCGACCGGCAGTCCGCCCGCCATGCGGCGCGTGAACTCCGCAGCGAGCTCCGGGAACTCGCGGCGGTAGCGGTTGAAGCGGCGCTTCCAGGCGCGCTCGGCGCGCTCGCCGCGGGCGCGCTGGTCCCAGGCGGCGCGGATGTCCTCCGGCACGACGAACGGCGCGTGCGCCCAACCGAGCGCCGCGCGGGCGGCCGCGACCTCCTCGACGCCGAGCGGCTCGCCGTGGGTGGACTTGCTGCCTTGTTTGTTCGGGGCGCCGAAACCGATCACCGTGCGCGCGCAGATGAGCGTCGGCTCGCGGCGGTTGGCCTTGGCGCGCCGCAGCGCCTTCAGCACCGCATCGCCGTCATGGCCGTCCACGTCCTTGATGACCTGCCAGCCGCAGGCCGCGAAGCGCTTCGGGGTGTCGTCGGCCATCCAGCCGCTGACCGCGCCGTCGATCGAGATGCCATTGTCGTCGTAGACGCAGATGAGCTTGCCGAGCCCGAGCGTGCCGGCGAGCGAGACCGCTTCGTGGGAGATGCCTTCCATGAGGCAGCCGTCGCCGAGGAACACATAAGTGTGGTGGTCGACGATGTCGTGTCCCGGGCGATTGAACTCGGCGCCGAGCAGTCGCTCGGCGAGCGCCATGCCGACCGCGGTGGCGAGGCCCTGGCCGAGCGGGCCGGTGGTGGTCTCGATGCCGATGTCGAGGTCGTTCTCGGGGTGCCCCGGCGTGCGCGAGCCGAGCTGGCGGAAGGCGCGCAGGTCGTCGATCGAGAGCGGGTAGCCGCTGAGGTGCAGCGCCGAGTACAGCAGCATCGAGGCGTGGCCGTTCGAAAGCACGAAGCGGTCGCGGTCGGCCCAGCGCGGGTTGGCCGGGTTGAAATCCATGACCTCGCGCCACAGGACTTCGGCGATGTCCGCCATCCCCATCGGCGCGCCCGGGTGGCCGGAGGCCGCCTGCTGCACCGCATCCATGGAGAGGGCCCGGATGGCGTTCGCGAGCGGGCGGCGTTGGGTCATTGCGGGCATCCGGGAAGCTTGCGGGGGGCTGCGATTGTCCCCCACCCGCAGCGCTTTTTACAACGAAAAATGCGTCCCGCCCGGCCGCAGTGCGGTATCTGCCATTACAATCCAAGTCGTTGCCACCCCCTCCACACAAGCGAGTCTCTGCCATGGCGAACGATTTCCTCTTCACCTCCGAGTCCGTCTCCGAAGGCCACCCGGACAAGGTCGCCGACCAGATCTCGGATGCCATCCTTGACGCGATCCTCGCCGAGGACAAGGCCGCCCGCGTGGCCTGCGAGACCCTGGTCAAGACCGGCGTCGCCATCGTCGCCGGTGAAGTCACCACGAACGCGTGGGTGGACATCGAGGCGCTGGTGCGCGAGACCGTGCTCGACATCGGCTACAACTCCTCCGACATGGGCTTTGACGGCGCCTCCTGCGGCGTGCTCAACGTCATCGGCAAGCAGTCGGGCGACATCGCCCAGGGCGTCGACAAGAAAGACCCGCGCAAGCAGGGCGCCGGCGACCAGGGCCTGATGTTCGGCTTCGCCACCCGCGAGACCGACGTGCTGATGCCCGCCGCCATCACCCTCTCGCACCGGCTCGTCGAGCGCCAGGCCAAGGTCCGCAAGTCGGGCAAGCTCGCCTGGCTGCGCCCGGACGCGAAGAGCCAGGTCACGCTGCGCTACGAGAACGACCAGCCGGTCGCCATCGACGCGGTCGTGCTCTCCACCCAGCACTCTGACGACATCTCGACCAAGGCGCTGCGCGAGGCCGTGATGGAGGAGATCCTGCTGCCCGTGCTGCCGAAGAAGTGGCTGCACAAGGGCACCAAGTTCCACATCAACCCGACCGGCCGCTTCGTCATCGGCGGCCCGGTGGGCGACTGCGGCCTGACCGGCCGCAAGATCATCGTCGACACCTACGGCGGCTTCGCGCGCCACGGCGGCGGCGCGTTCTCGGGCAAGGACCCCTCGAAGGTCGACCGCTCGGCCGCCTACGCAGCGCGTTACGTCGCCAAGAACATCGTCGCCGCGGGTCTCGCCGAGCGCTGCGAGGTGCAGGTCTCCTACGCCATCGGCGTCGCCGAGCCGACCTCGATCATGGTCGAGACCTTCGGCACCGGAACGCTGTCGCGCGACAAGCTCACGGCGCTCGTCCGCCGGCATTTCGACCTCACGCCCTACGGCCTGCGCGAGATGCTCGACCTCGCCCGTCCGATCTACCGCAAGACTGCGGCCTACGGCCACTTCGGCCGCAAGGACCCGGATTTCACCTGGGAGCGCACCGACAAGGCCGCGGCGCTCGCCGCCGACGCCGGCGTGAAGGGCCGTCGCTGAGCGGCCCCGGCGTCATCGACCACCGCTTTCGACTACAATCCGCACCGGATAGAGGTCCGGTCGCCCGCGAGGGCGGCCGGACCGCGTGACGCGAGGGGCGCTGCAGCATCGACCGGATGCCAGGCTCGCGGCACCGCAGGATGCACAACGGCGCCCGTTCATCTTCCGAAGATAACGGAGCCGACCATGACCACCACCGCCGCGCGCGACTTCCACGTCGCCGACCTCTCCCTTGCCGACTGGGGCCGCAAGGAGATCCGCATCGCCGAGACCGAGATGCCGGGCCTCCTGGCGATCCGTGACGAGTTCGCCCCCACCCAGCCGCTGCGCGGCGCCCGCATCACCGGGTCGCTGCACATGACCATCCAGACGGCCGTGCTGATCGAGACGCTGCAGGCGCTCGGCGCCCAGGTCCGCTGGGCCTCCTGCAACATCTTCTCGACGCAGGACCACGCCGCGGCGGCGATCGCCGCCAAGGGCACGCCGGTGTTCGCCTACAAGGGCGAGTCGCTCAAGGAATACTGGGACTATACGCACCGCATCTTCGAGTGGCCGGACGGCGGCTTCTCCAACATGATCCTTGACGACGGCGGCGACGCCACGCTGCTGCTGCATCTTGGGACCCGCGCCGAGACCGACCCCTCGCTGCTGACCAACCCGGGCAGCGAAGAAGAGACCTTCCTCTTCGAGTCGATCCGCGAGACGCTCAAGCGCGATCCGAAGTGGTACTCGACCCGCATCAAGCACGTCCGCGGCGTCACCGAGGAGACCACCACCGGCGTCAAGCGCCTCTACCAGATGGCCAAGGACGGCGCCCTCGCCTTCCCCGCGATCAACGTCAACGACGCCGTCACCAAGTCGAAGTTCGACAACCTCTACGGCTGCCGTGAGTCGCTGGTCGACGCCGTGAAGCGCGCCACCGACGTGATGATCGCCGGCAAGGTCGCGGTCGTCTGCGGCTATGGCGACGTGGGCAAGGGCTCGGCGCAGGCGCTGCGCGCGCTGTCGGCGCAGGTGTGGATCACGGAGATCGACCCGATCTGCGCGCTGCAGGCCGCGATGGAGGGCTACCGCGTGGTCACGATGGAGTACGCCGCCGACAAGGCCGACATCTTCGTCACCGCCACCGGCAACCTCCACGTCATCACGCACGACCACATGAAGCGGATGAAGGACCAGGCCATCGTCTGCAACATCGGCCACTTCGACAACGAGATCGACTGCGCCTCCCTCAAGCAGTACACGTGGGAGAACATCAAGCCGCAGGTCGACCACATCATCTTCCCGGACGGCAAGCGGATCACGCTGCTCGCGGAAGGACGCCTCGTGAACCTCGGTTGCGGCACCGGCCACCCGAGCTACGTCATGTCCTCGTCGTTCGCCAACCAGACGATCGCGCAGATCGAGCTCTGGTCGAACCACAACAAGTACCCGGTGGGCGTGCACGTGCTGCCGAAGCACCTCGACGAGAAGGTCGCACGGCTGCAGCTCAAGAAGCTGGGCGCGCAGCTCACCGAGCTGTCGGACCAGCAGGCCACCTACATCGGCGTGACCCCGCAGGGCCCGTACAAGCCCGACACCTACCGCTACTGATCCGCGCAGCGGCAGTGGCTGACCGGCGACGGCCATGGCGCTAGGATGGGCGCCATGACCGTCGTCCGACTCCTGCAGCTGACCGACACGCATCTCGTGGGCGACCCCCACGGCCGGATGCGCGGGATCTGCACGCTCGACACGCTGCGCCGCGTGTTGCGCGGCGCCGCCGCGGAGATCGCAGCGGCGGACGCCCTGTTGCTCACCGGCGATGTCGTGCATGACGACCCCGACGGCTACGCCTGGGCGCGCGCCGAGCTCGGCGCGCTCGGCAAGCCCGTGCTGTGCCTCCCGGGCAACCACGACGACCCGTCGCGGATGCGCGAGGCGCTCGCCGACCCGCCGTTCCGCCACCTCGGCCACCACGACTTCGGCGCCTGGCGCGTGGTGATGCTAGACAGCACCGTCCCGGGCGAGGCGGCAGGCGCACTCTCGCCCGCCGAGCTCTCGCGCCTGCAGGACGCGCTGGCGCCCGGCAGCCCGCCGCACGCCCTCGTGGTCTTGCATCACCAACCGCTCCCGGTGGGCGGTGCGGGCATCGACAGCGTGGGCCTGCGCAACGGCGCCGCGCTGCGGACGGCCTTGGCGGAGCAGCCGTCGGTGCGCGCCCTGCTCGCCGGTCACGTGCATCAGGCGAACGAACAGCGACTCGGCGACATCCTCGTGCTCACCACCCCCTCCACATGCCTGCAGTTCCGCCCCGGCGTCGAGCGCTTCGAAGCCGACGACCGCGGCCCGGCCTGTCGGCGCCTCGAACTGCTGCCCGACGGCGCCCTGCGCACGCAAGTGCTCTGGGCCGACTGACGGTATCCACCATGCGCGCCTTCCTCTGGTTCATCGGCCTCTTCGTCGCGGGCTTCGCGGTGATGGCGCTGCTCGCCTGGCCGGCCTACGAGTGGCTGTCGCCGCACTTCGACGTGAAGTTCCATCGGCTCGCCAACCGCATCGGGCAGTTGTCGCTGCTCATCGGCATCGTGCTGGTGGCGCGGCGGCTCGCGCTCGCCGACCGGACGAGCCTCGGCTTCGGCTTGCCGCGGGCCGCGTTCCTGCGCGAACTGGCGCGCGGCCTCGCGCTCGGCGTCGCCACCATGCTGCCGGTGGCCTTCGTGATGACGGGCCTCGACCTGCGCGAACTGCGCGCGGGCATCACGCTCGATGCCGCGCTGTGGGCGGGCCTGATCGCCGGCGGGCTCGCCACGGGTCTCGCCGTCGCGTTCATCGAGGAGACCTTCCTGCGCGGCGCCATGCACACGGCGATCGCGCGCGAATCAGGCCATCGGATCGCCATCGTGCTGACCGCCCTGCTCTACTCGGCGGTGCATTTCGTGGGGCGGTTCCGCATCCCGGTCGAAGAGCTCGGCCCGGACAGCGGACTACGCCATATCGCCGGTACGCTGGCCGCGTTCGCGGACCCGCTCGGCATCCTCGATGCGTTCCTCGCCCTCGCTGCGGTCGGCGTGCTGCTCGGCGTGGTGCGCGCACGCACCGGTCACATCGCCGGCTGCATCGGCCTGCACGCCGGCTGGGTGTGGGTGATCAGCGTGCTGCGCGAGACCTCCGTGCCGGACGAATCGAACCCGCTGCGCTTCCTGCTGTCGAGCTTCGACGGCGTGGTCGGTTGGCTGGTGCTCGGTTGGACGCTGGTGATCGGCGTGATCATCGTGCGCTTCTACGGCCGACGGACGGCGGCCGGGATCGGCCGCGTCGATGACGGGCTCACGCGTCCGACGGATCCTCCGGTCGCCGGATGAGCGGCGAGAGCGCCGCCAGGCGCGCGATCGGGTCCTCCATCACGAGGCAGGCCTGCTTGTCGGCGAGCGAGATGGGCAGGATCTCGACGAGCCGTGCGCCCACCCATGCCGCATCGTCGAAACGCGGCTCGATGCCGACGTAGACCTCGCCGAGCTCCGGCAGCACGCGCCGCAGCACGTCGGCGAGGTGCCGATGTTCGGGCGGGACGGCGACGGGCGCTGCCGCCGGGTCGTCCACCCATTCCACCTCGCCCATGTTCAATCCGTCGTCCTGCCGCCAACAGCGCAACACGCGGAAACGCCGCTCGCCACGACAGGTGAGGCCGAGCAGGCCATCGGGGAGCAGGTTGAAGTCGACGATGCGCGCCGTGGTGCCGATCTCGGCGATGCCGTCGATGGGACCCGTCTCGCCACCGCCCTGCAACAGCACCACGCCGAAGCAGCTGCCCTCGCGCATGCAGCGCTTGACCATGTCGACGTAGCGCGGCTCGAAGATGCGCAGCGGCAGCGGCCCCTGCGGGAACAGCACGGTGTTGAGGGGGAACAGCGGCAGCTCGACGCCGGCCACCGCGCTCAGTCCTCGCGTCCCCAGCGCTTGGCGAGCGCATGCCCGATGCCGAGCTGGTCGAGGATGCGGGCGACGATGAAATCGACGAGCTCGGCGACCTGCGTCGGCTGGTTGTAGAAGCCGGGGTTCGCGGGGAGGATGCTGACGCCCAACCGCGCGAGCTTGAGCATGTTCTCGAGGTGGATCGCCGAGAACGGCGTCTCGCGCGGCACGATCACGAGGTCGCCGCGCTCCTTGATGACGACGTCGGCCGCGCGCTCGAGCAGGTTCTCGCTGGCCCCGGTCGCGATCGCCGACAGCGTCGCCATGCTGGCGGGACAGACCACCATGCGTCGCGGCGCACCCGAGCCGCTGGCGAGCGGCGAGGTCCATTCCTCGTCGCCGAACACCCGCAGTTGACCGTCGCGCGCCTTGAACAGCGCCGACAGGTGGCGGGTCTGTTCGGCGGGGCGCCCCGGCAGGCGGCAATCGGTCTCGGAGCCGATGACGATCTGCGCCGCGCGCGTGAAGGTGAGGTAGACCTGCCAGTCCGCCTGCAGCAGGCACTCCACGAGCCGCAGCCCGTATTGGGCGCCGGAGGCGCCGGTCATGCCCACCGTCACGATGCGCGCGTCGTCAACCACCATGGCCCGCCTCCCGTGCGCGGAGCGCGCCCAGCAGCCTGTCGTGCAGACCGCCGAAACCGCCGTTCGACATGATGAGGACATGGTCGCCCGCGCGTACGCCGGCGGCAAGCGAGTGCGCGAGCGCCTCGACATCGCGTGCCGACCGGCCGCGCCCGCCCAAGGCCTCGATCACGGGCGCCGCATCCCAACCGAGGTCGGGCGGCGCGAACAACCAGACCTCATCGGCCCCGCGGAGCGAGGCCGCCAAGGTGTCGCGGTGCACGCCGAGCCGCATGGTGTTCGAGCGCGGCTCGAGCACCGCCACGATGCGTCCGCCCGTCGCGCCCGCATCGGCGATCCGTCGCCGCAAGCCCTCGACGGTGGTGGCGATCGCGGTCGGGTGATGCGCGAAATCGTCATAGACCCGCACCCCAGCCACCTCACCCCGCAGTTCCATGCGGCGCTTGATGCCGCGGAACTCGCCGAGCGCGGCGCAGGCCACCTCCGGCGGCACGCCGGCGTGGCGCACGGCGGCGATGGCGGCGAGCGCGTTGTCGATGTTGTGGCCGCCGATGAGCCCCCAGCGCACCTGCCCTGCGGAGGCGCCTGCGTGGAGCACCTCGAACTGCGAGCCGTCCTGCGGACCGTCGGCCGCGAGCCGGGCGCTCCACGGCGAACCCCCGTCCCGCGCGAACCCCTCGCGCGCACTCCAGCAACCCATGGCGAGCGCGCGCTCGAGGTGCGCGTCCCGCGCGTGATGGACGATGAGACCCGACGCCGGCACGGTGCGCACCAAGTGGTGGAACTGGCGCTCGATGGCCTCGACGTCCGGGTAGATGTCGGCGTGGTCGTACTCGAGGTTGTTGAGGATCGCGGTGCGCGGCCGGTAGTGGACGAACTTGGCGCGCTTGTCGAAGAAGGCCGTGTCGTATTCGTCGGCCTCGATCACGAAGAACGGCGCCTCGCCGAGCCGCGCGCTGACGCCGAAATCGAGCGGTACGCCGCCGATCAGGAATCCGGGCGAGAGGCCGGCGTATTCGAGGATCCAGGCGAGCATGCTGCTGGTGGTGGTCTTGCCGTGCGTGCCCGCCACCGCCAGCACCCAGCGCTCGCGCAGGACTTCGCGCGCCAGCCACTCGGGGCCCGACGCATACGGCAGGCCGCGATCGAGCATCGCCTCGATGACCGGCTGGCCGCGGGTCATGACGTTGCCCACCACCACCACATCAGGCGCGGGGTCGAGCTGCGCGGCCTCGAAACCCTGCGTGACCTCGATGCCGAGCGCCTCGAGCTGCGTGCTCATCGGCGGATAGACGTTGCGGTCCGAACCGGTCACACGATGGCCTGCGGCGCGCGCGATGGCGGCGATGCCGCCCATGAACGTGCCGCAGATGCCGAGGATGTGGACGTGCACGGCCGCGGCCTCAGCTCGGAGCGGGCGCCGCACCGCCGAGACCGATCGCGCCCATGGCCATCACCACGAGCAGCTCCCCGAGCAGCACCAGCACGAGGCAGGGGAAGAGCGGGCGGTCGATCGCATCACCCAAGATGCGCCCCTGCACCACCAACAGGTACACGCTGGCGGCGAACGCCGCGAGCATGGCGACCACCGGCAAGGCGCCCACTTCGGTGGCGGGCTTGCCCGAGGCTGCCGCCTCCATGATCGGCATCGCGGCCGAGAGCAGCGGCAACGTGAACGGCGCGACGACCAGCATCACCCCGAGCATCGCCGTCGCCGTCTGCACGAAGCGCTCGGGTCGACGGTGGATCTGCAGGACCAGGAACAGCCAGCCGAGCGACAGCAGACCCGTGACCAGCGCCCGCGGCAGTACGGCCGCCGGATCCTCGCCGAAGGCGCCGGCGAACACGCCTTGCACCGCGACGAGCCCGACGAAGGTCAGGACCAGCAGGCGCGACGATGTCGGCAGGTCGGACGGGCCTGCCTTGCGGCGCAGCAGTTCGATGAAGAGACGCAACGTGGCGGTCATGGCAAGGACGGGTCGCCCCGGATTCAGTCACCCCAAGTGGACGGAATTCTTGCATAGTCCCGCCATGTCGTCGCACGCAAAAATAGTCACCACCGCCTCGGGGCTCCAGGACCTGCTCGCCGACCTCGAGGGCGAGGCCGCGATCGGTCTCGACACCGAGTTCATGCGCGAACGCACCTACCGCGCGGAACTGTGTCTGTTGCAGCTCACCACGCGACGGGGACCGGTCTGCGTCGATCCGCTGGCCTTGCCGGAGATCGGCCCGCTCATCCCGGCGCTCGGCGCCGCGGGGCCGCTCAAGGTCCTGCACGCCGGCCGTCAAGACCTCGAGGTGCTGGCGCCGATGATCGGACCGCTCGCACCGCTGTTCGATACGCAGGTCGCCGCCGCGCTGTGCGGCCATCCGGCGCAGGTCGGCTACGCCGAACTGGTGCGCCGCGTGCTCGGTCACGAGGTCCCGAAAGGCCAGACCCGCACCGATTGGTCGCGCCGGCCGCTGAGCCCCGAGCAGATCGAGTACGCGCTCGACGACGTCCGTCACCTGTTGCCGCTGCGCGAGGCCCTGCTCGGATCTTTGGAGGGTCTCGGCCGGCTCGGCTGGCTCGCCGAGGAAAGCGCGGCGATCGAGCGGCTCGACGTGCTCGCGGTCGACGCCGAGCGGGCCTGGCTGCGTTTCCGCGGCGTCGAGGGTTGGGACGAGGGCCGCTTGCGGCTGCTGCAGTCGCTCGCTGCCTGGCGCGAACGGCGTGCCGTCGCGCGCAACCGCCCGCGCGGCTGGATCCTCGACGACACCGTGCTGCGCGAGATCGTGCTGCGCGTGCCGCGGGGACGCGATGCGCTGGCGCAGCTCGAGGGGATGCCGGAGGGTGTGGTCAAGCACTCTGGCGACGAACTGCTCGCCTTGATCGAGGCCGCCCGCGTGCCCGATCCGGCACCGCCGCTGCCGCGGCGTGAACGGCCGGACCCGGCGCTCGTGGCGCGCACCAAGCGGCTTGCGGAGATCGCGCAGGCGACCGCGCAGGAACTCGGGGTCGCGAACGAGGTGCTCGCGACGCGGCGGACGCTCGAGGACATCGCCCGGGGCGGCGATCCGGCCACGGCGCTCGGTGGCTGGCGCGCCGGCGTCTTGGCGGAACGGTTGCGCGCCGTCGGCTGAGGCGCGCCGGTCTCAACGTGCGAGGATCAGCGCGCGAGTCTCAGCGCGGCGCGATCGCCGCTTCGAGGCGCGCGGTCACCACCGGCAGCTCGGCATCCGCGTCGATGCTGCGCAGCAGACCCTTGGCGGCGTAGAAATCGGCCAGCGGCCGCGTCTGCTCTTCGTAGACGCCGATACGCTTGGCCACCGTCTCTTCCTTGTCGTCGGGACGCTGCATCAGCCGCGGCGTCTCGCACTGGCCGCCGCAGGGCGGCGGCGACGGCGGCGGCGCGGTGTGCACGTTGAACACGCGCCCGCAGTCCTGGCAGGTGCGCCGGCCCGAGATGCGCTTCACGAGCAGGTCCGGGTCGATGTCGAAGAGGACCACCGAGTCGAGGGGCTGCCCGATGCCTGCCAGCATCCGCTCGAGACCGTCGGCCTGCGGCAGGGTGCGCGGGAAGCCATCGAGGATGAAGCCGCCGCGGGCGTCCGGTTCGGCGAGGCGCTCGCGCACCATGCCGAGGATGGTGGCATCGTCGACCAGTTGGCCGGCGTCCATCACCGCCTTGGCCCGCCGGCCGAGTTCGGTGCCCTCGCGCACATGGGCGCGCAGCAGGTCGCCGGTGGAGATCTGCGGGATGCCATGGCGCTCGACGAGGCGCTGGGCCTGCGTTCCCTTGCCGGACCCGGGCGCGCCGAGGAATACGATTCTCATGAACGGGGACTCCAAGCGTCCGTGCGTCGGTATGAGGGCGCACGGTACCCGCCCGTTCCCGGCAGGTCAAATGCTGCGGTATCCTCGCGTCCCATGAAAAAGACCGCACGCAAGCCCGTCCGCCGGCCCGCCACCCGCGCCACCCGCGCCGCCGCGCCCGCCCCCCGCAACGCGTTCTATGCCCAGTCGGGCGGCGTCACCGCCGTCATCAACGCCTCGGCGGCGGGCGTGATCGAGACCGCCGCCAAGTACCCGCGCCAGATCGGCAAGGTCTACGCCGGCCGCCACGGCATCGTCGGCGCGCTGCAAGAAGACCTCATCGACTGCTCCAAGGAGAGCAAGGCCACCATCGCCGGCCTGCGCCACACGCCGGCGGGCGCCTTCGGCTCGGCGCGCTTCAAGCTCAAGGGCCTCGACAAGAACCGCGCCGAATACGAACGGCTGATCGAGGTCTTCAAGGCCCACGACATCGGCTATTTCTTCTACAACGGCGGCAACGACTCGATGGACACGGCCCACAAGGTCGCGCAGATGGGCGACGCGCTCGGCTATCCCATCACCTGCATCGGCGTACCGAAGACCGTCGACAACGACCTGCCCTACACCGACTGCTGCCCGGGCTTCGGGTCGGTGGCGAAGTACGTCGCCGTATCCACGCTCGAGGCATCGCTCGACGTCGCCTCCATGGCCCGCACCTCCACCAAGGTGTTCGTGATGGAGGTGATGGGGCGTCATGCGGGCTGGATCGCGGCCGCGGGCGGCCTCGCCGGCAAGGGGCGCGATGCGCCGCCGCACATCATCCTGTTCCCGGAGATCGCCTTCGACCAGGCCGCGTTCCTGGCGCGCGTCAAGGAGACCGTCGAGCGTGTCGGCTACTGCGTGATCGTGGTCTCCGAAGGCACGGCTTACGCCGATGGCCGCTTCCTCGCCGATGCCGGCACCAAGGACGCTTTCGGCCACACGCAGTTGGGCGGCGTCGGCCCGATGGTCGCGAACCTGGTGCGCGAGGCGCACGGCTACAAGTACCACTGGGCCGTCGCGGACTACCTCCAGCGCGCCGCGCGCCACATCGCCTCCAAGACCGACGTGGACCAGGCCTACGCGATGGGCAAGGCTGCGGTCGAACTCGCCGTGAAGGGGCATAACGCCGTCATGCCGATCGTGGTGCGCAAGTCTTCGCGCCCGTACCGCTGGGCCGTCGGCCACGTCGAACTCGCCAAGGTGGCCAACGTCGAGCGCAAGCTGCCGCGCGACTTCATCACACCCGACGGCTTCGGCATCACCGAGAAGTGCCGACGCTACCTGCTGCCGCTGATCGGCGGCGGCGACCCGCCGCCCTACAAGGACGGCCTGCCCGTCTACGTGAAGCTGCGCGGCGCCACGGTCCGCAAGAAACTGCCGCCCTTCAAGGTCTGACCCCCGGCGCCGGGGGCCGCGGGCATTGGGGCCACCGAAAACGCCCCCTCGGGGCGCTGTGTTATATTGTGGCGCCTTTTTCCTAGGGGGGTTTCTCATAATGGATGCTAATTTCTGGCTGTGGGTCGCCATCGCGGCCGGCGTTCTCGCCATCGTCTACGGCGCCGTCGCGGCCGCCGCCATCAACCGCCTGCCCACCGGCAACGCCCGGATGCAGGAGATCGCCGGTGCCATCCAGGCCGGTGCCAAGGCCTACCTCAACCGTCAGTACTCCACCATCGCCGTGGTCGGCGTGGTGCTGTGCCTCCTGCTCGGCCTCGCCCTCGACTGGGCGACCGCGGGCGGCTTCGCCGTCGGCGCGATCCTCTCGGGCATCGCCGGCTTCCTCGGCATGAACGTCTCGGTGCGCGCCAACGTGCGCACCGCCGAGGCGGCCAACCACGGCCTCAACGCCGCGCTGCAGGTCGCCTTCAAGGGCGGCGCCATCACCGGCATGCTGGTGGTCGGCCTCGGCCTGCTCGGTGTCGCGGGCTACTACCTCGCGATGCGCGGCGTGGTCGGTGACGAACACGCGCTGCGCTCGCTGGTCGGCCTCGCCTTCGGCGGCTCGCTGATCTCGATCTTCGCGCGCTTGGGCGGCGGCATCTTCACCAAGGGCGCCGATGTCGGCGCCGACCTCGTCGGCAAGGTCGAGGCGGGCATCCCAGAGGACGACCCGCGCAACCCGGCCGTGATCGCCGACAACGTCGGTGACAACGTCGGCGACTGCGCGGGCATGGCCGCCGACCTCTTCGAGACCTACGCGGTGACGCTGGTCGCGACCATGCTCCTCGGCGGCCTGATGATCGGCGCCGGCGCGGCCGTCATGTACCCGCTTGCGCTCGGCGCGGCGTCCATCGTCGCCTCCATCGTCGGCACCTTCTTCGTGAGGGTGTCTGACGGCGGCAAGATCATGAACGCGCTCTACAAGGGCGTGATCGTCTCGGGCCTGGTCTCGGCGGTGGCCTTCTGGTTCATCACCCAGTCGCTCATGCCCGACAACTTCGCGGCGATGTTCGGCTGCACGCTGATCGGCCTCGCGCTGACGGCGGCGATGATCATCATCACCGAGTACTACACCGCGACCGAGTACAGCCCGGTGCGCAAGGTGGCCGAGGCCTCGCAGACCGGCCACGCCACCAACATGATCGCCGGCCTCGGCGTGTCGATGAAGTCGACCGCGCTGCCGGTGCTCGCCGTGTGCGCCGCCATCTGGGGCGCCTACACGCTGGGCGGCCTCTACGGCATCGCCATCGCGGCGACCTCGATGCTGTCGCTCACCGGCATGATCGTCGCGCTCGACGCCTACGGTCCGATCACCGACAACGCCGGCGGCATCGCCGAGATGTCGGGGCTCGACAAGAAGGTGCGCAACATCACCGATCCGCTCGACGCCGTGGGCAACACCACCAAGGCCGTCA
>Ga0315903_10000649_pt1 | contig 52425 bp, 49 predicted proteins | sample LakEriMetagenome_7_FD_203524 | JGI IMG/M metagenome (GOLD analysis project Ga0315903, IMG submission 203524) | Freshwater fungal communities from buoy surface, Lake Erie, Ohio, United States - Buoy 2 MA119 | ecosystem: Environmental > Aquatic > Freshwater > Lake | place: USA: Lake Erie, Ohio... | reverse complement strand
AGGACCGACCGAACCAGATACTTCCACTTGAGCGGAGTCATAATAAGGTTCTGCGGAAGGAGCTGCTCGGAATTCTTGACGAACTCCACCACATCGTTCTCCAGCTCGTTCTTCACATTCCCCACCGGCTTCGGGGGAACAGCCTGAGACAGCAGGGCCTCATAGTCCGCAAGGTCGGTGTCACGCCACTGCGTCTTACCCGTCTTAGTACGAACCATGCGGAGGGCGGTCCCGTTCGCACAGGCACGCTTACGAGCGTGGGCGGGAACCTTCTTCGTTACATCCTTCCCGTTCAGGTCAATAGCGGTGGCGTCATCCAGAACCTTAACAATCGTGTCCATGTAAACCTCATAGTTTGGTGTGATTTTGAACATACTGAAATATACACCGCACAATCGTATTTGTAAAGTGAACGTACATTAAGGTTTCATTAAGGTTTTCTAATATAAGGTAATAAAAAGGACACCCGAAGGTGTCCTATTATATGGTATTAATTAAATATTAATTAGAACCAGATATGAAATAACACAATACTTGTCCACTGGTTGTCGTACTGGCGCCGCTACCACTGGTGGTTATGTTAGATACCGGAACTACTTGTACCAACTGCCATCTATTTGCGCCTTGGATATCCAACCAGGCAGTGAGGTTAGCAGATGCAGATGGCATCACTTCAACTTTATAATTAAATGGCATATCGCTACTCAGTTAAGGTATATGAATAAATATAAACTAATTTTGGATTAATATATTTCTGACCACAACATCGTTCCACCAATGTTAGTAGTATTCGCAGTCATATTTTTTGCCACTAATACGTAAATTTCACTGTCAGTAGAATTATAATTTTGTGCAATAAAATTTTGTTTATTTCCTACACCACTTTGGTTCTGTACTAGCGGGTTGGCTTGATTGATATTCAAAGAATTTGCACCGACGAATCCAGTTAACAAAACCTTACCATCAGAATATGCGGTTGCAGTTGGATTATATTCTACCACGGAATCATTATCTATTGATGTCCATGCACTTCCTGTAGTCAACATTGACCCACTTGGAAGTTTGGTTAACACGTATCTGACCGTTTGTTGGTCCGTGAATATTGCTGCTTCTTGAATACGAACGAACGCACGGTTCGGCAGTCCGTTTATATTATTCTTTAAGCGAATAGCGAGTACAGGTAGGGTTGACCCGCTGGTAAGACTACGAAAACTTTCATTAGACACAGAGAAAGCTTTTCCAGATTCACTATACCCACCTTCACTGACCACCGTTGTACAAATTTGTTCCATACTTGACGATGCATTTACGGAGTTACGTATTTCGCATCGTATCGGTAAGTTTGGATTTTGCATATAAGCAACATCCAATATATTAGTGTGGTCAAATACGTGACAGACTATTGTTATACCTTTATGAATGAACCCACAACGAACACGACCAACTGCAAGCCATTGAAAGTCTACATAGAACAACTGAGTTTTGGTTACATCAAGAATAAACTCGCCACCTAACAATGTATTTACATTCCAATTTTCTTGTTTGACACGTTGTTCTGTTACAGAACCCGTGCCATTAGTAGCAGAACGAATAACGAATTGTAAACTACCTGTATGGTCTTGCTCTAAAAAGATACCATTGTAATCATCAAAATATCCGGTACGTTTAGTTGACCCACTAACAGGTGCACCAAACACGAAGCTACTGAAAATGGTTTGACTCTTTCCCGGCATATAGTGGTGATACATTTTACTTTGATGAATTGCATAACTGACACTTGAGGTTGCAGAAAGTTTAACGGAAGAACGATTAATTGTATCCGTGACTGCCCCATCACCATTTAGATTATTGATAAATAATTGGTCTTCAATTCCGTAAATATGTTTGTAGTCACCTAGTGTGAATGGCTCGGATACTCTGGTCCGACCGAATGCGTCAACTGCTAGATTAAGAGAGCCACTAACTAGTGTACCACCAAGTGAGGACTTCATGTATGCGTGTTGATTATAAACATGAACAAGTTCCCAACCTTGTTTACCAACTTCTGTCAAATAATCCTGACTTTCAGGCGTCACCCAATCTGGAATTTTTACAATCTTATGCTGAGCCATAGTGACACCAATTTAAGGTCAATATATAAATATCCGTTATAAAAAGAAAACCCCCGTATTTCTACGAGGGTTTCTTATTTATCCTATTTTGTATTATCCACGGACCAAGAGCAGTTTGTTCAACGTCTTAAGAACCTGTGTAACGTTATTGACATTCACAAACATTGCATCTTGACCGTACATATCGGTGAACGCCTTCCTCACACCAGTATACTCCGGCGGAGCATCACCATAATCACTGATGAAGTAGGACATTACACGAACACCCGCCTCACGAATACGATTCATCACAGCCTTCGTCTGCTTGTACGCCGTGTAACCACCGTAATCAAACATCTTACCATTGTGCTTGAACGAGCAGTTCGGCTCACCGTCAGAGAAATTAATAAAGAACACCGAATGAGTGGACGCACACTCTTCAATCATTTCCAAAGTAGAAGCGAAACACAACCCCTCTGGAGTGGAACCCGTTGAAGAAAGATACGGGAACAACTGACGAACCTTGTGGAACCCAGCCGTCCGACTATCGTGAACCACCGCAACGGTCGGGATACCAGAGTACCCAATATTTCCACGAAGCGTAATCACTACGTCAAGGTTCCGAACCTTCTCAGCGGCGTAGGCAAGAGCCGTAGCAACCGTCATCACCTTTCGCCACTTCTTCCCACCCATAGAACCAGATGCGTCAAGTGAGAGGTGAAGCATCGCAGGACGGAAATTCTCCACCGTGGTCCGCTTGAACACCTGCTCAATATCCATACCCAACTGAGCGAGAATACGGCGGTCAATCTTCCCCTGTTGCTGACGAGTAAAGTGCGTAATCGTCGGGTCATTCCGCAACTGGAGACGATGGGCAAGAATCTGACCCATACGAATTCCAGCGATAACACCCTCACGGGACTGCGGGTCTTCGTGCATATACGGCGTACCAGCGTCCCGGCCATATCCATACGAACCACACCGCGTGAACGGGAACCACCCCGACACAAGAATATCCTTAGAGAATCGCTTGGTCACGAGACACGGAATCTTTCCATAGATAGGGTCAGACGTTTCCGTGATACGAGCGTCCGCAGATTCCATCGTCTCAATCTGCTTCTGCTCATTCTTACTGAGCTTCTTCTTCTTCATATTACCACGAAGGTTTTCACGAACCTTCTCCATCGCCTTGTTACCCTTCGCAGGATTATACTTTCCAGGCGTGGCATCAAGATTCGGAAGCTCGTTCTCCTCACCAAGTTCAAGCTGCGAACCATCCATATCACCCTTCATCGGGGAACCATCAAGCGTGAACGGCTGATTGTTGTCATCAGCAAACTTCTTCGCCTGCTTGATAATCTCAATGAACAGCTCGTTCGCAACCTTCCACAGTGGCGAGAACTGGTCATACTCATAGATATCGTAATGTACATTAGACTTCTCAACCTTCCAGTTGATATACGCAGGAACAAACGAATTATTATCGTACTTACGAATGTTCGGAAGGTCAATCATACGCACCATCTTCGTCAGCCCCGGCAGAGCACGGGGAGTGAAGTGCGGGGAGAACATCATCAACAACCAATTAATATAATTCTCAATAGTCGGAATACGCCAATCAGGATTGTGCTTGAGATTCTTCTCCACATCACTGTTGAAGAAATACCGCTCGTACATCGCATCGTAGTACGGACGATACCCAGGCGCCATACGATACACATAGGAATCAATACGGCGGTCCTCAATGATATTCATAATAAACTGAATGTACTTACGAATACTAATAATAGTATCCATGTCCTCAGAGTTGTACGGGTCATTCAGATTGAGAGGAAACATCCGACGAATCTTCGGGTGAAGCGCACCATAGAAAATTCCATTGTGCTGATTGTCACTAATGGTGCGAAGGAAATCAAAATCCGACAACATACAATGCGAACCTTCGTGAAGGGCAAGACCCACCATAGAATCAAAGTGTTTCGGATTATCGTCAGCAGCAATCACGACATTCTTCCCATCGGTATAGGAAGTCTTACCAGATGAAAACTTAACATCAAGCTTATCGTTGCTCGTCAAGATACGAACAAAGTTCGCAGTTGCTCGACGGATAGAGGCGAGCTTGACAACCCGCTCAATACTGTTACCAGTATCGGAGGTTACCTCAATAGCAGAGTCATCCATCCAGTACGAGCTGTAGTGGTCATCTTGCTGTGTCGTAGACTTGTGCTTGGTCATAACATCCTTTGGTTGAAGGTATATATGAAATATAATACAATATACCAAAAAAGAAAAGTGGTCAAACATTAAGATTTCATTAATATTTCTATTCCAATAAAGGGTTATAAATGGGGTAAACAACTATCTATTAGATATTTATATGGAGTTTGTAATATATTCTTTTAATAGAGAAATATGGCTAATACCTCTACACAATTTCAAATTAGACGAGGCGATTCAGGTTCCAACGCTGCTTTTATAGGAGCACCGGGAGAATTACTTGCCGATATGGAATCTACAGTAACACTTGACCGTGGTATTGTACGGTTACATGATGGTATAAAAGTTGGTGGTTATATTATCGGTGGTACTGGCGGAGGTTCTCCTGGCTCTCCTGGTTCATCGGGAACAAGTGGTGTATCAGGTATTTTAGGGTCATCGGGAACATCCGGTCAAAATGGAAGTAGTGGAACTGCAGGAAGTACAGGCACTGCGGGAACTTCAGGCGTAACAGGTTCCGCAGGAACCTCGGGTAATACAGGTAGTAGTGGAACATCCGGTAGAGATGGAGTCATGGGCTTACCTGGTGTATCGGGGACCGCAGGGACATCGGGTACATCATTCTCTGGTACCTCTGGTGCTGCAGGTAGTGCTGGTACTAGCGGTTCAAGTGGAAGTAGTGGTACTTCGGGTACAGGAGGTTCATCCGGTACCTCTGGTGTAAGTGGTAGTTCTGGTACATCTGGTCAAAATGGGTCATCGGGTACCGGCGGTAGTTCTGGGTCAACTGGAACATCTGGAAGTAGTGGTAGTACAGGAACATCGGGAAGTACAGGAACTTCAGGCAGTAGTGGTAGTACTGGAACTTCGGGAAGTACTGGTACATCTGGTAGAGATGGAGTCATGGGATTACCGGGCGTGTCAGGGTCCGCCGGAACCTCCGGCACATCTTTCTCTGGTACTTCTGGTGCCGCCGGTTCATCAGGGACAACTGGTAGTTCAGGAACATCAGGTGTTACTGGTTCATCGGGAACAAGTGGTGCCTCTGGTTCTGCAGGTACTTCTGGAGCAAATGGAAGTAGTGGAACAGGAGGTAGTTCTGGTTCATCAGGTACGAGAGGAACATCTGGTTCTTCTGGAACATCTGGTACAAATGGTAGCGCAGGAACATCAGGTACCACGGGTTCCTCGGGTACTACGGGGTCATCGGGCTCATCCGGTACCTCAGGAAGTACAGGTACATCTGGTAGAGATGGAGTCATGGGATTACCTGGTGTATCCGGCTCCGCCGGAACCTCCGGCACATCTTTCTCTGGTACTTCTGGTGCCGCAGGAAGTAGTGGTACATCTGGTACCAATGGTAGTTCGGGTACATCTGGTTCTTCTGGTACTTCTGGTGCTAATGGTAGTGCGGGTACATCTGGCTCTTCGGGGTCATCGGGTACACGAGGTTCATCAGGTACATCTGGAGCCAATGGCAGCAGTGGTACCTCAGGTTCTTCTGGTTCTTCTGGAACATCGGGTTCCTCTGGAAGTACCGGGACATCTGGTTCGTCAGGTAGTTCAGGGACAAGTGGAGCGAATGGTAGTTCTGGTACATCTGGTTCTTCTGGTAGTTCAGGCACATCGGGTAGTTCTGGGTCAACAGGAACCGCAGGTTCTTCGGGTTCAAGTGGAACATCAGGAAGTACAGGGTCGTCTGGAACCTCGGGTTCAAATGGAAGTTCAGGAACATCAGGTAGTTCTGGGTCCGCAGGGACATCTGGTAGTTCTGGTACAAGCGGGTCATCAGGTAGCACAGGAACTTCAGGTAGCACAGGAACTTCAGGTAGTGGTGGTACCTCAGGAAGTACAGGTACATCTGGTAGAGATGGTGTTATGGGTCTTCCTGGAGTAGCTGGCAGTGCCGGCACCTCGGGTACATCTTTTTCAGGTACCTCGGGCGCCGCCGGCAGTAGTGGTACATCGGGTAGTTCTGGGTCATCAGGTACTTCAGGAACAAATGGTAGCTCTGGTACGGCGGGTTCATCAGGTACTTCTGGAGCAAATGGTAGTTCAGGAACATCCGGTTCTTCTGGCTCATCAGGCACAAGAGGGTCATCGGGTACTTCTGGTGCTAATGGTAGTAGCGGAACCTCGGGTAGTTCTGGGTCATCTGGAACAAGTGGTTCTACAGGAACGGCGGGGTCATCTGGAACGGGTGGCAGTTCAGGGACAAGTGGACAAAATGGTAGTAGCGGAACCTCGGGTTCATCTGGTAGTTCTGGTACCTCGGGTAGTTCGGGGTCATCGGGAACGGGAGGTTCTTCTGGAACATCCGGAAGTTCTGGTTCGTCAGGTACCTCTGGAATAAATGGAAGCTCAGGTACATCGGGTTCTTCCGGTTCATCAGGTACACGAGGTTCATCGGGTACAAGTGGTAGTAGTGGAACAGCCGGCTCATCAGGTAGTTCTGGTACATCAGGTAGTAGTGGTAGTGGGGGAACATCAGGAAGTACTGGCACATCAGGTCGTGATGGTGTTATGGGTTTACCTGGTGTTTCGGGTTCTGCAGGAACATCCGGTACTTCAGTAGCAGGTACTCCGGGAAGTAGTGGAACATCAGGAAGCAGTGGAACGTCGGGGACGAACGGTAGTTCTGGTACATCCGGTAGTGCTGGAACATCAGGAGTTACAGGTAGTAGTGGAACATCAGGTACAAGAGGTTCTTCTGGTACGTCAGGACAAAATGGGTCATCGGGAACAAGTGGGAGTGCAGGTACAGCAGGTAGCTCAGGAACAACAGGAAGTTCTGGTACATCAGGTACAAATGGAAGTTCTGGAACGTCTGGACAAAATGGAAGTTCGGGAACGTCAGGAAGTTCCGGGTCAACTGGAACATCTGGGTCATCGGGTACATCTGGTTCGGCAGGTAGTACTGGTACTTCTGGTTCGTCTGGTACATCTGGAGCAAACGGTAGCTCGGGTACGGGCGGTTCTTCTGGTACAGCAGGTTCATCAGGTACAAGAGGTTCTTCTGGTACGTCAGGACAAAATGGAAGTTCTGGTACCTCAGGTACAAACGGTAGTTCCGGTACTTCGGGTAGTTCCGGTTCCTCGGGTACATCAGGTAGTGCAGGTTCAACCGGTACATCTGGCAGAGATGGTGTTATGGGTCTTCCTGGTGTATCAGGTTCAGCAGGAACGTCAGGTACATCTGTTGCAGGTACCCCCGGTTCATCGGGAACATCAGGAACTACTGGTTCAAGTGGAACTGCTGGGTCAAGTGGTAGTAGTGGTACGTCTGGACAAAATGGTTCCTCGGGAACTGCAGGAACAAATGGTTCTTCCGGAACCGCAGGGTCAAGCGGAACAAGAGGAAGTAGTGGAACATCTGGCGCAAATGGTAGTAGTGGTACAACCGGAAGTTCTGGAAGTTCAGGAACCAGTGGAGTTTCGGGTTCCTCAGGAACTTCAGGACAGAATGGTTCAAGCGGTACCGCAGGGTCAAGTGGCACGTCGGGTAGTTCGGGGTCAACAGGTACTTCGGGTAGTTCTGGTACATCTGGGTCAGCAGGTAGTTCCGGTACATCAGGTACAAATGGAAGTTCTGGTACGGCAGGTAGTTCTGGTACTAGGGGTAGTAGTGGAACCTCAGGAGCAAATGGAAGTTCTGGTACATCAGGTACAAATGGAAGTTCTGGAACTGCGGGTAGTTCTGGGTCTTCTGGGACATCAGGTTCAACGGGTACTTCTGGTATCTCAGGAAGTACTGGTACATCTGGCAGAGACGGTGTTATGGGTCTTCCTGGTGTATCCGGCTCCGCCGGAACCTCCGGCACATCGTTCTCAGGTACTTCTGGTGCCGCAGGAAGTAGTGGTACATCGGGAACAAGTGGAAGCTCTGGGTCAACAGGAACTTCCGGGTCAACAGGAACTTCCGGGTCAACAGGAACCTCTGGTAGTTCTGGTACGACGGGTACTAGTGGAAGTTCTGGTACAAGTGGTGTAAACGGGAGTAGTGGAACCGCAGGTTCCTCTGGTACGAGAGGGTCGTCAGGAACATCAGGTACCAGCGCATCCGTCACTATTAATAATAACATCGATGATTATGTAGTTACCGCAACGGGAACTACAAATACATTAAACGGTGAAGCAAATCTAAGATTCACGGGAACTACACTAACTGTCAGTGGGTCTACCGTAATGAGTGCAAGTAGAGCACTTAGTGTGACAGGTTCGGTTGGTGTTCTTGGTGCATTCACCGCAACTACTAAGAGCTTCTTAATTGACCATCAACGTTTCTCTGGAAAGAAACTTATTTATGGTGTATTGGAAGGACCAGAACATGGTGTGTACGCTCGTGGTAGATTAATACAATCAAGTGTCATCAATCTACCAGAAGAATGGAACTGGTTAGTTGATGAAGAAACCGTGACCGTACATCTAACGTCAATTGGAAAATATCAAGAACTATATGTGAAATCAATTGAAAAAACAACCATCACGGTTGCATCAAATACACCAGACGAACCAATAGATTGTTATTACATCGTTCACGCAATGCGTAAGGACGTTGAACGATTGGAGACGGTGGTATAAAATATGGCTACGTACTATGGTCAAGATTTTGGTAATTGTAAAACCGCCAATGATATCCTAACACAATATCCGTTGACCGCAGGGAGAGATGGGTATTATTTGGTGTATCCGAACGGAAGAAATAATTCTGGAATATTGGTTTATTGTGATATGACCACCGACGGTGGTGGATGGATGATGATAGCACGGAGTCATCCGACAGTTATTAATTATGGTTCAACGAACTGGGGATGGTTGGGAAACCAAATAGGGTCAGTAAAAGACTTTTCTCAAGCATATCAAGCAGGATGGGCATTGTGGAATACCGCCGGGGCAACATTTACATCCTTTATCTTTGGAAATAGAAAAAATATAAATACAAATGAGTGGGGACCGTTCATTTATAAAAACAGTGCAGTCAATTACACTAATTTAATGACTAGTGACACCCAACAAAGTGCTACACGTTCGGTAGTCAAAACCACAGCAAATATATATGACACTACATCGTATCCGGGGATGCAAAACGCAATAGGATTTGCAACAACAGGTACTACTAATAACATTTATTATTTACGTGATTGTTGCGGATTTTCGTCGGCATATGGTGGAAAACCTACAAGCTTTGGTACGACCTATTGTAATGACTCGGTACGATGTTGCTCTGCGGGTCCGTGGTGTAATGGAAATAGTTATGACGGTAATGGAGATTTTGCTCAAGGTGGTACACTATATGGTTCAAACTACCACGGTGGTACAAATCAATATATGATAATGGTGAAATAAATGAATGCAATTATTACCATAGAAACGATTGATGGATTACTTACATTTGAGACACCAATAACGTTTTCTCCTGTGGAATTACCATATGGAGCTATTGGATTTGGAAACAATGGGTCTAGCATGGCAGAACCAAGTAGTTTGACAGCATATTGGACTTTAATAAAATCTAAATTAACATCACCGAGCGAATATATCATGTTAAAAAATATAACGTATGATGGTACGTTTTACGGAATAACTGAGTAACTTTATCAATGACATACACTAATGGACCACGAATCAGTACAACAGGATTGGTAGCTTATATAGACCCACAAAATTCAAAATCATATCCCGGGTCTGGAACTACGGTATACGATTTAAGTGGTAATGGGAATCATTTCACACTACAAAGTTCCAGTGCGTTCATTCCAGTAGAAAATGTATTTCGGTTTACTTTGGGGGGAACGAACTGGTTAGAACGTAGTACATTACTGACAGGATTTACCGCAGGGTCGTTATCGGCATATTCTTTTGCAGCATATGTTAAAATAACTGATGTAAGTACAACACGATTACTTTCTCATGACGATTTAGGTGGAGATACTACCAATAGATTAAACTATTATGTTACATCCACTAATATGAGTGGGGAAAAGAATAACGTGTTCAATTTTTCATCTGGACTGAATAATTTAACAGTGACCAACAATTGGATGTTCGTCGGTGCATCACTAACGGCATATACATCTAGAATGTACAGAGGAACGTTTAGTAGTGGATTTGAAGTCGGTAGTATGCAAACATTTCCATCATCGTCACCAGAAATAGGAAGTTCTACTCTCATAGCTAGAAGAGGAATTGATAATAATTTTGGTGGAGACATAGGCCAATTTTTTATTTATAACAAAACACTTACCGACGCAGAGATGTTTCAAACATATGTTGGAACTCGTGCGCGATATGGAATATAAGTTATGGCGATTCAAGGTGGTCCTAAAATAAATCAAGATGGATTGGTGTTATGGCTTGACGCATCCGTTCAGAGAAGTTTTCGAGGCGAACCCACAACAAATTTGGTGAATACCGCATCATTAGGGCTTGGTAGGTATAACAATCCACAATTTAGTGGAAGTATAACCACAACAACACAAAGATTTAAAAACGCCCCAATATATGAAGCCATATTTTACGCATCGGCAAGTTCATTTGTTCCACGACTAGGAAGTAACGAAGGATTTGGGTTGACCTATTCCTCCGGTCACGTATACACCGCAAGTTTGTATTATATAGCATCAGTGTATTTTAGAACCGACTATCCCATTCCCACAAGCAGTACTCAAGGATTTCAAAATCAATACTCTAATATTCCAGGATGGGGTACCAATAACACATCTACTACTAGATACGTGGAAGGTGACTGGATACGACTGTATACACAATGGAATAGAAACACAAATGGGTTCATTGACCGGGGGACTACAGTAAATACCGTACATACCGTAAACACAGTTGCCACTACTACAATAATAGTATCTCGTTCAATAGCACAGAGTAATTTTACCGACCCAAGTTTGGTAAGTATGTCAGTTGGTCACAATCCATTAATAACAAGTAACGGAGGATTGACAGGTCTATCAATTTTAAATCACGGGACGGAAACTTCAAGTTGGACAAAATTGTCATATCCATCAAATGTAATAACCACTGCGTCTATGCCATATTTGTACTACCTCCAACTCTCAGTACCTAATACTAATGGAGTAAATACCAATATTACCATGAATTATTTACCAAATGCATATTATCTACACAGTACAGATAATAAATTTTGGAAGGTTACATTTGATACAGCAAGTCTAGCGGTTTTACCATTAGATTTACCCATCAAAACTTATTGGGCAGCACCGATGGTTGAAATCAAAACGGGTTCTATTATATATCCAAGTGAGTTCACGTTTGGTACCCGAGGCGGAACTAAAGAAACCGGTGGTGGTTGGTTGGATTTAAGTTATAACGAAAATAATGGAACTATATCTAATGGTACATCATATGACCCTGCAAATGGCGGAAGTCTATTGTTTGATGGGGTTGATGATGTAGTTACGGTTCCTTCGTTAAATTTAAATAATTGTGATTATTCAGTTGAGGCCTGGTTTAATTGTAGGGTTATCAACAGAGAAAATGGAATTATAGGAGATTTACAGTACGATTGGTGGGGATTTTATGTGCAATCGGATAATAAAATACGTGTTAGACATAAAGAAAGTGATGTATTGGGAGGACCGGCGGTAATTAGTAATACAACTATTTCAGCAAATACATGGTACCACGCGGTTATGACGTTCGGAACTACATCGGGAATGAAATTATATATTAATGGTGTGTTAGATAACTCAACTACAAATACTCAACCATTTACTATCACAAACCGTGGGCCACAGTATATAGGACAATACAGAGGTGGGGCGCCGAACGCGCCTAGTGTGATGAATGGAAGAATAGCTAGTATAAAAATCTACAAAAATAAAGAATTAACACCACAAGAAATTATACAAAATTTTAATTCCCAACGGTCACGATTTGGAATTTAAACGTAGTTTTTTTGATATGTATAGAAGTTAGACTTTAATATAGGAATTATGCCAAACGATATTCTAATAACACCAGGTAGTGCGAGTATAGCTTTTAGTGGGTCCGCAGCCAATACTATACGGTTACAAGTCGAACCGTCTGGTAGTATAGCATTTTATGGTAGTAGTGGCTCACTATTTGGTATCAGTGATAGTCTGTCTGGGTCGTTGATGAGTGTCAATGATATTTCAGGTATCCCCATTCTTGAAGTATTTAGTGATGACCGTGTAGTGATGGGTACATATAATAGTAATGCACTAGTGGTCACGGGAAGTAAAGTTGGTATAGGAACTGCATTACCCTCCAATCAATTACAAATAGCAGGAAATGTATCTGCGTCATCATACACCAGTTCAATTAATAATGCAGTAGGATTTTTCGGTACATCCAGTTGGGCTGTCACCGCATCGTTTGCAGTAACACCTGCCGGTTCAAGTGGTACCGCTGGGTCATCAGGCACACGAGGTTCTTCTGGTACTTCAGGAACGAATGGTTCCTCTGGTACATCAGGAACAAATGGAAGTAGTGGTACTTCGGGAACGAATGGTAGTAGTGGTACATCAGGAACTAACGGTAGTAGCGGAACATCAGGAACTAATGGTAGTAGTGGAACCGCAGGTAGTTCGGGGTCGTCGGGTACTTCAGGTAGCTCAGGGTCAACAGGCACCTCTGGTCGTGATGGTGTTATGGGATTGCCCGGGGTGTCTGGTTCTGCAGGAACATCTGGTACTTCAATAGCGGGTACTCCTGGGTCAAGTGGAACATCTGGTTCAAGTGGAACATCAGGTACTAACGGTAGTTCTGGAACATCAGGTAGTGGCGGTAGTTCAGGTACTTCTGGAAGTAGCGGTAGTTCTGGAACCGCAGGAACAAACGGAAGCTCGGGCACTGCGGGTAGTTCAGGAACAGGTGGTAGTTCTGGTACTAGAGGTTCGTCGGGTACATCAGGAGTGAATGGTAGCTCTGGTACCTCGGGCTCAGCAGGAACATCAGGACAGAATGGGTCATCTGGTACAGGAGGTTCATCGGGTACTAGAGGTTCGTCTGGAACCTCAGGAAGTAGTGGTAGTACGGGAACAAGCGGTTCCTCTGGTACAGGTGGAAGTTCAGGTACCTCTGGTGCAAATGGTAGTAGTGGAACCGCAGGTTCGTCAGGAACAAGAGGAAGTTCAGGCACATCAGGATTTAATGGCTCTTCTGGAACATCAGGAAATAGTGGTAGTTCTGGAACATCAGGGAGTAGTGGAAGTTCTGGAACAAGCGGTGTAACAGGGTCAAGTGGTACTTCAGGAGTAGGAGGAACCGCAGGAACATCGGGTAGAGACGGTGTGATGGGGCTTCCTGGTCCGGCAGGCGGTGGTGGTAGTTCGGGTAGTTCGGGTTCAGCAGGAACGTCGGGACAAACATTTGGTACTTCTGGTTCCGCCGGTACTTCGGGTGGTACTGGGTCGTCTGGTACATCTGGAATAACCGGTAGCGCGGGCACCGCAGGCTCATCAGGTACACGAGGTTCTTCTGGTACATCTGGGTTCAATGGAAGTTCTGGTACCTCTGGACTGAACGGAAGTAGTGGTACCGCCGGACAAAATGGTTCTTCTGGAACATCGGGTAATTCTGGGTCGTCGGGTACCTCTGGCAGTTCGGGTTCCTCAGGTACATCCGGTAGTTCTGGTTCATCGGGAACCTCGGGACAAAATGGTAGTTCTGGTACGTCTGGTCAAAACGGAAGTTCTGGTACATCGGGACAGAATGGTAGTTCAGGAACCGCAGGGTCATCTGGTACAGGAGGTTCATCGGGTACTAGAGGTTCGTCTGGAACATCTGGAATTAACGGTAGTTCAGGAACGTCTGGGGTAAATGGTAGTTCAGGAACCTCAGGAGCTAATGGTAGTTCAGGAACCTCAGGAGTAAACGGTAGTTCAGGAACCTCTGGCTCTTCGGGAAGTAGTGGAACGTCGGGTTCGTCTGGAAGCGGTGGTACGTCTGGTGCTAACGGAAGTTCTGGTACCTCTGGTATAAATGGTAGTTCTGGTACTTCTGGTAACAATGGCTCGTCGGGTACTGCTGGAAGTTCTGGTACCTCGGGTCTAAATGGTAGCTCTGGTACCTCTGGACAAAATGGAAGTAGTGGCACCTCAGGAAGTGCGGGTACCGCAGGTAGTTCTGGTACTAGAGGTAGTAGTGGAACCTCGGGAGCAAACGGTAGTTCAGGAACGTCTGGTGCGAATGGCAGCTCTGGTACATCTGGACAAAATGGTAGTGCTGGTACCTCTGGGGCAAATGGGGTTAATGGAAGTTCTGGTACAAGTGGAATAGGTTCGTCTGGTACCAGTGGTACGGGTTCGCCAGGAAGTAGCGGTACATCTGGTCAAAACGGTAGTTCAGGAACTTCGGGCCAAAACGGTAGTTCAGGAACTTCTGGCCAAAACGGTTCAAGTGGTACCGCAGGTAGTTCTGGTACTAGAGGTAGTAGTGGAACCTCGGGAAATAATGGCTCTGCAGGTACATCGGGTTCATCTGGTACCGCTGGTGCAAACGGTTCATCTGGTACCTCCGGACAAAATGGTTCAAGTGGAACCTCAGGAGCAAATGGGGCAAACGGTAGTTCTGGTACATCTGGAATAAACGGGTCGTCAGGGACATCGGGCCAAAACGGTTCAAGTGGTACCGCAGGTAGTTCAGGAACAGGTGGTAGTTCTGGTACTAGAGGTAGTAGTGGAACCTCAGGAGCTAATGGTAGTTCAGGAACGTCTGGTCAAAACGGTTCATCTGGTACCGGCGGTTCTTCTGGTACCAGAGGTAGTTCTGGTACCAGTGGTACAGGTTCACCGGGAAGTAGTGGAACGTCTGGTCAAAACGGTTCATCCGGCACTGCAGGTAGTTCAGGAACAGGTGGTAGTTCTGGTACTAGAGGTAGTAGTGGAACGTCTGGTCAAAACGGTTCATCCGGCACTGCAGGTAGTTCAGGAACAGGTGGTAGTTCTGGTACTAGAGGTAGTAGTGGAACCTCAGGAGCTAATGGAAGTTCTGGTACTTCTGGAGCAACTGGGGGTACCGGCTCATCGGGTACTAGTGGAGCAGGAACAATAAGTGGTGGTACGGCAAATAAAGTAGCGTATTTCCAAACTGCAACCACACTCACCAGTACAACCAATTTCCACTTTGACGGAACTAACTTGGGTATTGGTACAGCAGCACCACAACAAAGACTTCACATCGCAGGCGACATTATCGTAACTGGTTCTCTTGGAGTAAACGTTGCACCAAATGCAACGGATGGTCGTGTGGATGCAAGTAATGACATAGTTGCATTCTCCACTTCAGACATTCGTTTAAAAACACAAATCACAAAAATTGAAAGTTCACTAGAACGAGTAAATAAATTAACAGGTATTAGTTTCAAATGGATACAAGAACCAGAAATTAAGAAAGCACATGGATACGATGACGTATATGATTTAGGTGTGATTGCACAGGAAGTTGCTGAAGTATTCCCCGAAGCAGTCAGAATAAATAAGACTGGATACTTTGCGGTACGATACGAACGATTGATTCCAGTATTAATTGAAGCAATAAAAGAACTTAAAACTGAAGTAGATGAATTACGGAGAAATAAGTAATGCCACTTCCAGGTCCAGGGTCTCAGATTAGTTTCAATGACATCAGAATAGAATTGGGGATATCTACACAAGCTCCATTTTCAATTACTACTGCTGTAACCGATGGGTACGACCCAGGTACAGTAGATAGACAATTTGCTACCAGTTTTCCGAACAGTAGTACTCCTCATGCTGTATCTGAATGGGCTAATTATAACCCAAAAGCATGTAATAATGTACTGAGTGTTGCTATCGTCACGGGATTAGGGGATGGTGACGCAATCTGTGGTGCACCCGGCGGAACATTTAACAACATTTATAGTGATTGTTCACCGTTGGCTTCGGGGTGTTATGCATTTGGTGCCAGATATGCGTGTCGCGCTCAAGCGTATGCAAGTAACTGGATACAAGAAAATGGGTCAGGTATTAATTGTTTAACTGACAGTACTGGATTGGTCATTAGTACATCACCTTGCACGTAATAAAATTAATTACTGCGACACTTGACAACTACTTATAGAAGTAGTACACTTAACAGGGAATAATATTATGGCACGTTGGCAAGCACGATTTGATTCTGGTAGTAATGGAGGATGGGAAGTTGCATCTGCCGCTGGGCTTGACACATACTTTGAACGTAGAAGGATAGGAGCTAGTAGCGCTAGTGCTGCATTATTAAGAAACGGATTAATATCATCCCGCTCATTGTTATCGGCAGATATATACGAAGATTTAAATAATCAATTAGAAACTGCTGCGTCAGGAACATATTTTCCACCCGATACGCCGGTGTTTTCTACTGACGGCTCTACATATGTATCATGGTCAAGTGCATATACTAGTTCAATAGAAGGTATCAAATTTACAAATACAAATACCTATGGAACAAGTACTACTACAAATTATAGTACACGACCAACCGGGTCTGTTCTTTCCACGAATATTGGAGTAGGACAAGTTAATCCTGCAAATCCTGTTGGTGCGTCATATACGACATATACTAACACAACAAATGCGGTACGTGCAGTACTGGATGTAATACAGGATGGAGCAGCAACAATAAGTACACCATTCACTCGTGGTGGTTTAAATGCATCACGTACAAATCATAGTATTTGGCACGACCCCGATTTACAATATTTTGCATGGGACGACTTTACACCAGGTACACCACCCGGAACAGGATATTCAATCGGACAAAGTTTAAATACAGTAACCATAGGTAGTACTACATATACCAATGCACTGTTACTAGAACTTACGGAACAACTGGCTCTTACGGGGTCATGGACAGGTGTATATAAAGCAGATTTTGCTGGTACATCGTCATTAACCGCATCGTTACGAAGAAATGACAATGACTCATTAGTCACCAGTACAACAGTTGATTTGATGGCGCTTCCCCCAACCGGTTTGGCCGCAACTTGGTCGTGGAGTGGACTTTCGGGACTTGGGACGGTAGCTGATGGATATTCTTATGATTTCGTATTTACCGCATCATTTAAAGACGCTAGGATATCATCACATACCAGTTCAAAAGCAATGAATCGTAGTTCTGACATAGTTCACGTTGTTGGTGTCAATGCGGTATCACTCAGATACGCCGCAGCACAAAATGGATTATGTGGGACTAACGGAACCACTGCAACGTTTTACCTATCTAACGGGGCTACACAGCCGTCTACTCCAAATGTCTATGTGTTTAGTGTTAAAAATCCACCAACTATTGCACCAATTAATTATTACGTACTGTCCACAGAAACCGTCATTAATGGTGGTACCATTTATACACATGATGGTGGTGGTCAATTCACAGCAGACACCGCTACTTGTCCATAAGTAATATACTTAATATCTAATAGGTTTTATAACATATGAAGAAAAAAATAGTCTTTATTGCACCCCACTTGTCAACAGGCGGTTTACCGCAATATCTCGTTAAACAAGTAGAATCCATCAAGGATGAGATGGATGTCTATTGTATAGAATGGGATAATGTGACAGGTGGGGTTCTTGTTGTCCAACGAAACAAAATGGTCAATTTATTAGGTGACCGATTGATTACATTTGGGGAGAACAAACGTGAATTGTTCTCCATAATAAACAAGCTTAATCCTGACATCATACATCTTCAAGAAATACCTGAATTGTTTATGGCAGAAGAAATTGCAGATGAATTATATTCAGTCAATCGTTCGTATGTACTGATAGAAACATCTCATGACTCTGCATATAACGTAGACAGTAAGAAGTATTTTCCTGATAAGTTCTTAATGGTCAGTGAGTACCAAATAAAGAAATACAAGAAATTCGACATTCCGATTGACCTTGTAGAATACCCTATCGAAAATAAAGTCAGAACAAAGACAAGAGAACAAGCGTTACGTGACCTTGGTTTAGACCCCAATCTCAAGCACGTAATTAATATCGGACTATTCACGCCACGAAAGAATCAGGCGGAAATAATAGAGTATGCACGTCAACTCCAGAATTATCCAATCCAGTTTCATTTTATCGGTAATCAAGCGGATAACTTCAAATATTATTGGGAACCATTGATGCGGAATCTTCCATCAAATTGTAAATGGTGGAATGAACGTTCTGATGTTGACGCATTTTATGCGGCCGCGGATTTATTCTTGTTCACATCCCGTGGTAATCCTTCTGATATGGAAACCATGCCACTGGTCATACGTGAAGCATTGAGTTGGAAAACACCATCACTTATATACAATCTTCCCGTATACATGGGGTATTTTGATAAGTATGACACAATAGAGTATCTTCAAGACGATATTCAAACAAACGTATATAGAATAGCAGAAAAATTATTAAGTACCAACGAACGTATAACACCAATTACCACATACACAGAAGTACAAAAACCAGAGTTCACTTCTCGGTGGGATTTAACCACACAAACCATATACTTCAGTACAAAAAATGATATTAGCTATCCAACATTAGTATCATTAAAAGAATACAAAACCGATTCTGTATTATGGTCTATGATAATGGATACTACCCCAGCCGATACAGAATTCTGGATGATTCCTGTGAGTAAGGCACATCATTCATATGAAAATGACCCAAACTTTATGGGTGTAAAACTCTGTATATATAATAATGAAACAGGAGAACAGTTATATGAATACCCATATATTCATAAATTTGTAAATCTACCTACCGTAACATTAAGTAACTCTATTCCATATCATTTTAATTATATGGAATACTTTGTGCACAAAAAGTACAGTAGATGGTTAGACCGCCCATACAAAACTGTAGTTGATGTTGGTGCAAACGTTGGGGTATTTAGTTCATATATGATGGTAAATAATAATGTAAGTAAAATTATTGCAATAGAGTGTGATAAGGTGGCAATAAAAGATTTACAAAATAATTTTAAACATAATACTACCGTTACCATATTACCAAAAGCATTACACACTTCGTCAATCCCGATTACGTTTTACCATTCACCTGACAATCCTGTTATCAGTAGTACATTAGCTCCGGACGATATAGAGTTACACCGTGCAGGAATAAAAGGAAATGTAACTTATACTGTTCCAACTGTTACATTACGACAACTGGTTGACGAGTATGGTGAAATAGATTTACTAAAAATTGATATAGAAGGGGCAGAGTATGATATTATATCTCATACCGATTCTTATGTATTTGATAAGATAAATAATATATTTGTGGAATGTCATTTCTTTAAAAAAGAATATAAAGAACAATATAAAAACTTGATTAATAAATTAGAATCCATGGGATATTTTATTGAAGAGTATCAACAAAACCAAGTACATGATGCAAAACTAGAAGGCGGAAGCGAGTGTATTTTTGCAACAAAAACTATACTCACTACTTGACAAACGATATAAAAAATGATTATATTTCTTTATTCTAATAAAGCGTACGAACGTCAGGCAATTTCATGCATAAAATCAATGGAACCCAGAATACCAGATTCCATGAAAATTGTGTATTTCACAATAGGGTTTATAAGTAAATTCACAACAAAAAACTTAATCAGTATACCGGTTCCAGAAAAAAACTATCCATCATTCCATTATTACAAATCAGAACTTTCGTTGGATGTAATGGATATGTTTCCAGAAGAAACCAATTTCTTCTTTACCGACACTGATGTATTATTTTCCCACAGGGTTAATTTTAATAATTTGGTGTATGATTGTCCATATCCATTGGGAGTATTTGGTCCACATGAATATCCTTTTATTTGGGAAAATATAAACGGAGAAATAGTTCATTATAACGAAGAACTGTTGATGAAATATTTAAATGTACCGAGTCGTACAGTTAAGTATCAGTTATCTTGTTTTTATAGTTTTAGTAAAAATAGTTATGATTTTTTTGAGGAATACACTTCACTATGTAAAAATCAATATCTGATTAAACGTAGAAAACATTATTATCCATTTCAAGACGAAACACCATTTAATGTGTGTTTGTGGAAAAATAACGCAGAGCACAGTTTAGGACACGTAATGGTTAATACACACATTTTGAATACTGTTAAATTAGCTGAAGAAACGAGTGTTGTGGAGTGTAAACCAGGAACAAATCTGGACAACTTTGGTGCAGATTGGGAATATATACACGATTCCAGCCAGGTTATCTTGTATCATGGATGCAAAGAAACACAAACTACTGAAGAGATTTTACAATACCTCCTATCAAAATAATGAAAAAAGCATATATAAGTTTAGAAAAATATAAAAGGGCATACGTTGTATGTGCGGTGGGGCAATCATATATTGACTCAACCGAAGGTATGATTAAATTATTAAATGAATACTCTAAATATCCAGTTATATTGTATTATAGTAATGGAGTGGTGAACTATAAATATGATAACTTAATAGTACAGCCATTTAGATTATCAGACCGGAAAGTAAACGACGAACATACACTAAAACTATTTACAACTTTAAAAGCAGAAGTAACACTAAATAGTATCAAACATTATAATATTGATACGGTGGTAATGTTAGATTCCGACATACTACCCACCCCCAACATAGACACTGTATTTGATAGATTTGAGAGTGAGTTAGAAAATTATCCAATCTTTTTAAAATATGCGTGGGACATTGTGACAGTTATGGGAAGACCGTTAGTCTCGGAATATATTCAAACAATAATAGGCGTACTGCCTGCAAAAATTCCTGCTATGTGTTCATGTCTATGTATTGCAAACAGAAATTGTATTTCATTTTTAGAGGACTGGAAGTATTGGTGTGAGAACGAGGCGTTAATACACTATCACTATATTCTGAACAAGGACATCTATTATGACTTCAATGATGAATCCATTGTAAATGCTCTCTTATGGAAGTATGGTGCCACTAAATTTATTCCCTGTGACCTCATGTGGGCGTGGAAACACGAATCAGTAAAGTTTGCTCTAGACTTTTATGAAGGAAAAGTAGGTGACCTACCGAAGCATCAATCAAACATAGAACATTATAAAGTGCCTGAGCAATATGAAGTCCCCCACGGGTTATCAGTACTACCCACCCATAAACGAAATCTTTTAGGATTCCATGGCTTAAAAGATTTAAACGAAATAAATTTGTCAATCTATGAAATCAGAACAAGATATTAAACTGGTTCAGTGCACCAAAGAATACTGGGAGTTCGTAAGATTGCTCAGGTTAGACAAAAGGGTTATTGACTCTTTCGTAGAAACTGTATATATTACAGAGGAACAGCAAGTAAGTTATATGAGTAAACATCACGACCAATACCGTATAGCTTTAAAAGATGGAACACCTGCGGGATATGTTGGAGTAATAGATAATGATATACGAGTGTGTACACATCCTAACTTTCAAGGGATGGGTGTAGGTAAGTTTATGATTAATGAATGTATGAAGATATGGCCCGATGCATTCGCTAAGATTAAATTAGATAACGAAAAAAGTATTAAATTGTTTGAATCGTGTGGATTTACCAAAAAGTTTTTTATTTTAACCAAAGACTAAATTATGATTAAAAAACACAATCCGTACAAAATTGTTAAGATGTTTGAGGAAGAAGTAGCCGAATATACTGGCGCGCCACACGCCATATCTGTAGATAGTTGTACTAGCGCACTCTTTTTAGTGTGTAAATATATTGGAGTTAAAGAAGTAATAATCCCATCAAAAACTTATTTATCTGTTCCTCAATCAATAATTCATGCGGGAGGCGAAGTAATTTTTGATAAACGGTCGGATACTAACCATTGGATTGGCGCATATCAATTAAAACCTTACCCCATCTGGGATGCTGCTAAAAGATTCACGCAAGGTATGTACATGAAAGGGCAGTACATGACCTTATCATTTCATATTAAAAAAATATTACCGATTTGGAAGGGTGGTATGATTTTGTGTGACGACGATGTAGCAGCAGATTGGTTTAAAAAAGCCAGATACGAAGGTAGAAGTGAAAAGTATTACAAGGATGATGACATCACGTTTCTAGGATGGAATATGTACATGACACCACAACAGGCCGCACATGGACTTGCAATTATGCAAAATCTACCGTACCATAATCCTGACCAAGGCGAACTGAATGGGTACAGAGACTTAACGGAATTTACCGTTTTTAAAGATAATAAAACCATAGAATAAGTTATGAGTAATCTTGTTGTTGTACCAAATGTGTTTGATGATTTTTATTGGAACTCTAATGCAATAGAATCCATTAGATATGCATGTAAACAATGGAATGCTAACTTGTTTGAGTTAAAAACATTCATGGGTACTTCGGACAAAATCCACAGTGGGATAACATCCAATAGATTGTGGATGATGAAATACTTTACGGACTTTGACAAAGTATTAATTTTAGACCCTGATATTGTAGTAAACTCCAAATCAACGAATATATTTGATGAACTTGGTGAGTATGATTTTGCCGGAGTACATAATGCCAATCCTACACGAAAAGCAACCTATGAACATATGTCTCGGGTAGACCAGTACTTATCCAGTATAGGAATAGATATATTAGAAAAGTACTTAGAAAATTTTAATAGAGAAAGATATTATGATTATTGTATAAATGGTGGTGTTTACTTGTTTAATCCTAAAAAATTGAATAAAGTAACAAACTATATCTTACATTTAATTGAAACCTACGAAGAGATTAAAAATACTTTAAATGAACAGGGATTTTTTATACAAAATTTAATATCTGCGGCGCTGTCCGTATCGGACCTGAATATTAAAATACTTGAAGACAAATGGAACTGGCTGGCGCCAGATATTAATTTGGAATGGGAATTATACTGTGGTCCTATGCACGCCAACATATATCATTTCACTGGTACAAATGATTCAAAAAATTCCATAGCAACATTTGACAGATGGAAATGATAAACATGAAAAAAGATTTAGTGGTTATCGGTTCGTATCCAAGTAATGAATTATCAAAAAACATATTGAAAGAATGTATTTCAAAATTAAACAATACATTTGATATAGTATTGTCTACCCATTACCCAGTAAATGAAGAAGTTCAAAAACTAACTAACTATTATGTATTTGATGCGTTTAATGGACTGATAGAAACAAATGACAATCCTATAATCTGGTTTCAAAACGATATATTTTATCTACAGGTTAAACACATCAAAAACCATGCATACTCAGCGTATTCGTGTATGGTAAGTGGTGTAGAGTTGCTACAAAGTAAATATGAACATTTTTATTTTATTAATGGGGATACATTGATAGATTCGTTGGATATATCTAAACTCTTTGAGTTGAAGCAACTTATGTTGGATAAAAAAAAGAAAGCCGTATTCTTTAAAGAATTTTCTGGTATGGTAGATTCAAAAATATTTTTATCCGAAATAAAATTCTTTCTTGAGACGATAGCAACTACCAAAACAAAAGACGACTTCATACAATATAATCAACGATTTACCGCTCCGTATGTTCCATACGTACTTGAAAGTTTTTTTTCTGAGAGGATAGACCGGTGGTCAAGTGATGACGTATATATTATACAATCATCTCCTGACAAATACTTTACTAATAGTAAAATAGATGTACTTAGTAGTTTTAATGGGATGTCGGAAACAAAACGTGATTATTTAACGTTTTTGATTAAGGAAAAAACATCAAATAAGATTTTCTTTGTGTATGTAAACAACAACCCAAATTTTGAGAAAAAAGAAATAAATGTAAAAATTAATCAAGATTCATTTACCCTAAGTAATGGAAACTATTCATTTTACAAAGAGGTATTTGCAGACAATACTATACTTTTAGAGGTGGAAGGGGTAATGAATTCATACCCGGTTAGTGATATAATTGATAATACTGATAGTTACATACAATTCAATGGATAATAGGATATTGATATGAAAATAGTTCAATTAGGTGCGGCAGTAGGTAATGACCATGTAACAGAATTAGTAAAATCCATTCAGAATGTAGAGTTGTTGTTATTGGTAGAACCAAACCCAAAGGTACAAGACAAACTAAAAGATTGCTATCAATTTCTTCCTACTACTAGAATTGAGCAAGTTGCGATAGTACCAAATTATGATGGTGGTAAAGAGCAAACCATGTTTTTCGCTGAAAGGGATAGCATAGGTGGATACCAGGTTACTTCTTTGGTGAAAAACCATTTAGAGATGCACAGTTATGTATCGGAAGAAATAGAGTCTTTCGTAACCCGATGCGTAACACTACAGGAATTATTTGAGAAACACCATATATCAACATTAGATTATCTATTTGTTGATATTGAATCAATGGATGAAGAAGTTATATTAGGATTGGATTTAAATAAATACGATATAAAAAATATATGTATTGAAGTTATCCATCTGAAAAATCCAGACACATTATATTCGTTTTTACAGAAACATGGATATGTTGACAAAGGTACTGTCAATATGTACGACAGGATGTTCACAAAACAATCACCTAAGACATATCAGATATGTATGTTTTATAATGAATTGGACCTATTAGAACTACAGCTAGAACAAAACTTTGACTATGTTGATAAGTTCGTAATAGTTGAGTCTACAAAAACACATTCTGGTCACGATAAACAACTCGTATTTAAACAAAATATAGATAGATTTAACAAATACAAAGATAAGATAATACATTTAGTTTGTTCGTTTGATTCCGAATTATTTAAGAATTATGTAAATTATCAAACAAATATGTCCGACCAAATGTCAGACCCGTGGAAACGAGAAACATTTCAAAGAGATTATCCAATAATTTCTAATGAAATAAATTTCAATAATGATGATATACTCATAGTTGTGGATATAGACGAAATAGTAAATATGAAATCTGTTTCTAAATTTTTAAGTGAGAGTAAATTTATTACAGACGCATATAAACTAGAAATGTATTTTATGCATTATTACATGGATACAAGTTTGTATCTAGAAGATTCTGGCATGGACAGACTTTGGTATCATCCATTCTTAGTAAAGTACTCTGACTTAAAAAAATACAATAACTCATTTTCTTATATAAGAACGCACACTCATAACGAAGAAAAAATTATCAGAAATTCTGGATGGCATTTTTCTTATCTTATGGACTTGGACGGGATTGTTAATAAAGTTAAATCGTTTGCCCACTGTGATGATGAATTTGCGAAAAATATAACTCACGACAAAATTAAAAACTCCATAACAAACTTTGACTTATTTTATAGTACAGATGTTCGGCTTAAATTACGACCATTTCCAAAACATCTATTACCATCGGTGGTACAAAATAACTTAGAACTTTGGGGTAAATATTTACTAGACTATAAGAAAAATATATTAATTATAGGATGTTACCTAGACACAGAAATTAAAAAAGAAGTTCTACGTAAAAATTTGAAAACATTAAAAAATACATTTGATATCTTATTGGTTTCTCATCACCCAATAGACGCAGAATTTCAACAGTTAGCAAAATATATAATATATGATAGTAATAATGATGTCGTAGATAGTAGTGGTGGTTATAATTGGATTGCGAATAAAGATATATACATGCAACACCATCCAGAAAGCTTTATAGACCCAAGTTATGCGGTGTATCAACTTATACGCACACCATTACCGTTTATAAAAATGTTAGGGTACGATTCTTTCTTTTTTATGGAAGGTGACTTGTTTATATCAGACAGGGATGTGTCACAATTATTAAAACTAAAAGCAAAAACTATTTCTGATAGAAAGTCAGCATACTTTTTTAATAAAGAAACTACGTCAACACCTTGGTGGGATTGTCAACTGTTTTATTCGGAGATAGACTTTTTTCTGAGTAACACCCCTACGTTGTTGAGTCTGCAGCAGTTTAGGCAGTATAGTAAACAAGTCGGTGCTGATGCTAATATAGAGTCTCTCCTGTACCATTTACTATATTTTACGCACACGCACAAAGTTCTACAGCTACAAATGAGTGTAGACCAGTGTATGGTAAATAGTCAATTAAATATCACAACTGCAAATATAACAAAAGACAATAATACTAATCTAATAGAAGTTGGATATTATGACGAAATTGTAGGTAAATTTATAAAATTTACGATTCACATATTGAAATTAGTTGACACAGATAGTATATTTCTTGTGTATAAAGGATATGATAATTTATATCCACTACACGCACAGGTTTTTATTAATGGACACTCCAAGTTGACAATCAATAATACGGATTTTATGTATCAAGAAATTACCACGGATGAAACATTATTTGACGTAAAAATTGTAAACAATGGTAATTGTTTGAAATCGCGTATAGTAAATAAAAAAGATGTATTAGATAGTCCTGATTTTATAAAACTTTCATAAGAATCTACCATGAAACCTATATACTTAAGACATGAAACGTGGGAACTGTTTGACCACAAAAGCTTACTTGAAGTTTTTATTAAGTGGATGAAACCAATCCATTATTTAGAACTAGGAGTAAGAGAAGGGACAATGTTTACAGAGGTATCTAAGTATTGTGTACGAGCCACAGCAGTAGATATAACACCTATACGATTTGAATTACCAAATAACGCAGAATATCATTTTGGAACTACGGATTCATTTTTTGAACAGTTGTCATATGATGTTAAATTTGATTTTATTTTTATAGATGCAGACCATAGTTATGAACAATCACTAAAGGATTTTGTAAACGCACAAAAGTATTTAATTGAGGATGGATTAATAGTCTTACACGATACATATCCCATAAATACAGAATACTTACGTCCCGATTTATGTAATGATTCATATAAGACTGCTCTTTATATAAAAAATAATATGAGTGACCAGTTTGAAGTATTTACATTACCATTTCCTCCTGGATTGACTTTTATTAGAAAGGTTAGAAGAAGTAAGCAGCTGTTGTGGTTGTGATATTAATACTAAACTATTATACGACTAATATATGAGTAATGTGACACCTAATACAAGAAGTCTAGTTATTATTGGAGCGTATCCAAAAACAGAATATTCAGTAGAGGTATTGAAGAAAACGATAACGATACTAAAAGATGATTTTGATATATTATTAGCCACGCATTATCCAGCGGATAAAGATATACAACAAATGATTTCTTATTATGTGTATGACCATAGAAATGATGTTATAAATAATGAAAGTGATTACTACATATTTTTTCAATCTTACGATACGTTCTACTTTCAAAATAAGGAGAAACGTGACTCTAGTAATTACCATTATGCAGTATATAGAAATATAATAAATTCTTTAATGTTTGCAAAAAACTATTATGAAGATTTTTATTATATAGAGTCTGATTCTGTTTTTCATAAAGAGGATTTGGAAAAGTTTAAAAAATTAAAACAGGACTCTTTGACGCAACAAAAGAATGCGTGTTTCTTTGCAAGAGAAGATAACTTTTTTCATACCACCGTATTTTGGTCGGAGATAGAATATTTTTTAAAAGCGGTCCCGTTTCTAAGAACTGCGGAAGATTTTATAACGATAACCAAAGGTAACAATTGCATAGAACATTTTATATCTAATGCGTTTTATAGATATGATTCGTTTAAGTCAACACATCTATTGCTGAATATTCATCCCGCGGAATATTTCTATAATAGTAAATTGGACCAACTGACATCGGATAATCAATATATGATTAACAACTGTAGGGTTCTTTTACTACGTGATGTAAACTCAAATAATATATTCTTCGTATGCAGTGAAGGTGGTGATGTAGTTAACATAGAAATGATGACTGTAAAAATTGATGGAATACTTATATTTGAAAAGGAAGTGAACCGTAACAAAGAAACCACGTTCATACAAGTTTTCCCAACCTCCGATACAATACACATGGAAGTAAACGGTATCACACGACAATACTCAGTTGAAAGTATTATAAACAACACTGACAGTTTTATTAGGTTTAATAATTAAAATGAAAATAATAAATGTTACGCCAGGATTAATACCAATTCCTCCGAATGGATGGGGTGCAGTAGAAAAAATTATTTGGGAATTCCATAATAACTTATTAGCGCTTGGGCATGATTCGCAAATTACGTATTTAGATGATGTACCATTTGACGCCGATATTGTACATATCCATGTAGCCAATCTAGCAAACACGGCGCATGAACGAGGTATTCCATATTTCTTTACTTGTCACGACCACCATGCATATCTGTATGGGAAGGATTCATACGTATACAAAGAAAACTTACAGGCGATGAAGGGTGCAATACGGTCATTCGTACCAGCAAAATATTTAGTAGACTATTTTGAAGGAATCCCAGAGTATTTTTCTCACGGAGTCAATACTGAGTATTTCTATCCACCAGAAGAACGAAAGCAACACAAATTATTATGCGTTGCTAATAACGGATACATTCATAACCAGTCTGATGATAGGAAAGGGTTTGGACTTGCGATAAATGCGGCAAAGAAATTAGGATTACCTATTACTATAGCAGGGCCACGGAATAACCAGAAGTACTTTGATAATAACCCAGTAGACTATGATAGGTTAACAATATTATACGATTTAGATGAAGAACAATTACGTACATTATATCGTAATCACACGGTATTTCTTCATCCCTCTGAATTAGAAGCAGGTCATCCTAACTTAACTATTTTAGAAGCTCTGTCGTCTGGATTACCTGTAGTTGGTACATTAGAACCGACCACAACATTAGGTGGAATGTATATAACCAATCGGTCTGTGGACGAGATAACATCTGCAATTGAAACGGTAATTGAAAGGTATACCGAATACACTACCTCCGCCCGTAAACAGGCGCAGACACTAAGTTGGTACAATAAAACCAAAGAAATGATAACCATATACGAACATAGGAAACCTAAGTCTATGAAAGAAAAGTTGATTTCCCATTATTCCAATACAAAAAAACTTTCCCTAAAACCGAGATTGAATGTCAACATCAATTCAATAGACGGAATGTTTGTTGAGATACTAGGTTCCAAACCTAATAAGTACAAGGTAAGTTTCAACAATAAAACCACTGGAAAAACCGAGTACACCGCAGAGATAGGGAACAATTGTTGGTCTAAGAGTGCAATTAAGTATTATGTTGATTGGGATATTATTGTAGAGGATTTAACAACACATGATATTAATCATTATACACTTGACCTTACAAACAAACGAGTCTATATTGCGTTAGACTCTCGTTCACTCGGTGACACACTAGCATGGATTCCATACGCAGAGGAGTTTAGAAAGAAACACAACTGTACAGTAATTTGTTCTACGTTTTGGAATAAGATGTTTACTGATAAATACACCAATATAACTTTCGTAGAACCAGGCACAACCGTACATGATATAGTTGCGATGTATACTATAGGACTATTCTATTACGAAAATAACGATGTAGATTATTTTAAAAACCCCAGAAATCCCACAAGTATACCGTTACAACAAATTGCGTCAGACATTCTTGGACTGGACTTTAAAGAAATCCGTCCATTGTTAACATCTCCCGAAGTAAAGGAAACCGATGACAAGCAAGTGACTATCGCAATACATTCTACTACTCAAGCAAAGTATTGGAACAACCCGTTTGGGTGGCAAGAAGTAGTAAATTACATAATTTCAAAGGGATATACAGTTAAGTTGTTATCAAATGAACCCGACGGATATATGGGTAACAATAATCCAAAAGGAGTTATACAGCATCCTGCGGGTTCAATAGAATCCATTATGGAAGAAATGAAAAAATCCAAAGTATTCATTGGATTAGGTAGTGGATTGAGTTGGTTAAGTTGGGCACTACAAGTACCAACTGTACTTATAAGTGGATTTTCGTATAAGTGGGCAGAGATGCAAGATTGTATTCGTATCGGAGCACCACAAGGTAAGTGTGAGGGATGTTTCAACCGTCGCCGACTTGACGCAGGAGACTGGAATTGGTGTCCAGACCACAAAGGAACTCCGAGGCAGTTTGAATGTTCAAGAGCAATTACTTCCGATGTCGTTATAAGAGAATTAGAAAAGATACTATAAAGAAAAACGACGACCATCACTGGTCGTCGTTTTCGTTTTCCACCACTTCATCATCCCAATCAAGTCCCATCGCTTCGTAGTACATCTGAACGTTCCAGTTCCCAAGAAAGACCTTCTGAGCCACAGACCGAAATTCTGAAAGAGGTAGGTCACCGACTATCTCTTGTACGAATTCCATTGAAAAAACTCCACTATATTTAGAGGGTTGGGTACCATAAATATAATGGAGTTTTTCAAAGTGTCAAGTTTTACTTGGACTCGACGGTGATGAGCTTACCGAAGCTGTAGCGGTCACCGTTCGGAGCAGTAAACTCCTTCTTCAGATGCCAACCACGACCGAAACCGGCGGTGGGCTTGACAGTCTTGGGGGCCTTCGGGGCCTTCGGCTGCTTAGCAACAATGTCAGTCATACTAACCTCCCTTTTGGGAAATTTGTTTATCTGCTCCGGCGTACCCGCGAGTCGGGCAGTGCACCGTGAACAAAGAACTGCCCGTGTATCGGAATCTGCGGACACGGACGAACCGCAAAAGAAACAATCCATCGTAACCTTCGTACCAGACTTACGCCTAGACATTACGAACCTCCATTAGAGTTATACATTAAGTATACCCCAATGGAGGCTAATAGTCAATACCCAATTTAATTTGGATATTTAATATAAAGTATTAATTAGTCTCGTCCTAATTCCTTTAGGATTTCCTCTTGCATACTCACAAAGTCGTCGTTTGTATTGTCAGATTCGGTTTCCCCAATATCTAATGAGTCAGCCGGTCTTGGGTCTACGTCCCATCGTTTTGGAATACTATCGGGGTTTATAAGCGATTTCTTGACATACCCACGGTTGGCAACCGATGGAGCGCCTGTGGTCAGGAACAAACAATTATAACATAATAATTCTAGATTGTCTTGACTGAAATCCTTTTTTCCGTTCTTAAAGGTCAATATCAACGGGGTCTTACTGTCGGTGATTCTCTTTTCGTTGAACCCGCATAATGCACATTCCTCTATTAAGAGATTCCGTGCAACCATACGATTCTTTAATCGGACGATATTATACCCAGGATGTTTATTTGCAAAGACATCCTTTAGTGGAATGGAACTCGCCTTCGCTGCATATCCCTTGTTGGTCCCGATTCCCTTTTGATTTAAATGCTTATCAAAGAGGTTGTAGATTCTGGCGTACCGACGATACCGCATGTACCCAACACCAAGGAATCGTGCTGCTTCCATGTTACTCTTGGTGTTGGCTTGTGCGTGTTCAATATCGGCTTTGGATATTGGTATGAATCGTGCGTGTTTATTCGCTCCGACTTTCTTCGGCATGGGTGAACTCCGTGACCATTGGGAAGATTTCCGCAATAGCTTGTGCACATGCCATCGCAATCTCCCGATGTTCCTTTTGGGTAGCGACATCACTACGGATGTCAATGTAATGTAACCAACTCCGTATGGTGCCATTCACATACATACGGGACATTGTGAGTCCTTCAGGAAGAACCGCACGTGCAACTTCCTTTGCAATACCTTTGGTAATTGCCCAATTATATGCGGTGATAGCCTCTTGGGTTACCTTCTCCTGCATCTTTGTCCACATATCCTGAAGAACTACATCATCAGTCTCAACAGAATTCTGTCTGTTCTTTTGGTCTTGAAGACGTGCTTCCCGTGTGGTAAATGTTAATTCCTTCACGGGGTCCGCATATCGTTGACTGAACTCTTGGAACGTGAATGACCGATGACGAAGAATCTGACGAGCAATATCACGGGTCGTCTCAATCTCAAGGGTAGCATTTGCCATCTCGAACGGTGACCAGTGCTTATGCTTGACGAGATACTTAATCAACTTATCTGATGTGTCGGTGTTCTGTTGATTACTTGGATTACTCACCCGAGCACAAAATGCAATAAGGTCTAATACATCCGAATCTAATGGTAAGTCTTCCGTACATGGAACTGTGAATGAAACCAATTTAACGTTCATATAACCTCTAAATTAAAGTATACTTAATATTAGTCGTGCTTCTTGGATTTGTCAAGTAGATAATTTGCAGCTAATTCCAATCTGTCAAATACAGAAGGCATCTTCTCATAAGAAGGAATCACGCAGTTTGACCGACCACAAGAAGTGGCCCTACGGAATTCTTCTGAAGTAAACCATTCTGGATTTAATCTAAAAATACGTGCTATGTCGTGCATTGTTACTGCGCCACTGTTAACTAGGTTGTACGGGCCGTTCGGCGCTTCTGTTTCAATCAAGTCACACACAACAGTTACTGCGTCATCTAAATAAGTTAATGAATTCAGCCCACCCTCAAACAACTTACCAGTTTCTGCATATTTAATAACTTTGGTTAAGAAGTTCTTCGGTTCTTCAAATGCAGTAAATGGCATTCTGATACGATACACCTGTGCTTTAGTTTTTAAATAGGTGTCGGATATTCCTTTACTGATAGAGTAGGTACTTCCAAAAAAGTTTGGTTCTGTATTTATAGATTCTATATTTCCCTCATAAATACATCCACTTGAAAAATGAGAAAACCGTATGCCTTTTCTATTACAAGCTTCAAATAGTTCTACTGGATATATAGCGTTACCTTGAAATGTATTGAATTTATCCAGTTCGCACGCGTCAACATTCGGTACTCCTGTTACTCCTGCGCAGTTTACGACCCAATCAAACTTATCGGTTCGTAACATACCTAACGCAGATTGGTGAGAGCAAGGAATAGTAATATGACCTCTTTTGATAAGTTCATTATATACCTTATTCCCTGTCCATCCTCGTCCGACTAATAAAATTTTCATAAATTACCCTAATAAACTTTGTAAGTATTTTCCATATGATGTTTTACCGCACGTAGTAACAAAAGGTTGTATATCATTTGCCCAACCCTTTTGTATAGCTATTTCATGAGGATTACCAACCATGTACCCTTGATGTTTTTGTATAGATTGTACAAACAACGATGCTTCAAGCATAGAGTCCGCAGTACCTGTATCAAACCATACGGTCCCTCTTGAAAGTTTTACAACATTCAACTGTTCCTGATTCATATACAGACGATTCAAATCAGTTATTTCTAATTCGCCCCGTGCAGACGGAGTAAGTGTATTGACCAACTCATAAACATTATTGGGATAGAAGTATAGTCCAGTTAAAATTAAATTACTTTTCGGGTGTTCTGGTTTTTCCTCAAGCGATATTGCCTTACCGTCTTGCATCTCTACTACGCCAAATTGTTCTGGTGTCTGTGAGGTGTAAGCAAATACTGTTGCCCCAGATGTTGGAACAGAATTTAATGTACCTGTGAATCCTGCACCGTAAAAGATGTTATCACCTAAAATTAATACATGAGAATCATAATCATACACTTCATCACCTAAGGTATTGTGTACTATCTTAAATGTATCAGCAATACCAAGTGGTTCTGGTTGTACCATTATTCGTACACGTATACCTAATTCTTTTTCTGAATTCTGAAATAACTGTGTTATCTTATCTACTTCTTGCGGGTTTACAACTATCACATAATCCTGAATATTGGCTAACATTAACGAAGTTAATGGATAGTATATTAATGGCTTATCATAAATCGGTAAAAGTTGTTTTGATAACACCAGTGTGGATGGATATAGTCGGGTTGACCGACCACCTGCTAAAATGATTCCAAGTTTACGCATAATTTAACCCAGTCTAAGTTATCTAAATACCATCTAATTGTTCTACCTAATCCACGATTGAAATCCATTTTGGGACGCCAGTTAAGTTCTGTTTTAATTTTAGATATATTCATCGCATAACGGAAATCATGTCCCTTCCTGTCCTCAACGTATTTAATACGTGAGATGGGTTTGCCCATATGTAATAAAATTCTATTAGCAATTTCAATATTGGTCAGTTCTGTTTCTCCGCCAATGTTGTAACTTTCTCCTACAGTACCATTACGTAGTACTTCTAATATCGCATCGCAGTGGTCATCAACATATAACCAATCACGAATATTTTTTCCTGTACCATATACAGGTATATCCTTATCTAAATGCGCACGAAGAATCGCTACGGGTATGAACTTTTCTGGGTACTGAAATGGTCCGTAGTTATTAGAACAGTTTGTAATTAAGGCAGGTAAACCATACGTATGATGAAATGCTCTAACTAAATGGTCTGATGATGCTTTTGTAGCGGAATACGGACTATTCGGTAAATACGGATTTGTTTCTTTAAATGCAGGGTCGCCCAACTTTAATTGACCAAATACTTCATCTGTAGAAACGTGTACAAACTTAAACGTATTATACTCCATGTATTTAATTAATGACTGTAATAATCCGTAAGTTCCATTAATATTAGTACTCACAAATGTATCTGGAAATACAATAGACCTGTCTACGTGGGTTTCCGCAGCAAAATTTACGATATACTCTGGCTTATGCTTAAGTAGTATATCCAAAACTTCCTCGTACCCTATATCGGCTTGATAGAATGTATATCTGGAATTATCAGGGTGGGGTGATTTCCCTGCGTATGTAAGTAAATCAATGTTTACAACTTCCATATCCGTATTATTTAAGATATGGCGAATAAAATTACTACCTATAAAACCATTACCACCAGTAACCATTATTTTCATGTCTTATCCTTTAATAATCCCCATAAATGGAGAATTGTTTAATGACGGGTTTTGGGTCATCTACTGTATCTACCTTATAAATATATCCCGCTACCGCATCAATATAATATTGTCTAGTACCATACTTTTGAAAATAGTTTTCTAACGCCTCGGTAAGAGACGTATGAACTCTATCCGACTCTTTACCAATTTCAATCCAACGGTCGCCAGGAGGTACACGTTTGAATATTTCTTTTTTTATCTCCATAGATACTCTTCCAGTTGTTTTAATGCTCTACGTCTATGTAACTCTTTTAAGAACTTTAAGTAATCATCTAATGTTAAATAATCGGTTGGTTGTAATATGTTCATTGATGGCGATACTCTGGGTAATGGACCTAGATACCCTCCTCCAGAACTACTCAATCCCATTCCACGGGTATTAATTTCCCAGTTACCTAGATTTATCAATTGTTGCATAGGGTCCATATTCTTGATATCACCAAATTTTTCCTGCGCACGTTGCCGCATCACTTCACCAGGTACAATTGTAAGATTGGAGAATCCAGTTACATCATCAAATGAAACAGTCATCAGGTCAGATTGAAACATGAATTCACTATTAGTTGACTGTAACAATTCTACTACGTTCTGTGTTAAAAAGTCATTCGTGTCAGACAAACGATATCCTTTTTCGTCAATACTTTTTTGCATGACCTCTGCACGAAGTTTATCTACAAAATGATTAACCAATCTTTGTGCTTTTTCTATACTCTCAGGGGTTTTCCCTTCACCCATGTTTCTGACGACACGATTAACAATTCGAGTATATGCTTTACTGTTCTTATCAAATGCAAATTCTATATCAGTAGGAAGCAGTTTTCTGGCTTCAACAAATTTTTTTTGACCCCCCGACTCACCTTTATCGGCTGCCTCAGATTGTTGCTTCATAGCAAGTTTTAATGTTTCTTCGTCAAATTTAAATAAATCATTTTGTCTAACATTAAACGCACGTTCTTCTTTAAATTTTGTACCCCTAACAATAAACCCTCTGGTAGAACTTACATATACTTGATTAAAAATGGCGTACAAGGCTACGGCAGCATCTTCTGCGTATACATCTTCCATCTGTCCGTCTTTACCTGGAATCTGAATCGTCTTACCCTCTACAGATTCCATAATGAACGGTAGTGAATTGGATTCTTTACGTCCAACTTTTGTACCTGTACTGGTTTTTGTACTTACACCAGTAAGCATACATTTACGAATATCTTTATCGTTTTCGTCTTCTCCGTAATCAAACACTACAGCAATATCATTTTTTGGATTACTATCTGCGTATAAATACGCCTCTACTCCGGTGTCTAACATTTTACGAAGACCAAACAATTCTCCTACGTTTCCCAACCATTTACGTAGTTGTTGACGTTCTGTTCTACTAATCTTTTGATTTACTCGTTTTACCTTTGCTTTTATTTGGTCCGTTAAACTAGCAATGTGTTCATCTAACAGTTGTATTGCGATAGTACGTTGCTGTTCATCTGTAATATCCAATGGTTCATTCGTTTCTGGGTTTACTATAAATCTGACCGAGGTTTTTTCTCCGCCACGTTCAATCTCGCGCGACTCAGAAAATAGATTACCCATAACTTCTGCCGCTCTTGGTTCAGTTGCTAAGTCAATAGTATCAGATTTAGGAACAGTCGCAATTGGAGACGGTACTTCTACGTCGGTCGTGTCGGTTGGTTCCTCGGGAGGTTGCTCCAAAGTATTTGTATCAGTAGACGGTTCTTCTTCTGGTGTCGTAGATTGGGATGTGGTTGGTTCCTCTTCCTGCGCCGTTAACTTAGGAGAACTTACCGGAGCACCTTTGGCAGGAACCCACTGTTGATTAACGACCTTACCCATATATTGGGTTTTAGTAGCATCCTTATAATACATACCAAATGGACCAGGAAACAAACCCTCCGCCTCCGGCGGAACATATGTAGAGGCTCGTTTTTCACTTACAATATACGATAGATATTCTCTTAATAAATTCATAAATTACACCATGGGTAAATAAAGATTACCACTATAAATAGTTTATTTACTCTTTATCTGGACGTTTCTGGTGTTTTACACTAGACTTTTTCTTTTGATTTTTGACCTCTTCCTCTCCCCGCTTTCTACGACCAATCTTTTGAAATCCGGTATATGATTCGTCTACGTTGAAATCGTCTTCAAATTCAAAGTCATCATCAATACGACCATTAAAACTCCACTTCGGCATTTCTTACATCTCCTGTTATAAAGTTATTTTGCCCACTTACCACGATTGACCAACTGACAGATTACCCCATATACCGAAAGGTCTTGAAAGGTATCTTCTACTGCCTCCCCTACATTGTCCTGCTTACCCAAAACGACTAGTTGCTTTAGTCTCTGTATCTTATCATTCATACGGAACCACAATCCGGTCAACGACAACCTCACATCATCGGGTGTTGAAAGAGAAGTACCTACAGATATATTACCCGGACCATAGTTTGATTGCTTCAAGCAAAACGTTTCGTACTGTTCCATCATAATCTTTTTATATTCGGATGTCATTTCTGGATACTCGTTTTCAATCTGAGTCACCACTTGTAAATTTTTAAATTCGTAATTTATATTCATACCCGTCCTCTTTCTAATAAATAAATATCATTTTTTACCATTAATCTCACCCAATCTTCAAAAGGAGTTTTTGGACTCCACCCTAATTTACTATTTATTCTTGAATAATCACCACGAAGAACGTCAACCTCTGCTGGTCGCATGAACCTTTGGTCTATTGTAACATAACGTTCCCAATCGGTAATGTCAACCTGTGAAAATGCCGCAGAAAGGAATTCACGGACTGAGCGTGTTTCTGCTGTAGCGACAACGTAATCGTCGGGGGTGTCGGCTTGTAACATCATCCACGCGGCTTCCATATAATCCGGGGAATACCCCCAATCACGTTTTGCATCAAGGTTACCTAATGCAAACTCAGTACTAAGTCCCATAGCTATTTTAGCAACATTATGAGTAATTTTTCTGGTGACAAATTCAAATCCTCGTCGTTCTGACTCGTGATTAAACAAAATACCAGAGACATTAAACATTCCATAACTTTCTCTATAATTTTTGGTAATCCAGTGTCCATACAGTTTAGCAACACCATATGGTGAACGGGGATAGAAAGGAGTATTTTCTGTAGCTGGGTTTTCTACCATACGTCCAAACATTTCACTTGATGACGCTTGATAGAACTTTACAGGAGTCCCATATTCACGGATTGCTTCCAACATACGTAACACACCTAACCCAGTAATATCACTTGTATGTTCTGGTGTGTTCCAACTTTCACCAACAAATGATTGTGCCGCCAGATTATATACCTCATCGGGTTCTGTTTGTTTTAGGCAACGTAGTAGAGAATTCTGGTCACTCAAGTCTCCTACGACCCATTCAAAGTTTGGATTATCGCCTAAATGATTTGTATTGGTACGATTTTTCACAGATGACCTACGTTCAACTCCGTAGACTTTATATCCTTTATCTAACAAAATATCAGCTAGATGACTACCATCCATTCCATTGACACCAGTAATTAATGCTCTTTTCATATATACCTTTAATTAGATTTTATTTGATTAAACATATGCTCTACCACCTTGTCGGTAGTAAGATATTTTTTTGTATGTTCATGTAACTTATTTTCTATATCCATATACCATGATTCATCAAACATCCCAGATTGTACAACCTTATTACTTTCTAGTATAACATCCTTTGGAAAATTATACAAGGTCTGATGAGGACATTCTGGCAAATCAGGAAAATATGGTATACATCTATTCGCTAATATTTCATAATGTCTCATACAATCCCAACCACCTTTTTTTGTAGTCATACCAAAATATGCTTCTTTATACCCATTATAGTACTCTTCCTCAGTATTATAAATGTATGTGCTAAAATCACCCGGTATTATATGGGCAAGTTCTCTGGTTTTTTGAGGGAATTCTGTAACTAACTTTTCTCTTGGTATACCAAACGTAATAGGAAAAACGCCAGGTTTGTCCCATATCAACTCTCGTTTAAAATAAAACCCTTTACCAACGAGTTGATGTATAAAATGGTCTGGACTATCTTCTCCATCTATAAAAATTAATTTATTTGCTGGATAGTGATTAAATATTAGTTCCTGATATAAGTTTCCACAATCTCTTTGTAAAACTCTATGTACCGAACCAAGAATGATATAATCAAAATATTTTGTTCTAATTTTAGTTTCAATATCAGTTCTGTCAATATTATCCGTGTCAAAGAGTCCATATAAAGACATCATTCGTTCCACACCTTTTGGTAACTTCTGATTCCACCAAGGAATTTCTTCGTTCCAATATTTTTCTTTGTCGTCTTTGTATTGATGCCACACTTTACGAACATCAACAAAATCGTCACCTAATAATGTACGACCTCCGTGGAATACTACATCGTGCTGGAAGTCGGGGAATCCTGCATGAGATACAAACAATACTTTCATTATAGTTTACCCATGTCTTCTAATCGTTCTTTTACTTTCATAGAATGTGTTGGTCCACGATTCGGTTTTAATTTTTGTAAGTAGTACATCTCGTCATCTGGTAAATTATTGATATCATAGTACCAAGGTAAGTGTCGTGCAATATAATTTCCCCCCATACGGATTACGTTCATATTCAAAAGCGGTGGAGAGTTGGGGTGGTACAGTGCAAATGTAGTATCAACTCCCGCTCTATATAAAGTGTATTTAGAATGAGGAATGGTATTTTCCCAATAACCCTTTTCCATATTATAAAACAATCTTCCAGACTCCGTATTAGGTAAATCATCTATACGTAAACTGAGTCCCACTTTGTGTATAGAAAATTCGTTACATACTTCTATCATATGTTCTATAAAATCAGCGGGAACACAATCATCCGGCACCACATCTGAGTCTGTAAACACGTAGTGTCCACGTACTATATCTACAAACGGTGGATACCGCATCTCCATCGCAAGTCTATAAAACGTACCCGTATCAAATAAAGTTTCATTAAATGTGTTGTGAAATACTTTGACTCTTGATGTTTTGTACCAATCTAAAAGAGGTTGATAGGATGATTCATTATCTATGATTATAATATTTTCATAATTTCTTTTGCGTAATGCATCAACCAACATTCTTAACGGGTTCAAACGGTCTTTATTTAAAATTACTATAGGTATGTTTTTCATAATATTATATACTCTTAACGTGCGAAATCCACGATTCCAACGAACGTTGTGCTCTCCATCCAAGTTTCTCAAATGTTTCTTCTACGTTTGCCAGTCCACGCTTTCTATCACCTGGACGGGCCTCTACAAACGTTATGTCGTCACTAAACATCTTTGCAACCTCAAGAATACTATAATCACGACCTGTACCTAATTGATATTCGTCATTTTTAATAGTTTGAGATGCCATTATTAATCCACGGACAATATCACCTACATAAGTAAAATCTCTACGTTGCTGCCCGTCACCAACAACAGTCAATGGTTTACCTTCTTTCCATTGCCTTTCAAACACTCCAACGACAGTTTGCCAATCGGAAGGCCAGTTATCTTGGAGTTCTCCATAGACATTATAGAAATAACATATACTATAACGTAGACCATACCAACTTGCATAGTTTCTGATTAGTTGGACGGTAGAAGATTTAAAATAACTGTAGGGAGAATGATTCTCTCCTTCTTGTGCCATTTTCGTAGATGACCCGGCATACACTAAAGGTGTGTCTGTTCTTCTTGCAAAATCCACCACCGCAAAACTTCCAACGATGTTATAATCAAATACCTTATCTATCTCAACGAAGGAAGGAGCGATACGAGAATACTCACCAAGATGGTAAATAAGGTCTGGTTTTTCGGAAATTACTTTGTCTATATCCTTGGTATGGGCGTCGATGTACTTTACACCATCTACGTGATTTTCCCTCTTACCAGCACTGTAATTATCAATTACGGTAATATCATTATTACCATCTTTCAATTGTTTTACAAGATTGGTACCAACAAATCCTGCACCTCCTGTAACTAATATCTTCATAGAACTTTACCTCGTCTAACGTCTAATTTATTTACTACAGGTTCAAACTCATCTAATTCAAAATTACCCTTCCACATAAATGAATCAAGTATTCCAGTTAACATATTTCTCCGTTGAGTGTCTCCAGTAAAATGAAATATGTTGACGCATTGACGAATACTAGTTTTTATATCATACAGTCTACCTTCGTGGTCTGGACCCTCCCAGAAGAATCGTTCGTTCTCAGGCGATACCATATTGAAACTTCGTGGTAAAAATGTGACAGGGCAGCCGGATTGTTTAACTGCATAGTTTAGAACAATCTGGTCGTCTAGTGCATATCGTAATCTATTATCTAAGTCTTCTGGATGTTTAGTAAAGAAGTCTTTTACTAAGTCCAACTGAGGTTTATGTGACTTGTTAAATACAACAAATCCTGTATTGAAAAACTCGTCTAACGTAACCGTGGTATCTTCAAACCACATCTCTTTGGTTATTCTACTAATACGATTCAGCGCAGGCAACCACCCACCATCCAACACAGCAGCAAAATTATGGTTTGTCATTTCAAAAAAATCTGGACACGTATCTGTAGGATATGTATCATAATCTACCTGAGCTATCTGGTCAAACTCAATATCGTTTGCTTCCAGTATATCCATAGTCCACATTTTTTGTATCTGTGGTTTGATTTGTTCAAATGGGGCAATTGGTGTATCTATGGAAATAAACTCATGTCCATATTTTTCACACCATGCCATCCAAGCACGTTTAGAATTTTTAACGAATTGTGGTTCTGGGCCAGTTAAAAACGCCGGCATTATTACTATATTTTTACTCACGATAACTCCCTGTATCAATATTTACTGACACCATTATTCCAGTTAGATTGTAATGTTATACCCATATAATTTTGTGCTATGTGCCATTCGGTAATACCCATGGACTTTGATTCAAGATATTGTTGATAGTAATGAAAAAATTTAAATGGAGGTTCTATAGGAATTAAATCAATTACCTTACTATATAACAAAGCTTCACCATACCAAGTAAATTCACTGGCAGATATCTTCATCAAATCCATCCAAGTAAATTTATTCTCGGTCATCAATTCTTCAACAACTTCCCACACTTTACGTGACCAAATAACCGGGCCGGGACCAAAATCCAAGTGTCTACCTTGACGTTGAAATACGTCCATTATGACTTGCCTATCATTCATAAACGAAAGTTTGGGATTAAATCCTAGTTGATTTATAAATCGTACAGACCAGTTCCATAGTTCCTTTTGTTCATGACATACGGTATATGGTGTACTATCATTGTACATAAAATCTTTTAGTGTAAAATCTCTTACAAAATATGAGTCAGAATCTACCATCACATAGTTTTCGGATATATTAGTTTTCCAAAATGATGACTTGACTATTTGTTGTGTTACCCATGACTGCTCTATGTCATTGTTAATAATATCTGCATCACTTAATATTTGAACTGTTGGGGGTAATTTTGACTTAAATAAAGAAACATCTGATGTGGGTACAGATATATAAAAGGGTATCTTATCTTTATTATATTGTTCAACCGACTCTGCTAATATTTTAGCTCTGTCCAAATCACGAATAAAACTTTTACAATATATTACTATTTTTTCCATAAGAATCAGAAGTTATAAGGTATGTTAACATACTCTATAGATTTTAGATAATGAATTGAGATGTTATTTGTATGAGGTACAACTTTTATATTTGTATATCTAGCGCAGGTATCAAATATACCTGTTTGTTGTCCTATTGCATACTTTGCGTTTGATATCAAATATAACATAAGACGGAGTGGTACTCCAGATGCTGACATTTTTTCGTTAAAACCGAAGTCCAATCCACTGTTATTATAGACCAACGCAGGTATTGTATTGTAATCTTTTTGTGTGATTACTAAGTCTCGTAATAGTTGTAACATCATGTCTGCGGTTGTGGCGGTGTTGTTTGGTCCACCATTACGTAACATTTCATGGTTCCATCCGGCAGAAAACGCCATATACTCTTCATTCCCAAACTTGTCGTGACGAACTTTACTAAACTCCGTAATCTCCTCCGCAGAAAAAAATAAATCAGGTAAGTAATCTATTGATTCATTTATCTCTACACGATGAAATCTTAACATCTGAAGTATTAGTGGCTCGTTTGGATTACTTGAATCAAAAACTTTGAAATGGTCATGATAAACTTCCCCATCCCATGTATTCACTATACCATCAACGTATGGATTATTTTTAAACAATTCTGTTGGTATTTCATATGGGTTCAACCACCCAGAGTGTCTATTAGTCGGTCCAAATATATCATATAACATTTTTGCCGACGGAATATACACTTCACATTCTGGATACGCTTCCTTCAGTAATCGTGGCATTGCTGTTACTATGCCCCAATCACCGACTCCATGCACTGTACGAAATATTAAAAATTTTTTCTTTTCAAAGTCTTCATCTGGAATAACAAAATGTTCGTTCTGTAACGCCCATCCCAGCTCACTACATTCTTGAAACGAGACAATTTTATTTCCGAATATTCTATAAAATATCATACGAAAAAGTTATAAAGTTCTTCCAATTGTTTAGATATTGGTTTATCAATCAAAGGTTCGTAAATTGTAGAGAGTGTGCGATATACCGAAGGTGATGGTTCTTTTGGAACAACAGTTAAGTTTATATTAAAGTGTAGCGCTATTAACTCTACCAGTTCTTTTTTGGTTACTGAATCTGGACTATGCACGTGTCTAACACCCAACCAGTGAATATTATGAACAATACACTTATCAATAAACTTTGCGAGTTCCAAGCAGGTAACACCATTCCACGTATGATTGATGTACCCGTCCACCTCATTACCGTTATTTGATTTAACCCATTCTATCAGCGAACGATTGGAACCTATCTCTTCTCCGATAATAGATGTACGGATAACCATAGCATTATTGGGTTCTCCTAATGATTTGGTTTTTCCGTATACATCTAATGCATCATGGTCAGACGATTCCAGATAGTACCCTAGCTTACCAGAAAACACGCAGTCTGTAGTTATATGAATTAATTTGGTTCCTACTCGTTCACATTCATTTGCAAGTAGATGAGGAAACACCGCATTTACTAACGTAGTATTAAGTATACCTATCTTACTAACCAAAGGTTTGATTACTCCTATGCAATTAATTACTATATCATAGTTCTGTAGGTCTAGTGTATGTATCCCATCGGTTGTGGCGTCAAACTGACTTCTTCCGATAGATGTAACTTCATACTTACTAGTTTGTGTAAAATATGTAGAAACATATTTTCCTAGCATTCCACTGGCCCCGAGTACTAATACTTTAGTCATTGAATACTCCAGACTTTTCTAGATAGTCATAAGCAGCCGCGGCATCCATAAGGGAATCAAGTGAATTATATGATTTATACTCATCACGTATAATCGTCTGCCCAATCAAGAAATGAGTAGAATATTCCTCTGTTCTTGCCCACTCTTCAAATGAAATCATTTCCTCATGCATTTTTTCTCCAGGACGGACACCAACTTGTGTAGTGGTTACAGATTTAGTTGCATATCGTTTAATCAGTGCATTAGCAACGTCTTCCACTCGTAACGATTGTACCTTGGGAATAGCAATCTTCCCGTGGGAGTTTTCGGACTCATACGCGTTTTGAATTAAGTCTGTCGCTTCGGTCAGGGTAAGTAAAAACCTTGTCATTTCGTAATGAGTAATTGGAAGTGTATCAACTCCTGAACGTATCATACCTTTGAAGAGGGGAATGACAGACCCGGTGGATTCTAATACATTACCATACCGAACAAGTACAACTTTAGTATGTTTCTGTTCGTTTGCGTACCCTATATAAAGTTCTTCCGCCAAAGCCTTACACATACCATACACATTGATAGGTTTACACGCCTTATCAGTAGATACGAATATGATTGTCTCAATACCACCAACACGACGAACAGAATCAATTACATTCTGATGTCCTATTATATTAGTTTTCACACTTTCATATGGGTTTGCTTGACATATCGGTACGTGTTTGAGAGCAGCTGCATTAATAATAACATTAGGTCTATACGTGTATAAACACGACATAATAGATTGCATATCCTTAATATCGCCTATACAAGACAACAGTTTTGGATATTGCTTAGTTAAAAAGTAGTGCTTGTGTTCATCACGGGAAAATACTATAATCTCGTTGTCATTATAGTATTTACTAATAAGGGTTTTTCCTAATGCGCCCGTTCCACCTAAGATTAAAATCCGTTTTCCTTTCATTATTTCACCCCACAAATCATTTCATATTTATCAAATACCGGCATACCTCCCCACTTTTCATAGAACTTTCTTGCACCCAGAGGTTCAAGTTCCATAGAACGAGAAGTTTTTCTACTAAAGTCATCGCCGGGAAAATGACTACTTCGTGCTCCAAAGTGATATACTAATGACTTTGACGGAAGAACAAATCTGAATCCATTCTGTAACATCCGTAAGAACAAATCAAAGTCTTCCCACCATGCAGGGGCAAACCTGTCGTCGTTCCCGCCGATAAATTCCCAGTCGGACTTACGTATCAGTCCAGATACACCTTCTCCCTTTGGAATTTCAAAGTCATTAAGTTCTGTGAATTGATTAGCCCACTCAATAAAATATTCTTCGTTAAAATTACTATGTAGTTCACCGAACTCATCTTTCGGTACAATAATAGTTCCCGGACGCCCCACGGGATTGTTGAACATATCGGGTTCCATCCGATGTGAATTTACCCATAATTTTTCATTAGGGTACTTTTCAAATACTTTATATAAATTCAAATCCCAATCTGACGATACGAAGAAGTCTGAATGCATAAAGTTGATGAATTCTGTCTTTACTTTACTCGCACAAAAGTTCATACCACCACCAATTCCTCGTGGCGTATCATTATGTTCTATGTAGACCTCTAGATTATATCGGTCTTTGTTTTGTTCCAACCATTCATCCGTCCCATCCGTACAATTTTCCGCATGGATTACGAAAGGCATATCCTTGAAATGAGAATACTTCCGTACCGAATGTATAGCCAATTTCAGGTACGGAAGCGTATTGAAGGTAGAAATACAGGTGGTTATCATAGATACGTGTAGGTTGCTGCATTATGTCTGAACTGATGGAATATATCCCACCGATTTGACATTTGCATATATTCCATCATTCCTTGTTCGGCACGTTGACAGTATTGTGAATTCGTCAACGGCGTACCGTCAAGGTCAGTTATTCCCTTATTTAAGGTTTGTGAGTTCAAATGACCAATACATACACGGTCGGTTACACCAACCTTTAAGTTATTTTCCTTAGCAATGATACCAGTCAATAGGTCATTTCCCCACCCATAGATAAGTTCCATAGGATACTGACCAACCAATTCACAGATATCACGACGGAGTAATGGTGCTTGGAAATCAATCCACTCTACCAAACGTGTCCCGCCACTCATCCAATTATGCATCTGACGCCAGAAACATTGGGCAATAGACATATTAATAACCGCAGGTGATAGTTGACACACATCATTCTTTTCCGCTTCTTCCAACATCACGGATAAGAAATGTTCCCCATGAATTATTAAATCATTGTTTAATACCAGTAACCAATCATGCTTGGTACTATTTAAATAATAATCAAATATTAAATTGAGTCCACCACCAAAGAAATAGTTCTTGTCGGTACTGTGAGTGGAATAGGATGACTTTTCTGTGGCACCATTTTCAAGTACCATTACTTCAACTTCTACAGATTTATCTTTTGTAACCTGTTGAATTAGATTGTCTGTCAATTCTGGTAGATTGACATTCATTGTTGCTATAAGAACCGACATTTTAACACCTTATTAATTCGTGTACACTATTTCTCAGTCTATTGACCTTTACCTGAATATTACCCAATTCGTATTCACCTTCCGGCGATTCAGATTGCTCCAATTCGTGTAGTATATCTCCGAGTTGTTGTAATACACCAAAATCTTCTTGTGTGAAGGTCTTTAGATTAATACTAACATATACATCATACGTTGTCAAGTCATCTGGGGTAAATAATACCCGGCGATTCATACTTAATTTTGTGGTCGGTTGTTCTTGTTTAATGTACGTCCCAGCAATTTCAGGATTGTCTATTATAACTCGTCCAAACCATGGTTCTAGGAAACTCAATTGATTTATATGAGTCACTCCTGTTAATACCGCACAAGTATCGTATTTGTTAGGGACCACAGGATAATGATATTCATCATTCTTAATCCACGAATTCCATTTACGTAGATAGTTCTTTCGTGCATTAACTTCTGCAATCACGTATGAATCGTCTACCTTACCAATTTCTTTGTCATCGGTCCATTTATGACCACGGCAGGTAAGATGGTATACTAACGCATCACGTGATTGTACGATTTCGTATCCCGCAAGAACGAACCGTTGGAAAATATCACTATCTTCATAAGGGAATGGCGCAAACAATTCGTCGTGACCACCGATACGAAGGAAGTCATCCTTATGAATAAACCACGGAGCAAAGATACCACGGGTAGTTTGTCCGGCTCTGTTGTTTTGTTCTTGTTCAACGAACGAGATAAATTCCTTTTCCGTAAATGTTTCTGGCCAGAATCCAAAATCTCTTACAATCTTTTCATTTCCTTCTGGGTGAAGAGGTGGTTCTATACGAGTAGCAGATACTACTGTACCCGGTTTCAAATGTTTTAATGCGTTCTGTACATAGTTCGGTCCAATGAACATATCCGCGTGGAGGATAGTAAAGATAGAATTCTTTGCCATCCGTCCACCGATGTTATACGTAATTGTATGTCCCAAACGGTCATTGGTGTTCTGCCAGATTACCAAGTTTTCATCTTTGAGCGTATGTAACCACTCAATAGTACCGTCAACACTAGCGTCATCCAATACGATTATTTCATGTTCTGGTCCGGCATATTTTCTAATAGACGTATAAGCATTTTTTAAATAACGTAAATTATTATACGACGGAATCACAAAACTAATCGGGGTCATATTACCACTTGCCTTCTGGGCACTTTGAGGTTTGGAACGCTACTTTTACTTTCATAAAACAACCACACTTGGTACAACGGTCATTAAGTAAAAATTCACACGTTTGGCAGGTTGACCAACGTTGGGTTCTTATGTCATCACTAACCAAAGTACTATTACCCTGTAATGCGTTCGTGACTATTTTTGTACTATCTTCCATTAAGTTTTTCGCCATTTGAAGTACGCTTGGAAGTTGTTTTGTATCTACGCAATCATTCACTTCCTCTGGGCAAATACTTAATTCTTCTGTCATTGTTCTACCTTCTTGGGTTCAATCTTTTTTAATTTTGGTAACACAAGTGGAACTTGTTTTGGGAACTCTGGTACGTACTTATTCAATAATTCAAATGTTCTTTTTTGTATAGTTTGGTATGAAAACCGTTTAAAATTTTCTTTACCCAACTTACTGGCTTTCTTTCTAAACTCTTCGTAATTCATATACACTGCTGCAAGAGAATTTGCAGATTGTTGGATATCTGGGGCAAACCACGAAGATTCTTTTATAAGTACTCCATCCCAAACAGAACTAGGATGAATTTGTTTTAGTTCACCACCAACCAAAACTGCTTCCTCTGCGTTCAAAAAATCCATATGACCCGACCAGCCAGAAGCAATTACAGGTTTACCGCTAATACTTGCTTCTAGTAGTGGACGACCAAACCCCTCTCCTTTTGTAAAGCTGACGTGCGCTTTTACTTTGGGATGATTGTACAACGAATTCATTTCAGAATCAGTTAATTCACCATGCAACACATATATGTTGGGTAACGTCTGTCCATCTGATAATTCTACTGTCTTTTTTATCATATCAATTTTGTGTAGAATTTCTCGTTTATCTAATATTGAAAATCCACCACCACTGGTTTTTAATATTAATGCGGGAATATTACCTTTTGCTTGCTTGAATGTCTCTAAGAAGATTTTAACTAATAATCCTACATTTTTTCTATCTTCACCTACATCACCACGTAGCCAATGACCAACAAACAAGTAACAGAACTTTTCTGATATACCATTAAGTTCTTCTTTAACAGATTTTTCTACGTCTGCTTCGTAATCAAGTTTCTTAAATATTTGTTGGTCAATGCAATTATGTAAAACCTCTACGGGTTTTTGTAGTAATAACTCACCGATAACTTGACCATCTTGTGTAGCCTGCTTAAATCTAGAACTTTGTAAAACATTCTTAGAATGTTCCGATATAGTGAATACGACATCCATTTTATTACAAGCATCTATCCATTCTGGAGCAGCAATGGTTGTTTCAATTCCTGCTGTAATACCTATGTTGTATTTACCAACGGGCTGAAACTCCGTTGGGATGGTGATAGTTACGAATAGTTCTGGTTGTTTTTGTAGTTGCCCAGTTATAATTCTGTCCAAAATAACTTTGTCTTTTGGATTTTCAGGGTCTAACGCGTTCATAGGGGTTTCTCCCCAATTTACTGAAATAACTTTAACATCAAACTTATCGTAGTCGATAAGATGGCGAATGATGTCACGACTCATATCTCCGTAGCCAGAACGGGTTGCGCATGGCGCACGAACTACACACACTGGTTTCATATTAACACTACCTCACTTAAATTTTAGTAACTTCAAAAATTATATCATCATATCTTCTTTTATTCTGCCTAAAGTCCAGACACCTACACATCGCATTATATTTACTTACTTCATAAAACAATGTATCTGCGTAATCCATACTTTGTACATCTTCAATTATAAGTTTACCACCAATTTTTAGTTTAGGTAACCAATGTTGTATCGCTAGTATCTGTGATTCTAAAGTGTGCGGACCATCATCTATAATATAATCAAAAAAACAGTCTTTGAATTTTGAAGATGTTGTATTAGTATATGCATCAGAGTTTGAATGAATGATGGCACCATCAATATTGATATCAATAACATCAATTCCATACATTTTACCATACTTAAACCAATCTACCCATAACCTCATAGAACCGCCTTCCAGTAAACCTATTTCTAATAAATTAACAAATGATTTACGTTTACCAGAAAATTCGTATCTATAGTAAGAATTAATATAATCGTGATATGTACCTTTGTCGGAATTATAATATTCTAGATTACTGTAATATAATTCATCTAATCTCATATTAGGCCTTTATCAATTCAAACTTTTTACGAGGTGTCCATAGTTCCATAGACTTATCTATATTTTCTATGAACAGTTCACACATACGTTCCGAGGTAAATTGTCCTGTACCCAGGGCATATTGTCTACCAAGTTCACCACGGCGTTTCCGTTCTTCACGACCAAGTAGATAGACTTCCATAATCCGTTCTGCCGCATCTTCAAACTTTGCGCGGTCATCAAAAATATAGGGAGTCAACGGTGACCCTTGGAGTGAACGATTGGATGGGAAGATTGGGAATGCCCAATCACCGTGCTTCTTATACCGACCATCGTGGTTACTACCCCAATCGTAGGTGAAATGGGTTTCTGGGTCAAGATAATTTCCTTCTTCATCCATAAACCCGCATTGGTCTTGGAGTCCGCCCGTGACATTAACGATGATAGGAGTTCCTGCAATAATACTTTCGCATGTACCTAATCCGAAACCTTCATTACTAGAAAGATTAATAGTTACGTCCGCAATGTTATATAGATAATTGACATAAGAATAATCAGTTCGGTCTGGAGAAAAGATAATATACTTTTCCATATCGGGAGTAACATCTCTAATTACTGCGTATAAATCTGTACCATTATCGTCTACTGGTTGTGTATGAAGAACAAACCTGCACCGTTCACGTTGTTCCTGTGGGAGTTTTCTCATAAATTCAGCAAATGCAAGAATGATATCTGAAGTTTGCTTACGACGGATGTTCCGACTATTATAGAATAATACGAAATTAACCTCAGAATCACCAAACAATTTCTTACGGGTTTCTAATATACCAGTATGGTCTTCTGGTAACGGATGGTATCTTTTTGTATTAATTCCATGCGGAATGTATGCAAGGTGACGTTTATTGTCCGACCCCAATACATGCTTATTTAAGTTATATGTTTGCTTACTAATAGAGAATAATGAATCGCATGACATATAATACCCTTGGTTGTACATCGGGTATGGGAGGTCGTCCCATATATTATAATACATGAGTGGCATCTTTTGACGGATTTCGTGCTCCATTTGATATAACCAAATCCAATACCGTGGGTCAGTGAAATGTAAAATTGCGTCAGGTTTTTCTGTTTCTATTAAATGACGGATTAAACGGCTGTCTCCATATCCGTTGTATGGATATATACGACACGAAGCTGCTTCAACACCAGTTTCTTGATTTAAAGCCTGCGAAACGTCTACAACTTTACCAGCCTCGGGATGGTTCACTCCTGCTCCAACATGAACCCAGTTGTATCGGTGACAAGTGCCTTCAATAATTTCTCTTGTCATTACCCCAATACCAGAAGTTACACGCATATCATCGGCTAAAAATAAAATCTTTTTTCTTTTGTTTCTTGGTAAATAACCAGTTCTCATATCAACTTACCCCTGTAAAAAAATACTACCACTCACGCTAGAAGAAATATACTGTACCCACAGACGTTCTGTCAAGGTACCAGCAATGTATCCGTTATTCACGCAGAATTCCCGAATACATTTATTTATTTCTTTACTAACTTGAATGGTAGTATATTGGTTTTTCTTTTTCTTCATAGTAACCTTTGTCTATAACCTTCTATAGATAAGTAGTAGGTTACATCGTAAAACGTTCATTTATCCGTAATCATTTTTTTAAGTTTCTTTCCTTCTGTTTTTGTGTATGAATCAACCGACCAATTATTATCGCTACAGTTAATTAATGTCCGCATTACTTCCAGTACGGTTTCCTTATCGTTCACGTTAAATTCAATTGGACCCCATTCATCGGTATCAATGATAATAAGCATCTTTCCGTTGAAGTCCAAACGTAGGGAATCTACACGTTCCAATTTCTTTTTACGTGGCATACTGTCTCCTTATTTACAAATAACTCTATGACCCTTACACTTATGAACCACATATAGACGCAGTGTGTGACCGCAGTGTGGACATATACAATAACTTGGACCCATAATCCAACGGGTCAAAAATACTGCAAATAATATTATTCCTATTGCGACAAAGACATCCATCTTATCCCCCAAGGAATGTTACAGAAATCCAAAT